>ORMF010370881.1_pt1 | contig 12183 bp, 13 predicted proteins | sample 1779871 | NCBI WGS metagenome assembly ORMF01 (sample SAMEA104232316, study PRJEB22302) | groundwater metagenome | biome: forest; feature: aquifer; material: groundwater | place: USA | collected 2011-08-07 | depth 5.4 m | reverse complement strand
GCCGCGCGCCGCCCACGGCCGCCCCGCCGGGCGCCGGGGGGGGGCGGGGGGGGGGGGGGGGGAGCCGCAGCGGCAGAGATGGCCGGCGAGCGACTCGCGAATCTCGGCGTCGGTCGGCGACGGCGTGCGCTCGAGCAGAGCGACTGCGCCGACCACCATTCCGGGGATGCAGTAGCCGCACTGCGTCGCCTGCTCGTCGACGAACGCGCGCTGCACCCGGTGGAGCCGTTCGGGCGTGCCGAGCCCTTCCGGCGTGACGATCCGCTTCCCGACCATCGACTCGGCGGGCGTCGCGCAGGACGTCGTCGCGACGCCGTCGACGGGCACCGCGCCCGCCCGGCACTGCTCGAGCGCGCAGCCGAGCTTCGCCGCCGTCAGTCCGAGGTCGTTGCGCAGGACGAGCAGCAGGGGTGTCGCCGGGTCTGCAATGACCGTACGGACGACGCCGTTGACGTCGAGCTCGAGCTCGGTCATCGCATCGACTCGGGGGCGACGGTGACGAGCGCGCGCCCGAAGATCTCGTTGCCGGCCACCGCGTCCATCGCCTCGTTCGCCTGCTCGAGCGGGAACCGCGCGCCGATCACCGGCCGGATGCGTTTCGCCGCGATCAGCTCGAGCGACGCTGCGATCTCCGCCCGCGTGGCGTACCGCGACCCCGTCACGACGATCTCGTCGACGATCAGCCGGTCCGGAGGGAGCGAGAGCGAGACGCCCGGCCGGAAGCCGACGACGACGACGATGCCGCCACGCCCGACGGCGCGCGGGCCTGCCTCGAGCGTCTCCTGCGTCGCGGCGAAGTCGATGTACGCCGTAAGCTCGCCGCCTGCGGCCTCGGAAAGCCGATCGGCCCAACCGGGCCGCGACGAGTCGACGATCGCGTGCGGCGCGAGCTCGCCCAGCCGGGCGAGCTTCGCAGCGTCGCGCTCGACCGCGACGACGATCGCGCCGAAGGCCTTGGCGACCTCGACCATCTGCGCGCCGACGCCGCCGCCCGCACCGACGACTGCGACACGGTCACCGGCAGCGATGTGCGCGCGTTTCGTCGCGACGTGGTACGGCGTCGCAACCGCGTCGGCCGCGATGCCGGCCTCGTCGAGGCGCACGTCGTCCGGGACGGCGACGAGACTCGCGGCCGGCAGGACGACGTACTCGGCGAGCGCGCCGTCGATGGCGGTGCCGACGAAGCCGCGCAGATCGCGGCACAACGTCTCGCGCCCGCCGGTGCACATGTCGCAGCTCCCGCACAGGAGATAGAACGTGCCCGTCACGCGGTCGCCGGGCGCCCAGTCCGCCGCGCCGTCGCCGGCTTGGACGACCTCGCCCGCGAGCTCGTGACCGAGCACGCGAGGCAGCGTGCCGCCCATTGCGCCGCTGCGCGCCGTGTCGATCGTCAGCCCGAGCCCGCACGCGACGACGCGCACGAGCACCTCACCGGCCCGCGGCGTGGGAACCCGCCGGGTCTCGAGCCGCAGAGGGCCGCGCCACTCGTGGAGCACGGCGGCCCGCATGGTCGATGACGTCACCGCGCGACCTTATCCAGCGCGACCTCGAAGAAGACGTGCTCGCCCTCGTCGATCTCCCGCACCCTGCCGCTCTCGACGAGCAGGTCGATGTGCGCGAGCACGTCCGAGAGCACGATGAACTCGACGGGTATCGGATGATCCTCTTCGCGGAGGGGGCTGCCCTTCCAGATCGTCGTGACGACGTCCCAGCCGGTGCGCGCACCCGCGCGGAGCTCCCTCAAGATCCGCTCGGCCCGCCGCTCCTGCGTGGCGAGCCGTGCCGCGATCACGTCCGCCGGGCGGTCGATGCGGGCCCCGTGTCCGGGATACGCGACCGCGAGCCCGTCGTGGACGGTCGCCGCGAGGGACTGCCGGTAGGTGAGCAACGCGCGAGGACGCAGGCGCGGATCGGCGGATCCGGCGGGCGGCCGGTGCGCCACGGTCACGGCGGGGTTGTCGAGCAGGAGATGGTCTGCGACGAGCGCGACGCCGTCGCCGTCGACGAAGAGCGTGTCTGTCGGGCTGTGGCCCGGGCGGAGGCGCACGTCGAACGTGCGGCCGCCCGCGACGAGCACGCCGCCGTCGACGAGGACGTGGTCGACGACGAGCGAGTCGGAGAACTGTTTCGCGTCGGCAGAGATCACCGGGACCGTGTGGACGACGTCTTCCGGGACGCCGTGCAGGCGCATCAGCGCCATCTCGTATTCGTCTTCGGCAGCGCGGCTCACCGGCTCGTCTCGCAGCAGCGCCGCGACGAGGTCGTGCGTCGCGACCGGGCAATCCGCCCGGCGCCGGATCGTCTCCGCGAGGCCCGCGTGATCCTCATGCTGGTGGGTGACGACGACGAGCTCGATGTCCTCGACGCGCAAGCGCTCGGCGGTGAGCGCAGCCTCGAGCGCGGCGAGCGTCTCGGCCCAGCACGGGCCCGGGTCGACGAGCGTCAGCGGCTCTCCGCGAAGCAGGTACGCGTTGACATGGCCGATCGGAAACGGGATCGGCAAGCGGAGCCGCAGCGGATGATCAGACAGAGACGACGACGCTCCCCTGGAGCACGGGACGGTCGCCGACGTTCGCCGCGACCTCCAGCGTGACGAGCCCCGCGTCCGGGTCGACCGCCGTCACGCGCCCCACGCACTCGACGCGGTCGCCCGCGAAGACGTTGCCGAGGAATCGGACTGCGACCGACCGCAGCGTCGGCACGCCGCCGGACCATCGCGTCACCATGTTGAGCAGGTACGACATGTTCGAGGGGCCCTGGTTGACGACCCGGTCGCCCAGGCCGAGCGCCTTCACCTGCTCGACGTCGAAGTGGATCGGGTTCGGGTCGCGCAGGATCGCCGCCATCAGCTTCATCTTCTCCTCGTCCACCGCCTCGATCACGAGCGGCGGCAGCTCGAACCCGACCTCGTGCTGCGTCAGCGTCACGACGGGTCCTCCCGCCGGGGAAACACGAAGCTCGTGGTGCTGACCGCGACCGGGTCGCCGCCGCCCGGCTCGAGCACGCGCAGCTCGAACGTCGCGATGTCGAAGATTCCGGCGCGGCGGCCTTCCTTGCGGACGACGTCGGTGATCCCGCCCTGCACCTCGTATTCCCTGCCGACCTCGAGGGGGCGCGCGAACTCGAACCGCTGCTCCCCGACCATGATCCCCGAGTCGCCGTCGGCCCCCATCAGGTCGAAGATGTCCTGGAAGGTGACCCCCGAGCCCTGGACGGCGGCGTAGTAGACGAGCACGGGGTGGACGTACGGCGCGGGGTCGTCCTCGGCCGCGACCGCGTCGCCCCAGAGACGGTTCAGCCACGGCGGCACGACCGTCGTTCCGCCCGGGAAGCGGTGGCCGATCACGTGGCTGTATTCCTTGGCGGCCATCGGCAGATCATAAACCGAACGTTTGGTGGAAACGCCGGACTCTGGTAGATTCGGCGCGGTGGGCGAGATTCTCACGGAATCCGGGCTGAACTTCGACTTCAGCGAGGAGCAGCAGCTCTTCCGGCAGACCCTGCGCGAGCTCGTCAACCGGGAGTTCTCCAAGGACTACTGCCGTGAGGTCGAGGCGCGCGAGTCCTTCCCGTGGGATCTCTGGGAGAAGCTCGGAGAGAACGGCCTGACCGGCGTCGGCGTCCCGGAGGAGTACGGCGGGCAGGGCGGCGGAATCATGGAGCAGGTCATCCTCGACGAGGAGCTCTCGCGAACGATGGCCGGCCTCTACTGGCTGCTCGGGATCACGCTCTTCGACGCGAAGACCATCGCCGCGCACGGGACCGACGAGCAGAAGCAGCGCTTCCTGCCCGACATCGCTGCCGGCAAGTGCATGTTCGCGATCTCGCTGACCGAGCCGGGGGGCGGCACCGACGTCCTCGGCGCGATGCAGACGCGCGGCAAGAAGGTCGACGGCGGCTGGCTGATCAACGGGACGAAGATCTGGTCGACGCTGGCGCATGCCGCCGACCGGCTGTTCCTGATCGCCCGCACCGACGACGACGTCGCGAAGCCGTCGCACGGAATCACCGTCTTTCTCGTCGACGCAAAAGCCAAGGGCGTCACCGCGACGCCGATCCCGAAGCTCGGGATGCGCTCGCTCGGGAGCTGCGAGGTGCTGCTCGAAGACGTCTTCGTCCCCGACGAGGACGTCCTCGGCGAGGTCGGGCGCGGCTGGGGCATCCTCGCCGAGACGCTGAACAGCGAACGCATCATGAACGGCGCGAACTGCTCCGGCGCGCTCGAGGGCGTGCTCGAGGACATGGTCGCGTATGCGAAGGAGCGGATCGTCTTCGGCAAGCCGCTCGGCCAGTTCCAGGCCGTGCAGCACATGATCGCCGACACCAGCATCGGCCTCGAGACCGCGCGTCTCCTCACGTATCGCGCGGCGTGGCTGCAGGAGCAGGGACGCCCGTGCGGGATCGAGTCCACGATGGCGAAGGTCGTCGCGTCCGAGGTCTGCTTCGCAGGCGCCGATCGCGGCATGCAGGTGCTCGGTGGCTACGGCTACGCGATGGAGTACGACATGCAGCGCTACTGGCGCGACATGCGCCTCTACCGAGTCGCGCCGATCAACAACGAGATGGGCCGCAACTTCCTCGCCGAGAGCTTCGGGCTCCCCCGTTCCTTTTGAGCCCCGGCGTCTTCATCTCAGTGGGCTTCATGCCCGAGGAGGAGGTGCTCGAGCTCACGCCCGCGATCGAGCGGCTCGGATTCGACGGGATGACCTTTCCCGATCATCTCTTCCTCACCCACGGCGTCGAGGGCAAGTATCCGCACTCCGCCGACGGCAAGCCGCCCTTCAGCCCCGACACGCCCTGGCCCGACGCGCTCGTCCTGATCGGCGCGCTCGGCCCGATGACGACGAAGCTGCGCTTCGTGACGAGCATCCACGTGCTGCCTCTGCGTCCCCCCGTGATCCTCGCCAAGGCCGCCGTGACCGCGGCGCGCCTCTGCAACGGGCGGCTGACGCTCGGCGTCGGCGCCGGGTGGATGCAGGACGAGTTCGACGCCGTCGGCGTGGACTTCAAGCGCCGGGGCGCGCGGATGAGCGAGGCGATCACCGTGCTGCGGACGTTGTGGCAGCAGGGCCCCGTCGAGCACTCGGGCGAGTTCTTCTCGTTCCCGCAGCTGCTGATGGAGCCGGTGCCGCCGCACATCCCGATCGCGGTGGGCGGCGGGTCCGACGCTGCGCTGAGACGGACGGCCCGGCTCGGCGACGGCTACATCATGCCCGCGCAGCCGTTCGCAGATATGCCGGCGACGCTCGAGCGCCTGCGCTCGGCACTCGACGCCGAAGGACGTGACGACAGCTCGCTCGAGATCTTCATTCCCTGCCTCGGCGCACCGGCCGAGGACATCCTCCAGGCGCTCGAGCCTGGAGTCGACAACGTGACGGTGATGCCCTGGCCGCATCCCGGGAAGGAGACGACCTCCGTGAGCGAGAAGCTCGAGCACCTGGAGCGGTACGCCGAGGACACCCTGGCGAAGCTCCGCGTCGGAGTTGCGGCGTGAGCGCGCCGGCGGACGTCTCGGCCCCGGGCGGCATCGCCCTTCACCCCGGAGCGGAGCAGCGGTACCGCGAGCGCACGCCGCGCTCGCTCGAGCTGCTCGAGAAGACGCGCGAGCTCATTCCGACCGGTCATTCCGGCGGCATGTGGTACCAGCTGCCGTATCCGACGCTGCTCACACGCGGCAAGGGTGCGCGCGTCTGGGACGTCGACGGCAACGAGTACCACGACTTCCGCATCGGCGACTGGGTGTTGATCCACGGCCACTGCAACGACACGATCCGCGACGCGATCGTCAAGCAGCTCGACATCGCGGTGCAGTTCGGCTCCCCGGAGTGGGACCTCGCGTACCGCATGGCGTCGCTGCTCGTCGAGCGCATGCCGTCATTCGAGAAGGTGCGGTTCGCAGTCACCGGGACGGACGTCAATCAGATCGCTCTGCGGCTCGCGCGCACGTACACCGGCCGGCAGAAGATCGCGAAGATGGCCGCGGGCTACCACGGCGTCGCCGACCATCTGCTGATCGCGAACGGGATCAGCTACGACCCGAACCCCGTGCCGGCCGGCGTGCTGAAGTCCGCCGTCGACGAGGTCGTCGTCGTTCCGTTCAACGATCCCGACGGGGCGGAGGAGGCGATCGAGCGCGAGGCGAAGAACCTCGCCGCCGTGCTCGTCGAGCCGATCATGGGAGTCGCCGGGATGATTCCCGCGACGACCGAGTTCCTGCAGCGTCTCCGCGACGTCACCGAGCGCCACGGAATCGTCCTGATCTACGACGAGGTCGTGACGTTCCCGGTCGCCTACGGCGGCGCTCAGGCGCACTACGGCGTCCTCCCTGACCTGACGACCCTCAGCAAGTCGATCGGCGGCGGTCTTCCGCTCGGTGCCGTTGGCGGACGCGCGGAGATCATGAATCTCCTCGAGCCGAAGGTGAACAACTGGAAGGCTCCGGTCGTCGCCGCGTCGACGTTCGGGGGCAACCAGGCATCGCTCGCCGCGGGCATCGCGTGCCTCGAGCTGCTCACGCCGAAGGCGCACGAAAAGGTGCAGTCGCTGGGAAAGTGCGCCCGCGACGGCATCGACGAGATCGGCCGCAAGCACGGCATTCCGTTGCACTCGAGCGGCTTCGGTCACCTGTTCGCGATCCACTGGGCCCCCGAGCCGGTGACGAACTACGAGACGCTCCTCGCGGATGACCGCACCAAGGTGAACAACATCACGCTCGCCCTGAACAACGAGGGGTACTACCTCTTCTCGTTCGGCGCGTTTCTGCTCTCGACCGCGGTGACGGAGCAGGACATCGACGGGTTCCTCGGCGCTACCGAGCGCGCGCTCGAGGCCGTGGAGCTTCTGTGAGCGGGATCCGGGTCAGCGTCGACGAGGAGCTCTGCGCGGCCTCCGCGATGTGCAAGAGGCTTGCGCCACAGATCTTCGACTTGCCCGACGACGCCGACACGGCGATCGTGCTGCAGCCGACGATCGAGGACCCCGAGTCGATCAAGCTCGCCGAGGAGGCCGAGAGCGCCTGCCCAACGCTCGCGATCGTGATCGACCGGTCATAGCTGCAGGCTCGGACACGTGCGGATAGGTGCGACGACACTCGGGTACCTCCATCAGCGTGCAACGCTGGCGGAGTCGCTCGAATCGCTCGCGCGAGCGGGGTACGGGCTCGTCGACATCTCGCCGACGCCTCCGCATCTGTACCTCCCGGGCACGGGCAGCTACGAGCGGCGGCAGCTGAGACGGCTGCTCGCGCAGCTCGGTCTGGACTGCGCGAGCGTCAGTCCGACCGAGCTCAACCTCGTCAGCACGAACCTCGCGTACGCCGAGTTGTCACGCCACCAGCTCGAGCTCTCGCTGGAGCTCGCTCACGACCTGGAGGCCGGGGCGGTCGTCTTCTCGCCGGGTCGGCTGTTCGTGCTCAATCCGGCGCCTGTGAAGGACGCGCTTGCTGCACTGATCCGCCAGTTGGAGCTGCTCGTTCCGACGGCGGAACGGCTCGGCGTCGTGCTTGCGGTGGAGTCGGTGCCCTTCGGCTTCATGCAGACGGGACAGGAAGTCGCGGAAGTCGTGGACGTCGTCGGCAGCCCGTGGCTTGGAGCGGCGTACGACGCCGCGAACACGCTTGCGACCGAGGCGCCGGACGTCGGCCTGCGCGCGCTCGGTGACCGCTTGACCGTCATGCATGTGAGCGGGGCGTGGCGCGACCGCTGGGCGCACGCGAGCGTGCGCGGTTCCGACGTCGATCTTGCCGCGTGTGCTGCCGCCTTGCGCGAGATCGGCTTCTCCGGCCCGACCGTGTACGAGTTGGTCGACGGCGAGGATCCGGAAGATCGCTTTCGCGACGATCTCACGCTCTTCACCGACCGCGGCTGGAAAGCCTGACGATGCTGTCGGTCGGCGTGTGCTCGTGGAGCATGCAGTCCACCTACATGCGCCCGCGAAGCCATGGCGAGCTGTATCGCGAGACGCTGCGGCAGGCGCAGTTCGCGGAATCGCTCGGCTACGACTCGTTCTCGATGGGCGAGCATCATTTCGCCTACGACGGCTACTGCCCCTCGCTCGTGGCCATGGCGTCGCACCTGCTGGCCGGCACGACGGAGCTGCAGGTGGGCAGCGGGATCATGATCTTGCCGCTCCACGACCCCGAGCGCGTCTCGGAGGGAGTCGCAGCCATGAGCTCCTTCGCACCGGGCCGCTTCCGTCTCGGTATCGCCGGCGGCTGGCGTGAGGTCGAGTACCTGGCGTCGGGGCTCGAGCTCGAGGATCGCGGCCGTGTCTTCGAGGAGTACCTGGACGCGCTGGTCGACGGGGAGTACGCGGATCGTCTCGGAGACGCCGAGATCTTCATCGGCGGTGCGGCACCGTCGGTGCTGCGTCGCGCCGGGCGCTACGGATGCTCGCTGCTGCTCGCGTACGCAGGCCCCGATGAAGCCAGGGAGCGCCGGGCGATCTGGGAGCAGCATCTCCGACCGGAGCCACGTCAGCAGCCGAAGATCGCGACGATCCGAGACGTGTGGGCCGACCGGGATCCACAGCGACTCGACTGGGTGCGTGCACGGATGGCCGAGATGTGGCGTTTCTATGCTCGGTTCGACGACGCGAAGGTGAAAGAGCATCACGTGCCGGGCGAGACGCCGAAGGAGGGCGTCGAGGCGAACATTCCGTCGATGATGAAGTTCGGCACTCTCGGCACTCCCGACGAGGTGCTGCAGGAGCTCTCGGAGATCGTGCAGACGGGCGTGGACGAGATCGTCCTGCGAGTGCGCTTCGACGGCATCGAGCCGCAGGACGTCGACGAGCAGATGCAACTGCTCGCAGACGAGGTCGTTCCCGGGCTCCGGAAGCTCGGATGAGCGGCCTACGACTTTCGCTCGCCCTGCCCGGGGCGAGCGCCGCGGAGTTGCTCGAGGTCGGACGCTGGGCTGACCACTGGAATATCGCGGGGCTCTGGGTCGGAGACCCTCGCGGCGCTGCCGAGAATCGCTCGGACAGCTATGTCACCGCGACCGCTGCCGCGGTGAGCGCGGTGACCGCCGACATCCGGCTCGGTCTGTTTCTCGCGGTCGGACGCGAGAAGCAGATAGTCCGCATCGCCGAGGACGTCGCTGTCGTCGATCAGGCGTCGGGCGGACGCGTCGAGCTCGCGTTCGTGCCCCCGGCGCAGAAGCGCGAGGCGTGGACGAGCGACGTCGCACGGTTGCTACGCGCGTGGAACGCCTGGGAGATCCCCTCGAGCGACGAGATCGTTGCGGTCATCCCCGGGCCGGCACAGCCGACGCTGCCACGCGTCGTGGTCGACGACGGCGCTGCCGCGGATGCGCTCGGTGCCGGGAGGATCATCTTCGACGGCGGCGGCGGCGGAGACGCCGGGCTCGTTCCGCGTCGCACGGTTCTCGCCGTCGAGGGGAGCTTTGCCAGCGACGGCGTCATGGACTGGCTTGCAGCCGGCGCGACCGAGCGGGTCGCAGGGCTTCGCGACCGCGCGAGGTCGGCGGGGGCGCAGGAGGTACTGCTCGTCGTCGAGCCCGGGCTCTCCGAACGCGACGTCAAGGCGCTCGGCACGGTCGTCGTCCCCGCGCTGCGCGCGTCGGACCGCGACGTCCGTCACATCGCGGAGGACGGCTGGGCATGGCTCACGAAGAAGGCGCACCTGCACGCGCCGCCCGGCTAGGGGTCCGCACGCTCCCGCACCTGCCGGAGGTACTCCGCGAGCCCGGTCTCCGGCGTGTACGCGGGGCGGAAGCCCAGCTCCTGCACGAGACGGTTGTTGCTCATCAGTGGCCCGGGAGCCGCGGGCGCGTCGGCGACCGAGATCTGCGCGTCCGGAAGCAGGCGGCGCAGCTCGCGCGTGATGTCCCCGACGGCGCAGCGCCCTGCGGTGAGGTTGAAGACGGCATGCTCGGGCGTCGGAGCCGCCAGGGCGAGGCACCATGCCTCCGCGGCGTCCGTCGCGTAGAGGAACTCGGTGAGCTGATCGTCGGGCGGCATCGTGACGGGCATGCCCTGCGCGGCGAGCTCGGGATACGCCATGAAGTGCGGCTTCTCCGCATGCATCAGCCCCGCTGCGTTCGACGCGCGGCGCAGCCGGCCGTAGCCCATCGTCGCGCAGACACGCAGGCTGAGGATGTCCAGCCCGTGCTCGCGCCTGAAGATCTCGGCGAGCTGCTCCGTCCACAGCTTGCAGCTTCCGTAGAGCACGGTCGGGCGCGCGGGGTCGTCCTCGGTCAGCTCCGTTCCGGTCGCGGCTCCGTACACGGCCATCGAGCTGGCGTTGACGAGGCGCTGGACGCCGTGCAGGCGCGCCGCGTCGAAGACCGTGGCTGTGCCGACGCACGTCAGCTCGACGTACGGGACGATCTTCTCGGGGTGCGCCGTGCCCGGCATGAACGCGAGATGCGCCACACGGTCGACGTCGTGCTCGGTCATCGTGTCGAGCAGCGATCGGCGGTCGAGCACGTCGCCCGGCACGATCGTGACGCGGTCGCGGATGTCCTCGATGCGCTCCTCCGCGGGGTAGCGGTCGAACAGCACGACGTCGTCGTGCTGCTTCTCGAGCACGAGGCGACGCGCGAGATGGGAACCGAGAAAGCCGGTGCCGCCGGTGATCAGGATCGACAAGCGCTCACCATGGGTCCACTAGACTCTATGGATCGCGGGCGTGGCTGACCGGGCTGGCGTGGAGGCGTTCGACTACCCCTCGGACGGGGTGATCGAGTGCCCGTACCCGTTCTACGACGCGCTCCGGAGCGAGGCGCCCGTCCACCGGCTGCCGAGCGGCGACGTGATGATCTCGCGCTGGGAGGACATCGTGCACGTCGTCCGCACGCCGGAGATCTTCTCGAGTCTCGTCGGCCCGTCGAACGAGCACGTGCTCGGCGGCCCCCGCGTCGGCGGTGACGACAGCGGGCCGTGGCCGTTGTCGTTCTGCGACGACCCGGAGCACAAGTCGAACCGCCAGCTGAACATGTTCATGGTCTCGCGCGAGCGGCTGCGGATGTACGAGCCGGTGATCCGGACGCTCGTCGACGACCTGATCGACGGCTTCATCGGGCGCGGCGAGGCGGAGTTCCGCACCGAGTTCGCGGAGCGGTTGCCAAGGCGCGTGTCGATGGAGATCCTCGGAATGCCACGCGAGGACGAGCCGAGGTTCGCGGAGTGGTTCGGCGGCCAGGGCCCGCGCGGCACGCGCCTCGCCTCGCCCGAGGAACAGGAGCGGGAGACGCAGAACAAGCGCAACCTCGCGGAGTACATGAAGACCTTCATCGTCGAGCGCGCAGAGCGCCCCGCGGACGACTACCTGAGCGCGCTCGCCGCGGCGCAGATCGAGCGGGACGGAGCGCTCGACGTCCCGTACCTCGTCACCGAGGCGGTCGGGCTCTTCGGGGCGGCGGTCGGCACGACGATGCACTTCCTCTCCAACTCGATGCTGCTGCTCCTCCAGCATCCCGCCGAGCTTGACGCGCTGCGGGACGATCCCACCCGCATGCGGGCGTTCCTCGAGGAAGCCCTGCGTGCCGAGTCGCCGGTGCAGTGGAGCAGCCGTGTCGCCGCCGTCGACACCGAGCTGCACGGCGTGTCGATTCCCGCCGGAAGCAACATCCTGCTCGTGTGGGGATCCGGCAACCGCGACCCGCAGAGGTTCGAAGAGCCCGAGCGGTTCTGGGTCGGGCGCCCGGCCGTCGCAAAGCACCAGCTCGCGTTCGGCTACGGCATGCACATGTGCATCGGCGCGCCGCTCGCGCGGCTCGAGGCGCAGATCGCCTTCGAGCGGCTGCTCGCTCGGCTTCGCAACCTCCGTCTCGCGGAGGGCGCGACGATCACCTACCAGCGGCGGTTCAACCAGCGCGCGCCGGAAGCCGTGCCCATGCGCTTCGACCCGGCCTGATGCGGGCGCTCGTCACGGGCAGCTCGCGCGGTCTCGGCCTCGGGTTCTGCTCGGTGCTCGCGGCGCGTGGCGACGACGTGCTGGCAGCATGCCGGCAGTCGACCCCTCAGCTCGAGGCGCTCGACGTGCGCGTGGTGAGCGGCGTCGACGTCACCTCCGACGATGCGATCGAGCGGCTGCGGTCGGCCGTCGGTGACGATCGCCTCGACCTCGTCGTCTGCAATGCCGGCGTGAACGGGACCTTCGAGGCGGACGGGATCGAGGACACCGACCTCGACCCGGTGCGGCGGGAGCTCCACGGCAAG
>ORMF010717506.1_pt1 | contig 12188 bp, 6 predicted proteins | sample 1779871 | NCBI WGS metagenome assembly ORMF01 (sample SAMEA104232316, study PRJEB22302) | groundwater metagenome | biome: forest; feature: aquifer; material: groundwater | place: USA | collected 2011-08-07 | depth 5.4 m | reverse complement strand
GGCAATGTAGCTAACGATGCGGTCGGTCTTGTCTCGAACCGGAGAGATGGTCACGCGTTCTTCGAAGAGGGTGCCATCCTTCCTTCGGTTCGTGAGCCGGCCGGTCCACACTTTGCCCTGCGTGATCGTTTGCCATAGTTCCTCGTAAACAACATGGTCCGTCTTGCCGCCCTTCAAAATTCGAGAATTCTGCTCAAGGACTTCTTCCTTCGCATAGCCGGAAATGCGCTCAAAAGCCGGGTTGACGTATTGGATATTGCCATCCAGGTCGGTAATGACGACACTGTCGGCGGTTTGTTCGACGGCCGCGGCCAGACGGCGCAACTCGGCTTCGGCAACCCTGCGCTCAGAGATGTCGCGTGCGATACCCTGTACCGCGACCGGCACTCCGTTCTCAAGTACCAGGCGCGTATTAACCTCAACTGGCACGCGGTGACCATCTTTGGCAATCAACTCTAATTCGTAGGCAGTAGTTTCTTCGCCGCCAAGTTTGCGGGCCACCATCTGGCGTGCTTGTTCGAGATACTCAGGCGCGATAGTCTGGGTGAAATTAAGCTTGAGCGCCTCTTCCGGCGAATACCCAGTAATTTGTTCGGCGGCTTTGTTGCTCGACGTATAGTTGCCCGCGAGATCATGGGAATAGATGATGTCCTGCGCGTTCTCAACCAGGTCTCGGTACCGCTCTTCACTCTGTCGTAATGCCTCATCGGCCAGCTTGCGCTCGGTGCAGTCACGGCGAGTCCCCGTAAACCCGATTGGCCGGCCTTCCGCGTCTCTCTTGAGGGTTACAGATTCTTCCACAATTCTCTTCGTGCCGTCTTTCCTGGTGACTTCGTATTCGAATCCTTTGACAGGCTCGCCTGTTTCGTAGACCTTGTGATAGGTGTCGAAGAGCAACTGGCAGTGCTCACGATCAAATAATTCCTTGTAGTTCACCCCCAGCAGTTCACTCCTGGAACGACCGGTGATGCGACAGAAAGAATCATTCACGAAGACATAGGTTCCCTTCAGATCAACTTCGGCAAAACCTTCCTCCATGCGCTCGAGAATGGTGCGATATTTTTCTTCGCTTTCGCGGAGCGCCGCTTCGGCCTGGGTCTGGTCCTCCAAGGTGTCCAGCAGCGCGCGGCGGGCGCGCTCGGAGTCGTCCCTACTCCTGACCAGTTCCTCAGTCCGCTCTTCGACCCGCTCTTCCAATTCGGCCTGGTGGGCTTGATTCAGGCGGCGCTGCTCGCGCTCCTTCAGGATGAGCGCCACCATGAAACAGAAATTCCTGACGTACGGTTCATACCGTGTGAACGCCGCGCGGTCGGCGAGCCGCAGGATCAGTTCGCCTTTGTGGGCGCTGCCGACCAGGAGCTGGAAGCGCGCGGAGGTCTCATCCACGGTCTTCGCGAATTCGGTGCACCACTCCACCTCCCGGACTCCCGGCAGATCGGACAGGCCCCGGCACACAAAGCTGAAGATCGCCGGCTCGTCCGGCAAACTGTCCAGCACGCTCTGCATAAGCAGGAGCTGGCCGAGAACGGGTGCGCTTACGTTTGACATGGAGTTCTGAGCGTCAGATGACTTCAAACTTCCGCCGACTGGCGGGACAAGAATTCCTCCGGCGTAATAAAAAATGGATTTTGGACCACCGACCCGCGCACGATCATCAACGGGTGAACTTTCACGATGTCCATGATCAGCGCCCCACTGAAGCAGCGCGAATCGTACTGGCAAACCGCGGTCACCGGGTGTTTGCGCAGCAGCAGGCTGACTCGGGATTCGTATTCGAGCAGGCGGTTTCCTCCGGCCACGTTCTGCACTTCCGGCGACATTTCGCCAATCACTCTCGCGGCCGGGAAACCCCGCGCCACCGAGTCCTCATGGTACCGGGTGAGCACGTTCAGCATGCGCTCGGGATCGAAGCGGTCGTTCTCGAAATAAACGTCGCGCGTTCCGGCCAGCGTGAACGCGCCGGAACCGGTGACTTCATCGTAGGAAATTCCCTGGCCCAGGAAGAACGCCGCGACCCTGTCCCGGCTTATGTTCTCGGAAAAGCAACTCGTGCACTCACCGGCGCGCAGCCCGCTGAGCAGAAACTGGAGGAGGGCCTCCTCACGCTCGCCATCGTCGTCTACGATCTGGCAGATGTGAACCCCCGGAGGGAATTCCTGCGGGGTGAAACCCAGGGAAATTTTCTTGGGATCATTTTTCATTGGATCGTTTCTTTTCATCATCGTGCGGTTAGTTCATTCCCGTTCCCGACGGCCGCTTGGCTGGGGTAGCGGCCCCCCTCGCCCAGCCGGCCTGCCAGTTCATTAACCTCCCGCTTGAGCTCCTGGCTGCGGTCAGCGTGGTTCAGTATCACCTCCTGCCAGCGGCGAAGTTCATCCAGTTGATCGAGAATCTGCGCCTCGGCCCGCTTGCGCTCGATGAACTGACCGATCTGGCTGCTGACCGCGGTCATCATTGCCAGCAATTCCGGGGCTGGCTCTCGAGTCGCTCTACTGAAGAACTCCATTACCCCGAGAACTTTTGAGCCGACGTCTATGGGAACGGCAAGAGCGCCGTGCAGATTCTCCCTGGCGGCGATCGCGGCCCGCAAGAAATTCTTGTCTTGAGCGACATCGGCAACCCAGGCGGGCTCTCGGTCAGCCCAAACGCGCCCCGGTAAACCCACGCCTAGCCCAAGCGTTAATTCCTGACTGGCCGTTTCAAACTGCGTCATTTCAACCGGAGAATCATGCCAGGCTTCCTGGCAGCGGATCACTTTGGCTTCACGATCAACTATCCAAAGCGCACCCCATGCCCAGCCAAGAGTCTCGCAGATCGCCCGGAGGATCTTGGGCGTGGCCTCAGCGAGCGTGACTGAATCAGCCAGAGCCCGAGTAACAGCGTATTGCGCGGCGAGGCGCTCTTCGGAGTGCTTGCGCTCAGTGATGTCCTGGGCCATTCCGCTCTGACCGACAAATTCTCCGTCTTTCATCACCAGGGTCGATAGAAAAGCAAACCACCTAATGTTGCCTGCTGCGTCAACGATCCGAAACTCTTGCACTACGGAGGGCTGGCGCAGGTCGGCTTGAGTGGTGAAAGTGTCGAGTACTCGGGGCCGGTCCTCAAGATGGATAAAATGTAAGTAGGGCTTGCCAATGAGTTCTTCCGGACTCGCATAACCTACCGCCCTGGCCGTGGCGTCATTGGCATAGGTAAAGTGTCCATGGGCATCCACGCTCACTAACAACGCCTGGGTCCCTTCGACGATTGTGAGGAGCCGGTTTTCGCTTTCGCGTAATGCCTCCTCTGTCTGCTTGCGCTCGGTGATGTCGCGAACCACCGCGAGTAGATAGGCGCGTTCGAGTTGAATCTCCTTAACGTTGACTTCTACCGGAAACGTCGAGCCGTCCTTGCGCCGGTGAACACTCTCGAACAACGCGAAGCCAGATTTCTCCATCTCGTCGGCAATTCTGGCGGCCGTCAGCTCGTCGACGCTTGGATCGATATCAAAGACCTTCATTGCGAGGAACTCTTCTCGAGTATACCCAAGGCATTCGCACGCGCTTTGGTTGCAGTCAAGATAGTGAAGCGTTTTCGGATCGAGCACCTCAATCGCGTCGCTTGATCGATCGAGCAGCGAGCGAAATAGCATCAGCGATTCTTCACCCAGCTTGCGCCCGGTGATCTCCATCACCGCGCCGCGCATCCGCGTCGCCTGGCCGTCGGCGCTGAACTCAAATTCACCATTGCCCGAGATCCAATGAACGCTGCCGTCCGGCCAGACAACTCGGAACTCACGCGCAAACGGCTCGCGGGCAGCGATGCAGCGGGCGACCTCCGTGTTGATACCCGGCAAATCGTCCGCATGCACTCGTTCCGAGAACGCTTCGTAGGTGCCCCCGAATTCGCCATGCTTGACGCCCCACATTTCTTCATGCCAGCGTGACCAGGTAATGCGGTTCTCCGGCACGTTCCAATCGAATGTGCCCAGGTGGGCCGCATCCAGGGCCAGATGAAGCTGCTCTTCACTTGACTTCAGCGCCTCCAGTGCTTGCTCCCTCTTTACATCCGACAGATTCAACGAGCGAGCAACTAACCAAACCCAAATGGCTAGAATCGTAATGCCGCTCGCTACGAACAGCGCCGATCCGCCTTCGAAGCGCAGCCAGGCCAACGCGGTCAGCATGAAAACGGCGACCGGCATGATGCGTCGCGCCATAACGCCGCCACCGCGTTGGCTGGTGAGAACGCTGGTCAGTCCGCTTTCGGGGCGGGAAAGGAGCACTCCCAACCCAAGCACGATAAACAACAACGCCGTGTGCACGGCAATTGGGGTGTAGGCAAACAGAGTGTGGAGGGATTCGACGCCGTAGATGTGGCCGAGCAGCGTGATCGCGCCGACGAGCAGGGTCGCCAAAGCCAAAAGCTCAGAGCACAGCCGCCCTATCTTGGTCCTGGCATCGAGCGACACTAACGCACCGCCCACGAGTATGAAACCTATGGTGGTGGCCGCGGCCATCCTGCCGGGATCAGCTTTAGCCAGCAACAAATTCCGGAACAGCAGACGATCAATCCCCAAGTCGACGCCGAAGAGGTATTCGCACAGCGTGGCGAGACCGATGGCCGCTGCCAGGGTCGCGCACGCAACTGCCACCTTCCTGCGCGCTCCGGAAGCGACATGCTGCCCCGCTTCGAGGATGAGCAACATCAGCGCAGTGCCAATCAAGATGAAACAGATCGCCGTGTTGGGCTTCATGGCGATCTTGCCCGGCAACACGCTCTTGAGCGCGATTATGTCGAACGCCCATCCCACCAACACTAAGGCGCCGATCAAGATCGAGACTGCGCCGGCGCCGCGCGCGTACTGCGGAAAACGGCGATGGCCCCAACTGTTTCGATTAGCTGCTTCTACTGTCATGGCCAATCAAAGTTGAAAGAAGGACGCCGTGCTCGCCCCCGATACGGCGTCCTTCTTCATTCGCGGCTCGCTCCCCACGTGGGCTCGCCGCGTTCCTGAACCGGGTCAGCTCGAAGCTCTGACTCGGCGCTGGTCGAACAGTAACCTTTGACCCTTGGAGTTCGAGGAATGTAAGAACGAGATATGAACCTTGGACACGTCGCAAAAGAGTCGGGGGCTACTAGTCCCAGATTATGTGGGTACTCTAGGCCTTGATGCGATCCTATACAATAGGGGAAACCCTGAGGCTGACTCAGGAATTTCCTGAGGCAATTCACTTGGCGTTTGGTAGCGGAAACCATTTGTAAAAGCCGGCAGGTTTTTATGATTGCTAACCGGCGTGATGATCTGAAATTACCGGTTACTCAACGTCGATTAGACCCATTTTGAACGCGAAACGCACCAGACCGGCGACATCGTGAATGTTAAGCCGCTCCATTAGCTGGGCCCGATAGGTCTCCACGGTCTTCGGGCTGATATCCAGCTCCAGCGCGATTCCTTTGGCGGCGTGCCCGTCGACAATCATCCGCAGTACCTGGAGTTGGCGCGGAGTTAGTTCGGCGAGCGGACCGCGTCGCCGGCCAGCGTCGGTTCCGTGTTCGAGGAATATTCGCTTCGCGAGTTCTACTGAAACGTATCTTTTTTTGCGCGCCACGGTCTTAATGGCCAGATCAAGTTCAGCGCTGGCGCCAGACTTTGTCAGGTAACCCATCGCGCCCAGGCTCAGGGCCCGCATCACATACTCTTCAGAATCGTGTACCGTCAAAATGATTGCGCGTACCTCAGGAAATTTCTGGCCCATCTGAGCCAGGACATCGAACCCATTCAATCCCGGCATGGAAATGTCCAAAACCAGAATATCGGGAGCGTGCTCTGCGACAAGTCGAAGCGCTTCCAGGCCGTCGCCAGCTTCAGCGATCACCTGAACGTCATCAATGCCTTCAAGCAGTACTCGAATGCCCGATCGAACTAGTACCTGATCGTCGGCAATTAGAATGCGTACCGGTTTCATATCACGGAAGATACAAGGGGGCCGGATAGAAAAATATCAGGCGCGTTAGCCTTGTTGTGTCAGATGATCGTTAGCGAGGGCGTAGGTGTTTGTCTTACAAGGGGGCGAGGCCCGGAGCCTGGGAAGACAACGAGATGGTGGCCCCTCGCGCAGGGATGTTATTGGGAATCCGCCGATGAAGATCCAACCCAGGCCCGCAGAGACTGTGTGAAAACTCAGACTTTGACGCCGACGAAAGTCCAACGGGGGTAAACCGCCCTTCCTTACCTGTGAGGTTCCTAGAGTTGCGTTGTTCCTTTCCGAGTTGAGCCTTTCAAGCTAGACGAAGATCCCTCAAGACTGAGAATCTCTCAGGTTGGGAAGGGTGGTTTACCCCCGCCGAGCCTGGTGATACTCGGACGTCATAGTTTTCGACCCCCGCCCTCACTCGACCAACGCGTTTCTGATCGCGTAGTGGGTCAGCTCGGCGCTGGTGTTCATGCCCATCTTGTCGAGGATGCGCCGCCGATAGGTACTGATGGTCTTGTCACTGAGGGAAAGCTGAACGGCGATTTCGCCTACCGTCTTGCCTGAGGCGATCAGGCACAGCACTTCGAGTTCGCGATCGGAAAGCGTCTCATGCGGAGCTTTGTCGGAATCACGGCGAAAATATCGAAGGCGCGAAGTTCCGGTTCGCTGTATCCGAGAGCGGTTTGAAAGGCGCGGTTGGAATAAAGAAAGCGCGCGTCTGGGGAAAGGATAAAGATTAAATCATTAGCTCCATCAAGCAAGTCCCGAAACCCTGCTTCGGCGTTTCCGGCGAGCGGATCGAATCGTTTCGTTTTCATGGTCGACCCTCTGAGACGCGCTGCCGATGTTGCTTCGTTCGCCGCGTCAAGGATTCAGGCGCCGCAACAGATCCTAAACTCAGTCAAGCTGGTGGTCTGGCTAAGTCTTTTGAGGATGACTCTCGATTCGGACGAAAGTCCTGAAGTGTTGGCCTGCTCAGACTACCAATCCCCTGGTCGGGTTCGCTCGGCCTCGAAAGAAAAGACAATTGCGGATCAGAATGCTCGTATCATGACAGATTCGTTCGTTGCTGTTGAGCCTGCTTAACACTCGCTAGTCACTTGCTCAGGCAGAGACTCACCCCTCTGCTTGCCATAGTCGTCGCGAGATTCACCCTCCGCATTGCGGGACTATTCGACATCGACCAAACCCATCTTGATCGCAAAACGAACCAGACCGGCGACATCGTGAATGTTCAGGCGCTCCATCAACTGAGCCCGGTGGGTCTCGACTGTCTTTGCGCTGATATTCAGGCGGCCAGCCATTTCCTTGGTGCTGCGACCATCAGCTATCAAGCCCAGAATCTCTTGCTGCCGCGGACTAAGAGTATCGAGCCTGGCGCGATCAGTTGAGGCCTTGCCATATTCCACCAGCGACCTTTTCGCCAACTCTGGCGAAACATAAGTCCCGCCGCGCCTGACGGTTTCAATTGCGGCTTCAAGTTCGGTACTGGCCGCGCTCTTTAGCAGGAAACCGGAAGCGCCTTCGCGCAAGGCCCGGATCGCGTAAGCTTCAGCTTCGTGGACGGTAAGAACAATCACCCGCACGTCCGGAAACTCTTTCGCTTGCTCCGCCAGCACCTCGAACCCACTCTTGTTCGCCATGGTAATGTCGAGCAGTACCAGATCAGGCTCCAGCTCTCTGATCAGCCGGAGAGCCTCGTCACCGTCGCCGGCCTCGGCGACAACCTCGACGCCGGTGATTCTTTCGGCCAGGGCGCGAATCCCCGCGCGCACCAGAGCGTGGTCGTCGGCAATCAAAACGCGTGTTGGAGTGATCGGACTCATATTCCGGCTCTTCTGGTCTCTTGAGTTCCGGCCTTCGCCGCGTTCGACATGGTGATCGGCAATTGAACCGACACTTGTGTGCCCTTGTCTCTGCTCGATTCGATCTTGATTCGGCCACCCAGGGCTTGTGCGCGCTCTTCCATTCCATGCAAGCCCAACGTCGCAGCTACGGCCTGCCCGCGAAGGGATTCAATGTCAAAACCTACGCCGTCATCCGCAATAGCCAGGTGCAGGTGCTGCTCATCCCGCGATAGCCGCACAGTTACCAGCTTGGCTTGAGCATGTCGCGCCACGTTGGTCAATGCTTCCTGAGCGATCCGAAAACACGCAGTTTCAAGTTCAGTCGAGAAGCGCAGATCAGGATCCGGCAAGTCGATGGTGAATTCCGCCCGCACGCCGGTGCGCTGCGCTTGTCGTTCGACGTACCATCGCAACGCCGTCGCCAACCCAAGATCGTCCAGGAGAGCCGGGCGCAGATCAATCGAGAGGTCACGCACTTGTTCGAGGGCTTCGTCGAGCATGTTCAGGTTATCTGCGCTCAGCCGCCAGGCTTCATGTGCGTCGCGTGCGACCTGGATTGCGTGTGTGTTGAGCTTTAGAGCCGTCAGCATTTGGCCGATCTGGTCGTGCAGTTCGCGGGCGATCCGGCGGCGCTCGACTTCCTGTGCTGCAATCAAGCGCCGGGAATAATCTTGCAACGCTTGTCGCGCTCGCTTAGGTTCGGTGATGTCACGAGCGCTTCCTTGTACGCCGATGGCGACTCCATTTGCATAAACCAGCCGACTGCTAACCTCGATGGGAACGTGCTTGCCATCCTTGGTAATCACCTCAGCCTCGTAAGTGGTTCCACCCTTTTCGCGAACCTTTTGCCACAACCTCGCGCGCACCTGGTCCACGTTTTCTTGCGCCAAAAACTCTGCAAAGTTCCGGCCGATGATCTCGTCGCGGCCATAGCCTGACAGTTTCTCGGCGGCTGGGTTTACGGACGTGTAGTTTCCGTTCAGGTCGTGGATGTAGATCGCGTCCCTCGAGTTTTCGAAAAGCGTGCGATAGCGCTCTTCGCTCTCGCGTAGCGCTTGTTCAGCTCGCTTCCGGTCGGTGATGTCGCGATTGATGCTCTGAATCACCGTCTGACCTTTGTATGGCACCACCGAGGCGTTGATGTCCAAGACCATCTCTGTCCCATCGCCGCGCCGTTGAGTTGTTTCGAAGTTGAAGAAAGACCCACGGTCCAGCGTTTCTTTGATCCGTGAGCGGCCGCCTACAACGTCCCCAGAGATTGCCTCCAGTGACATGCCAACAAACTCTGAGCGTTCAATACCATACATCTCGCAGGCTCGCTGGTTAACCTCCAATACGATTTCCCCCTCCGGATCAAAGAGGAGGATTGCATCATGGGCATTTTCGAATAACCCACGATATTCGCGTTCGGATTGACTGAGCGCTGCTTCGGCCAGCTTGCGCTCAGTGATGTCGCGGAAAGTAACTACCGTGGCGACCAGCTCATTTCGATCATCCCGCACCGGCGCGGTCGTGTATTCCACCGGAAAGCTCGTCCCGTCCTGGCGCCAAAACACTTCGTCAGTCACCTGGCGGGAAACGCCATCGCGAAACGAGGCATAGATGGGACACTCCTCGACCGGGTAAGACGTTCCGTCGGGCCTCGTGTGGTGCATCGTCAGGTGGCCGCTCTTACCCAACAATTCCGAGACTTCCCAACCCAACATGCGGGCGGCGGCTGGATTCTCAAACACGATTTTCCCATGTAGGTCAACGCGATGGACGCCCTCCTCCATAGCGTTCATCGTCAGTTCAAGTTCACGCCGGAGCACCGACATGGCCTTCTCGGCTCGCCGCCGCTCTGTTATGTCGCGCGCCAAACTGCGCACGATAGGAGCAGCGACTCCTTCGGTACGAAGGGTATTGTGGTATTCCCAGACCCGGCGTTCCCCGGCACTGGTTTGCACCAGCATCAGGCCGCTGGCGACCCCGTCCCGGCGAATTCTCATCAGGTAATCATCAAACTGATCACGGGCCTCCGGAGCCAGGATCTCGCGGAAGGATTTCTCGCCGAACTCTTTGAGGTTGTAGCCCAACAGCTTTTCCAACGCGGGATTGGCAGAGAGTACCCGGCCATCAAGATCGTGCGTGCAGACCAGGTCCTGGATATTCTCAACCAGGTCGCGATAGCGCTCTTCGCTTTCGCGGACAGCTCTTTCTGCGTGTCTACGCTCGGTGATGTCGCGAGTGATTGCGAGATGGCCAGTGACCATTTGCTCTTTGTCGCGCAGGGGGACTGCATGCGTTTCCATCCATCTGCGCACGCCGTCGAGACCGCAGGTCTCAAATTCCGCAACCACCGATTCCCCTCGAAGAACTTCTTGATGCATTTCGGTGAAGGCGCTGCGCCACTCTGGCGCGACCAGTGCAAGCACCGATTGTCCAATAACTTGCTCTCGCGAGGACGCTCCAATCATTCTTAACCCGGCCGGGTTCATGTCTAGAAGGGTAAAGTCGCGCCCAACAACCTTGACGCATTCAGGCTCAGAGTCAAAAATCGTTCTCCGGAAGCTTTCACTCTCTCGCAGCGCCTCCTCTATCAGCTTGCGCTCGGTGATGTCTTGAATGACACCGAACATTCTTGCCGGTTCCCCCTCGGTATCAAACTCAAGATTGCCCAGACCATGAACCCAGCGCACGGCACCTCCGCTGATTCGGACTATCCGGTATTCCCTGTCAAACGAATTCCTTTCCTTCAGCACATGATCTCTCAGGTACGCATCCATCTCATCGCGTTGTTCGGGATGCACGATGCCTAACCAACCTTCTACATTTCTGGTATAAGCCGCGTCGATGCCAAATATCTCATCGAGTACCTCGGAACTTGTCCAAGAGCCGTTAGCGACATCAAAGACATAGTGCCCCAGGACTGCTACTCGCTGGGACTGTTTGAGCATGGTTTCACTTTCGTGAAGCGCCGCTTCCTGCAGCTTGCGCTCGGTGATGTCGCGGTTGATGCTGAGAATCGCCTGCCGATCTTGATAGTCAATCACAGACGAATTGATCAGGAAATGAATCTCTTCGCCTTTGTTGTTGAAGTGAATGCTTTCGTAATTGCTAAGCGTCCCGGCGTCTAACAATTCCTTGATCTGAGATTCACCGCCGAGAACGCTCTTCGTCAACCTCTTCAAGCTCATGCCGATGAGTTCATCACGGCTGTAGCCATAGATGTCGCAAGCGGCGGCATTGGCTTCGAGGATGTTCTCTCCCTCTGGCTCGAAGATCAGAATGGCATCATTGGCGTTATTGAAAAGATGCCGATAATCGCTCTCGGATTTTTTGAGTGCTTCCTCCGCCCGCTTGCGCTCAATGGCCAGCGCCAGTTGTGCCGCTACGGCCGACAGAGACTCCACATCGCGTTGGCTGTAAACATCGTCCTTTTCGTAGTGCTGGACCACGATGACCCCAATCGTTTCGGCTGGTGTCATCAGCGGCACGGCGAGGAATGACTGAGATGGTCTGCCAATCAACTCGACCTCGCCCCGGTCCCGGAGTTCGGCAAACATCGCTTCATTCATGAGCAGTGGCTGGCCGCTACTAAACACTTTGGCGGTGCAGGTTTTACTGTGGAGGGCCATCGGAAACGGATTAGCTTCGACCTGATCAACAAAGAGCGACGCCTCAAACAAACCAGTCTGCTTGTCAAAAAGGGCGACACAGCAGTTCTCGGCATAAAGAACTCTCTTTAGCGATTGGTGGACCTGTTTGAGTAACTCATCGAGATTTGCCGTCAGGTTAACGCTCTGAATGACCTCTGAGATCACTTCGCGCTCCATCTCGGTGCGCTTGCGCTCGGTGATATCGCGCACAAACCCTTCAAAGTATTTTGTTAGGCCATCAGCACCCTTAATCGCATGCGTGGTTAGTTGGATCCAAACAGGAAAACCATCCTTCCGCTTCCATCTAAGCTCGATATCACTTGCGTAGCCAAGGTCTTCGTATTCGCGAATCAAGTTCTGGCGCTCATCCGGAGTGAAGTACACATCAGCGAGATTTACTTTCAGGAACTCGTCCGCTGAGTCGTACGCAAGCATTTCCGCGAGGGTCTTATTGACGGTAAGCAGCGTTCCGTTGCGCAACGACTGATAAATGCCTACTGGTGCGAAGGTGAAAATGTCTCGGTATCTCCGTTCTGATTCCCTCAGCGCGTGCTCTGCATGCCGGCGCTCGATGGCGATTGCCGCCAGGTGCGTCGCGCGTCCAATCAATTCCAGATCTGCTGGGTTGGGGCTGCGCGGCTCGCCGTAATACATCGCGAAGGTCCCGAGCACGCGCCTGTCTGCCGTCAGGATCGGCGTTGACCAACACGCGCGCAAGCCATGCTCCAGGGCCAGCTCGCGGTAGT
>ORMF012370401.1_pt1 | contig 12189 bp, 12 predicted proteins | sample 1779871 | NCBI WGS metagenome assembly ORMF01 (sample SAMEA104232316, study PRJEB22302) | groundwater metagenome | biome: forest; feature: aquifer; material: groundwater | place: USA | collected 2011-08-07 | depth 5.4 m | reverse complement strand
TTGAGACGCAATACGGCGACCGTGTAGGACCAGATCAATCTGAGAAACTCCGATTTGCTGGCCCCGGTGCGGCGCATGATGTACGCGGCCGGGATCTCGACGACGGTCAGTCGCTCGCGTTGCGCGTAGTGCAGCAGCCGGAAAAAGTAGTCGCCGTAACCGTAAAAAATCAGGTCGTACGGCAGCCGTTTCAACCGGTCGGCCTTGATCGTGAAATAACCGCCGAGGTTGTCCTGGATCTGCGTGCGGATAACCACGCGCACGAACCAGTTGTAAAGCATGCTTGCCAGGTAATGCGCGGTGTCCTGCATTCTGCCACCGGCGCAGAACCGCGAGCCGCTCACGATGTCGTAAGCCGCGCCTACATGCAGGAGTTTCGGGATCTCCGCCGGATCGTGGGTGAAATCGGAATCCATCACCACAATCCGGGCCCCACTCGCGCGCTCGATACCGGCGCGAATGGATTTGGCGAAGCCGCGATCGCTGGTGCGAAGGATCGGGATTACCGCGGCGTTGTTCTTGAAGGCGTCGACCACGACTTCGTGCGTGTGGTCGGGGCTGTTATCGTCGACGACGATCACTTCATATTCCCATTCCGGCGGAATACTTCCGATCACCTCGTGAACGAGTTCGACGATGTGGCCGACCTCGTTGTAGGTGGGCAGAATGACGGAAACTTTGTTCGGCATCAGTTGTTGGTGAGCGCGAGAAAGACCAGTCCGCCGCCGTTGGTCCGTTCGGCGCCGCGCAGCAGGGATCGCGCCAGCAGGTAAACGGGGTACAGCACGACCCGCCTCACGCCCGGGAACAGCGTCCAGCGGTTAAAAAGGCGCTTGGTGGCCAATTCGAGCGCGCTGAACGGAACGAGCGCATCGTTGAGCAAGCACACGCCTTTGGGCCCGTAAGTGTGGGACGCGATCAGTTTGAACCGGACCCGGCGGGCGATCGCTTCCCATCCCGCCGGAGAGTGATAGTGATAATGCTGCCAGAACCGGTTGTAGAACGCCCGGAAGCGCGCGGCCAGGTCGCCAAGCCCGATAGCCGTCAGTGTCTGGTTGATGACCGTGTAGTGGTCGAACTTGTCGGACGGCACCGTGAGATAGAGCCGCCCGCCGGGCGCCAGCAGCCGAAAAGCCTCGCGCAACACCGGCTCGAGATCGGGAATGTGCTCGACGACGCTGTTCGAAAAAATCGTCCGGTAATAGCCGTCCGGCTTGGGAATCGTATCGCCTTTGCAGATGATGAGCTCGTTGTATATGTCCAGCTCGCGGGCGCGCTCGATCTCCCGTGGGTTGGGATCGATCCCGGTATCGATTTTTTCGGCGAACAGCATTTTCGCAAACAAGCCCTCGCCACAGCCGATGTCCAGTATCGGCCGCTCGAACGGCATGCCCGACAGTATGCGGCATTCCAGGACCCGCTCGAATGCCAGCGCCAGTGGCGCTTCACTCATGTAGCGACCGAGAAAATCCTGGTTGAATTTCATGTCGTCTCAGCGCCGCAGGCGTTCGAGGCAATCGCAGATGTACTCGATCTGATCATCGTGGAGGGTAGGGTAGGTGGGCAGGCTGATGATCTGGCGGCTAAGTTCTTCGCACACAGGCAGCGGCGGGGCACAATAGAAATCCATCATGCTCGCTGCGCAAAAACCGGGGCGCGTCTCGATGCCGGCTTCCTGCATTTGCGTCATCACGGCATCGCGTCCTTGCGGGAATGCGGCTGGATCGAGCTTGGCGGCGATCGCCCAGACCACCGGCTTTACGCCCGCGGTGAAACGCTGCGTTATCATCCCATCAATTCGGGATAGATAGGTCTGATAGCGGGCGTGTACGCGCTCGCGTTCGCGGACAATGACATCGAGTTTTTCCAGTTGCGCACAGCCCAAGGCGGCCTGCATATTGGTCAGTCGAAAATTATGACCGGGTACTTCATGCCAATAGTGGCGTTTGCGCAATAGCCCGTGGCTGCGATACAGGGATATGCGGTCGGCAATCGCCTTCGAATTTGTGACCGCCATGCCGCCTTCGCCCGTGGTGATGGTCTTCGTGGCCTGAAAACTATAGATGCCGATGGTGCCCAGAGTGCCGGAATAACGCCCGTTGTATAGCGACCCAAAGGATTCCGCGGCATCTTCGATGACAGGGATGTTCTTGTCTTTCGCCAGCGCAAGAATGCTTTCCATGTCACAGACATTGCCATAAGAATGGATGACGACTATGGCTTTTGTTCGCGGTGTAAGCTTACGCCGAATCGATTCTGCCGTAATGCACCATGTATCTGGATCGACTTCCGCGAATACCGGGACAGCGCCCACATGTAATGCGATGTTGGCGGCGGCCATGAAGGCGAATCCCGGAACGACGATCTCGTCACCGGGACGTATACCGAGCGCCAGGTACGCGGCGTGCAGCGCTGCGGTGCCATTCGCTACCGCGCCAGCGAACCCGACCCCCAGCAGACTGGCCAGCTCTCGCTCGAAGCGCTCGACGTATGGCCCTCCGGAAATCCAGGTGGATTTCAGGGCATCCGCAACGAAAGCTTCTTCGTGACCCCAGAGAACAGGCGTCGCCCATGGGATTGCCGGCACGGGTTTCATGCCTGCGTTCGGGCTGCGAGTTTCTTCTCGATGAGTTGGATCATTTCGCCGACGTTCTTAAGGTCGACGATATCGTCAACGGTGAACTTGACGTTGTACTCCGCCTCGATTTCCATGATCAGGTTGATGTGGGCCAGAGAATCCCATTCCTGAACATCGTTCGCGGTCATCTCATCGAAAATCGTGATCCCATCGTTGTCAAAAACCCGTCGAAAGACTGAATTCAGGGTTTGCTTAACATCCATTTTCGGCTTCCTTCACTTGGTGACGATAACAGCCGCATTCTTGGGCACGCTTTCCGACGGCTTGGTTGGCTCGTACGCGCGGTCTTCGCGATAATCAACCACGCGAAACCCTGCTTCCTCGATCTGTGCGACGACTTCATCCGCAGAGTTGTAGAGGTAGATATGATCTGCGTTGGGTGCCGTGACCGCGGCGGTTATCATGCCGTAACCCCTGGGTTCGAGCAGTCGATTCAGCGCTTTCAGGAAAAGCAGCGGATCTTCGAGATGTTCGAGCACCTCGACGTTGATGATAAATGGGGCGGGAGCGATCGCAGGGGGGGCAGTGACGTCCCGGATGCCGCAGGTATAACGGTCCGCAAGACCGGAACTTTCCACCATACGCCTGGCGTAGGTGAGCGAGAATTCACTGAGATCGAAGCCTTCCCCTCTGAGATTCGGCACCAGCCTGAGCATTTCTTTTGAATAAAAGCCGGTGCCGACCCCGACATCATAGAACTTCGATCCGCCGTGGCCCACGATAAGCGGCAGGAAGCGTTCGACGAAGAAAATGTGCTGAAGGTAATGGTGCCGCCACAGGAAATGCGACAGGTGAATGCCGGGCAGGTAGAGATTGAACATATAGCCTGAGTTTTGGTACACCTCCTGCGCGGCCTCGTCGTAAGTTTTCGGCTCATACCGCCCGGCCTTGTCAAAGCGCTTCTGCAACAGCATTCCGTCTAGCGCGAACTTGATATACCCCCGCACCGCGTTGGCGAGCCTTGGCGCGTCATTCCCGAAAAATGCATTGAGTTCGCGATCGAATTCGGCAAGCCAGGACGTGCCGAATTCCTTGGATTGCTTGTGTATGACACCTGCCAGATAAGGAGCCTTGTCACGCAAGGCGTCCTCAACAGCATTGACATGCGGAAACGCGGTGAGTTCGAGATGCTCGCTCAAAGGACTGTCTGCCTGGCACTGGCACAAAGTTACGGTGGATTGCCTCAATCGGGCGTCAGTTGCCGATTATATGACATCGCGGTCGCCGACGCCCGCTGCTTTCAGGATTCCCTATTCCACAATCGCTGAATGTAGCCGGATATGATGACGCTGGCGGGCGCAGGTCTCTATCGGCATTTCGTAAGCAGAACCGCCGGCGGTCAGTAAATCGCCGGGAAGCGCGCGGACCAATGGCGAGAAGCCGAGTTCTTCATATAGCTTTGCCACGTACGAGTTTTTTTGTGTCGGAACATATTCTCCGATGACTCGTTGCAACCGTTTTGATTTGGCCCATTTGCCGATTGCCTCGGCAGCGAGGTTTTCAACGCCGCGCTTGAATACCCTGCAACTCATCACCCAATTGTCGATGAATACCGCCTCATCGGCGAGCCGCAACACCAGGCTCGAGATGATGCCGTAATTGGTGAACTTGTCCTTGAGGCGAATCTGCATCACCGCGTATTCATGGGGCTGTTGCTGAAGGTTGCGGAGCGCGCCTTCGCTGTAACGCTGTGTCCTCACGTTGAACTGGTTGGTCTTGTTGAACAACTGGGCGACTCTCGGCAGCGAGTTGTCATCGGTGAACTCGACCCATGCCTCCATTTCGAGCGATATGAGATAGGCGTCGTAATCGTCGAACTGGCTCTGCAGTTCCTGGCGCTTCCGGTCCTTAACGTAAGAGTCAACGCGGGAAACATCTTCGCTGCTTAACTGCAGCCATTCGAAGCAGAACGAATTGTCGAGCGCACGGACAAAAAGGGCCGGATCTTCGGGGACGTCGATGACTTCCACCCGCGATTCGAATTCGGTGACGAGCGCCCGCTCGGCGGGATTGTCATCGAAAAGGACGAGCGAATCCAATCCGATGTTCAGTTGCTCCGAGATCCTGCGCAGGTTTGTTATCTTGTCGTCCCAGTTGGCGACAAAAACAGCAAAGTCATCCAGCTTCAAAATCATGTCGGGATGATCCGTAAAAGGCTGGCGCGCGACGCGCTCGTCGTTTTTGCTGCAAACGGCGAGCAGCACGCCTCTCTCTTTTAGCGCCTTGAGGTGACGCTGAAGAGCAAGATAGGCCTCGCCAACGGGATTGTTCGGGTCGATATTGATTCCGGACAGCCCGTCGTCGCCGATCACACCTCCCCACAGCGTATTGTCCAGGTCGAGGACCAGACATTTCTTGATTCTGCCAATCGTTGCGCCGAGCGCTCGCGATAGGTAGGACGCGACAATCTTCGACGCATGCAGCGAGTAAGGCTGCTTGCTGACAAAGAACGCGACTTCGTCAAACCATTTGTCTTTGCCGATAAATGACGCGAAGTAATCCATGTCGACCAGGATTACATTCGAGGGTCTGTTCGCGACGAAATATGCATTGAGCTGGCGGAGGCAGCTCGATTTGGAAAAAGAATAGTTCGACTCCAGGTTGCCGAGCTGCCGCACAAACGGGACGACGAATAACGAATGCAACACCAGGCAGTTCGGGTTTTTTCGGGTTACGGCATCCCATACGCCCGTGTAAATCCCGGCTTGTCTCGCAATCCACTCGTCGATGGCGCGAGGATCCGCAAACAGCGCTGGAAATTCCCTGATGTCCTCGGCTGACGGGAAAATCATCAATGTTTCCGGTTTGAACGCGTGCAGCCGGGATTCTGTGTCCAGGGCTTCCGACACTATGCCGTCATACGCGCCCACGTAATAGTTTGGAGCGATTCCTGTTGCATAAAGGAACAGCTTGAGAACCTGCAAGAAATGCTGCGTGGAATTCGACGCCAGCACGGCAATTCTTTTTTCTATGAGTTTGTTTGCGAATTTCGCCTTGAATTTGGGCTCAATGCGCTCAAACCGGGCTGCCTGGAGCAGTAGCTCGCGGGGCTCCAGCGACCGCAGGCCGGAGCCTTCGAACAACGCCTTGAAGTCGGCCAGCCTGCCGGCCTCCTTGTCCGATGTCGTCATATGCACTTGATCACGCACTGCCCGGTGCACACCTTCTCACCGGTGGGCGACAGGAAAGCGAGCCGTAGGACCACTGCTCCCACTGCCTCGTGGATGTTGGCGACTGTCGCCTCCAGCCGGATTTCTGTTCCCACATAGCTCGGTTTCCGAAACTCCAGGCTTTCGCTGAGTATCACGACCTCCGCAGTCGGCAGCTTCATTCCAACGACGTGGGATATCATCAAACCGAGGATGTTTCCGTAAGCTACGATGCCGTGGAATCCGTGAGCTGCTGCGTAATCGCCGTCCACGTGAATCGGATTGCTGTCGCCCGACATTTCCAGAAAGCGCTGCATCAAGTCGGGCGTAACGACCAGCGTGTGGCGAAATACGTCGCCGAGCTTGAAAAGAGCGATCTTCTTTTCCATTCTGTTTGTCGATCCTGCCGCCGCGAGCGATTATTGGCCGGGTTTTGTCGCCACGTAGTAGTAAACGTTATGCATCAACAGCGGCAATGCCACACGCCATTTGAGCTTTTCATAATACCGTATGGCCTTGGGGTTGTTCTTGAAACCCTGGGCCATGTAAAGGGGTATGCCCGCCTTCTTGAAATGTTCGTTCAGCGCGTCGATTAGCTTCAATGCCACAAAGGGACTCAGATAAGCCTTCGACGTGTCTGTGACAAAAGTCAGCCATTCTGCCCTGGTGCCGAACCACCGGAATACCAGTGGCACGATAAATCTCGATTCAAGTGCGGTCAGGAAAAAGCGGGGATGCTTCAAAAACACCCCCAGGGTTTGCATGACTTTTTTTTGAAAGACGTCTATTACGAACCGCCTGGTATCGGCGTAATCAGTGGTCGCTGTGACGAAACCGAGAAGTTCGCCCTTATTGTAGTAGACGTAGCCGAAAAAATGCTTGCTCCTGGAGAGCGCCTCATAGAGCTCCAAAATGTGGATTTCGCCGAATTGTCCGCTGAAGGACCATGACAATTGCCTGAAGTGGAGTTCGGCAACGTCTCTCAAGTGGGCTGTCGTGATTGGCTCGGGTCGTATTTGAGCCAGGATGTTGGTGGGGTGCTGGTTTTCCACGATGCACGTGCCGCCCATCCCCTATGCCTTCGCACCGATTTCATGTGCAGGTATTCTACACAGCGCCGCCGCAACGTATGGATCCAAGGTCTCAGCCAGCCAGGCTTGCGGCGCGCGCCACTCTGCCGCGTTGCTTTGCCGGTCCAGCTTGAGGCTCGTAGCATCCTCGACTTGTGCAAGGAACAAGGTCGCGATCGCGTGACTTGGTGGTTCCGCCCTGGTGCCGGCGAAAATCACGTCGAGGGATCCAAGCTCGGTGACTGCTCTCGCATTAAGATTACATTCCTCGCGCAATTTGCGCAGCGCCGCCGCTTGCCTGGTTTCGAGAAAGTGTACACGGCCGCCAGGAAACCACCACTGGCCGCTGGCGGGATGATTTGCGCGCTTAACCAGAAGCACCCGGCCGATACGATCGAGCACCACAAGGTCAACGCAAGGGATGGGCATGGTCTGCTTTACCACATGATAAATATCTTCAGGGATATGCATGCTTTTTCTTGGTCGAAAATCTGGTGGAGTGAGTGGTGCAACTCCGACATGCCACATAGAATGTCAGATACTCACGGTAATCTCAAGCCGCGGCAGCGGAAACACCAGCGTCCTTCCTTTGAGCCCGCTGTTTGCCAGAAAAAATTGCCTGAAGTGCCAGGGCAGTACCAACAGGTAATCCGGCTTGCGCGCGAGCAGTTCGGCTTCGGGACAGATCGGGATCAGCGTGCCGGGCGTAAAGCAGCCGAATTTGTCGCTGTTCACTTCTCCGATCAGCGGCAGTTCCGCTTCGGTGACGCCGCAATACTGCAGGATTACATTGCCCTTGGTGGACGCCCCGAGGCCGTAGACGGTTTTTCCTTCACGCCTGGCTTTGCCCAAAAATTCGCGTAATTCGGTACGCAGTTTTTCCACGCGCTTCGAAAACGCGAGGTAAGGTTCCAGCCCATCGAGGCCGCGCTGCGCCTCCGCGTCGAGCAATGCCCCGAGATTCGGCGCCGTCGGATAAGGGGAGCCGTCTTTGGCAACGGTCACGGAAAAACTGCCGCCGTTGATGTCGTTCATCTCGACATCGACGATCCTGAGACCGGCGCGGTCTGTCATCCATTTCACCTGCTTCATGCCGTAGTATTCGAGGTGCTCGTGGCAAATGGTGTCATACGCATCGAGCTCGAGCATGGTCGGCATGTAACTTTGTTCGAACACCCAGACACCGCGATCGTCCAGAACATCGTGCACTTCCCGCATAAACGCCAGCGGCTGCTCGAGATCGTAGAACATCGATAGCGAAGTGACGACCTTCGCCCGTTGGTTGCCGAAATGCTCGCGCACCAGTCCGATCGAAAAGAAATCCGGCAGCAATCGTACATGGGGCGGATAGTAGCTTTGGAACTTGGCGCCGGTCGGGTCTATGCCTGCCAGCAAATACTCATTGGGCGGATACGCCCGCAGCGTGGTCGAATCGTTGCTGCCGATGTCGAGAATCAGATCGCCGCGCCGCAGCTCGATGGACCGGAGTATTTTTTTCACCTTGTTTTGCAGGTGACTGACCATCGAACTGTTGAGGCCGGAGCGATAGCCGTAATTGGAGCCATACAGCTCATGCAGATCGTAGCTGTGCCTGAGCTGCAGCAGGCCGCAGACCTCGGCGCCGCCCACGCATTTGGCGAGCCGCAGCGGCCCGCGCGTGATGGGTTGCTGTTTCGACTGCGGGAAAATACCGGTCAAGCTCTGTTCGCCGAGGTCGGTAACGTCGACCAGATTCGAATTGCCGCAGATCCGGCATTCTTGAATCGTTTTATACATGGTTATTGCAATGGGTTCCGGAGTGGAGTTTTATGGAAACGGCCGTGGTTTTGCGACAAGAGGACGGTAGCCCGGGCATGTGCGGCCGGATTCAATGCTCGTGGCGCAGCACGTTCTTGAGGCCGGTATCTTTCAGCAGCTTTTCACCTTTGAATAGTTCGACGTCGCTCGCCATCATCTCCTTGACCAGTTGGTCAAGCGTATGGCGCGGTTGCCAACCAAGTTTCTTGCGCGCCATGCTCGCATCACCGACGAGAACGTCCACCTCGGTCGGCCTGAAGTAGACGGGATCGACGAATACCAGATCCTTTCCTTGCGGCAGATGGTCCGGATTGTGGCCGGTGGCCGACACGAAGCGTTCGCGATCGACTGAGCTTATATAGCCGATTTCCTCGAGGCCTTTGCCTTTAAACGCCAACGCAATGCCGATCTCGTCGAACGCCATTTTTACAAAGTCCCTTACCTCGGTGGCGACGCCGGTGGCAATCACAAAATCTTCAGGTGAGTCCTGCTGCAGCATCAACCACATCGCCTCGACGTAATCGCGGGCATGACCCCAGTCCCGCTTTGCCGTTAGATTGCCAAGATACAGCGCATCCTGAAGTCCCAGCGCAATTCTTGCCGCAGCACGTGTGATCTTGCGGGTGACGAAGGTTTCGCCCCGAATCGGCGACTCGTGATTGAACAGGATGCCATTACAGGCAAAAAGGCCGTAGGCCTCGCGATAATTTATCGTAATCCAGTACGCATACAGCTTGGCCACGGCATAAGGACTCCGGGGGTAAAACTGCGTTCTTTCAGTTTGCGGGATTTCTTGTATCAGGCCATACAGTTCACTGGTGGATGCCTGGTAAATTCGCGTTTTGCGTTCCATTCCAAGGATGCGAATCGCCTCCAGCAGTCGCAGCGTGCCTAACCCATCGGTATTAGCAGTGTATTCCGGCGTGTCAAAACTGACGTGTACGTGGCTCATTGCCGCGAGGTTGTAAATCTCGTCGGGCTGCACCTCCTGTATGGTACGAATCAGGCCGGTGGAATCCGTCATGTCTCCATAAGGAAGAAAGAATTTCACTCCTTTCTCGTGCGGATCGCGGTAAAGATGATCGATGCGACCGGTATTGAACAGGGAAGTGCGCCGCCGTATCCCGTGAACGATATATCCCTTATCGAGCAGGAATTCGGCGAGGTACGCCCCGTCCTGGCCGGTGATGCCGGTGATTAGCGCGATCTTTGGCATGATGATGGCTTCCGAATTTCGCCGAGGTCAGTCCCCGCCCGCGACGGTGATGATTTCGCCGTTCACGAACGATGCCTGCTCGGAAAGCAGATAGACCAGTGCTGACGCCACTTCATCCGGCGTGCCGGCGCGGCCCACCGGTATCAAACGGATGCGTGCGGCGATTTCTTCCGCGCTGCGTCCCTGCCGCTGCAGAGGCGAGTCGACAAACCCGGAGCGCACTCCGTTGACACGGATGCCAGAGCGGCCCAACTCACGCGACAGGCCGCGCATGGCGGTTTCGAGCGCCGCTTTCGCCGCGGCATAGTGCAGGGTCTGGGCGGAGCCGCCATATTTGGGAGCGATCGAGCTGAGGAACACAATACGTCCGCCACGCGGCTGATTCATCCGGCCAGACGCATGCCGGGCCAGGTAAAAGGGTGCGATGCAATGCTCGAACAAGGCGCGCTGCCAGTCGTTGTCCGCCAGTTCGCGCCAGTTTGCCCAGTTGATGGTGCCCCCGCACAGCGCCAGCCCGTCAATGCGGCCGTAGTGCCTGACGAATGTTTCAACCAACGCACCGCAGGCAACTTCGCTGTCGAGGCTGGATTGCAGGAGCTCGCAGCGTGCCCCTGCGGCTTCAAGCTGCGCCTTGAGGGCAGACGCCCTGGCAAGGTTCGCACAATAATGCAAACCCAGATGAACCCCGGCGCCAGCCAACTGCCGCGCGACGGCGGAACCTATGGTGCCGGAGGCGCCGACAATCAGATGAAAGCGATCTGTGTTCATAAGGTGGTTCGGCTAAGTCACGGTGCAGCGGTTGCAGGGCGACTGCGCCTGGCGGCGTTTTTCCAGATGCGCGCGGCGCAGCTTCTGATACGGCTCGTTGGTCCACAACGCTCCGAGAGAACTCTCGCCGGTGCGCCCGACGCACAACGTCGACTTGTAGTCAGTATCACAGGGATTGACCTTGCCGTCCCACCACACGAACATGCGGCGCCACAGGTCGGAGCACGGTGTGACGATATCGTTGGGCGGCTGCTCGTAGGTGTTTTCCCACGGATTGTATTCGACGAACGCGACCTGGTCGACGAGACTGCCCCACAGTTTCTGCATCGAATCGAGATTCTGCGAGTCGCTGATCTTGACACCGGAGACCCGCGTAATCAGATGGGAGTCGCGGTACTGGGTCGCGCGGAGGCTCTGGAAGCGCTCGATATTGGCCAGCACCGTCGCCAGCTTGCCGCCGACCCGCAACTGGCTGTAGAGCGGTTCTTCGGCGGCGTCGGCCGAAAACACCAGCGTCTTGATGCCGCTTTGCAGAATGGCGTGGCACTTGTCCGCGTCGAGCAGGGAGGCGTTGGTGTTCATCTTGAGGTTGAGGAACTTGCCGGGCGTGTAGGCGAGCATGGGCACGATGTCGGGGCACAGCAGCGGCTCGCCGCGCGAGGCGAGCGATATGAATTCGACGCGGCCCTCCGCCTCATCCACCACGCGCTTGAACAGGTCGAGCGGCATATGGCCCATGAAGCCGCGCGACTTGCGGGTGAAGGTTTTGTCGGTCTCGTAGCAGAAAACGCAGCGATAGTTGCAGATTGAGCTCGGCTCGATCTGCAGATAGGGCGGGAAATCGTCCACCACGTATTGCTGGGGAAACATCTCGTAGCGGTAGCGGTGCACGAGATAGCGCGGCAGCACCGCGTCGTCGGGATAGGTATTGATCTCCTCGACCACGCTGGGCCCGAGCGCAAAGCGGCCCGCGGCTGCCGGCGGCGCGGAAAAAATATCGGCGACCGCCTGCTCGAACAGCTTGCGGTGCTCGGCGGACAACCGCGCGATCAGTTCGCTGCGGGATCTGACCGCTGTAATGCGCGCGCGCGCGGCTTGCTCGGCCGCGTCGTGCTTGTGGCGCAGTTCGATGAAGCTATTGTGCTTGCGGTAGGGCTGACGGCTTTTCTTTTCCATTAGCCTGTTTATCGGGAAGCTTCTGCGATGCCGTGCTTGCGCAGCCAGAACTCGACTCCCGGCACCTGCCATTCGTAATCGATATCGCAGCCGCCCCACGAGCGGATCGGATAAATATGCTGGCCCATCCATTTCTGCGGCAGCAAGCCGTCTTCCATATGCTCGAGGCATTGCGGGCGCACGATGGACACGCTCATATCGGCAAAGTACACGTCGCCCTGCGAATCGCGGTCGCAGTTGAGCGTTTTGGGGTCGCCAAACGTTTCGAACGGCACAAACGGATGCAGACAGCCGTCCGCGCCGACCTTGCGCGCCCGCAATGGGCTCCACATGTTGTAGACCGAAGTGGTGACGGCGGAATCGAGCTGCGGGTCA
>ORMF010814075.1_pt1 | contig 12190 bp, 12 predicted proteins | sample 1779871 | NCBI WGS metagenome assembly ORMF01 (sample SAMEA104232316, study PRJEB22302) | groundwater metagenome | biome: forest; feature: aquifer; material: groundwater | place: USA | collected 2011-08-07 | depth 5.4 m | reverse complement strand
GGCAGCGCAAGGCGTGCCCGACAGCATCAGGAACTACAGCTCTCTCGGCAAGACGGACTGGGGATACGGCTACAGCACGGTGACCTTTGACGCTTCGGGCCGTGTTGTCGAATGGAGCAATACGAGCGGAAACCTGAAACTTGCAAAATAGGTCAGCCGGAAACCTACCGCCATGAAGTACCGGGTGGTTATCGAAAAGACCCCTCGCAACTATTCCGCCTACGTCCCTGACCTGCCGGGCTGCATCTCGACAGGCAAAACTCTCGTTGACATTGAGCGGAACATCCGGGAAGCCATCACTTTTCATATAGATGGCCTCCGGGAAGAAGGCTTGCCAGTCCCCGAGCCATCGTCCAGCACTGATCTGGTCGAGGTGGTATGACTGGCTGTGGCATCCCCTCTCCCAGCCGGTGTCACCTCGGGGGACGGGTCAGAACTCATGGCGCCGCGCCTCCCGGAGCAGTTACGGAAAGGGTGGAACCCAAGAGCGTGACGACTGTCTCGTCCGTCGTCTGGGAGAAGTCCTCGTAGTACTGACCTACCGAGTAGAACTTTGCTGGAACATTGAGCGCGATCAGATCATCGGCAAACGTCAAAAGCTCGTGCATGGCATATTCGGATGCGACAGGGACCGCCACGGTCACGTGCGCCGCCCCCCTGGCTTTGGCGCTAACTGCAGCTGCCTTCATGGTGGCCCCGGTAGCCAGTCCGTCATCAACCAGGACTACCCGCTCTCCCTGCAAGCTGGCCGCGCGATGTCCGGCTCGGAATTTCTTTTCCGATTCCTTCGCTTCCGCAGAGCGACGGGCAAGCTCTCTGGCAACAAACTCGTCCGGGATCCCCATGTCATCTATGGCACTCTGCCGGAGGATGGCCGTGCCATCAGAGCACACCGCGCCGACAGCCAGTTCGCTGTTGAAAGGCACCCCGATTTTCTTGACTACGATCACATCGAGTCTGGCGCCGAGGCTCTGGGCGACTTCGAACGCCACCGGCACCCCGCCACGGGTCAGACCAAGGACTACCGTCGCCTTTGTCCCGCGCTTGTGCAATTCGGATGCCAGAGCCACACCGGCGGCTCGCCGGTCTCGGTAAATCACTGCGGGTGGCGACCTGCGCCCGCTGGAGTCCATTGCAAGCATCGTGTCTCCCTGACCAGCCTGCAGGCTGGCGTCCACGAAGACGCACAAGTGGGCGCCGCGCAGGCAGCTGACGTTGAACCGTCAGGACAACCTTACTTCAGCGCTGGTGTGTAGACCGTGAATCTGCACCGGCCGGAACGTGAGAAGGTTGTGAAACAAATCCCCTGGCCGTTGGGACAACGTAGCGGGCACCCGGCTCCCACGCCGGCACGTCCCCATCCACATAAAAACGCCTTCACGAGGTGCGCCCTGGGCCCCTTGACGCCCTCACTCTGTCCTCACGACACACCGTGCGCTCTCACTGGGCAGCAGCGCAGCTGCTCCCTGGCCAACCGGCGCCTTGAGGCAAGAGTTGCGCGCATGAACAGCATCGAAGTAGAAGACCTGGCCAAATGCTTCGGCAAGCCGGAAGCAGTCAGGAGCGCTTCGTTCAATGTTCAACAGGGAGAAGCCTTCGGGGTTCTCTTTGCTTCGGGTTGATCCATGTGGCGGACGAGGTGGGCTCACGATTGGAGAGCGCACCTAACTGACGCTTGCCAACCCGAAGCAAAGAGAACCGAGCCTCGGCGGGAGGCAAGTCGTAGGCGTCCTGGAGAGGGTCTCGCAGACGCCTCCGCGCCTAAGGCTGGGACCATACCGGAAAAGCGGCCTCAGCGCTGAACCGGTCCTGGCAAGCCGGCCAGTCGCCCTAAGCCCTCGGTCCGGATGTCCGTTTGGCCTTCTGGCGCATGGTGTAGATCTGTGCGGCCCCTCCAAGTACGAGGACTATGACGAATGTGGCCAGTAGTCGCGGTGTGAAGTCGGTGAAGCTTCGTTCCTTGTTGAGCTGCGTGTGAATGAATACGAAGGCCACCAGGGCGAAGGGGATAGCCCAGGCGATGACATTCTTGCGGAGGAACTCATCGCCAGTGCTCTTCGGCAGCGGCAGCAACCCGAAGAACACCCGCTGTATCGCCATGGCGAACGCGGCGAGGCACCAGTCTTGAAGGCCGGATGTGAACCCCGGGACGGTGCGAAAGAAGCCCTGCACCGACCCGAGCGTAACCAGCTGCGGCAGGATGAACACCACAAGCCATGCGACGGCGCCGAGCAGGGCGATAAACACCAGGGCCAGCACGTTGAGGGTGAGCTTCTGCTCCGCTGTGGGCCCCTCCTCAGGCATCCGCAATCCACCTGGCTGGCCGAGCATGAGACCGGGTTGGAATGCAAATAGCCGGGACGCGCCGACCGAAAGCAGGCCTACCAGGACCTGACCGGGATAGAGCGCGACTTTGGCAGCGATCTTCATCCGCCGCGCAAAGAAAGCCCGGACCCACGGCTCGTAAAGCGCGAAGAACCCGCTGGTGAAGCTCAGAGTGACCAGAATGATCAGGCCGCCAGGCCCGAGGAGACCTGACCCATTGGCCAGGAAGGAATAGAGCGCCCCAAACACGAACATTACGAGGACGGCACGGGTGATACGCGCGCCGGAGACCCATGAAAGGGGCGCCCAGTGTATGCCGCCCCATCCGGTCAACCTCTTGACCCGGTCCGCCAATCGTGAAAGGCGCCCGGCTATGTGGTCTTCCCGCGCCTCGACGAAGTTGCTTGCGAACCCGGCCAAAAAGCCGGCTAAGACGGTCAGCCCCGCTGCGAGCAACACGTTGCTACCGATCACCTTCCAGTCGGTGGACACCTCGCGCGGCGTGGCGATGCTCGTGAAGTATTCCGCGGTATGCGGGAGACTGGGCGGAACGGGAATCTCTTCTGTAACTTCGTCCACCACAACAGTGCGTCTGACCAGCGTGTCCTTGAGGTAAGTGACAGTAGCCCGGCCAGGTTCCGACGCGATGGAGAGCAGGGCAGGCAACTCTTGGTTTTCGGTCCCAAGCCGCTGGGCAAGCGCAGTAGAAAGTTGCGCAAGATTCAAGTCAAAGGGCAGCCCGCGAATCTCCAGGCGGCCGTCTACGATCTCAACGGTGGCCGTAAAGCGGAGGCCGCCCACCTCCATCTCCGCGGCGCCGCCTGACAAGATGTGGATGCTCGGGTTGCCGGGGACGTTCGCCGGCAGGTTTTCCAGGATGTCGCGGTCTGTGACCGTGATGGTCGCGCTGCCTGGGACGATCACCAGTTCTTCGATCGTTGCGGACGTCACCTTGCGCGGGGCCGGCTGAGGCGCGGCTGCTGCGACGGCGCGGTCGTCCACAAAGTAAGAGATGTCCCCGCCTGACACTTCGCGGAAACCTATCTCCCGGGCTCTCGTTTGACCGGACGCTCCAGCCAACTGCGGGATGGCGGCTTCCACCCTGTCGAGCAGCCCGGAGATTTCGGCCGAGTCCGCTTTCGCGGCCGGCATCAATGGGATGAGCACGCCTTTTTGTGACTCAAGCGACGGGATGACAACCGGAACTGCCGAGCCATCTTCCGACGCGACCATTCCCACGGCCACCGGGCCCTGCCCAACCTCGACCGAGGTGTCTCCCACTTCCGGGACAGTGAGAATGAAGCTGCCGACCGAGGCAATGACCACAGCGCCCGGAGCCTTCACCACCAGAGGTGAGTCGCCGGGGCCCGCCGCTTTTATTACCGCCTCTCCACTCAGCAGTTTTACTTTGACCGTGAGCTTCGTTTCCGCAGGCGGAGGCGGGGCTGATCCGCGGATTTTTGACAGAACGCCGGATAGGATTGCGGGCTTCTTCACAACCCGCCGGGACTGTTCCAAGACAAGCTCGGCAGGACCCGTCAAACGACTGACGCTGCCGTCGGCAAAGAAAACGAACGCGTCGCCGCCGGGGGCAACCCTCAGAAGGTCTCCCGGTTGCACTGAGCCCGGATTCCCGAGCGCGCGAGTGCGTTCACGGCCAGCTTCTATTGCAGAGGCCGAGCCCTGAACGACGCGCACAGTGGCAGGGACGTCCTCCTGGCTGTCCGTCGCCCGGAACCCCCACAGGGCGACAAGGCCCAGGATGACCAGGCCCAGCAGGACAACGTCCGCAAGGAGGCCTACGACGCGGCGCACTGGGTTATCCGCCGATTCAGTTCATTACGAATCATGGGCACCGTTGACGTGGCCGTCAGCCCGGTCGCTGACTGATCTTGGATTGGATTTCTTCCGCCGATTTTCTCAGACTCTCGTCTGATGCCATGGCCTTGGTCCACATTTGGTAGATGGAGCTGTACTCGCTCCGAAGTCCTTCCAAGGCAGCTTCAAATTTCTTATGCGCATCTTCAAGCTGTGCGGGGCGATCGATGAGCTGGTAGCTCAGGGCCTGAGTATGAATTTGATGCGCGTCCTCATAGGCCTTCTTCCAGAAGGCAAGGTCCTTGCGCAGGCCTTCGTTCGCTTCAATCAGGTCCTTGTACTCCTTCTTCGTGAGTACCTTGGACCTGAGCAGCCAGGATAGTACGCGCCTCATGTCAGTGCTCTCGCGCCTTGGCCGTTCGAATTAAGAGGGAGTCCGAAAGCGGACCAGTCGAACTGCAAGCTCTCGCCTGACGAACTCGTCACAATCACCAGTTCCGATGACTCCGTAGCGACCAAGCGTAACCGCAACTTTCTAGCACGAGGGGGTGGTCACGTCAACTTCGGCCTTCGCGCTCCAGGGTTTCCTTGGACACCTGATTGGTGCAGGTCACTGTCGTTCACGGGTGTGGCGCCCCGCCTCTGGACTGCTTTACGCCAACATTGAGAAACGCCTTGACCGCAGGGCTGTTGAGGCTGCTCAAGTTCTTCAATGCGAAGACGAAGATGATCGTGAGCACAGCAAAGGCGCCGATGTCGAGCGAAATCAAGCTGGTTGCCGCGTTGATGGCCGCGAGCACAGCCATGGGCCACAGCACCGTGTAGGCGACTGTTCGGGCCCACGGTTTCCGCTGCAATATGCCGATGGCCGCGACGGCGCACAGCCCGCCGCCAACGAGGACCACCGGGCCCATCAGCGCGAAGAGTGCAGAGTAGAAAGGGAAGGACGGCGGGGCGACAAGAAAGATTGTCCCGAAGGCCAACATGACCGAGCCCGCGACGATGCCGAGGCCACCCAGGATGAACAACGCGCGCATCAGCTCCGTGAGCTGACGAGGCCGTACCGCTATGGGCAAATATGCACGCGCGCATGTGGCCATGATCGTGAACTTCTTTCCGGCAGTCGCCCCCTGTTCCACCTGGGCGACGGCCCTCGACGAGAGGTCGGCATCCCGGGCCGCCCGTGGCTACTTTCGCAACTCGTAGTAGTAAGCCACCCCTGCCACCGTGCCGCTATCCCCTCCTTTGCCGTTAGGTTGCACCGTACCGCCCTGGCAATCCGCGCTGAATTGCAGCCCGTTCCCGGGGATGGTCCACGAGAAGTTCTGCGTAGTTGACGGTGTCGGCGTAGGTGCCGGTGTCTGAGACGGCGCACGTGTCGGTGTCGGAGACGGCTGTGCGGTGCTTAATTGACCCCCAACGGTTCCGGACACGAAGGCGCTTCCGCCCGCGTCGAGGAGTGATCCCGCGGCACCCGGTTTCCACCCACTCATATTCATACTGACACTGCCCCGTGCCCAATAATTTTCGCTCGGGATGGAGCCAGCATTCGACACTGTCACAGTGCCGCCCCACTTTTGCCCAATCTCCAACGTCTGTGGAGGCTCCGGCCATGAGCAGGTCCACGAGGACACCTCTCCCTGAAAAGCGATAAACCGGACCTGCGCAGTGTTGCCTGAGACGGTGCCGGTGTTGGGTCCAAAGTTACCAACCTCACGTTTCACCAGCACCCACGTGCCCGTGGAAACCTCGGAGACCTTCACAGTAACACCTAGGTCGGGGGCTCCTGTGTTGATTTCGACGATGTACACCACATCGTCTTTGTCGACAGGCCGCAGGTCCATCTTTGGAGAGTCGCCGCTGAGCGTACCCTCTGGTTTTGCGCCCCCATCGGGACGGAAGTCATTCTTTAGGACGTACACGTCGAACACGAGACCGGATAAAGGAGGCGCACCGGTAATCTCAAGCTTGAGCCTGCGCTGCTGCTGTCCAGCCTGGGGTTTGACGCGGATGCCCCAGACGCTGGCCGTGTAGTCGTCCGACCTTTTAAACGAGTGGGACAACTCCGTGTTATCGGCCTCCAGGATGTCCGCCTGTTCGATCGCCGGGCTTTTCAGGAGACCATTTCCCAACACTGGCGTGTATCCGCCCTGCGCGTCTAGCAATGTGGGTGAAAGCGGGCCTTTGGAGTCGAACAGAACATAGGCTACAAAGTCCCGGAACTCTTTCTGAAGACTCGTGGCGCGCTTTGTTTTCAAATATCCGTCAAGCGCGGCCGGAACATCGCTGCCTTCCTTCGCGACATAGTCCCACATCTCAATGAAGCTGCCGGCGGGCCGGGCCAGATACGCAATAAAGCGGGATGTCTTGTAGTCGTGCAGACCCTCGGTGGAGGTGATTGGCATTTTGAAGTAGGTCGCAGGAACAAGGGGCATTGTTCCCGCCCCACCCCACCCGATCGCGTCCGCCGCGTAGTCCGCTGTCGCCTCTATCCACCACCGGCGGAGTACCATCCCCGGAAAGGAGAAATATCGGTTCTGCACTGCATGGAACAGCTCATGAGCGGCCTCATGACGCAGTTGATCCGCGCTCTCCTTGTACTGCGTATCCGTCCACACCGTAGGGAAGTAGAGAGAGGCCGTGAACTTGCCTCGTTCGGCCTCCTCCTGCTTAGGGTCCACCCAGACCCACACCCGATTACCCTCAGCCGAGTCGCCCCTCGGGATGTCGAAGTACTTGAAGTACTCCTCCCAGGCGTGCTCCAGATACGACCCCAAGTCAACAGCCAACTGCTTCGACGGCACGGGGACGTCAATGGTCGCCCCCTGACGCTGCGGCGACAGCGCAGGCCGCCTGATTAGGCCCGTCTCCTTCGGATCATACAACACAAGGAAGTGTTCGGTCTCATGCGCCGCCCAGCCCAAATTAACGTACCAGAGTTTTTTAAAAGAGAGGCGGTTCGTCCGTATAATGACCACTCTGCGTTGCGGATCAACCACGGCGCGTTCCCTGACCCATATCTTCTGCGCCGGGTCCCAGTACGCCGCCATCAGCGCTTTCTCCGGCGGCAGGTCGCTCACTATTTTGGATGGGTCATACGCGATCTCAATGATCAGGTCCTTTTTGAATTCATGCGCGTCGCCCATGGAGATATCGAAGCCATCCAGGCCGACCAGCCCACTGACGGCGGGCGGCGGCAGATCAGGCGCTGGCGATATGGTCAGCGTCTGTTTGCCGTCCAGCGTGCCTCCGGGCACTGTCACCTTGACCTGGCTCTGGTAGGAGACCGTCTGGTCGGCGGTCGAGGGCTCGAGGGTTTTGGAGACCAGGGGCGCGGTCGCGCCCGGAGAAGCAGATGCGGCAGTCGCAGAAGTGGGTTTGGCGACCGCAGCGGTGGGCGCGAGTGTGCCCGTGAGCCTAGGTGTGGCAGCGGACGAGGGCGCCTGGGCCGCTTCTGGCGTGCTCGCCTGCTTGACAACGTTGCAGGCGGCCAGGGCGCCGATCAGCACGGTGAAAACGACGATGGCCGCCCGGATGCGGAAGGCTTGGTAAGGCATGCTCTGCCTCCGTGGTGCACGCGTTGGTCGCGCGCCGCGCGCGTCTGGCAGGCTTGCACGCCCAGGATGAGGATTTCATGAAGGAATACCGGCGCAGGTGAGGAAACGATGACCAGCAACACTTTGTGGCTTCTTGGCCCATCCGGTTGCCTCAGCTTCGTCGTCCCGAACTCAGTGAGGGACCTGGGGTGGTGAAGAATTTGAACTCAGAACTCCTCCCCAGATTCCTCGCTCTGAGCGTTTGGGCGCACTTATGCCTCTCCGACTGACTTTGGAGGGTTCCGTTTGCTTCAGCGTGATGGATAGATGCAACCGGGCGGATTCAATCCCATTTCCACTGATCGACGAGCGGTTATCGCCCTCAAGCACACAGGACCCCCGAGCGCCATAGTCAATACTGCACAAGCGAGAACACATCCGCCGGGGTGAGCGGCTTCCTGCCCCCGAGCGCGGCCAGTTCGACGACGAATGCGTATGTCTCGACCCTCGCTCCAAGCTGTACTACAAGCCGGCCGGCAGCCGCTGCCGTGCCCCCCGTGGCAAGGAGGTCGTCAACGACGGCGACCCTCTGCCCCGGCTTGAGGGCGTCCAGCCTGGCCTCGATGCGGGCCGTGCCGTACTCAAGGCTGTAGTCCGCGCTGATGACCTCCGGCGGGAGTTTGCCGGCCTTGCGTATCGGGACCACAGGCAGGCCGAGTTTCACTCCCACGGGCGCGCCGAACAGGAACCCACGGGCGTCTATGCAGCAGATGGCGTCCACCTTGCGGCCCTTGATGTGCGCGGCGAGCCTGTCCACTGCGTACCGCATGGCGGGCGGGGGCGCCAGCAGAGGGGTCAGGTCGCGGAAGAGGATGCCGGGCTTCGGGTAGCCGGCGACGTCGCGGATCCACTGTTTCAGGTCCAAGGTCCCTCGCTCCGTTCACACGTCTAGGAAACAGGCTCAGCTTCTGGCGACGGTCACTACGAAATCTATTTCAAGCCTGATGTCATCTTCGACGCTCAGGACGATGAACGCCCTCGGCACGCTCATGCCGAAATCGCCGAACTTGAACCGCGTCGTCGCCATGCCCGTCGCTCTGTTTGCGCCCAGATCTGCCGTCACGTCCCACGTCACCGGCTTCGTCTGGCCGTGGACCGTCATGTCGCCCGTCAGCTTGAAACTCACCTGACCAGATGCAGGGAGCGGCCACGGCAGGCCCTCCACGCTCTTCGGAACGGTCTTCACTTCGGGGTACCTCGCCGTCTCCAGCGAACTCGTCCTCAGATAGTTATCGCGCCGCGACTCATCACTTTTCAGCGTCGTCGTCTTAACCGTGATGGACGAGCCTGGCTGCACAGCCCCGTCCGGGCCGAGGACGATCGATCCCGCCACATCGGGCGTCTCGCCGATGGCGTCGTTCGGGAAGTTCTTGCCCACGAGCTGTTCCTTGACCAGATAGCGGGCCTTCGTCCCGAACGAGATGGTGATGACCGTGCCACCCGTCGGGACTTGCGCACCCACGGCCACTGCTGTAGTTGTTGATACCGGGGCGCGGGCCGGAAGCGGCGTGGCGGTGGGCACGGGTGAAGGGGAAGGGGATGCCTGCGGCGCTGACGGCGCGACGATTACCGTGGAGCCTGTCACTCCGGTGGCAGTAGCAGAGGGCGCAGCAGGACTTGCCGCGGCCTGAGCGGGGGCAGTGGTTGAAGGCGGCGGTCTTGTCGGCGCGGGTGAGGCAGTGTTTGTCGCAGCGGACGACAGCGGGGCCGTAGCCGTAGGTTGGGATGCCTGCGAGTCGCTTCCGCAGGCCGACACAACTGTCAGTACTGCGGTGATGGCGGCAAGCGCCAGGGCGGTTGTCCGGCGTGTCACGTCATGACCCTTTGCATCTCATTCCAACGGGGGGCGCGACGGGTCGGTACTCAGGGTCGCTCGTCGAGAGTACAGGCCGACTTTTTCGGAACTGTGAACGCTAGCGCGGCAGCATCTTCACAAGCGGCGCGATGTGGCCAGGGTCGGCCTTGAACCCCACGCCGAGGTCCGTCACGAGCTTCGTGATGGCGTCCGAGAATGGCGTCTTCACGCCTGCCTTGCGCCCCTGCGCGGCCACGTAGCCGTTCAGGTACTCGATCTCTGTCCTGCGCCCCTTCAGAACATCCTGCCCGAAAGACGGCCTGCCGCCCGCCGTGCGCTCCGCAGTGCCGAGGAGTTTCATTTCGACCTGTTCGATGTTCCGGCCCTCCGCGGCGTCTATGATCTCGGCGGGGGAGATGCCCATCACGGGGTCCGCCTTGTACCCGAGGGCCTTCGCCACGCGCGCCGCCTCCGCTCCGAGCTGGATGCCGATGCGCCGCAGTTCCGGGATGGTGCGCGTCTCGGCGGAGCCGTGTCCGGTCAGGCCTGCGACGGCGTTCGCCATGCAGTTCACCATCAGTTTCGACCATCGGTGGCCCATCAGGTTCGTGGTGACGTGCGTCTCTGCCACGCCCGACCAGATCTTCGCCAGTTCCTTCGCACGGGGCGAGTTGGAGCCGTCAAGTTCGCCAATCTCGAACCCCACCGCGTTGCGGTCAGTGCGCCGGACGTGGGCGGGTTCGTACATCCCGGCGCCGATGGTCACGACGCAGCCGACCTCGCGGTCCCGGCCGACTATCGAGGCGATGCGTTCGTCGTTGATGCCGTTCTGGGCGGATATGAACGCTCCATCCGGCTTCACATAGCTCTTGATGAGGTGCGTGGCCCACTCAGTGTCGTATGACTTCACGGCCACGACTGCGTAGTCGAAGGGCTCTGTGACGGACTGGAGTTCGTGTATGTGCAGCGCCCTGACCTGCGCCACTTTCACGCCGTCCGGCCAGGTCATCGTGAGGCCGCTCTTCTTCATGGCCTCGACGTGTTCCGGCCACTGGTCTATCAGGGTCACGTCCTGCCCCGCCAACGTGAGCATCCCGCCGATGTTGCCGCCGATGGCGCCTGCCCCGATGATCCCGATGCGTCTGTCTGTCATGGCTGCCCTCCAGTAACGAGTGACCTGTGCGTTAGCGGTTATCTCCGTCGCCCCCTTGCGGCGTTACGAAGTTTCGCTCCGGTCGAGTGTGAGGTCCACTGTGATGAGGCTGAAGCCTGAAAACGGGTCGCCCCTGACGAGGCGGACACGGACCTTCGTCCCGGGCGGGTCTTTGCGGAGAAATTCAGCCATGTCCGCCGCGGTCCGTATGCGGGTGTCATTCATGCCGACGATGATATCGTCCGCCCGGATGCCTGCCGCATGGGCAGGAGATGTGGAGTCCACGCTTTCGATCCCGAAGCCGTCCGAGACGGGCAGCCTGAGCACCACGGCCATCGCCAGGGTGATGTCCGACCCGAAGGCGCCGAGGTAGCCGGACGGCGGGGGCGGCCCGAGCGCAAGCAGCCGCGCCGCCGTCTCTTTCACGGTGTTGATGTTCATGGCGAAGCCTATGCCCGCTCCGCCGGAGATGCGGACCGTGTTTATGCCGATGACCTCGCCCTGAGCGTTGACCAGCGGCCCGCCGGAATTGCCCTCATTGATTGCGGCGTCTGTCTGGATCAGGCCTGTAAGCTCCCTCCCTGCTTCGACAGAGATGGTCCTGTCTAGCGCGCTGACCACTCCCTTGGACACAGTCGGCCCGCCGGGCAGGCCCAGGGCGTGGCCTATGGCGATCACGTCTTCGCCCACTTCCAGCTTGCTGGAGTTGCCCAGGGTGGCCGGGCGCAGGGCGGCCTTGTCCACAAGGATGACGGCCAGGTCGTTTGCCGGGTCCTCCTGGAAGAGGGAGCCTTTCACAACAGACTCGTCTGAGAAAGAGACCTGGATGCTGATTGCTCCGTTGACGACGTGCCAGTTCGTCAGGATGTGGCCCGCAGTGCCGTACACGATACCGGTGCCGACCGCCTTGCCGCCCGACTTCAGCACTGCGATCTGCACGATAGACGGCCTGAGCAAGTCGACAGCCTGCGGGGTCGTAAGCGTTCCAGTTGCGCCCGCGGTGGCTGCCGGGGACGGCGTGGGCGGGAGTGTGATCGCGGTGGGCGTCGGCGGCAATGTGGTTGCCGTTGAAGTGGGCTGGACCTCTGCTACGGCGGTCGGCGTAAGAGCGGGCGACTGTGGACGGCAGGCGGCGGCGAGCACCAGCCCGGTGAAGACGATAGCGGCGAGGAGCGGTTTTGCGATGTGGGAGCGGAGGTGTGTCATTGGCGCGCTGTTGATCTTTTCCCCGAGGTCGAATCACGCGCAGAAATGCAGGCAGCCAAACCGCCAGCAAGGTCAGGCCGTATCTCTCCGTCAACAAGGGTAGCGTGCGCGAACCCCCTTTGCCTTTGCGCGCGGCACGACGTGTCAGGGGTATTCTTAGGCCCATTCTGCGGCTAGGCCGCCACAATTCCTTGAAATTCGTCCCCTACGCTTCCGCACGCGGGCGCAGGCGGCGGGCAGAGCGAGAGACCTCTCTCCCGCCGGAAAGCGGGCCGTGCCCCCTCGCCGGGCTGCGGC
>ORMF012624156.1_pt1 | contig 12192 bp, 10 predicted proteins | sample 1779871 | NCBI WGS metagenome assembly ORMF01 (sample SAMEA104232316, study PRJEB22302) | groundwater metagenome | biome: forest; feature: aquifer; material: groundwater | place: USA | collected 2011-08-07 | depth 5.4 m | reverse complement strand
TTCGCCGCGGCGATGACCACGCGCTCGATCGGGCTGTCGAAATACTTGTAGAAGACGCTCGCCGCCAGCACGCCCCGGCCGCCGCTGAACATCTCCCAGCGGCCGTCCACGTTCTGGATGAGGGCGCGCCTGAGGTCTGCGTTGCCCTTCACCGCGCGGTTGCCGACCACATCCGTGAACTCGAACTCGGCGAGCTCGCGGAACTCGGGCCGGTTCACCGTCGTGCTGTAGCCGAGCCGGAAGTTCGAATTGGCACCGGCGCCGAGCACCAGGTTGACGGCCGGGAACACATCCGTGTTCTTGTTCGTCGCCTGAACCTCGCGCACGAAGAGGCCGAACGGATCCTGCGTGGTCACCGTCTGGTCGAAACGCTCGACGCGCGCGCCGGCCACGAGGCGCGTCCGAGCGGTCATCGCCAGGTCGAGCATTCCGTAGCCGGCTGTCGTGGTCTGTTCGCCGGCATAGGCGTCGGTTGGACGCGTCTCCTCGTTGAACCGGAACGCCGTACCGATGTTGCTGGTGGTGAAGAGATCCTCCGGCAGGAGCCGGTTGTCGAACAGCAGGTTGCCGGTATCGGCCTTCTGCGTCGTAATCGGAATGTAGTGGAACCGGCGCGAGCGGAAGTCACGCGTCCGCTCGACGTAGTTGACACCGAACTTGAGCTGCGTGGGCCGGCCGCCGGCGGCGCTGAAAGTCGACCAGTTGGCGTTGACGTCCTTGGTGTCGTCGGCGAGCTCGTTGAACATGCGGAAGCCGCTCTGCGACTCGTCCGCGTAGGTGAACGGGTTGGTCGTTTCCGGGGTCCCCACCTGCGTCAGCAAACGCTCGTAGAGCGTCTCACGCAGGTCCGGCTCATCGCGATTCGCGCGGGCGTAGTTCACGCGCCAGTCGAATCGGCTGTTGGAGAGCTGCTGGAAGAAGTGCTCGCCGCCGATCGCGTTCGCGATCAACCCCTCCTCGATGAACTGCAGGCGATGGTTCCGGTACTCGCGCGCGTTGTCGAGGTTGATGCCCTGAAAGAACCGGCCTTCGTCTTTTCCGCTGTGCGTGTAGAAGTTCTCGAACGAGATGCGCTGGCTCGGCGTGAACTGGTACGCGAAATTGCCCACGATGCCCAGCTGCGCCTTCTGCGTGCCTGTCTGCATGTGGTAGTCGTTGGTCTCCTCGAGCACCCCCGTCTCGGCGATTCGGAAGAAGCGCCGATCCTCCTCCATGCCTTGTTCTTTATATGAGTGGGAGACGCTGGCGACAATCCCCAGGTTGTTGAACCGATTGCCGAACGTGATGCCCCAGTTCTGTCCTGGCTTCCCGCTTTCGCTGACCGGTACCCAGCGATTCTCGAGCAGGCGGCCGAACTCGGTAATCTGGCTCGCGTTGTAGCCGACGTCCGGCGTGAAGATCCCCTGCCGCACCATCTTGTTGACCGGAATGCCGGCCGGCAGCGCCCGGGCACCATTGTCAAAGCCCCAGGCATCGCGGCTGCCGAGCGGGCTGAAGAGAATGTCCTTACCGGTGGCCGTCGAGAAGAAGTTGAGGCCGTAGGAGAAGTCGACCACCGGGCCCGACGGGAGTTTCAACGGCTCGATCTGCACGAGCCCGCCAGCGAACTCCGCCGACTTGTCGGGCGAGTAGGACTTGGCCACCTGGATGCTGCTGATCAGGCCCGTCGGGAACAGGTCGAGCGGCACCACCTTCTTATCCGGTTCCGTTGTCGGTAGCACCGAGCCGGATAGCGTGGTGTTGCTGTAGCGCTCGCCGAGGCCGCGCACGAAGACGTACTGGTTGTCGACGAGCGACAGACCCGTCACGCGGCTCATGGCGGCGGCCGCATCGCTGTCGCCGTTGGCCTTCATCTCCACCGCGCCGAGGTTGTCGGTGATAACCTGCGCGTTCTTGCGCTCGATGAGCTGCACTTCGGCCGACGCAAACGTCGCGTCCATCGCGGACCCGGTCACCGTCACGGTTTCCGAGAAGCCTTTCATCATCAGGCCGACGTCCGCCGTCATCGTCCGCGCTGAGCCGGTGGTGACTGTGACGATCTTGTCCACGTATCCGTCCATCGCCACCTTGATCTGGTGCGTTCCGGGCGCGAGGTTCAGCACATACCGACCGTCGACATCGGTGTAAACAATCTCCGTCGTGCCCACCACTTCGACAGGCAGTCCTGGCAGCGGGATCGCATTCGTTTCATCTCGCACGATGCCGATGACGCGCACGGTCTGGGCGGCCGCCGCACGGGGGGGCGCCTGCAGCGCGAGCGCGGGCCCGGCCGCCGATACCGCGAACACGGCCGCGCAGATGGCCGTTCTGGCTTGCGTTGAAAGACTCATAGGCTCCTCTGACACAGAGCGGCGCAGGAGGCACCGCCACGTCAACCATTCCGGAGCCCAATGTAGTAAGCAGGCGTGATCTGACCGTGACACGTCGATTACGTCACCGTTAATTCAGGGCGGGCGCTCGACGTGTGGCTGTTACATGCGTGACGGATTGGTAACAAGAGGGGGGATGTCTGCGAGCGAGCCGGTCCGCTTAGCGCTGCCCCTCCACCGCGAGGTCCGCAACGGCCCACGGATATGATGGCTGCGTCTGCTCGATCCGGAGCCTGACGAATCGCGCAACCTTTCCGCGCAGAGGGATCGAGACTCGCGCGTCGCGCGGATCCTCGAGTGCGGCGCGAAAGGCCGATCCGCCCATCTTGCCGACAAAGTCAGTCTCCCATGCCACCTTGTCGAACGACGTTGCGACACTGAGCGTGCCCGGGTACAGCACGGCTGCAGAACCCATCGACACGACCAACCCGCACATCGTTTCGCGATGTCCAAGGTCGAGGATCAGCACATCGCCAGCGCGTTGAGGGTGCGCGGTGATCCACCGCGTGGCTGGGTCCTGGTCGGTCAGTATCGCGGCGTCGACCTGGCCGTGCATGTCGAATGCTGTGGTGATGACGAGGGGGTTGCTTCCGCAGCGATTCTGCGACGGGCGTCGGCGCTGCAATGGGAGCCGAAACAACGTCCAGTTGCCGTCGTCGCTTACTCGCCGGATATCACCATGGTTTGACAGGAACGAGGCCCACGACTCCTGTGAGTCGACGTGGTTGTCAATCGCGATCAGCAGCGGGCCAAAGGAGGCAAGCGCCTCAAGGATCGTAGGATCACGCTCATCGAGCGCGCGCCGCAACGCCTGGTAGTCGGAAGGCTCGTACCCATTGTAGCCATTGACCGCGCGCGTCCGGTGAATCGTCACTCGATACAATGCGGCGCTATCGCGCCACACATCCCCGAGAGGCAGCTCCATCACGGCCGCCGACCTGTCACCCGGCGGGATCTGGAACACGTTCTGCGGGACGGTGGGCAGCGGCAGCGCCCGGATCCATCCGTCGGCTAGGATACCGGCGATCACGACCACCAACAGCGCGACCCTCTGCCGTGGCAGTGACGCGAGACGGTGGAAGGCGAGGCTGGCGGCGACCGACAGCGCGAGGATGCCGAGCATGGCAAATCGTGCCGGCACCCGCACCGTGTCTCCAAAAAACGGTAGACGCATCAGCCACGCGTAAGGTGGCTCGTACAAGACTTGTTCTCCCCAAAGCGCCGGTCTCGGCCCGAGGCTGCACAAGAAGAGAACTGCCGCCGCGATGAGGTAAAACGCGAGCGCCGAGCGCCGCAGAAACGCAGCACGCACTGTCGGGCTCAGAGCAATCGCGAGAATCGCGAACGCGACCGACAGCGATAAGGGCTTGTAGGGAACCGTGACAGACACGGTCAGCCATCCCCAGTCGAGGCGCCAGGGTCCCACCACGCGCGCCCCGATCGCGATGGCCATGAAACACGCGGACATCACCCAACAGATCGTCGACACGATCGCCAGGCGATCTCGCTCGACTGCTCGGGATCGACGCGCCACGATGGCGCCGACGACGGCGAGTGCCGTGATCGTGAGCCCGGGAAAGACCGGCGGCTCTCCACTGTTCAAGGAGGCGGTCCACCCCCAAACGGCCGACAACGGAGATGCGGTGACGAGGGAGCTGAGATCCGCGCTGTACTTCAGAATTTCTTCTGAGAAGTCCCGCGTCAAGTTGTAGCTGTCGTGAATGCGGATGTAACCGAGGACGATCGGCGAGACGACGAACGCAGACGCGCTGCTGGCCGCGACGATCGGGAGCACGTCGCGCCAGGCGCGCAGCCGCTGGAACCAGAGGATCCACAGGCCGAGGAACACCGTGAAGAAGAGGGCGTAGTAGCTGGTGGAGAGCGCCTGAATTATCAGCGCCGCGGCGAATATCACGAGCCAGCTCGCACGCCGTGTGTCGGCGTAGCGATGGAGCGCTGCGAGGGCGGCCGGCATTCCGAAGGCCAACAGCAGTTCCAGATGCTCCACGTGCGCGACCCGATAGGGATTGAACCCGTAGGCCAAGCCGCAGACGACCGCGGCATCGTGCCGCTTCGTGAGCGTCAACGCGAGAGCGTGTGCGGCGACGCCACACAGCGGGAATGAAGCGAGGAATGTCAGGTTGTAGGCGGTGATGGGGCTGCAACCGAGCCATTGCAAGGGCGACGCGATGAGGCCCGCCCCGAGGAAATGCTCGGAGAACGCCATCATGCCCGTTGCCGGGAAGAACCCGAATCCATTCCACCACCGCTCGGTCAGCGGCATGACGTGCGCGTTCCACCACAGAATCGAGGCAGTCAGCAGGGGATCCCCGAGATCTTTCGGCAGGCGTGAAGAGAGATCCAGGATGAGCGGGAATGTGACGAGAACGGCCAGCGCAGAGTAAGCGGCGAATGCCGCGGCCAGAGTCAGCCATGTCCGCCGGCGCTCGGATGCGGAAGACTGGACGTCACCGTGAAGGACATCCGAAGGGAGTTTGATCAAGCTCTGCGAGCGAGCCGGCCCGCTCAGCGGAAGGGCCAGGGCATCACGTCGAACGCGGCGATCGAGAGACGGGCTTCGATGACCGCCATCGTCATGATTCCTACGCTGGCCAGCTTCAGCATCGACATACTCCATAGTTCGACACGATGACCCGAGCAGCTCGAGATATGCCTATGGCTGCTTCGCCAGATCGACAACAACCTTCCCCGCGGCAATCGAGAGGTTTTGGGCGAAGGCGCCGCGGTACAGGTCGTACAGCGCCTGCCGCTCTTCCGGGAACTCCTCGTACAGCGCCTGCATCACTGTGTAATCGGCGCCGGCCACGACCGGACTGATGACGTGGATGTAGGCGATGTTTCCGTCCGGCAACGGCTTCTCGATCTTCATGACCTTCCACCCCGCAGCCTGCTGGCGACGGCCGGGCTTCTCCGACTTGAGCAAACCGTCGCGGAGCCTGGCGACCACTTTCTCGAAATCGGCGACCTTGTCCGGTTTGATGGCGACCGTCCACAGCGCCAGGTCTCCGTCAAAGGTGAGCTTCTGCGCCGCCTGGGCCGCCTCCACCCCGGCAACGCGGCTTAGCTGAATGAGCGCAGGCAGCACCAGCACCACGACGACGCAGAACTTCCCGAAACGGCGTGTCATTCTGAAACCCTCCTTTTCGCGGCGCGCGGCGCGTCGGCCGCGGCCGATTGAAAGTGCGACGCTTTCGGTTTCCGCCGCAGGCGCTCAACGATGCTGACAATGGCCGCTGCCCAGGCGGCCACATCCTCCATATAGGCGACGGGTGCTGCCGCCGACCGCTGGACGCGCCAGGGCATCTCGACGACATCGCCGCGGTGGACGAACACCGGATAGTCCACGAATCGCAGCAACTCACCGCTCGACTTCACGTCGACCATGCCGACCGACAGCAGGGCTCCGTGGGCATGGCGGTACAACGACCGCAGGAGCTCGATGCCGAGACTCAGGCCCGCCGGAGCCCCCACGTGGTCGTAGGTCCCGACGTTCACGGCGTGAAGGCCGCCCGCCTGTAGTCCCTTGAATAGCCGGTTTCTCGTGACCGAGCTCGGGTCGACCACGTGGAACAACTCGCCGTACTCGCGCAGCTTGGCCAAGTGGGCCTGAAGGAGCGTCATGCCGGACTCGCGCGCCACCTCCTCCACCGACATATCGCCGAAGCCGCGCACCGCGATCTGCAGACGGTCCGCCACGCGGTGCAGCGCGGCCGCCACCGAGGCATAGGGACGGCCGAACTCCACCGCTCGATAGCCGACGATGTCTCTCGCGTTCGGCACGTCGAACGGGAAGTAGCGATGCGGCAGGAACAGGGCGCCCCCGCACTCGGAGAGGAGCGGATGACTGACGCCGAGCCCGCCCTGCCAGACGTGTTCGAGCTCCGCGCGTGTCCGGCTCGAGCAGAACGCCAGCGCCACGTTATCGCCGGCAAGGCGTTTCAGCGCGCGGGCGGCGGCCGTGAACGCCGCCGGTTCGGACGCGGTCACCACGGAGTCGACGTCGGAGAACACCACGATGAGAGGGTCGGACGACAAAGGGCCACACTCCAACCATCAGCCTGACGAACCCCGCCTGCAGATCACATCCGGTCAGGACAGGATTCTTTGAACAGAAACTGTGGATGAGCCGTCCCGTGCCTGAAACAGCTTGGGGCACGCGGTAAGATGCGCGGGATGCGGCTCCGATCGGTTGGCGGGCTCACGATCAAGGCGGTGCTGGTGCTCGGCTTCGGGTTGATGCTCGGGTTGTGGCTCTTCGCCGGCTACGACTTCACACGCCGGATGGCGGAGCTGCAAGGGGATGCCGAGGCTATCAACGAGCGCTACATGCGCGCCCAGGAGCTTCTCTCCTCCGTCCGGGCACAGGTGCTTTTGGGCTCGGTGTACGTCCGCGACGCCCTGCTGGATCCCGACCCTGACACGATCGACCGGTATCGGCGGCAACTCGACGCGACCCATGAGACCGTCGGGAACGCCCTGCGGCAGTACGTGCCGGTGCTCGATGCGCCATCCGAACGGGGCCGGGTGGCTACCCTGAGTCGGGAGATCGACGCCTTCCACAAGACGATGCGCGGAGTGCTCGCGAGCGACCGCAGCCGATGGCCCGCGGAAGCCCGCCTTGTGCTGAACACCCAGGTCGTCCCCAAGCGGGAGGTCGTGTTTCGCGTGTCGGAAGAGGTGCAGGCGCTGAACCGCCGCGCGTTCGTCCGGCAGCAGGGAGAGATCGCAGCGCTGTATCGCGACACGCAGCAGCAGGTATGGCAGCAGCTCGGGTTCGCGCTCGCCGCCGGCGTGGCCATCGCGCTGCTCGCGACGGTGTATGCCGGACGCCTTGAAAACCGGCTGCGGCGGCAGCAAGCCATGGAAGCGAGGACCTCGAACGATCTACAGCGGCTCTCTGCCAAGCTCGTCAGCGTACAGGAGGACGAGCGACGGACCATCGCCCGTGAGCTCCATGACGAGGTCGGCCAAGTACTTACTGCCATCAAGATGGAGCTGTCGCTCGCGCAGCGGAAGATCGAACGGAACGGCGGACCCCGCGATCTGCTTGGCGACGCGCAGCGAATTACCGACGGCGCGCTGCACACCGTGCGCGATCTCTCGCACCTTCTGCACCCCGCGGTGCTGGACGATCTGGGGCTGCCAGCCGCCATCGATTCGACGCTGCGTGAATTCGGCGCGCGTCATGGCATTCAGGTGGAGCTGCTGCACGATCGGATGGAAGAGCGCCTGAGTGCGGAAACGGAAGCGGCCGCGTTCCGCATCGTGCAGGAGGCCCTCACAAACGTGGCGAAGCACGCGCACGCGACGCTCTGTCGCATCTATCTGCAGCGGCTGCCGCACACGCTCCTCGTGACGATCGAGGACGACGGCGCGGGATTCGACGCGGCGACGGCGGAACAAACCACGATGGCGCGCGGACTCGGTCTGATTGGAATCCGCGAGCGGGCCGCGCAGCTTCACGGAACGGTGAGCATCGAAAGTGGGCCGGCGAGAGGAACGCGGTTGACCGTAGAGCTCGGCGTCGCTTCGCGGGGTGACGGCCCTGGTCCTGACGAAGCGACTATCGCGACCACATCAGCCGAAGCCGTGCCGGTCGAGGCGATTCATGGCTAAGCTCCGACTCCTGCTGAGTGACGACCATACCCTCGTACGCCAAGGCATCCGCAAGATTCTCGAGGAACAGCCGCAGTGGGAAGTGATTGCGGAGACCGGTGATGGCCGCGCAGCGGTGCAGCAGGCGCTTGCCCTTCAGCCGGACGTTGTCATTTTGGACATCGGCATGCCTCTCCTCAACGGGATTGAGGCGACCCGGCAGATCGCGAGGCGTCTGCCGGATACCGGCGTCCTGATCCTGAGCATGCACGCCAGCGAAGCGTACGTCACGCAGGCGCTTCAGGCCGGTGCCAGGGGCTATCTCCTGAAGGACTCTGTCAGCAACGATCTGATCGCCGGCGTCGAAGCCGTGGCGGCCGGCAAATCGTTCCTCAGCCCCGCGGTCGCAAAGGTGATGCTGGACGACTATGTGCAGCGCCTCGCGAACAAGGGCATCACCGATCGCTACGATGCGCTGTCGGAGCGTGAGCGCGAGATCTTTCAGCTCATCGCCGAGGGACACAGCAACAAGGAGATTGCCGCGCTCCTGAGCGTCAGCCCAACGACGGTGGAAACACACCGCGCGCACATCCTGCAGAAGCTCGACGTGCACAACACGGCGGAACTCGTGCTCTGTGCCGTGCGCCGCGGCATCATCCGCTGAGGCCTCTCCGGCCAAATGCTCGACAGGCCACATCGCCCGCACGAGCGATGGCCGGAAGTCAGGCCGTCAGCATCCTTCCGGCCGGCGCGCGGCGTCCCGTCACCGCGAACCCGGTTCCGCCGGTGCTGGCACAGATCGGGATGCCGTCGACGAGTTGCTGCGGATCCTCATCGAGCCAAGGGGAGGACGCCGATTGCCGCCGCGGTAGCGATGACCCACGTAGAATTCACGCGGAACCAGCCGATCAGGATCGCGCTCAGGAGCATGATGCTGGCTGTTGGCAGATCCACGACGGCGCTTCGCGCGAGTGCGAAGGCCACGACGGCGATGAGTGAGACGGCAGCGGCGTTCACACCATCGAGAAACCCTCCGGCCGTGGGCGAGCGCCGGAGCTTCTGGAGCACCGGGATGCTGAGCGCGCTGAACACAAAGGCCGGTAGAAAGATCGCCACCGTCGCGACGATGGCGCCGGAGGTTCCGTTCAGCAGGTAGCCGAGAAAAGTCGCGGTCGTAAAGACGGGACCTGGCGTGACCTGTCCGACCGCGATCGCGTCGAGCAGCTGCGGTTCGGCCAGCCAGCCGTGGCGCTGGACGAGATCGCCGCGAAGGACTGCAAGCAGCACGTACCCGCTGCCGAAGACGAGCGATCCGGCCTTGAGGAAGTATCCGAAGAGCGATGGCAGGCCGACGGTCGCGGCGGTGGCAGCCGCGGCCTGCGCCGCCACCGGAGAAAACGGCGCGGCGAGCACGACGGCCACTGCAGCCACTGTCCAGCGGCGGCCGATCGCCGCGTGAAGGATCCCCGCTCCCAGCAACACCTGAATTTCGGCGAGGCCCGCGAGCGCAGCCAGGGCGGCGATGGCTGCGAGCAGGACGAGCGGGATGGAGCGCACGGCCGTGCGCGAGAGGCCGACCAGCGCGTGGAGCACCACCACGAGCGCAACGGGCTTGACCGCGCGCAGCACCCCCTCGAGCGCCGGCAATTCCCCCGCCCGGACGTAGACGACCGCGAGCACTCCGACCAGCAGTGCCGCCGGGAGGATGAAGCAGATCCCCGCGGCAATCAGCCCGGCCCACCCGGCGCGATGGAAGCCGACGTGCATTGCCAGCTCGGTCGACGTCGGACCGGGGATGAGGTTGGACACGCCGAGCACATCCAGAAACTGCTCGCGCGTGATCCAGCGGCGCCTACGGACGCACTCCTCTTCGATGAGTGCGATATGGGCAGCAGGCCCGCCGAACGCGGTAAAGCCGAGACGCAGGAACAGCGCGGCCACCTCGCGAAGGCGGCCGCGCTCGCTCAGCGGCGCCACGCGGCGACCGCGAACCCCGCCCACGTCGCCGCGAGCCCTGCGAGCACTTGGCCGGCCGCATTGGCAAACGCCGCGGTAGTGTGGCCGCTTCGGAGCAGAATATTCAGCGCGTGGCGAGCGGCGGCTCCCAGCGCGCCCCCGAACGCGATTGCCAACCAGGTCACCGGAACATTCTAGGGCGAGTGAGGCGAGTGGGGCGGGTGGGGTGGATGCGGCGGGTGAGGCCGGCAGGGCGAGTGGGGCGGACTTTGACACCCACAAAGGATTACTCTCTGAGGGAAAATAATGGAGGCGCTGGTGAAGACATGCACGGTGTTCTGTCTCCTGCTGGTCGTGGTCGGGACCGGTGCCTCGTGTGCAGCCCGGCAACCGCCCTTGATCGGTATGAATGCTCCCGATCCGAACGGGTGCTATGTGCAGGTCTATGAGGGCGACCGGTTCATCGGAGCCAGCGACTTCATCAACGGGCCTCGGAGGTACGCCACGTTGGGAGGCCTTCCGAACGGCGCGAACTGGAGCAACCGAATCAGGAGCGTCAAGGTCGGGCCGGCAGCGACGATTACTGTCTGGACCGACGCTGAATTCCAGGGGCGGTCGCTGCACATGGCTGTTGACCGAGCCTTCTCGGCCCTGATCGAGGGGTTCGTCGCAAGCATCGAGTCGATGGACGTTCAGTGCATCGCACCGCCTACCGTGGCAGCCGCCCGCGGTGCCCTTCCTGGTGAACCGCTTCATCAACGCGGTCCCTGAGCCCGTGACCGAGGCGGTGCCTGAGCCCAATCGGGAGGACCGCGTCGCGTACGGTGATTACCTCGTGCGCATGGGCGCCTGCCGCGATTGCCACACGCCCGCCGATGCGCAGGCCCAGGCGATCCCGGGCATGGACTTCGGCGGGGGGTTCATCCTGACCGGTCCGTATGGCCAGGTGGCGAGCGGCAACATCACGCCAGACCCCAGCGGAATCCCGTACTACAACGAATAGCTGTTCCTCGAGATGATGCGGACCGGCATGGCGAAGGCGCGCAAGATTCACGATGCGATGCCGTGGGGCGGCTACGGCAAGCAGACGGACGAGGACCTCGCTGCGATATTCGCGTACCTGCAGACTATCGCGCCGGTGAAACACCACGTGGACAACAGCCTTCCGCCCACGGACTGCCCGCGATGTGGCAGCAGCCATGGCGGCGGCGACCAGAACGAAGCGTCTGAAGAGTAGGCCGGGTCTTGTTCTGCCCTTCGACCCACGCTCAGGGCACCCCGGGCGAAGTCGAGGGGTGTAGACGGCGTGTGCCGAAGCCAAGTCCCGGCGCGGCCGGCACATCCAATGTTTTGGTTCAAAGAATCCTGTCCTGACAGGATGTGATCTGCGCGAGGCTTCCGCCAGGCTATGCCGCTGGATTGCGCCCCCGTCGTTCGACCTTTTGATTCGCAATGTTCTCCGACGTCGACTCCCTGGTGGCCGCCTGGCAGCGAAAGTGGCGCACCGACGTCCAGAGGAATGACTGCCGCAGCAACCCGGAGCATGCTCACGTTTTCCAGGGCGCATCCAGCTGAAATCCCGTGGATACGAGGAGGCAGTATGAGATTGAAGCGCGTTTGGAAGGGTGTCGTGCTTGTGGAGCTGGTGTTAGGACTACTGACGTTTCACGGCGTCGCGTGGGCGCAATCCAATACGACGGGCGCCATCGCGGGGACGGTGAGAGACTCGACGGGCGGCGTGCTGCCCGGGGTCACGGTGGAAGCGTCCAGTCCTGCCCTCATTGAGAAGGTCCGGACCGTCGTCTCGGACGATCAGGGCAACTACAAAATCATCGACCTCCGGCCAGGCACCTACAACGTCACATTCGTGCTCGCCGGCTTCAGTACGTTCAAGCGGGAAGGGATTCAGCTGACGACCGGGTTCACGGCGACCGCCAACGCCGACATGCGCGTGGGGGCGATCGAGGAGACGGTCACGGTGACAGGCGCCAGCCCGGTGGTGGACGTGCAGAACATCCGCCAGCAGGCGGTGATCTCGACGGAGCTCCTCCGGGCGATTCCCAGCGGCAAGACGATCAATGCCTTCGCCATGCTCATTCCCGGGGCCGTGATTGCGCCCTACCACATGGATGTCGGCGGCAATCGCGGGGAGATTGCGACGTCGTTCGGCGTCCACGGCAGCAAGGGCGGGGACTCGCAGCTCTACCTGGACGGCTTCTACGTCGCCAACACGGGGGGCAAGAACTGGGGG
>ORMF011071574.1_pt1 | contig 12193 bp, 7 predicted proteins | sample 1779871 | NCBI WGS metagenome assembly ORMF01 (sample SAMEA104232316, study PRJEB22302) | groundwater metagenome | biome: forest; feature: aquifer; material: groundwater | place: USA | collected 2011-08-07 | depth 5.4 m | reverse complement strand
TATTAACAGATAAAGGTATAGAAAATAATAGAGTGCTTTCTTTTAACTTTCTTTTGCCATATTACACAATAGAAGTAGAAAAACTTGAAATCATAAAATCCAACGGTGCTGTAATAGAATTAGACCCAACCAAAATTGGCAATATAATGATAAGTACAGACCAAATGGGGCAGAACATATATAATCCTAACAGCAAAGTATTGCAATTATCAATACCTAATTTAGAGGTAAATGACATAATTCACTCAGCAGCAAAAATAGTCCAAATCAAATCAATGCTTCCTAACGCATGGTTTGATCTAGCCTTATTTCAATCGACATCACCTATTCTAGAAACTGAATACACAGTCAAATCGCCAAACACTCTTCCTCTAGCAAAAGAAGCAGTTTTGTCTCAAATAAAGAACTCACTAGAAGTTAACACAATAAAAAATAATGACTTTGTTTCACACATTTGGAAAGCTAAAAATGTGCCTCAGATTATACCAGAACCCAGCATGCCCTCAACATCAAAAGTAGCTCAAAGAGTCTTAGCAAGCACACTGCCTGATTGGCAAACCGTTTCTAAATGGTATTGGAATCTATGCGAGCCTAAAATTGATGCCATAAATGATGCAATGAGATCTAAGGTTAAAGAATTGGTAACTCAAAACAATTCCGATGAAAAAAATATTGAAAACATATACTATTTTGTAGCGCAAAAAATACGGTACGCTGGAATTACTGCTGAAACAGAAGCACCAGGGTTCGAGCCTAAGGCAGCTGAAACGACTTTTAATAATAGATTTGGAGTCTGCAGAGACAAAGCTGCACTACTAGTTTCAATGTTAAAAATTGCTGGATTTAATGCATATCCTGTCATTATAAAAGTTGGAACAAAATTAGACAAAGAGGTGCCAATACCATATTTCAACCACGCCATAGCTTGCGTTGAACTTGGAGGTAAAACTATTTTTATGGATCCAACTGATGAAAATTCAAGAGAAATGCTCCCCGCATATCTTTCAAATTGTAGTTATTTAATAGCAAAGCCTAATGGGGCAGATTTAGAGACAACACCCATTATTCCAGCCTCACAAAATATGTCTGACATAAAAACAACTGGCTCTATAGATAATAATGGGACTCTTGCTGCACAAACGACAATTACTTTGCATGGATACAGCGACAACGCATACAGAAGTTACTTCTCAAGATTGAATGAAGAACAAATCAAACACTTCTATGAACAAGTTTTAAGTACTGTTATCCCGTCTGCTAAACTAAACTCAATATCCATAACACCTCAAAATATGATGGATACTTCTATTCCTATTACAATACAGCTAAACTACACAGCAGATAATTACATCACAGAAAATAACAATACTGGAATGCTGCAACTCCCATGGTTCGGGCAAAGAATAGGGATCGTTAATTATATAATAAAAAACACATTTTTAAAAAAACGCCAATATCCTTTTATAACTGGCATAGCCTGTGGGTACGATGAAAATATTGATATAAAAATCGATGACCGTTTTATAAATTCATACCTACTTCCGACATATACTTCAACGAGTAATAGTTTATCCGATTACAAACAAACTGTTAAAATAGAAGATAACTCAATACAAGCAGAGAACCTATTCACTATAAATTTAGTTGAATATTCTACAGAACAATATCTTGAATTAAAAAAAATATTGCAAAGCGTAGAAGAGAATAGAAAAAAACAAATAATAGTTAACTTAAATACAGAACAACAAAATGCTGAAAATGCTTCTCAAACCGATCTTAATATATTGGAAAATAAAATAACTTTTACGATAAATTCAAAAGATTCTTGGGAAGAGAATTATCATTATCGTGAAAAAATTTTAACCTACAATGGGAAAAAAAATGAATCTGAATTTAAAATAGAGTATTTCCCTGATTTTGAAAATATTGATATAAAAATTATGAAAGTAACAGAGTCTAATGGCAATGTACTAACTGTTTCCAAAGAGTTTATGAATACTATGGATTCATCTTGGAATGCTTCTGCACCACGATATTCTCAAGGTAAAGTTTTAGTAGTTAACCTTCCAGGAGTTGAAATAGGCTCTGAAATTGAAATTGAATATACAAAAACAGTTAAAAACTTACCTTTCGCATCATATCTAGAGATTCTCAGAGATGTTAATCCAATTGAAAATTATAATTTCATTGTCATTTATCCAGAAGACATCAACGTAAAAATTGGAACAACAAATATTGATACTCAAAATAAGGATCTCCTACTAATTAATAATAGAAAACAATATGAAGTTAATCTTAAAAATATTCCGCCTTTGAAAAAAGAGAACAACACTCCACCTTCTTGGTCATTTTTACCATCCGTTTTTATTTCTTCAGGAAATATAAAATCTTATACAAAGATGTTCAAAAATGAATTCATTAAGCATACAGAAAATCAAACCAACGCTGAAAATACTGCAATTACTTTAACTAAGAACTTAAAGTCAGATATTGAAAAAATAACAGCAATAAGAGACTTTATATCACTCAACATACGCAATGCTGGACCAAGCTTTACTTCAATGCCCCTTACCTCGCTTTCAGATGCTGACACAACATTAAAAGATGGGTACGGAAACAATGCGGATCGAGCTATTCTCATGTACTCTATGTTAAAAACAATAGGAATATCTGCAAATATAAACTTAGGAACAAGTTTTTATGATATACCTGAAATAATTAATCCTATTATTCAAACTCCACAGCTAGAAATATTTTCAAGCGTAATTCTATCTGTAGAAACCCCTGAAGGAGTGATATATCTCAATGATACTGACAGGTATGCTGAAATAGGAACAACATCACATGAAAATATGTTGGCTCTGAATATAAATGATGCTTCTTTTTTTATTGTCAAACCACTAAAAAATTGTGAAACTAAATCAGAAGAGGAATACAAAATAGTTCTTTCCCATGACGGTAGTGCTATTATAAATGTTGAAGAAAAGCTGTGGGGTAACTCTTTCGCATACAGCAATAAACTTTTCTCAGAAATGAGAGAAGAAGAAAAATCACAGTATTTCCAAAATCTAATATCAACTTTATCTAAATCTGCAGAAAGCACTTCTGTTTTAAAAACAAATTTTGAATCTTATCCTGGAGCCATAGAATACAGCGTGAATATTCCAAATTTTGCTATTTTAGATAGCCCGTATTATTACTTTTACACACCAACTCCACTTAAAAACCTATTTCAAGCCGAACAGCAAACCAGAAATTACCCTTATTACATAAGTGAAAATGAAAAATCAAAAATAGTTGTCGCAACAAAATTGCCAAAAAATTATGACAAAATGGTTATTTCCCCAGAAAACTACAAATTCTTAATTAAAACGAGCGAAATAGATGCTACACTAAACGAAGAAACGAATTCATTTACACAAACATTTAAAATTGATTTAAAGCCTTCAATTTTATCTATTGAAGATTACAATAATCTCTTCGAAGATAATAAAATAATGAAGTCAAATGCTGTAAACAGCTTCCTTATTAAACATTAAACCAGCACTTGAAGTAAAATCACCGCCTTTTTTTACATTTTTCCAGCTGTGTATTCCGTCAACAACCAAACTCAAAACTTCAGAAATAGGCTCTACCCTGCTATAATCAAACCATTTGCCGCCGAGCTTAATACTTCGTGGCGGAATTCCTGCTTCCATTCTAAAACGATATTCAGGCGTTCCATATTGTGCAGGTGCTCCTGTTATTGCAAAGTCTTTTTCGTGTTCGTCATCATCTCCGACCATTGAGTATAATATAGCCACGATACTCCAAGCCAGCATTTGTTCTGCGACGTTGTGTATTGCTCTATTGTCACTATCAAATTTACCCTTTGCAAAGTCATTGATTAATTTAACCGTACCAAGCGGACTTTTTCTTGTTGCTGTTTTTATGATATTGGCAGGTGTTTTTACGAAAGGAAATACATATTTCGCAGCCGTTCCCCACGCTCCGCCCTCTGTTTTTAGATGATTAATTAGCTGGACAAACTTTCCGCCCTCTGTTTGAAATGTTAGCTCTAACGCTCTTTGCTTTGCATATATCATAGCATTGCTGTTGTGGTCTTTTAACAGCCCCTGCATTGCTTCCGCTTGATTACTTAACCCTCGTGTAAGCCTGTAAGCCATTGCGGTGGCTTCAATAGGAATAATTAAACCTTTTGAAAGCTCGTCCATCATCAAAAGCAGTCGTCCAGGAATCCTTATAAATCTGCCACCTGCCTTGTCGCTTATTGATTGTAGTCCTCCTTCCATTTTCGTAGAGTTTACTGTCACTGCTTTTTCAAGCATAAACGCTTTCACAGCATTTTGGAAAGCTGGTCTTAATGCTGTGCCGAAAGCTTTCATCATGTATTTATATTCTCCGAAAGTTGCCGCATCGGTTTTCCCTGCGAACACATTTATTACAGCCTCAACTGGTCTGTTAATAAAAAATTCACTTGTCGCAAAGCCGACGTTTCCTATTACGTTCGCCCATTGAGTTTTAAAGCCTGAAAGTATGCCATTAATCCAGTATTCATAAACTTTATCGCCTATTGTTGCTCGCCTTATTGCAACCTCTCTAGCTATCTTAGCCTTAAATTTGTCGCCTTGTATTGCCATTAAGCCGTCATCGAACGGATCCACGCCAAACTTTGCCTTAATTTCATCACGAATTTTATTTATGCGTTCCCATTCGTTTTTAGCAGCGTCTTTAACCTTATTTTTTACATCTTCTTTGTATTGCTTGCTTGGAGCAAGGATAAATGCCTTAAACGCTGCTTGTTCTTCATCGACTACTTTTCCGGCAATACGTCTTAAAGCACCAAGCATCTGCCCTGCTTTTGTTCTAAGTTTTAAAAAGTTTTCGGCTACCTTTGAGGCTGTGTCGTAATCCTCAGTCATTAATTCCGTAAAATCGGGATGAGCTAAAGCACTCATAAATAAGCGAACTTGTTCATCGTCGTTTTTGTCATTGACTTCCGCAAGTTGATTAACTACCTTTTTGTATCCAAGTGTATTAATAGTAAAATTAGCATTGTTGCTTAAATCACCTAAGTGATGTACATCATACATAGCCTGCGGTATTGCATTCTCTACAAACGCATTTGTCTTGTCGTCATTTGTAAATGTAGGGTTTGGTGTGGACGGCAAAGCTTTTGAAAATTTTATATTCGGATTACTTCCGTCAAACGTGCCTATGTTTGCGGTAGCGGATTTGATTTGGGTGGGATCAAAAGCTATATAAGAATTACCATCTCCTTCATAATTATTATTATAGATTACGCCATCAATACCTTTATTTTTTAAAAGTTTATGAGCAAATTCAATCGCTTTTTTAGATGATTCTTTTAATAGGGAATCAACTTTCCCATATTCTTTTTTTAGATTGGAATATTCATTTTGTGTAATAATATTTTTATCTACTAACTGTTTAAAAGGACTAAAAGCCCATTCTCCTTTATCATTTAAGATAATTGGATTTTCTAATTTTTGGAGTTTTTCTTTTATATCAACTTCATGCAAATAGAAATTGTTTGTTTCTTTGTCTTTTATTACTATAACTTCAGCTACGTGCTCTATTCCATTAATAGAAACAGGGGCAGATATTATAACCGTGTCGTAACCTCTATTCTTCCAGTTAGACTGTCTATCTATTATTAAACCATTTTGTATTACCTCAGGGACGACCATAAAGGCAGAAGACTTTTTAGCTCCTATTCCATGAGCTATAGACGCTTTTACTCCGCCTCTTAATAAATTAATTGTTCCTAGTTCAGGATTTATAACTTTATTGTTGTAGTTTTTAGTATAATATTCAGTTACCTTATCCGTAAGCGGTATATCGTCTTTTTGAAATTCATTACCAGTAATAGCCTTCACTGGTTTCATTGTCATTACTTCATTGATTTTTGCCAGTGTTTCCCAATCACCAAACCAGTTTTTAAAGGCTTGCGTTCTTACCTGTAGCCATTGCAGTTCGTTTAATTTTGTAGCCTTTCCGTTAGGAGCTTTAAGCCATTTATCGGTGTTTATATATTTGTTCTTAATTTCATCAATTTCATTATCAAGAGATTTTGAAAGTTTAATATTATCGTTTTGCACTTTAATTTTATTGCCCGTCAAAACGTTTGCAGTTGAACCCTCTGCTTTCCCCCTATAAGGCATAATAGCAATAAGATTTTTCTCATTTTTAGTATCCTTTATGATTAAAGGGGCACCTTCACTTAATTGATAGATATCTACCGTCTTTACGTTATTAGAAGCGAGACTCATTAGGTTATTAAAAATACGTTTCGTATCTAAGATATTCCCATCCGTAAAAACTGAACGTATAATTTCTTTGTTATCATTTTTGTACATTCTATTTTCTTTTATTATGCCGTTTAGCTTATCAAGCAATGTTTTTACATTTATATTTTTAGCTATTTTGTCGCTTTCATTTACAGGAGGAATTACTGCTTTGTATTTAGGATATTGTTCTTTAATTGTTTCACCTTTTTTATACAATGTTTCCCTTTTATCATTTTTCATATCCTTAACTGCTATTGTCTTTGTTTCATTAATACTGTTGTCATGTATTTGCACTAGAGATATGCCATCCGTAGCGACCACGACTTTAGATTCTGCATCAAAATGTACTCCCGATAAAGCTATTCTATTGTTTGAGGTAGAGTAAGGTTTTACGTTAGCTTTAAGCATATCAATTTTGTTTACTGCTTCTTTCCCATTCAACTGCGAATAATCTTTTAAAACATTATCAGGAATAACTTCTCCACGCTTTATCGCTTCGTTTATTATTGCGTCACGCTGCTTTTGAAGATACTTACTAGCCACTGTCTGTATCTCTTCGCCCTTCTTCATGTATTGGGCACCGTATATTTCAAACGGTTTAAGTCCATTATCATTTTTCGGAATATATCTAAATACGTTTATTGTAGATTTGGGATAACTACCAGGTACAACTTTTTTTACCCATTGACCTTTAAACTCGTTGCCAAACTCTTTTTTACTCATCGCCCATAACGGTTTTTGAGTTGGTTCGGGTTTTGCTGTTTCAACTTCAACCGTCTTGTTTTTTTCGATGGCAGGGGGTATACTGTTATTCAAAGATTCAGAGTGAGGAGCTGTGTCATTCACTCTATCAGATGAATTATTCTGATTTTTGGTAATGTTCATCGTCCTACCAAGAGAATCTTTATTCTTCTCATATGAAGTTAATAACCATTTTTTTTCATTTCCTAAATAATTAAGACTGATTGCAGAGAAGTATTTTTCAGATTCAAGTTTTAATCTATTTGTACCTCTTTGTGTTATTTCTGACTCATCTAATACTTCCTGCAACTTGTTTAATACTTCAGGATGATACTTTGCGATTTTAGCCAAACCGTAGCCGTCAGACTTTTTAGTTCCTTCTTTTCCCCAGACTAAATCAATATCTCCAATGTCTTTATGATGTAAAGCTCCAACGGCTTCTCCATTTTTTATTCTTAATAATTGTTCAACTGCTTCGTTTGCTTTGTGATAAAACTGATTAAATACTTCTCCAAAAAATCCTGTTTTATTTGTTCCTTTGGTTGAATCCTCTTTAGGTTTTATCGTCCCCTCTGTCAGCTGTTCTGCTTTCAGCATTTCCTCTTTGTTCGCATATCTTTTTATGTTTTCCGCTTCGGCTTCTTTATTTTTCATAGCCTCAACAAACTGTGAATAGCTTGGAATGTTTTTAGTTGTTGTAACTAAAGCATTTACATCTAAGTTTTGTTTAATCCCTGCGTTTATAAGTTTTATTGCTTCGGTTTTTACGGCTTCAAGCTCTTTAATATACTTTAAAGCTCCCGACCCACTGCCTAACTTTTCAAGTACAAAGTCTATGAATTCAACTACCTTGTGAGCTACCTGCTTAATTCTGCTGTCATAAACTATTTTACCTTCATTCATTGACTGCCAAAGTTTTTTATCGAGAAATAAATCGCCCATTACGTCTGCTGAATGTTCGTTTTTAATTGTATTTACGTCTGTTGTTCCGTAAAGTTCTTCGAGTTTTAAAGCGTATTCGGGAAAGGTTTTTGTCAAATTGCTAAAGACTGAATTGATAAAAGTTTTACTTTGCTCAGGCATTGTCTGCTCTGCATAATGAAAGAACTCATGCCCAAACGTAAAAAGCGGATTTTTAGTTGCATTGTTTACATTGATGTAAACTTTGCCGTTGTTTCCATTGTAGATCCCGTTAATAGTTTTATCTGTTGAAGCAAAAAAAACAGGTTCCTGCCCCCTAATTTTTGTTAACGTTTCATTCATTGTTTTTAAAACGTTATTTTTAGGCTTAACTATTATGTTTTTTGCAAAGTTTTCTGCACGTCCGTTGTTAATTATTCCGTCGAGTTCCTCGTCAACTTCTGTTGTAGATTCCCAAAGAGTCGATAATTTCTTATTGTTCTCTGCTTCTTTATCAGTAGCTTTTGCCTCTTCTTTACTGTTAGTTGCAAGAGCTTGAACTCCGCCTACAGCTCCACCAAGAGCAAAACCGCCGATAAACCCTTTTATGCCATTGTCTAAATATTCGCTAAATGACGGCTTTAAAAGTTCTGCGTCCTCTTTTGTCAGCCCCATTTCTTGTGCTACGTCTTGCAGTGCAGTTTCTCCGCCAAGCTGTAAAATTTCCTCTAATGCTTCCTCTCCTGATGAAGCCCCAATTTTAACAGCCCATTCGCTAAGTGCTTTTTTAGCACCCTGCTGCCCTAATTTCTTAATTAAACTTTCTGTTATCTTTGTAGTAAAGCCTTTGCCTATGCCGTTAATAAGCGTTGACGGTCCTAAAAAGTTCTCAAGCGAGGCATTTGCCACTCACAAATAATAGTATCAAAGTTAATAAATTTTGAAAGTTGATTGAAAATTTGAGTCCCAGCGGATGTTAAAGTAGGCGAGCAGCTGAAATAAAAACACTGCTAAACGATACATGAGAGAGGTAAAAGCGACCTTGAAGACGGGAGTATAGAGAAAGTAATTAAACGATTTAGTTAAAGTTTGATATTAAAAAATATTCTATTCAAACCGGGTAAGGTTTTTCTCTATGAGAAAGGAGGTCATTATGGAGAAAAATCACAAGTGGATAGTTAAGAAAATGCAGTTTTTAGTTTTGTCGCTACAGCTAGCAATCTTAATTATAACTTTAGTTCAAAAATTGTAATGAATTAAAGTTAGCGGGTTCAATGAACTCGCTCCACTTGTTTTTTTTAATATACCATAGCTTTAACTGTTTGCAATAAATTATAAAACAATTAACCCAAAGGTTTTAAAATGAAAGTTTTAAAAATCTCTAAGAAAAAAATGCTAACTGAACTACTACATGCAAGTCTTATTTCAGTTAGCTCACTAGCCTTTAGCTTATTTGCAGTTTGGTACTGCTTATAAGCAAGAGGCACGGCGATACTATTAATATTATCGCCGTTATTTTTTCAGTCAACACCAAAAACAATAAAAAAAATAAAAATAACGAGATTTTATTATGTTTACAAAAAATAATAATTCAAATTCAACTATCAATTACTTTGCCGACTGCCAAAACGTAGCCGATGTTAAAAAATTATATAGACAATTAGCATTGAAAAACCACCCTGACAAGGGGGGCGATACGGCAACAATGCAGCGAATCAATGCACAATATACCCTCGCACTTAAACGGTTCGACGGCACAAAGAGCGAGGACGGATACACCTACAAATATAATGCAGCAACCGAAGCGGCAGCGATGGAAAAAATCAATGAATTATTGAAAACAAAAATTAATGTCGATATTCAATTAATAGGTCAATGGGTTTGGGTATCAGGCGAAACTAAAAAATATAAAGATACTTTGAAAGCACTCAAATTTCAGTGGCACGCAAAACGAGGTTGCTGGTTTTGGAGGTCTGAAGAGTACAGAGCAAACCGCCAATCTAGAAAAGATTTATCAGCAATTGCTCTCAAATACGGTTGCACTGAATTCTTTGCCGATGCTGAAGCAAACATGGCAAGAGCGTAAATAATTAAATTAACACAGTCGGAGCAATCCGACTTTCAAAAATAAGGAGATTTAAAATATGAATATACCACGCCCGATAAACAAGAAAAATAAAGAAATATTTGAAATTTTAATATCTAAAATGAAAGATAATTATTTAAAATTGGACAATAGCGACGGCATCTTTATGCCTGTCGTTCTTGAAAAAATCGGTAATAAATTTTATTCACTTGCTCATTATTATGAACAGAATGGCGATTTAATGGCTGATCCCGAAGTTGTATTTTACCAAGACAGCAATAATGAATATTATCCCTGTAGCTTCCGCACGGACGGTTTAGGGCTTGACAGAGAATATATTGTTTTTGAGAATGGCAAGCCTTCCAAAATATATAAAAATGGTCAGCTTGATAATTCTTACTTTTGTGATGATTGGTTAAACAATATTAAACACCAACAAGAATTATAAAATTTAACACCTGCCCCAGTAATTTGGGGCTTTTTTTTGTGGTTGGGGGTGTTGTTTTTATTAAAAAGTATGTATAATATATGTATGGTATTAAATATAAACTAGAGTAAAAAATGTTAATTACTTGGAATGAAGGTAAAAATAAAATATTAAAAGACACTAGGGATGTTACATTTGAACAGGCAAAAGATGAAATAATAAACAATAGGATATTAAGCAGATTTAAAAATCCAAACTACAATAATCAAATTATTTTTATAATCAAGTCCCTGCGGTTATCGGAGAAAACGAAATATTTTTAAAGACAATATTTAAAAGCAGGAAATACAACAAAATATTTAAATGAGGTAATCAAAATGAAATTAATAGATAAAAAATATATAGATGAAGATGAAAAAAACATAATAGAATCGTTTTTACGTGGCGAATGGAAAGAGCTAACAGCACAAGAATTAAAAGAAAATAATATTTTATTAAAACAAGCCAAAGCTACAGAAAAAACACTAAAGCAAAAAATTACAATAAATTTATTAAAATCAGATATTCCGCTAATACAAGCAAAAGCAAAAGATGAAGGAATACCATATCAAACATTTATTAGGCAAATAATTCATAAAATAGCAATAGATAAAATTAAAATATAAAAACGAGGCAAATTATGACTATCGATGAATTTTGCAGTAAATATGAGTTGTCTAAATATAGAGTAGCTCAGCTTATAGATACACAAAAAAAACATTATATAACTGGGCTTTAGGACGTCGACGTTATCCAAGTTGGATTAATAAATATTTAGACCTCCAAGACTATTACTATTCTCAAAACGGCAAATTTTTAGAGTGATGATATTACCAACCGCCCTCCGATTTTCGGGGGGCTTTTTTTTGGGTATTGCTGATATTATTTTTTAATTAGCGTAAAATAAAACTGTAAGGAGTTTTATTTATGGAATTTTCATATTTGAAAGATATAAAAATTATTGAGCCTTTTATTATAGAATGTTTTTTTAAAGACAAAACCAAAGGCATTTTAGATTTAAGTAAATATTTAAAATATGGCGGAGTTTTTGAAAAACTAAACGACCCAGCATATTTTAAAACTATTCATCTTGATGACGGAGTAATAACGTGGGGAGATGGTGAAGTGGATATCGCCCCTGAAACAGTTTATTTAAATGCAGTCAAAAGCAACGAAGTGGAACATGACATCAACGACTTCTGATATTCTAGGAACTTCTTTTTTAGTCATAATGCTCGACTTTGTACACAAAAAAATTACAAAGACGATAAGATTTGATTTTTTAAGAATGTTTTTAACTTTTTGAGGCTGATTTAGTTGGTACCGAAGGTGGGACTCGAACCCACACATCCGCAAGGACACCAGATTTTGAGTCTAGCGCGTCTGCCATTTCGCCACTTCGGCATGGTTTAGAAATATAGTTACAGTTAAACTAAAATCAACGCAGGATAATAAAAAAAGCCCTCTAAAAAAAAGAGGGCTGATTCTAAATTAAAACCTTAGAAATTTTAATTATTTAACTCTGCTTACTTCATTAATTAGAAGATCCATTAACTTTTCAGTCGGTTTTTTTACTTTGCTTAAGAAAATCATAGCAGCAATAATATATGGTTTATAGCTTGCTTCTTTGTAAAGAGGAGTCCTGTATTTATCGAATACAGATGCGGCAACTTCACCTTGTTTACAGCT
>ORMF012650789.1_pt1 | contig 12196 bp, 13 predicted proteins | sample 1779871 | NCBI WGS metagenome assembly ORMF01 (sample SAMEA104232316, study PRJEB22302) | groundwater metagenome | biome: forest; feature: aquifer; material: groundwater | place: USA | collected 2011-08-07 | depth 5.4 m | reverse complement strand
GGCCTTGGGAATGCTGCCGCCCCGCGAGCAGCTGATCATCCGCAAACGCTATTTCGGCGAGGTCAAGCACACCTTCGAAGCGATTGGCCGTGAGATCGGACTGTCCAAGGACCGGGTCCGCCCACTGGAAGGCCCTCGAGGACCTCAGGCAACGATTCACCGGGATCATGCAGCAGCGCTTCCGTACCTGGGGCGCCGCCGCACGTGCTGCCGGCGTTCCACGGGAGGCCGTCCTGTTCCCGCACGGCCGCACGCGCTACCGCGACGCCGAGGCGTGCCTGGCGGAGATCGATCGACGCCGGGCCGCCGGCCTGCCCCTCATGTCCGCCGCCGTCCAGCGCGGGGCCGACGCCGACAAGGCGCTCTTTCGCGCGGGCCGGCGCTTCTTCGGCACATGGCATGACGCGCTTCATGCTGCAGGAGTGCCGGCCGAGCTCGTGGCGCGCAGGTCGCGGCGCCGCTACCAGGACGCCGCGCAGGTCATCGCCGAGATCCGGCGACGCCGCAGCCGTGGCCTTCCCGTCAGCCCGAGGGGCCTCCAGCGCGGACCAGATCTCGACGCCGCGCTGTTCCGCGCCGCTTGCGACCACCTGGGCACCCTGCAGGCAGCGCTCACGGAGGCCGGCGTGCCCCCGGACGAGATCCCGCGCCGGCGGCGCCGCCGAGGCAGGGCGGAGCGAGCGTGATGGGCCGGGTGGGCTGATGCTGCTGATCCACGGCTTTCGGGTGCGCTCGTCCCGACCGGTCCCGTCGGGGTTCAAGCGGGCGCTCGGGGTGATCGCCGCGCGCGGGTTCCTCGACCCGTCCTGCACGGTCGTGAAGACGGCGGCCGGCTCGACGAGTGGCATCACCCACGCGGGCGGACGCTACCTGCACGGGCACAACGCCTTCGCCCCGAGCGCCCTGGCCATCATGCGCGCGCAGGAGATCGATCCACCTCCGCTGCCGTTCGTCGTCGCCCCGGGTCCGGCCATCCTGTTCCACGAATGGGGGCATCACGTCGACCACGTGTGGTCAGGCGACGACCAGGACGTGACGTTCTCCCTCCGGTGGCTGTCCGCGTTCTACGAGCTGCTCCACTGCGGCCAGGTGATCCGCACCAAGAACGACGCCGCCGACGCCCTGGTCGCCTGGCGGAGCTTCTCGTCCGAGCTCTTCGCTTCGCTTTTCGAGGACTGGATGCGCGGGGACAAGCGCGTCGCGTGGGACGAGTGCGATCCGTCGCTGGCGAACCGGGGAGAAGGAGCCCCACCGGTCGTGACGGTTCACCTCCGCCCCGAGAGCAGCCTCGAGGAGGTCCGCACGCGCACCTACGCGCTGTTCGAGCGCGGGCTCGGCTCTCGGCCGGCCGCCACCCTGCGCGGCGAGCTCCTGGGACCGCACACCGCCGAGATCATCGCCGCGCTCCCGGCCGCGCTTGAGCGCCTCCGCGCGAGCGCGAACAGGAGTGTGCCCTGATGTTGCGCATACCTCCCTCGCGAACGGCCGTCGCGCGCGGTAGCCTGCTTCCGTCGTGCGCGCACCCTACGTGCTCGAGTTCTACGAGGACGAGTCCGGTGACGAACCCGTCCTGCGTTGGTTGCGGAGCCTGTCCCCGACGAAACGGCGCGCGATGGGCGTCGCGCTCTACGAGATCCTCCAGCACGAGGGCCCCAACGTGGTCGGGACGAACTTCGGCAAGCTGATCGGAAGCGGCATCTTCGAGTTCCGTCTCGACCAGGACGCGGCGCAGATCCTCGCCCGCAAGGGCAAGCAGGCGAAGCCGGAGGCTGCCGAGCCCGCGAAGATCCTGTTGCGCATCTTCTGTCACGCCCACGGCCATCGCATCGTGCTGCTCCTGGCCGGCTACGACAAGGGTGAGCGCCCGAGCCCGCGCCATCAACAGGAGCAGATCCAGCTCGCTCGCGAGCGCCTGAAGTCCTGGAAAAAGCGCAAGCCGGACCGCTAGGCCGGGGCCAAGTCGCCTTGACGATATAGGCTATAACCAATATTCTTGCTGGAGGAGCAGCATCATGGCCACCAAGTTCAGCGCGTTCATCGAGGAGCTGGAGAGCGAGGCGAAGGCCGAGGGCCCCGAGGCGGTGGCCGAGCTGCGCTATTACCGGGAGCGCTTCCGCCTGGCGCGTCGCTTCGCCGAGGCCCGTCGCAAGCGCGGCTGGACCCAGAAGAAGCTCGCGGTCACGACGGGGATCCACCAGAGCGAGATCTCGAACATCGAGAGCGGCCAGGCGAACCCCACCTACAGGACCCTCCAGGTCGTGGCCGCCGCCTTGGGCGGCAAGATCGATCTCGTACTCGGCTGATCGCTGCTTCCGAAGCGCTGTCCCCAGCGATCGACGCGCCGGCGTCAGCGGCGTCGAGCTCCCTTCGCCCTCGCGCGGGTGGATCCAGGGCCTGCGCGGCGCGGGGAACTCTTCGACTGGTCAGCCAGCGTGGTCTCGATGCGGCGCAGCAGCTCCGGCGTCCGAACAGTCGGCTGGACATCACCGTAGGCGGGCATGCCGCATTTCGAGCACGCGCGGTCGCCCCGCCGCGCGCCTCCCCAGGCGCTGATCGTGCCGGGCCGCAGCGCCTCCTCATCCTCGGCTGTCGCCATCTGTCGCCATCTGCGGCCGCACCGGGTCTCGATCCACCAGCGCGGCTTCGCGAGCTCGGCCGGGTCGTGGGCCCTGAAGTGCTCCCGGATCTCGGCGAGCTCGACCTTCAACGACTCGAGCGTGGAGGACTCGAGCATGGCCACGTACGCGCCCCAGGCGGGCAGCGCCTGCGCCTGGCCATGCTTCGGCATGCCGTCCACGCGCATGACCAGGTGGACCTTGTCGCCCGTGTCCGTGACCACGCGCAGCCACAGCCGGCCGTCGACCTCGACCGCGTTGAGGGGGCGCGTCCTCGGCATCGGGCCCATGATATTCTGGTGTCGGGCCGGCGGCCGGGCGCTCGGGTCGCCGGAGTGTGCTGCCTTTCGTTCTACGTACAAGGCACGGAAAAGACTGCCATCTCATCCATGCGCACAAACGAATGTGTTTCAGTTCCAGCCTTTTCCTAGGTCGCAGACCTTCATGGCATTCAGGAGGTCAGCGGTTCGATCCCGCTCAGGTCCACGAAAACCGCAGTAATTCCCGCCGCTTTCAACCTTCTCTGAAACCAGTCTTGGGGCACGGACTTCGGCATGGGCACAAGGATGCCTACCGGCTCGGCTTCCTCGGCCTCGGCGAGGACGCTCAGGAGCGCGCCAGTGAGAGCGCTCTCGTCTCACACATCACGCAGTTCTCTGCTGGAACTGGAGGTCGGCGGCGACGGTGGCGGGACGACTTGTCTCCGCACTGCGGAGACAATCTCCTGGTGACGACCAAGATTGTCGCACCAGTGGTGCGACAATCTCCCAAGGTCGATCCGAGCAAGATAGCTCGGCAGCGTGTTGCGGCGACTACCAGCCATGTAGCGCCGAAATCTCCGCCAGCCGGTCAGCGCACGCGCTTCACCGAGTGGACGCCCTTGCGCCACCAGAGGCGCATGCGACGCAGCGGTCGGAGCGCATCCTCCGATCTCGCAGCGACGCCGATGCGACGCGTCACCTGCCATCCGCTGGGCTCGGGGGTCTCCTCGTGGTCGTGAGGTTCCCCCAGGCTGCACTGAGCGCACAGGGACCGGACGCTGCCGGTCCAGTCCTCGGCGGCGCCCTCTCCCGCCCCGAGCGCAGTCAAGAGCTCGTCCAGTTCCTCGGAGGATGGGCACGTGACGCGGCCGTCGAGAGCGAGGATGCGAGTCGCGAGATCAGGGAGGTGAGCGGCGCGGACGAGCTCGGCCAAGTCGCAGAGCTCTGACCGCGGTTTGTGCGACTTCACGAGTCGCTCCGGCACGTCGGCCGCCGAACCATATGCATGGCGCAGCTGGCCCCAGCGTGAGTCATCCAACCCGAGAAGCGGCATGACGTCCCCGAGCCTACCGCTCTTCAACGCGCGGGCGCTGGTCGATCGGGCTCGGCCGTGCCCGATGGTCCGTATACCCTGCCGGCATGCACCCAGACTTCCAGGTCAGCGTGGCCCGACAGATCTTGCGGAGCCTGGAGGAGACGACGACAGCCCGGTGAGCACCGGGATTGTCCCCGAAGTGCGGAGACTCTTGAGTGTGGTGGAGATTGTCGTCCCAGCGGTACGACAATCTCGCAGCGGCTACCGAGACGATGCCCAGCAAGCAGGAGAAGGCTCGGCGCAAAGCCATCGCGTTGTGCCTGAAAGCGTCTTCAAACCCAGCTCGCGCGCAGCGCAGCGAAGTCGAGCGCGGGGTTCAGGGCGCGGGCGTAGCGCACCACCGCGACCTGCTCGCCCGCCACGCGGTCGAGGCGCTCCTCGCCGTCAGGACGCATCCCGGCGCGCTCATAGAAAGCCCGGCCACGGCGATTTTCGCGCAGGACCCACACCACGCACCAGAAGAAGCCCCGGTGCGCGAGCGCGTCGAGGCCGTGCTCGAGCAATGCCCGCCCGAGCCCGAGGCCCACGCAGGCCGGCTCCAGGTAGAGGGTGAACACCTCGGCCGAGAACCCCACCAGCGACCGGTCGCCCGCGCAGGGGCCGCTCTCGGAGTAGCCCACCACCTCGCCCGCGCGCTCGAGCACCCAGAGCGCCGTGCTCGACGTCGCTTGCGTGCGCGACACCCAGTGACGCCAGCGCTGGGTGAGCGAGGCTGGCTGCAAGGTGGCGAGGTACGCCTCCGGCAATACACCCGCGTATGCGGCGCGCCAGCTGCGGACGTGTATCGCGGCGAGTCTCTCCGCGTCAGCCACCCGGGCGGGCCGGATGCGCGCGTGGGCTGCCGGGCCGTGCGGTGTCATGGTGCATGGCCAGGGTAGCGCGGGGGTGCGAATGCACAAGCGGTGAGTCTCAGGCCCGCCCTCGCCAGATCCTCAATCGAAATGGCTTCGGCGCAGCTCGATCAGCCAGGCTTCCAGGTCCGGACGATTGGGGGCCTCCTCGGGTAGCGGAGAGCGATCGCGGGCCTGGTCGAGGAGGTCGAAGGCCCGCGGGGCGTCCTCGATCCAGCGCGCGGCGACGGCCTCCGGGAGCGGTGCGCGCTCGCCAGTGCGCTTGACGTCGAGCAGCTCTCGAGCCGATGCGAAGCCGTAATCGTCCACGAGCGCGGTGAGGTCGGTGACCAGGCGGCCGGTGCCGAGCAAGTGCGCGCCCGTGAGGGCCGTGCGGAGCACGTAGAGGAGCTTCTTGGCCGTGGGGCTCGGCGTGGAGCTGGCGTCCTTGTACTGGCTGGTCGCGAAGCCGTGGTAATGGGCATGGGCGCGCCGGGAGAAGGAGCGCTGGGCCAGATCGGCGAGGGCGGCGTGCTCGGGGGCGCGACGGAGCGGCCACATGCCGAGGATGCGCTCGTAGTAGCTGCCGAAGCCCTTGCACAGACCGAGCAGGACCTGGCCGATCTCGTTCGATGCGTAGTCGATCTCGACGCCGTCGATGGTCTCGAAGCGACTGGCGTGACTCTCCACGCGGTCGAGGCCGACGAGGCGACGCGTGGGCTCGACGTGGACGCCCTTGAGATCCAGATCGCTGTCCGGCGACGGGAAGCCGTAGGCGTGGGCGCCGGTGAGGGCAATGACGAGGTGCCGGCGCTTGCGCTCTTCCTCGTCGAGCGCAGCGTCCGCGACGCGCGCCTGATGTTCGCTGATCGGGATCACGCGCCCTCCCACTCGGCATCCGGTGGCGCGGAGCTCCCCCGTGCCCACGCATTGCCGTCTTCCACGAACCATCGCCGAGCAGCCTCTTGCCGGAGCCGACGGAGGAGCCGGTCCGCGCGCACCACGTCGGGCTTCGCGGGCAGGCGCGTCTCGTGGCGAGCCGCCTCGAGCGCCGGCGTGAGCCCCTCGGCCTGCTCGATCACTTCGGCCAGGGACACGTGGCCCTTCTTGATGGCCAGCAGCCGCGAGCGGAAGGGCTCGTCCAGCCGGAACGCGGGCGTGCCCGTCGTGAGCCACGAGAGGGCCGTGGCGAGCAGGCGCAAGAGGTTGTAGGCGTTCTTGGGTCGCAGCTCGCGAGCGACGTCCGGTGCCTCTCCGCCTTCGCGCGCGTACGCCACGAGGGACGCGAAGTCCGAGCCGGGCAGCAGGCCCTGGTCGCGCATCGAGCGATAGAGCTGCTTGACGTACTCCTTGGCAAGGAGCTCCGCGTCGGCGACGGAGGGCGCCTCGATGTGCGCCGCGACGGCCAGGCGCCTGGCGATGTCGTCGAGGCTCGGCGGCGGGTCCGCGCGCAGCCACGCGAGCACGAGCGCACGATGCTCGGCCAGCCGCGTCGACTGGCGGAGCTTCTTGAGCTGCGAGAGCGCGTAGCGCGCGAAGCTGCCGTAGATCGCCGAGGACACGAAGGCGTCGCGCTCCGCCAGGATCCACTCGCCCATTTCGTCGAGGGGCCGCGCGCCCTCGACGAAGAGTGCCTCGAGCGTGTTCGGATCGGCCCGCAGGGCCTGCTGCACCAGCTTGCCGGCCTCCCAGTAGGTGGACGACGCGTCCGCGCTGACGAGCTCCTCGGGAGCGGCTGCGAGCCCGGTCGTCCAGCCGAACGGGACGACGAAGGCACCCCGGCGATCCACGTCGGAGGCCTCGTCCGCGAGGCCCCAGGCGTGCGAGCCGACCACCGTCTCCAGGACCACGCAGGGCGAGAGCTGCGCCCAGGCCGCTTCGCGCCGCGTGGCGAAACGCATCTGTCCGGCGCGCCTCGGGAGCAGCTCGTCGCGCCGGTAGGTCAACGTCCCGACGCCGACCACCAGCACGTCGTACTCGTCGCCGCGACCGGCCACGACGCGGCCGACCGCACCCCGCCGGACCTCGTGCGCTCCCGCGAGTCGGTCCCCCCTCGTCGTGACCTCCGTGCCGTGCGGCAGCGGTACGGCCAGTGGATCCGCGTGTTCGAGCCCCTTGAGCCGCCCCGCCATGTCCAGTCGAGGCTACCGCGCCCAGCTCGGCGACGAAACCGGCAGCCGCCTCCCCGAGGCGGCAATCGACTCCATCCACCCGCCGCGGCCATCCGTGGCGTGAGGCCGGGGGACGGGCGTCCTTGAAGGGCCTCGCCGCGAAGTGCGACACTCGAACGACGTGCGGAGTCCGAGCGGGCTGGCATTCGTCGTCGCGGGAGCGCTGGCGCTCAGAGCCACGCCTGTGCTCGCGCAGCCCTCGGGCGCCAATCTTCTCTTCTGCGAGAAGGGAGTCGCGAAGGCCTGCACCCTGAGTGGCATGAAGCTCTACGACTTCCGGCCGGGTGGGTTTCGCGATCCAGCTCGCGCAGTTCAGTTCCTGCAGCGAGGGTGCGACGGCGGGGACCCCGAAGGATGTACCGGCCTGGCAGCCCTGCTGCAGATGGGTGAGGGGATCGCGAGGGACGACGCCCGAGCGAAGGCGCTGCTGGAGCGCGCGTGCAAACAGGGATACGAGCGAGCGTGTCGCTTGCAGGTCTATCAGCGGTCGCGGCTGGCGAGCGAGGCGGCTCTGGAGCAAGCAAGGGCGGATGAGCGATCGGGGATGGCTCGTGAAGACAGCATGCAAGCCCTGGCGGGGCGCCTCGGCGACGTCGCGCGGCAGAGCGGCAAGGATGGCCACGACGAGATGGCGTTCACGGCAGCCGCCACGCAGCGCTTCCTCCTGGCTGCTCAGCGACCCCTGCGGGAGTTCGCGAAGGCCGGGGCCGGCATTGCGCTGACTCCTGCTCGTCTGCGAGACCGCACGGCCATTCGGCGACAGCGGGTGGCCGTGGAGCAGTTTCGGCGTTCGAACGCCAAGCTCGCCGAGTTCGCGGCGAGCTTTCCCCAGCACATGGCAACCGAGAGCGCCAGGGCGCGTGTCTCCGCGCAACTCGCGGAGGCCGTGCGCGAAGCGGTCGCAGCCTACGAGAAAGGTGAGGGAACGCGAATCAACGCGGAGATGCGTCGACTCGATGAGACCTACAGCGAGCTGCTGCTCCGCTGCCTCGATTTGCTGGAGAGCGAGCTGCCGGCCTGGCGGGCGGACCGCACCGGCAAGGTGGTCTTCCGCGATGCGACGCACCATGGCCGGCTCGAGCGCATCGAGACTGACATGGAGACGAATCGCGCCGAGTACCAGCGGCTCGAGACCCGACGCCGGAGCCTCCGCTGAGCCCCGAGCCTGGGCCGTTGCCTGCCACGGGTCGATCCCGGGCACGCCCGGCGGCTCTCGGGCCTCCGCGGCCGTGATCGGCCGCAGGACGAGTCCAGGCGCCTTGCTGTAGTCCAGTGGGTCTGCCCCCTTCCAGCGGGCCTCCACGAGCGATCCCCGGACGTCAGGCCCTCAGGCGCTCCTGGGCTTCGCTCGAAAAGTGCGCAGCGCACGCAACTCTGCGGCGTCGCGGCCGAGAACCTCGGGCGATGCGGATCGTGTTCGACCGAGGGACGCTGCTCCTGGAGGAGGTGCCGGAGGACGTCGGCGTATCGAGGCTTCCTGGCGTGCTGTGGGACTCGCGGGTCAAGCGCTGGAGAGCGCCCGCCCATCGGCATCCCGAGGTCGCAGGCGCCCTGCGGAGACTGGGGATGCGCGTCGAGGATCACGCGGCGGCGCCGGGCACGCTCCCGCTGGCCCTCGGCCATCCCCCGCTCCGGCCCTACCAGGCCGCTGCGAAGGCAGCGTGGGCGCTCGCGGGGCATCGCGGGACGGTCGTGCTGCCGACCGGCAGCGGAAAGACCCGGCTCGCGATGGCCGCCATGGCGGAGCTCGGCGTGCCGACCCTGTGCCTCGTCCCCACGCGCGTCCTCCTCCACCAGTGGCACGAAGTGCTGAGCGCGATCTGTCCTTTCGGCGTGGGAATACTGGGGGACGGCGTGCGCGATCTGCGGCCCATCACGGTCTCGACGTTCGAGAGCGCATTGCGGCATGCCCATCGCATTGGCAATCACTTCGCATTTGTCGTCGTGGACGAGGCGCATCACCTGGGCGAGAAGCTGCACCCCGAGACACTCGAGATGCTGGTGGCGCCCTGGCGGCTCGGCCTGACCGCGACGCCCTCGCGCGAGGAGCACGCGCTCGAACGGCTCGGCAGGCTCGTGGGCCCGATCGCGTTCGAGCTCGCGATCGCGGATCTGGCCGGCAGCGCGTGGCTCGCGGCGTACGACGCCATCACGATGCACCTCGACCTCGAGCCCGAGGAACGATCGGCCTACGAGCGCGACTCCGCGCGGTTCCGGACGGCGCTTTCGCAGTTCTTCCGGACCGCTCCCGATGCCGCCTTCGCGGAGTTCATCAAGGCGGCCGCCCGGAGCGAGGAGGGCCGCGCGGCGATCGTCGCGGGCCAGCGCGTGCAGCGATTGCTCGCCTTTCCGCAGGCCAAGCGGCGTGCGCTGGGGGAGGTCCTGCGCCGGCATCCGGACAGCCGCACGCTCGTCTTCACCGCCGACAACGAGACCGCCTACGCCATCGCGCACGAGCACCTCATCATGCCGCTGACGTGCGACATCGGCAGACAGGAGCGCGACGAGGCGCTGGCCGCGTTTCGCTCGGGGGCGCTCCGCACGCTGGTGTCGGCGCGCGTCCTCAACGAGGGGCTCGATGTGCCGGACGCCGACATGGCCATCGTGGTCGGCGGCGCGCTCGGAGAACGCGAGCACGTGCAGCGCGTAGGTCGGCTGCTCAGGCCCCGCGCCGGAAAGCGGGCGCTCGTATACGAGCTCGTGATCCGCAACACCGCCGAGGTGGAGCGGGCGCGCAAGAGGAGGAGGGGCCTTGCTCCCCGCGCGGCTGCTGCACTGTAGTGTCCGAGGCGAGCGGGTCTGGCCGCACTGGCTCGGCGACGCCGACCAGCCCTGGCTCCAGGTGCTCCTCGACGAGCTCGCGGCGAGCGCCGGGCAGCCGGAGCGTCTGCTCGATGGGCGCCTCCAGACCGCGGCGGGGCTCGCGCCGGTGCAGCCGTTCCGACGCGCGCTGGCCATCCACGTGGGCCGTGGTCTCTTCGAGGCGCCCGCGCGCGATCGCTTGCCGCGCGCCATTCGCCGGACGCTCTTCTCCCTGGCCGCGACCGGCATGCAGCGTGAGGCTGCGCTCGACGAGGGCGCTCGGCTGCTCGGCATCCCTGCGACGGAGATCGCCACGAGGCTCTTCGGCGACCTCCCGGGCGAACGACGGCGCGGTGCCCTGCCGGAGGTCTCCCCGACCGACCTCGCCCGTCGCGTGAACCTGCGGCTCGCGCAGGCGCTCGTCGCGCGATCGGTGGACGTGCGGATCCGCCTCGTCGGCCGGGCCCGCGCCATCGTCCGGCATGCCAAGCTGCGCGGGCTCCTCTGCACGGTTCGCGAATCGGATGCCCAGGTCGAAGCGGGGACGCTCGAGCTGTCCGGGCCGCTGGCCCTGTTCCATCACACGCAGGTGTATGGCCGCTCCCTGGCCGAGCTGGTGCCGTCCCTGGCGTGGTGCGAGCGTTTCGCGCTCGAGGCCCACTGCCGGATCCGCGATCGCGACGCCACGCTCGTCCTCACCGAGCGCGACCCGCTCTTCCCCTCCGCGGCCCCGCGTCGGTTCGACAGCAAGATCGAGGCGCGCTTCGCGCGTGACCTGGCGAAGCACGCGCCCGACTGGGAGCTCGTCCGCGAGCCCTCCCCCATCCGCTGCGGCGAGTCCCTGTTCTTCCCCGATTTCGCGCTCCGGCATCGGCCGAGTCAGCGGGCGGTCCTCGTCGAGATCGTCGGCTACTGGACCGCCGAGTACCTGGCCCGCAAGCGGGCGCAGCTGGTCGCATCGGGTCGCACGGACATCCTCCTGTGCGTGGACGACTCGCTCGGCTGCGACGACTCGTCATGGCCCGAGGGACTGGCAGTGCTGCGGTTCAGAAAGCGGGTCGACCCGCGCAGCGTGCTCAGTGCGGCGGCGGTGAAGCTGGGCATTTGCGTCGACGCGTAGCCAGGAACAAGGCGGCTGCGTGCGCGTCTTTCGTCAGGCGCTTGATGGAGTGCTCCAGCAGGGCGCGCGCTTCGCTCGCCTTGCCTCGCTGCGCCCAGATCAGCGGGCCTGGTACATGGCGACGTACTGATAGGGCAGCGTGCGCTCGTCGAGCGCGACGCGGCGATAGCCTGCAGCGGGGAGCTCCTCGTCCAGGCGCGCAGGCGAGATCCGGTGGCGCTCGGGCGGGCCCACCGGGATCTGCCCCAGCTTGAAGTCCACGATCACGAGCCGCCCGCCGGCGCGGAGCTTGTCCCTGGTGCGGCGGAAGTAGCCGACCCGCTCCTCGATGTGATGGTAGGTGTCCACGACGAGGAGGACGTCCACCGCCTCGGGCAGCTTCGGATCGTCGGGGGCGCCGAGCACGCTTTTCAGGTTGGGGATCTTCTCCCGTGCGGCGCGCTCGGCGAGGTAGCGGACCATGTCGGGCTCGATGTCGATGCCGTAGACCACGCCGCGGGGGACACGCCGCGCCAGTCGCACCGCGAAGTAGCCGGTGGCGGACCCGAGGTCGGCGACCCTGGCGTCGGGCACGAGCCCGAGGAGCGCGAGCACGGCGTCGGGCGCTTGCCACGCATCCCGAGCCGGGTCCTCGAACACCCCGGCCCAGCGCTCGGCTCCCTCGAACCGGTGCGGCATCGCGCCGTGGTGCGCGTGGTCCTGCACCTTCGCCTCCGTCCCGCCGCTGGCAGTGCCCGACGCGCTCGGGGGCACGGGCGGCGGTGCAGCCGGAGCCGGAGGAACCGAGGGGACACAGGCGAGGAAGAGGGCGATGTTCAGGGCGGAGCGCACGGTGGCCGGAGGTTAGCGCACGCCGGAGCGGGCAACGGTATGATCGGGGGGTGCTGGACGGCCTGCCTTGTCCGGGTTGCGGAGCGGCGCTCGATCTCCAGCCGAGCCGGGTGAGCGAGCGCGTCCGGTGCGTCCGCTGCGGCCACGTGTTCGTGGTCCGCGTCCAGAGCGAGACCGGCGTGGCCCTCCGCAAGTCACGCGCCCCGGCCGTGAGCAGGCCCTACGCGAGCTCGCAGCCGGTGGTCGAGGAGGAGCGCGCGCTCTCGCCGGCCTGGGAGATCCTGCGCCCGGGCACCGAGATCGACGGCTATGTGATCGAGCGCCGCATCGCGACCGGCGGCGCCGCCACGGTCTACGCCGCTCGCCACGGCCCGACCGGCGTCCCCTACGCGATCAAGGTGCTGCGCGAGGCGCACGCGCGCAACCGCACCGCGCTCGGCCGGTTCAAGCAGGAGCTCGCGCTCCTGCAGG
>ORMF011989032.1_pt1 | contig 12197 bp, 8 predicted proteins | sample 1779871 | NCBI WGS metagenome assembly ORMF01 (sample SAMEA104232316, study PRJEB22302) | groundwater metagenome | biome: forest; feature: aquifer; material: groundwater | place: USA | collected 2011-08-07 | depth 5.4 m | reverse complement strand
GCAGTTATTGAAATTGCAGGTCGCTATCGCCGGACAGGAGTTCGAGGCAAGCCGGTCGCGTTACTACCGCACCCGCGAGATTGCCAGTATCCTGATCGCCTCGGGCATTTTACTGGCGCTGTGGTTGAGTTTCTCTTTGTTGCGCTCAATAGCGCGTCCGCTTAAGGCCACTATTAGCCATTTCGGCCAGATCGCTCAAGGTAATTATAAAAACACCATAGACATAAAATGTATGGACGAAATCGGCAAAGTGATGGCGGCCCTCAAGGCGATGCAAATCAAGCTGGGCTTCGATGTCGCGGAAGCTAAACGCATCGCCGATGAAAACCTGCGCATTAAGATTGCACTGGACAACGTCAGTACCGGCGTGATCGTTGCCGATAACGACAGCAACATTATTTACCTCAATAAATCGATGGTTAACCTGTTTAACCAGGCTGAAGCCGGTATCCGCAAGCAGTTACCTAATTTCTCTGTTGTCAACCTGATGGGCACTCATCTGGATGACTTTCACCGGGCTTTCTCGCATCAGCTGTTACATACCGACCCTGCTACCGGCGCCAGTACGGTCAAGGTTGATCTGGGTGACCATATTATGGAAGTGGTTGTCAGTGAGGTCATCGACTCGCATGGCAAGCATTTGGGTTCGGTTGCCGAATGGCAGGATCGCACCGCCGAGGTCAGGGTGGAAAAAGAAGTGGCCGCTATTTTGGTTAGCGCTGTCATGGGCGACTTTAACCAGCGTATTGTCATGCAGGGTAAAGCAGGTTTTTTCCGTGAGCTGAGCGAATCGATCAATCAGCTTATGCAAACCAGTGAAACGGGTATCAATGAAGCGGCCCGCGTGTTCCATGTCTTGTCCCATGGCGATTTGAGCGGGAAAATTACTAATCACTATGCAGGCACTTTAGGGAAACTTAAGGAAGATGCCAATGCCATGCTAGATGATCTCAATAATATCATCAGTCAAATCAGGGATGTCGCTGACTCAATCCATGCTGCGGTTAAAGAAATCGCAACCGGCAACACGTCTTTGTCACACCGTACCGAAGAACAAGCAGCGAGTTTGGAACAAACCGCCGCCAGTATGCAGGAGCTGACCACAACTGTGCAGCAGAATAGCGATAACGCCAAACATGCCAGCGAGCTTGCCGTCAGTGCTTCGAATACCGCTAGCAAGGGGGTCGCAGTGATTAGCCAGGTTGTAAAAATGATGGAAGGGGTCAATGAATCCTCGCATAAGGTTGTCGATATTATTTCAGTGATCGACAGTATTGCCTTTCAGACCAATATACTCGCGCTAAATGCCGCAGTAGAAGCGGCTCGTGCCGGAGAACAGGGCCGAGGCTTTGCGGTAGTGGCCGGAGAAGTGCGCAGCCTCGCTCAGCGTGCTGCATCTGCCGCCGGAGAAATTAAAAACCTGATTGGTGTCTCGGTTGAGAAGGTTGAGGACGGCAGCAAATTGGTCACTGAAGCCGGCTTAACCATGGGAGACATCGTTAATTCTATCCATGGCGTTACCGCGATCATGTCCGAGATCAGCGCGGCTTCCGTGGAGCAAACTGCCGGAATTAAACAAGTGAATCTGGCTATATGCCAGATGGACGATGCAACCCAGCAAAATGCCGTCCTGGTGAAACAAGCGGCAGCTGCAACAGAATCGCTGGAAGAACAGACGCAACACCTGACGGTCACGGTAGCGCACTTTAAAATGGATGATGCCAGTGCTGTGGACAATTCTTTTGCTACAGAACCGGCTATAAAGGCACAAAAAACCGCCCATGTTCCACTAGGCCATTTAGTCAAACTGGAACCGCAACCTGCTGACAGTGAGTGTTGGGAAGAGTTTTAATATTGTCGGCGCAGGCATGCCGCCCGGATTTGCCATACGGTTGAGTGTAGGCGTACTTGATTCATGCTTGCCTTAAAATGCAATAATGCATTTGTAGAAATTAGCGTATTTGCCCGTGAAGAGTCGGTAGACCAGGAACGTAATATTGCCAGTTAGCCCATCCAACAAATTTAAATTTAACATATTGAGTAATTAAAATGGCAGACATTATAATCGGGCGGCAACAGATTTTTGACCAAAAGCTGAATATTTACGCCTATGAACTCCTTTTTAGAGGCAATGATTTTGATCTGAATCATAAGGAGGGCGCTACGCAAGCAACCATTCAGGTCATTACCGATACTATTTTGGAACTGGGACTCAACACCATAGTGGGTTCTCATAAAGCGTTCATTAATTTCACGACACAAAACCTTCTGGACAAAACACCTTTGCACCTCCCTAAAGATCGGATCGTTGTTGAAGTGCTGGAAACTGTTGAAATTGCCCCAAGAATCGTTGCCAACTTAAAAGAACTATCAAAGCTAGGCTATATCATTGCCCTGGACGACTTTGTCTTTTCCGATGAATGGATGCCACTGGTGGAGTTTGCCGACATTATCAAGCTAGATATTATGGAAATGGGCGAGTCCAAAACACGAGAGCTGATTAAACGGCTTCAGCCTTACAACGTACAACTGCTCGCAGAAAAAGTAGAAACATACGGTGAGTATCAATACCTCCTAGAATTAGGTTGTGATTATTTTCAAGGTTTCTTTTTCAACAAACCTAATATTGTTTCCGGCAAACGCGTGAGCGTCAACCAATCGTCAGCCATTCAGTTGCTAAACACCGTAAACAGCCCGGATGTTGAATTCGGCGACCTGACCAAAATAGTATCCCTGGATGTCGGACTCAGCTACAAACTATTGCATTATATCAATTCTGCGTTTTTCGCCCTGCCTAATAAAGTCTCAACGATTAACCAAGCCATTTCCTATCTGGGATTAAAGGAAATAAAGCGCTGGATAAATATATTGACGCTGGCATCTTTATCCAACAAGCCGGAAGCGGTTATGCAAAACGCATTGATCCGCGGCAAAATGTGTGAAGAATTAGCCAGCCTGAGTGGCGATAAATCAGATAACTTTTTCCTGATCGGTATCTTATCCAATCTGGACTGCTTACTGGACATGCCCTTAGATGAAGCGATTGGCCAATTGCCTTTGGCCGATAACATCGTTTCCGCGATATTGCACAAAGAGGGACTGGGCGGTGAAGTGCTTAAGTGCGTTATTAGTTATGAGCGTTGGGATATTTCCTCAATATCATTTAAGAATATTGACCAATCCACTATTGGCGATGTTTATATTCGCAGTATCAACTGGGCAAAAGACGTTATGGCTAATGTAAAATAATAAAGTTTCAAATTATACTCATTTTCTAAGTAAGACTTACGGTCAATCACTAGGAATAAAAATTAAATTTTTCTAATAGAAAAGGCATTTTCAATATGTATCATACACACTCAAAATATATAGCTAGCTTTAATGAATGGACGGAACAAAAAGAGTTTCTTAATTTTACGGAAGAGGATGAGGATTATTTAAAAAAACTACATCCTTATGCAATGGACTATGCTGACGAATGCGTAGAAATATTGTACGCACACTTATTAAAGCATAATGCAACAAAAAAATTCCTGACTGACGAAAAAACCTTAAATCGTTTAAAGTTAACCCAAAAAGCCTATTTTCTCGATTTGACATCCGGAGACTATGGTGAAGATTATTTTAATAATAGAATTAAAATTGGCATTGTTCATCACCGGATTGGCCTTCCTCCACAACTGTATTTGAGTACCTTTTGCTTTTATTTGCAAACCATAGTTCCCAAGATTTATGGTTACCCTGACTTGGATATGGAAACCGCGAATAAAATGTTCATGGCTTTATATAAAATAATTAATCTTGATCAAGAGCTGGCAATATCCGCTTATATTCATGCCGTTGATGAAGTTATTTCGAGACAAACAGAAGAAATTCTTGAAATGTCTACGCCGGTCATTCAAATATGGGAAGGCGTGGTTGCAGCACCGATTATTGGAACGCTTGACAGTAACAGAACTCAGCAATTTATGGAGCGTTTACTGGAAACTATCGTAGCCACTAATTCTCCGGTTGCATTAGTCGATATTACCGGCGTTCCGCAAATTGATACGGCCACAGCACAACATCTTATTGATACGATTAATGCCGTTAGGTTATTAGGCTCCCAGGTGATTATTACCGGTGTTCGTCCGGCTATTGCCCAGACATTAGTTCATTTGGGTATCGATTTGACTGACATTATCACTCGCCCAACCATGGCATCCGGATTAAAAGTCGCTTTAGATAAACTATCCATAAGGGTGGTCGATATGCCCAAAGGAATGCAGGGAGTTTAATCATGGAAGGGGATAGTTTATCGGTTATCAAATTAAAAGATATTTTATTAGTCACCGTGCCTGATGATCCAGGAGACGATGTTATTCAGGAGTTACAAAACAAGGTATTGAATGCTATTGAAAAATATGGTTCTAAAGGTCTGCTTTTGGATATTTCAAGTGTTAATGTGCTCGACTCTTTTTTCGCTCGTACCATTTCAGAAACCACACAAATGGTTGCACTCATGGGGGGAAGAACGATTATTGCCGGTATGCAACCGAGTGTTGCTATTACGGCTACTGAATTAGGATTGAATCTTGGTAAGGCACTCACTACTTTAGACGTGGATCGCGCTTTAGATATTTTTTCAGAAAGCGCATCTCATACGGAGTGAATATGGAGATTAAAGATACAGGGGAGCTTCCTATTACATCAGAAGGAGATATGGTCACCTGTAGGAAGGTCATTAGAACGTTGGCGACTTCTGTTGGCTTTGGGATGACCGATGTGACACGCATTGTAACGTCTGTATCTGAACTGGCTCGTAATATTTACACCCATGCGGGTAGTGATGGCGTGATGCAGTGGCACATTCTTCATCAATCGGGCAAGGTTGGTCTGGAACTGATTTTTGAAGATCAAGGCATAGGTATTGCGAATATTGAGCAGGCGATGCAATCCGGTTTTACCACGGCTGCTAATAGTTTAGGGATGGGCATGTCAGGTGTAAAGCGCCTAATGGATGAAATGGATGTGCAGTCTGAAGTGGGTGTAGGGACGACGGTAAAAGTGACGAAATGGGGAAGAGCTAAGTGAGGTTAGCGGAGCTAAGCCAATTTATGGTTATCTCAAGCCCGGCTGAAGTTATCGCTATTCGTCGAATTTCAAAAGAAATAGCCAAAGATATTGGTTTTGATGTGCGTGCTCAAGAGGAAATTGTACTGGTAGTGAGTGAATTGGCCTCCAATATTATTAAATATGCCAATCGCGGCATCCTTACATTGACGCCGGTTTCTTTAGCTGAACAAAATGGACTCATGATTGAAGCGACTGATAGCGGCCCTGGATTTAATGAAAATACCGCCTTAAAAGATGGCTTTTCCAGTTCGGGTACACTCGGTTGCGGGTTGGGTGCCGTTAATCGGATGATGGATGAGTTCGATATACATACCAATGAAAACAATCAACTCGGCACCCGCATCGTTTGTAAACGCTGGTTACGTAAGAAATCAAGCGTTAACGGACGCTGCCCTTTTGATATTGGTATTGTGTCACGACCTAAGCCTGGAGAGGATGTCAATGGCGATTCTTTTGTCATTAAACAGGGCAATGGTCAATCTTTAGTCGCGGTTATTGATGGTGTTGGTCATGGTCGTTTAGCTCATCAAGCAGCACAAGCTGCTCGGCATTATATTGAAAATCATAGCGAATTACCTTTCTTGGATATTTTTCGGGGTGTTGATCGGGCTTGCCGCTCTTCTCGAGGAGTCGTGATGGCATTAGCTTCTTTTGACTGGGATAGTATGAAACTGACTTTTGCCAGCGTGGGGAATATCGAAGTAAAAGTATTGGGTGCGCAGGAGAAATTCAAATTTATTGTTCGAAGGGGAATTGTCGGAAAAAACGCCCCTAATCCTGTCATTACCGAAAATGATTGGCGAATGGATTATGCATTAGCCTTACATTCCGATGGTTTATCGACACACTGGAATTGGAAGGATTTTTCCCATCATTCAGATAGGTCTGCGCAATTTATAGCGGAGTATATGCACCGAGCTCTTGAAAAAGACAGCGATGATACAACCTTGATTATAGTTAAATGAACCGTAAAAAGTTTAAACAGCTACTCCTTGAAAATACCCGATTAATTCAAGCATTACAAAGCGAACTTGAAGAAACTAATAAAGGGATTATCCAGTTAATAATGGAATTTGAAGGGATAAAAGAAGATGAAAATATTCATGAGGGTGAGCATACCATTCGTCATCTCCAGAAGGAACTTGAAGAAACCAACAAGGGCTTACTCGCCTTAGCTGTTGAACTGGATCAATCAGAAGAAAAATACCGTAATATCTTTGAAAATGCGGTCGAGGGAATTTTCACATTTACTGAGAACGGCATAATAGAAACCATTAATCCAGCCGCATTAACTTTATTCGGCTATGAAGAAAATGAAATCATGGGGATGAATATAGGCTTATTAATCCCTGCATTAAAGAGTATCAATGATGTTAAATTAAGTAATGAGCAGTCAGTAAAACAAAACTCCCATAATGATATTTCTTTTTTTGGACGTCATAAAAATAAAGCTTTATTCCCGATTGAATTTACATTTGGCAAATCTATTTATCAAAATGAACGGTTATGGATGATTATTGTCAGGGATATAACCGAGAGAAAAAGAACAGAAGAAAGTCTACGTGTCACCGCTAAGATTTTTGAAGGTAGCAATGATGCTATTGTTATAACCAATATCCATGGAAATATTACTGATGTTAATAAGGCATTTACAACAATAACCGGCTATAAAAAGGAAGAAGTTATTGGTAAAAACCCTAATATCATGAAATCAATTAAGCAAGACAAGGCTGTTTCTCGCAAAATGACAAAAGCCCTGCTGGAGAGGGGGTCATGGAGTGGAGAAGTTTTTGATCGACGGAAAAATGGCGAGTCTTACCCTAAATGGCTTTCAAATTATACGGTAAAAAATGATCATAATGAGATTACTCATTATGTAACCATTTTTACCGATATTACCTCAAGAAAAGAAGCGGAAAATAAACTAAAACAATTAGCTCATTATGACACTCTTACTGGGATTCCTAATCGAACTCATTTTATTGAACGCTTAAAATGGGCTATTGATATTACCAAGCGAAATAATAAACAAACGGCATTAATGTTTCTTGATTTAGATCGTTTTAAAGTCATTAACGATACGCTGGGGCATTATGCCGGCGACCTTCTTCTTATTGAAGTAGCCAGGCGATTAGAGAAATGTGTAAGGGGAATGGATACGGTTTCCCGTTTAGCAGGTGATGAGTTTACAGTGATTCTAACGAGCATTAACACTCCGGAAGAAGCAGCGCTTGTTGCAAAAAAAATACTACATGCGCTTTCTTTTCCTGTGTGCTTGGAAGCAAGAAATGTGTTTATTTCAACTAGTATTGGTATAACCACTTTTCCAGTAGATGGAAAAAATATCAATCAGTTGATCAAAAATGCGGATACAGCGATGTATCATGCTAAGGAACTTGGAAGAAATAATTACCAATTTTTTTCCGCCTTTATGAATCAAAAAGTTCTTGATGAACTTGAAATGGAAACTAATTTACGCAATGCGTTAAAAAATGGTGAATTTCTACTGCATTATCAGCCAAAAATTGATTTAACAACCACTAAGATTATCGGAGTTGAAGTATTAATTCGCTGGAAACATCCCGAGCTAGGCTTCATTTCACCGGCAAGGTTTATACCGCATGCAGAAAAAACCGACTTGATAATCGCTGTAGGCGATTGGGTGCTTTATACCGCTTGCAAACAAAGCATGCAGTGGCAAATTGATGGTATTCCGCCCATTAGAATCTCGGTCAATCTTTCCGGTATGCAGTTAAAACGAAACGATCAGGTAGAAAATGTCGCTAGAATTTTAACCGAAACAGGATTATCTCCTCATTTGCTGGAGCTTGAACTGACCGAAGGAGTGGTTATGGAAAACGCTGAAGCTACCATTAGCACCCTAAATAAATTCAAAGAAATGGGCATTAAATTATCCATAGATGATTTTGGCACGGGTTATTCCTCCTTAAGTTATCTAAAACGTTTTCCGATAGATACCTTAAAAATCGACCAATCCTTTGTAAGAGATATAACGACAAATCCTGATGACGAGGCGATTGCATCAACAATTATAGCGATGGCACACAGTCTTCGCTTAAAGGTTATTGCAGAAGGCGTTGAAAATAAGGAACAATTAGAGTTGCTTCATAGCAAAGGTTGTGACGAAGTACAAGGTTATTATTTTAGCCGTCCAGTGCCGGAAGACGAGTTAAAAGAATTAATTTTGAATCAATAGAAAGGGGCTGATTTTAAATAATGCCAAAAATTAAGGTAAGGAACGTGCATAAAATAACTTAGGCAACTTGAAACTCTGGTTTCCTTGGTATCGAGTATAACCTAAAACTAAAGGAATCAGTACGGAAATAAATAATATTAATAATGTGATTCGTGAGGTGATGTTCAAATGAAAATTAATATGCCATTAACAAATCAAGAGGTTATCCTAAGAAAAGGGATGATTCTGGTTTCAAGAACAGACTTGATGGGACGAATCACCTATGTCAATGACGCGTTTGTCGAGATTAGCGGATTTACCCGTGATGAACTGATGGGGCAGGAGCATAACATCGTCCGTCACCCTGATATGCCTGCTGCGGCTTACCAAGATTTATGGGACACCTTAAAACAGCTTAGACCTTGGCAAGGACTGGTAAAAAATAGGTGCAAAAACGGCGACCATTACTGGGTTGAGGCCAACGCCATGCCGTTATTTAAAAACGGGAAAGTTTATGAATACCTGTCTGTTCGGCACCCGCCAGTTCGCGATCGCATTCCTAGTGCTGAACTGTTGTACAAAGACATCAATGCTGGCAAAGTGAAATTAACCCAGACCAGATTATCCGCACTCTCTAAGTCCATTGGCGAAATGGCAATAACGAAAAAAAACACCCTAATACTGTCCAGCCTCTTATTACCAAATATCTATATGATGTATCGGCTATTTATGATTCAAGAATATGGCTTGCTGGCGGGTGCCGCCTTTCTTGCCATAATGACATCAATGGCCAATATATCTATGGTTCGGGTAATAACCCAAACGTTAGAAACTGCAATCACCATATGTTACAGGCTAAGTAGCGGGAGCTTTGGAAACAAGGTGGACTTAAAGCGGGATGATCAGCTAGGTGATTTCCTGCGTGCACTGTATTGCATGGAGGTTAAACTGGGCGTGGATTTGGCCGATGTCAGGCAGGAGGCGGCATCATCCAAGCGAATCACCCAGGCACTGGACAATGTCCAGAACGGCGTCATGGTGGCCAATAATAAGCTTGAAATTATTTACATGAATGAAGCCGTCCAAAATATTTTCACGACGGCGGAGGGCGATATTCGCAAACAGCTCCCCAATTTTTCTGTCGACAACTTGATGAACTCCAATATTGACCTGTATCACAAGAACCCGGCTTTCCAGCGCGGGATGCTGGAAAAACTACAAGGATCATACAAGTCGGAACTGGTTATTGCCGGTCGACATTTTAATGTTATTGCCAGCCCCGTTAATAGCGATAATGGTGAACGCATTGGTTATGTCGCCGAATGGGATGACCGAACCCAAGAGGTTTTAATCGAAGAAGAGATCGAACATTTGGTGCAGGACGTTAAGGCCGGTGATTTGAGCACCCGCCTTAACCTGGGCGACAAACAAGGCTTTGCCAAAATATTGTCAGCCGGTATCAATGAGCTGACCGACGTAATCGAAAGCGTGTTCAGCGATGTCAACAGGGCGATGGAGGCCATGTCAGAGGGCGACTTGACCTCCAGTATTACAGGCGATTATCAGGGCGTCTATGCCGAATGTAAGAACAATATCAATGGCACCATGGCAAAATTGAGCGACTTTGTCATTCAAATCAGGGACGCTGCCGATTTTATAGATAGCTCGTCACAGGAGATGGCGTCCGGCAATAATAATCTGTCCCATCGCGCCGAGCAACAAGCGGCTAGTCTTGAAGAAACTGCGGCCAGCATGGAAGAGCTTGCCAGCACAGTGAAGCACAATGCGGAGAACACCCAACAGGCAAACCGTGTTGTCGAATCGACCAGCCAATTGGCTAGGAAAGGCGGAGATATCGTGAAGTCGGCTATCGAAGCAATGCGGGAAATTAACGAGAGTAGCAATAAAATTGCCGAAGTTATTGGCGTGATAGATGAAATCGCTTTTCAAACTAATCTTCTGGCATTAAACGCGTCTGTTGAAGCGGCCAGGGCGGGAGAACAAGGGCGTGGCTTCTCAGTAGTTGCGACCGAAGTCCGGAATTTGGCTCAGAGGAGCGCAACCGCCGCCCAGCAGAGTAATGAGCTGATCCAGAACAGCGTGCAAAGAGTTCGTGCAGGCACGACATTCGTCAATGAGACGGGTGTCGCGCTAACCGAAATTGTCGAAAGTTTCGCAAAAGTAGGTGAAATCGTTTCGCAAATTGCCAGCGCTAGCGCAGAGCAGACAGCTGGCATTGATCAGGTCAATCAGGCGGTATCTCAAATGGATGATATTACCCAGCAAAACGCGGCTTTGGCGGAGCAAGCAGCTGCGGGCAGCATGGCCATGAGCGAGCAATCTTCAAATATGACCAAGCTACTTAATTTCTTTAAAGTGAATTCGAAGAGGACAACTGCAGCTGCGCCCGTCAAGACAGTCGCTAGCAACAAAACACAGGCCACCCAGCCAAGGGCGACAGCAAAAAAGCCAGCGTCTACTGCTTTACTTGCAAAAAAGTCAGCAAGCAGCGACGAGTGGGAAGAGTTTTGATTATCGCCCTATAGCCGCCACGGATATTAATGAAAGCCCCCCACCATTCCCTAACGATAAAGGTTTGATGGTAGGGCTTCTTGGGATTAGCAGCCGGCGATAAAAGCATAGGGCAAGAAGTCACCTCAGTAAGGGTGACCGCAAGGATTCGTGCGAAAATGGGCAATAGCGGATAAGATCATGTGATTTATGTGTCTATGCTGCAAAATAGACTGCTTCAGTAGCACCGATGGTTTGGTTTTAGGTGTTCAAGTTCAGCCAGAATCACTGTTCAAATTAATCAGAATACGCATATGCCGCGTTTTACCCAGTTGTGGGAAAAGTCAGGCCATAGCCTGGTGTGTTTTGACGGGCTTGAAAACCATGCCAAGCACCTCATCAAGCCCAGCAAGAAGGCCAGTGTAGATCTCATTATTAAGGAATGGGACAAGGTTCTAAGAATATTAGCCTCGCTGGCCCTCAAAAAGACAACGCAAAGCCAGATTGTTGCCAAGCTGTCGTCTTACAAAAAGACCAACCCGGCCTTGAAGGCGCTGATTGCTTTCGATGAGATCATCATGACCGATTACTTACTAGATTATATTGACAGCAAGGAAGTCCGCCAAGTGGTGCAAGGCTCATTGAACCGGGGTGAATCTTACCACCAGCTTAGCTCAACCATTGCCAAGGTCAGCGGTGGCCGGATGCTCAATGGGAAGACGGAAATCGAGCTGGACATCAATGCCGAATGTATCCGCCTTATCGCCAACGCGGTGATTTTTTATAATGCGACACTGTTGTCAACATTACACCAGTATTATCAAACGGTTGAGCCTGACATGGCAAAACAGATACTCCGGTTTTCACCGGTTGCTTGGCAGCATATTAACTTCATTGGCAAATATGAATTTTATAACAGGGCAGATATGCCTAATATTCAAGAGGTTATCAAAAATATTATTGCCAGTTTTGAAAACGATATTTCGGCTGTAGGCCTTGTGTAGAAAGGGCTTCAGAGGAGTGCTGCGACAAACCGTTCTTTTGGTTAATTAACCCCATCTTTCAAACTCAACTGGATCAATTGGGCCGATGCGGTCAAGTCCGTCACCTTGCGTGCCACCGATCCTCAAAACCCCCTGGCACCAGCAGCCTATCAAATTGTGTCGTCAGGCGACTGGAAAAACCAGTGGGTTTTCGCCTCTGGACTGGCTTACAATTGGAATGAGCGCACTACGATCTACGCCGGACACAACTATGGCAGCAACCCGATCCCGTCGCAGAACTCCAGTCCGTTACTGGCGGGAATCCTGGAGCACCACGTCACGCTGGGTGTTGCGCAGCAGATCAGCCCACAATGGCGGTTAACTGGCGGTGT
>ORMF010473219.1_pt1 | contig 12197 bp, 9 predicted proteins | sample 1779871 | NCBI WGS metagenome assembly ORMF01 (sample SAMEA104232316, study PRJEB22302) | groundwater metagenome | biome: forest; feature: aquifer; material: groundwater | place: USA | collected 2011-08-07 | depth 5.4 m | reverse complement strand
TCGAGCACCGCTTCCGCAACATCATGGTCTTCGCTACTGAGTAGTTGTCCAACTCGCTGCACGATGGTTACGCGGCTCCCGAAGCGCCGAAACATCTGACCAAACTCCAGACCAATGTAGCCGCCGCCGAGCACCAGCAAATGCTCAGGCAATTCATCAAGCTCCATAATCGAGGTTGAGTCGAGCGCCGGCACTGAGTCGATGCCCTCGAGCTGCGCTCGGGCGGGACGGCCGCCGGTATTAATGAAGATCTTTTCGGCGGTGAGAGTGCGGGCAGGGCCGTCCTTCAGTTCAACTTCGATCTCATGCGGCCCGATGAACTTTGCGTTGCCTGTAAGCAGATCGAGATTCTTCGTGCGTTTGATGCCTTTGAGTCCGCTCTCGCGAAACTCCTCAACGATGCGTTGCTTTCGTTCGCGGACTTCGCGCAGGTTAACGGTTACTTCGCCGTGATGTACGCCATAGTCGGGAGCGCGGCGCGCGAGATAAGCAACGCGGGCACTATTAAACATGGTCTTGGTCGGCGTGCAGCCATAGTTGATGCACGTCCCGCCGATATACGCGCGCTCGATGAGCGCGGTCTTCCACCCAGCATTGGCCAGCGCGGTTGCGAGAGGCTTACCCGCCTGGCCTGAACCGATAATGATGGCGTCGTATTGATCGGACATTTTCATAAGACTCCCTCTCCCTTTGGGAGAGGGTTGAGGTGAGGGGTTTTGCCGCGCTAATGGGGTTTCTCTTCTCATTGGTGCGGAGGTGATTGGAAAGAAGGGATAGATTTGTGTTTTGCTTCTCAGCTGCGCCCCTCACCCTGCCCTCACCCAAAGGGAGAGGGAAATCAAATTCCTCGTTCTAGAGAGATCGTGTCAATCCTCGCCTCCTCATTTAACCATAATTGCTTTCTCGCCGCGCTCACTGACTCTCCCGATAGTCTCCGCCCGCGGATAATTCTTCCTTAGCTCTGTCAACAGATCGTCCGCTCTATCTGCTGAAATCGCCAGCAACAACCCGCCGGCAGTCTGCGGATCGTAAAACAACTTCGTCAGGTTCAGATCAACAGTTGATGCGATTTCAATTTGCTCGCCGACGTATTCGCGGTTTGTTTTGTCGCCGCTCGTCAGCAGTCCCGCGCCGGCCAAATCCAGGGCCCCTTTGATCAAAGGCACGCGCGCCGCTTCGATTTCAATCGTGACGTTACTGGCGCAGGCCATCTCCCATGTATGACCCAGCAAAGCGAACCCGGTGACATCGGTCGCGGCCTTCACGTCAAACCGGGCGATTGCTTCGGCGGCGTATTTGCCCGGCGTCAACATGGTCGCAATGGATTCGGCGACAATCTCGGGTGAAGCCTTCGCCAGCTTGATTCCCGTCGAGATGACGCCCGTGCCAATCGGTTTCGTCAGGATTAGCACATCACCCGGCCGCGCGGCGGCGTTAGTGGCAACCTTGTTCGGATGGATCACGCCGGTGACCGAATAGCCGAACATGATCTGTTCGTTGTCGACACTGTGACCGCCGATGAGAGCGACTTTGTTTTCAGTCAGCACCGATAAACCGCCGCGCATGATCTCGCCGAGGATGGCGAAGTCCAAACCCTGTTTAGGGAAACAGGTAATCGCCATTGCCGTGATCGGTTTCCCGCCCATGGCCCACACGTCGTTGATTGAATTGAGCGCGGCGATGCGGCCATAGTCGAATGGGTCATCGACAATCGGCGTGAAGAAATCGAGCGTCTGCACCAAAGCGAGATCGTCGCTCAGACGATACACTCCGGCGTCGTCCGCTTTGTCGAAACCGACCAGCAGATTAGAATCGAAAGGTTGTTTCTCAAGCCCGCTCAACACCTGAGCGAGGACGCTAGGCGCCAGCTTAGCCGCTCAACCAGAGCACGAAACCATTTCGGTCAGACGCATGATCGGTTCTCCTTTCTAAGCTAGATTGTTGCCTGCTAGCAACTCACGACCTATCCCTTGCTAATCCTCGCCAATATTCGTCGATGGCAACCAGTGGATCCTCACCCGGTTCTAGTCTTCGCGTAGGCAAATTGTATTCACCCCACGACCATCCTGATGGCAGACCCCCATAGGACAGTCGCCTAAGGAAACCATTTTCGAGGACAATAATTTCTTCAGGGTCATGGACGGTTTGAACCGTTATGAAAAGTGAAGTAGCCTCATACCTTTGACTGCTGTTTGACCCTCGGTTGCAGTGCGCAATTAGCCTCGCATCGACGCCGCAGCATTGTCAATCTTGATTAAGACATTGCGTCCGCGAAGGGGACGGCTGAGAATAGACCAGCACTCCAGTGCTGGGTTAGCGATGAAAGATGAAATCAAGAGCCCGTGAAACGGGCGACTGAGGCTACAGAACCGAGAGCGGTAGCGACCGGATGCCAGCATCCAACATTGGACTTCTCCAGTTGAGTGTATGACCCGGTCGCTACCGCTCCCGGTTCTGTACCAAACAGGTCTGAGCCGTCCGCTTAGCGGACTTAGTTCATAAATGACCATGCTTTCCCACCTCTGAATCGGTGGGCTATTATCAATCGTCCGCTTCGCGGACGACATACTCTGGAGAATCCCATGGCAACATTGCTTCGCGTAACCCAGCTCTTTCTGACGAGTGCTGTTCTCTTGCTCGGCGCGTCGGCGTCTCTTGCCCAGGATCAAGAACTCGTTCGACACTTTGATTATGATCGGACCACTCCGCTCAACATTAAGCGCATCGGTGTTGCCCATCGTGAGCACGCGGATGTCTTTGATATCACTTATGACAGTCTGAAAGGCGGAGTTGTCCCCGCGTATCTGGTCGTGCCCAAAGGCCGCGGCCCGTTCGCCGCGGTGATTTGGGGGCACTGGTATTGGGCTAACTCTGCAATGGCCAATCGCAAAGAATTTCTCGATGAAGCGATTGTGCTGGCCCAGGCCGGGGTAGTCTCTTTATTGATCGATGGCCCATTGGCGCGTCCGGGTCACCAGGCTATCAAGGATCCTTTCGACGAGAGAAATGCGGCCGAGTTCTTTCAGCAGGTAATGGACATGCGTCGCGGCGTTGACGTGCTGATGGCGCGCCGGGACATCGATCGCAAACGCATCGCATATGTAGGCCACAGCTATAACGCCGGAGTAGGAGCGCTTTTGAGCGGCGTGGATCGACGATTCAAGGCATTTGTGCTGATGGCTGGTTCCATGTCGGACGAAGTCGGCCGGGCCACAAAGGAGTTCCAGGAATTTCGGCAGAAGATGGGCGCGGAAAAGGTTGATGGGTACGTAGCGAAATATTCCTTCCTCGATCAAGGCAAGTATGTTTCACATGCCGCACCAGCCGTCGTCTTGCTCCAATATGGCTCACAAGAGACGTTTTTAAATTCAGAGCGAGCGCGTCTGTATGCGGCTGTCGTGGGCGAACCTAAACAACTCAAGATTTACGACGCGCCTCATGCACTTAACGCTGAGGCCCGGCGCGACCGCATTGCTTTTCTCACCGAGCAACTAAAACTGAAACCATTGCCGGCCGACCTGGTTGCGGGCATACCGAACCTCTACCAACCACCCGCATACTGATGCACGACGTCTTAATCATCGGCGCAGGTCCTGCGGGTCTCTCTGCGGCACGTTGGTGCGACGAGCTGGGTTTGGACACGCTCGTGTTGGAGCAAAGTGAAGAAATTGGCGGACAACTTCTTTCTATTCACAATCCCATCGAAAACTATCTCGGTCTTCACGCTGACAACGGACGCGAATTGCGCGATCGGTTTGTCGAACAAACCAAAGACTGTGATTTTGATCTCTGGACGAACGTCGAGATTGCCAGCGTGGACTTAAAGGCCAAACGCGTGGCGCTGCGCAGTGGCGAAGACCTTAAGGCTATCGCGATCGTAATTGCGACGGGGTTGCGCCGCCGCAAGCTCGGCATACCCGGCGAAGACGAATTTGTCGGTCGAGGAATGATCGAATCATCCGCCGATCGGCAGGCGTTTGCCGGTAAGGACGTATGCGTCATCGGCGGCGGAGACGCGGCGGCTGAGAACGCTTTGTTGCTCGCCGAAGTCTGCCCGACAGTTACGCTCGTCCATCGTGGAAAGAAGCTGCGCGCCCGCCGTGAGTTCACTGAACAATTACGCACTAACCACTGTATCACCGTGTTTCCTGAGTCACTTGTGCACCGCATCATCGGCCGCGAATGGGTCGAAGCAGTCGAGATTGAACGCGCCGGCGCCATCAAGCCTTTTCAGATGGCCGTTCAGGGCGTGATCGTGCGCATCGGCTTCGCGCCGAACACGGATCCGTTTCGTAATCAATTGGAGTTGGACGATAGAGGTTATGTAACGGTCAGCTCGCAGCAAGAAACGAGCCGGGAAAACGTTTTCGCAGTCGGTGACGTAGCGAGTCCTTTAGCGCCAACGATCAGCAGCGCAGTTGGTGCGGGAGCGACAGCGGCGAAAGTAATTGCTTCGCGGCTACAGAAGCGCTAGCAATTTGGAGTGCGCCGGCATAGCGAAACGACGACGGCGCTTTGGATCTCTGACGTCGCGTCCCAAAACAAAACCAATCCAAAGCGGTGTCGCGTTGCGCTTGCCACCGCTCTCCATATCGGGAGCACTACCTCTCTCGCGTAGCCACAGATGCTCCGCTCGACTCTGCGGCAGTTGAAGAGAATGTTCCTCGCAGTTGGTTACCGCCGGACGCCAGCGTCCATTCAAGCCTGCCGCTGGTACTTCGTCGTTGTCCTTCCTCAACAAAAGTCGCGCTGACGCTATTTTGATCCACCGATCCAGTCACATGAATGGGCGTTCGTTCATAGTCGGCCATTGATCTTCCGTTTTCCGTAACCTTCTCGCCGTCGCCCGTGAATTCGGTTCCTGTCTGGGTAATAACCAGATGATAGCCGAGCCGCAGATTTGCATAGGCTGGGTAAGAAGTTTTCTCGATCGTGTTAACCATGCTCCACTCACCGGAAAGATTTAGGACCTTCGCCGGCGTAGGTTCGATCCGCGGAGAGGACTTCTCTGACTCAGGAGTGGGGGACTTCGTGAGTGAGTTCGCCGGCAAGGTGTTCGACTTGTTTCCATCATTTGGTGAATCCCACTTATTGACTCGATAAAATAGTGCGACTGCCCCGCCGCCGAGCATAACTGCCAGCAGAATTACGGCGGCAAGCAAGATCCAACGATTTGACGATTGAGACGCCGGCGCGAGGCTGGGCGAAACTGGTGTTGACGGCGCCGTCGGACGTGACGCCACCGTCGGGGAGATCAAAGTCGGATCAGAGTCTGGTTCAGCGACTAGATGAGAGCCATCGTCCAGGCAAAAGTTCAGCGACTCATCACTATATCTTCGCCTGCATTGTGGGCATCGCTTCATCGAGAGTGGGCTATGAGTCGAAGCAAAAGATACTTCTTCTCAAGACAAGGCACAACAACGTCAGGCAGATTTGTTCAGCCCTTCAACCACGCTGCTCGTAACTCCTTCGCTTCGGTCGTAGCATTGGGCATCTCCTCAAGGCGATAAGTCGAGCTCTGTGGTGGACCCAACACTATCGACATCTGAATCGTGCGCCGTCCCCGCTGCACGGTGACAGCAACCCGGTCGCCTGGTTTGTAGCGACTCACCGTCTTTAGCAGATTGCCCGGCATCAGCCTCGTCCCGCCGAACGTGTTAATCGTATCGCCTGTCTCCAAACCCGCGTCTGCGGCAGGCGAGCCGGGACGAACGGCGGCTACTTTGAAATTGTTGGGATCGTTTTCATCGGCGCTGATACCAACCGATACGGGCACCACCGGCTCACGCACGAAACGCAGTCCGACCTGCGCAAACGCCTCCGCGTACGGTGGCGATTCGACTCCGCGCACATAGCGTTTGAAAAAATCGCTCATGTCCGTGCCCGCGACTGCCGAAACCATTCTTTCAAAATCTTCGTTTTGATAACCACGCCCGCGCAGATAGTAAGTCGCATTCGGACTCTTCAGATAAAACTCTTCATACATCCGGCGCATAACGTCATCGAGCGAGGCTTTACCGTTGGTCTGGCCCCGAAGCAAGAGATCCAAAACCAGCCCGAGTATTTCACCTTTCGGATAGTAACTAATCGACGTGTTGGCGAGGTTCGTTTGTTGTGCGTGCGGAGCGTCGTCGATGAACGGAGCCGAGAGGGAAGATTCTTCCGCGCTCATCAAGCGGCTGCCGGGAGAGTTTTCGACTTCGGTGATCTGCCGCACCATTGTCGACCAAAGCTTTGCATCATTCCACAAACCGGCGCGGCGTTGCATCAGATGGCCGTAATAATTCGTGATGCCTTCCGCAATCCATAGCCCGCGCGTATTGGCCGGCCGGGTGAAATCCCAGGGGCCCAGCTCGATCGGACGCAGACGTTTGACGTTCCAGACGTGAAAGAACTCATGCGCAATAGCGTCCAGCGTATCGTCGTACGTGGTCGAGTCGGCAAGCGCCCCGGGCATGATGATTTGCGTTGAAGTCAGATGTTCCATACCGTCGCTTGAGCGAGCGTCATTGGCGAAGTGCACCAGGAAAGTGTAGGAAGCAAACTCCGGCGGCCCCCACATCGCGGTTTCAGTCTTCACGATCTTTTCGATGTCGCGAACCAGCGCGTGACGCCTGCCGCCTTCGTTGCCCAGCGAGTGAATCACGACATGGTATTCCCTGCCGTCAACTTTGAAGTCATCTTTGGTCCAGTCCGGCGCGATTTCAGTGGGCGTGTCGATCATGATGTCCCAGTTGGGAAACTGCCAGTCTCGTTGATCTGCCCGATCAGTGTGGCCATTGACGATGCGCCAATTCTTAGGTGGGTCAATTGAGAGCTCGACCGGATCCTGCTTGTGATTCACCAGGTACATGAAGACGCAGCCCCCGTTGAAATTCGCATGACGTGAGTCAAGCTCTGAAAAAGTCCCTGATAGATCGTTGGCGAAGACCTTATAACTCACCGTGACGCTATTTGCCTTGCACATAAAAACGCGCCACGTTTGAGTGTCGAGTCGCTTCAGTTGCGCGTCTGCCTCGGCGCAGCGCGCGTCTGGCGGCGGTATTTCCCTGATCCTGAACTCCTGTACATTCTTCGCAAAATCAAAGACCGCATAACGTCCCGGAGACCATTGAGGCATTTGAAAATCGATTGAATCCAAACCCGATTCTGGTTTTGCTTCAACTTCGATGCTGACTTCGAAAAGATGCGAGCTCGGATGCGGCATCGCCAGGTGGTAATGGATTTTGAATGGTTGGGCCTGGCCAACGACACCGATGCTGGTCGTCAACAGCAAAAGGGCCACGAATGCAACGCGAGCAATTGAAACTCTCAGATGGTTAGTCATTGGATCGGCAGATTACACAGGTTCCGGCAACTTACAAAGCGAAGCTCATGAGTTTCTCTTAAGCCCATCATAAAGAAGGCGGTCTACTGCTTGCACCCCTGCGCAATCTGCAAAAATCTATGGATTGGTTTTTTACGAATGACCGAACTAAGATGTCAACATGTCGGCAACCGAGCGACTCTATTACCAGGATTCACGGCTCCTGGAATTCGATGCGCGCGTCATCAGTCTGAGCGAGCTGGACGACGGTCAGATAGCGGTCACCCTTGATCGTACTGCGTTCTATCCGACCGGCGGTGGTCAACCTACAGACACTGGTACGCTTGGCGATGCTCGAGTAGTTGATTGCATTGACGCGGAGGACGAAGGTGTTTTGCATGTGATTCAGGGACCGGCACCTGAGGTAGGCGACAGCGTCCACGGCAAAATCGATTGGCCGCGACGGCTGGATCATCTGCAACAGCACACTGGTCAGCACATTCTTTCGGCAGCTTTCGTGCAACTATTCGACGCGCCGACGCTAAGCTTTCGCATGCTTGAACACGAATGCGAGATCGACGTGGCGCTGAATAATCCGACTGACGAACGAATCAAACAGGCAGTCGATCTCGCCAATCAGGTCATCTGGGAGAGCCGTCCAATCTCGATTCGACAAGTGACTTCAGAAGAGGCTGCTGCTTTGCCTTTGCGTAAAGAGCCGGCGCGTGATGGCGAGTTGAGGCTGATTGAGGTCGCGGATTTCGATCTCACTCCCTGCGGGGGCACGCACGCGAGTTCTACCGGCCAGGTCGGGGTGATCGCTGTGCGCACATGGGAGCGCGCCAAAGGACTGACGCGAATCCACTTCATGGCTGGAGTTCGCGCTCTGGCCGATTATCGCAAAGCCAATCAGACGGGGCGTGAAGTGGCTGAGTTGTTCAGCGCGGGCCGCGACGACTCTCCGGCACTGGTCACGCGATTAGTTGAAGAGAACAAGAAACTCAGGCGGCGTATCGACGAGCTTGAGCAAGTTGCCTCCGGCGTCGAAGCCGAGGAACTGCTTCGCGACAGCGGCGCGACCGTGCGCCAGGACTTGTCACGGGAAACGTCTGACGGTATCCGGATAATCGCCAAAGTCTTTGATGATCGCGATGCGGAATCGCTCAAGCACCTCGCGCTTGCGCTAATCGCCCATCCAGGGACCGTTGCGCTTTTGGGTTCACGCGACGGCGATAGCGGGCGATTGGTCTTCGCGCGCTCGCCTGACGCTATCGGTGACATGAATACACTCATGCGCGACGCGTGTGCAGTAATTGATGGACGCGGCGGCGGCAAACCGGATATGGCGCAAGGCGGCGGGAAAAATTTCGAGAAGCTGAGCGAAGCGATTAAAGTCGCGTCGGAGCGACTGCCAGGCGGGCGAAAACCAGGGACTTGATTTTGAGATCAGAAAAACTTCCATGACAGGAAATCGCGAACAGTACACGATGGGCTATGGCCCGGCCGCAACCGCGATCATGGCGGAGCGCACCGCGCAGAGCCACGCCGCCTTTTTTCTGCCGCACCTCAAACCAGGAATGAGTCTGTTGGATTGTGGGTGTGGGCCCGGCACGATCACGCTTGGCTTCGCAGAGTTAGTCGCCCCAGCTGAAGTAATGGGAACTGAGATCGAGGAGACTCATGTCGCTCTCGCACGGGAAAACGCCGCTGCTCGCAACGTTCACAACGCGCGCTTCGAAGCTGCGGATCTCTACGAGCTCCCTTTTGCCGACGCGTCGTTCGATGCCGTGTTTATCTCGGCCGTCCTCGGCAATCTGCGCGAGCCAAGTCGCGGAGTGCGTGAAGCTTATCGCGTGCTGAAACCTGGCGGCGTGATCGGTGTGAAAGAATTTGATCACGGTGGCGATCTACACTACCCGGCCGATCCGGGGATCGAAAAGTATGGTGAGCTTTACTGGCGTCTGCGACGAGAGAACGGCGGAAATCGGCCGCAAGATTGGTGCACTTCTGCACGGCGCAGGCTTTCTTGATCCAAAGCTAGCGGCGATCTATGAGCTCTTCGCAGATCCCTCGTCAGTCGGCGGTTTCGCTCAAGTGTCTGCCGGACTATTGCTGGAAGGTTGGGGCGAAAAGTTTACGAGCCGCGGCTGGGCCACGACGAGTGACATCAAGGAGATGGGCGATGCCTGGCGCAGGTTCGCCGACCTACCGGGAGCAATGTTTGCCGCGGCCTGGGTTGAAGCCGTGGCCTGGAAGATCTGACGCTCAGACCTGGTTCCATTACTTCTTTTGATCACTGGATGAATGTCAGTTGTCTGACAGAACCAGTCGGCGCAGCCGACGATATATCAGTAGCCCACGGCGCCAGCTGTGGATGATCACGATAAAGCAATTTTGAGCCCGTGCAGCAGGCGACATAAAAGGTATCTAGGCGTACCCACGAAAATTATTTCGCTCCTCCGGAGCTGGGTTGATTTATCACGCGTAGACCCATCACATCATTGATCTCGCTGAACGAAGCCGCGCCGGCCAGTCCATCGAACGAGCCGGTGTTTTTGATATCTTGCGCCGCTCGCATGAAGGCGCCCCAAGCCACCCGCGCCAGCGCTGAGCCAACCGAGATCCGACGCACGCCAAGATCGGCGAGTCGCGCAATCGAATGAGCCGGACTCGGCGCGGAGACTAGTACGTTAACCGGCTTTGGCGAAACCGCCTTCACCATTGCCGCTATCTCGGCTGCCTCGCGCACACCGGGAGCAAACAAACAATCGGCGGCAGCATCTGCAAAAGCGACCAGCCGCTTGAGAGCTGTGTCGAATGGATCAGATTGCCCAGCCAGATACGCTTCACAGCGCGCTGTGAGCACGACCGGCAGACCGGAAGCATCGATGGCGGCACGCGCAGCCCTGATCCGTTCGACTGCCAGATCAAGTCCATAAAGCGGTGCGGCGGCATTTCCCGTCGCGTCCTCTATTGACAGGCCGGCGACTCCGGTGGCGATGCAGAGGGCGACGTTCCTGGCGACACCTTCAGGCTCATCTGCATACCCTGTTTGAAAGTCCGCGTTCACCGGCAACGGTGTCGCTGCGACGACGTCGCGGATGTGTGCGAGCATCAGGTCGCGAGGAACTGCTGAAACCGAATCAGGCAGTCCCTGAGTAAAGGCGAAACCCGCAGACGTCGTGGCGAGGGCCTTGAAACCAAGATGCTGAAGATACACAGCCGACCCGACATCCCAGGGGTTCGGCAAAACAAAACATCCTGACTCATGCAACGCGCGAAACGTAGCGATTGAGGTCGATTGATTGTTCATGCGAGAATCCTACAACCGCGCGCACCGATCGGGCCAGTGTCTCTGGCAAACGGGTCCTGCCGGTGCTGAATACGTAAAGTAAAGTTCATATCTAAATTCTAATGAAACTGCCCGAACGAAAGCTTGATCAGAACGAAGAACAGATCGCACGTGTTCGCCGCATTTGTCTCGCGCTGCCGGAGGCATGGGAAAAGATCTCGCACGGCGAGCCGACCTGGTTTGTCGGCAAGAAGGTCTTCGCGATGTTTTCAAACAATCATCATAACGATGGACATGTCGCCGTTGTGGTGCCTGCGCCGATTGGTGTCCAGCAGGCATTAATCGAAGCCTCGCCCAAGAAATACTACAAACCACCTTATGTTGGCGGGGCCGGCTGGGTAGGGGTCGAGCTTCCGCGCGTCAGCGATAAGGCCTTAGCTCTTCATATCCAGGAAGCCTGGCGATTGATCGCACCACCGAAGCTAAAGGACGCCACCGGTCGGCGATCAGCCAAAACAGATCAATAGATTGATATTTACAAGAATTGATCGGAGCGCATCAGACATCTTGTCCGCCTGAGCGGGTAGCGCGAACAAGACTTGAATGTGATCAGCTTAGGCTGAGCGTGCTGCGCACGCTGGCGGACAGGATGTCTCCGTACTATGCCTCGGACAAAGACTTCGCCTCGATAAAGATGTGTTTGATTTCCGGGTGCTGATCTCGAATCTTCTTTTCCAGCCGATTCACCGCGGCGGCGATTTTCTCCGCTGTCAGATGCTTCTTAAAACCGAGATCCAAAGTTAACAGCACGTCGTCCGGGCTGAAGTGCATCGTGAGCGACTTTCTGACTTCGGCAACTGCGGGGTCGTTGCGGGCTATTGAGCGAATGCTGGCGAGGGTTTTGGGATCGACCCCTTCCCCGATTAGTAAACCCTTGCTTTCGTAAGCCAGGAAGATCGCCACCACGGCCAGAATCGCGCCGATGATGATCGAAGCCACGCCGTCGAGGTAAGGATTATTGAGTTGATGCCCCAGAAATATTCCCAGGAACGCGACGATCAAACCAAGCAACGCCGCCGCGTCTTCAAAAAGGATCGTGAAGGTCGTCGGATCTTTACTCGAACGGATCGCCTCTAACACTCCCTGGCCGCCCAACTCCTGGCGAAAGGCCCGGGACGCAAAATAAAACGAGCCGCTTTCAAAGATAATGGCGAAACCCAGCACCAGATAATTCCAAATCGAGGAATGCACCTGCGGATGAGAGAGGTGTGTGATTCCTTCGTAGACTGACATGCCGCCGCCCAGCGCAAAGATCAAAATTGCTACTACCAGAGACCAAAAGTAGAGCTCTTTGCCATGACCGAACGGGTGATTAGCGTCCGGCGGTTTTTGGCTCCGCCGGAATCCCAGCAGCATTAACAAGCCATTGCCAGTGTCGACGAGCGAATGGATGCCCTCAGAAAACATCGCTGAGCTGCCGGAAATAATAGCGGCAATAAATTTGGTCGCGGCGATGGCCAGATTGCCGGCTATGGCGGCGAATATTGCCGTCCTGGATTCTGTACGCATGGTCGGGCAGAACCGCCTGCGGTAGCGGGC
>ORMF010576783.1_pt1 | contig 12200 bp, 9 predicted proteins | sample 1779871 | NCBI WGS metagenome assembly ORMF01 (sample SAMEA104232316, study PRJEB22302) | groundwater metagenome | biome: forest; feature: aquifer; material: groundwater | place: USA | collected 2011-08-07 | depth 5.4 m | reverse complement strand
TCATTCAATGCCAAACTCAAGAACTTTCGCACCGTTGTGCGGGGCGTGAGAAACAAAAACTTCTTCCTGTTTCGAGTGGCGAAACTGTATGGTTGAAGCGCGCCGCCTTACTACGGCTACCAGTGGTATTGCGTATGATCCGGAATCACTACGGGTTCATTCCCAGCGGCTTACTGCAAACTCTCTTCGGCTGAGCATCCGATAGCTCGCTGCTTACTGTTGGGCACTTCATTATCGGGAATCTCGACTCCATACCGCTCCTTTTCTCGGCGTTAACTTGACTTTGCGAGCGATAGATCGTTATAAATAAAATAGTTAGAGCATTTTCGCAGTTGCCGGAATTCCCCCGCATGGCGTCGAGAAACCCTCTGTCAGCGGCGCCGTTAAAGCCTGGGCAGAAAACGATTTAAGGATACGATGCGAAGTCACCTTAGGGACTTATTGACCCGAGCGATCGAAAAAACCGCGCAGGGGGGAGAGCTGAATTCGACAGAACTCCCCCCTGTGCTTCTTGAGCCGCCGAAACAGCGCGAGTTCGGCGATCTGGCGACCAATATCGCCATGCTGTGGGCCAAGAAGGCAAAGAAGCCGCCGCGGGCAATCGCCGAATCGATTCTCAAAAACATCGAGGATCCCGACGGTATTCTCGCGCGTAAGGAGATCGCCGGTCCGGGGTTTTTGAATTTCGCGTTTGCGCCGAAGTTCTATTATCAGCGCTTGCGCGAGTTGGCGGCAGGCAAAGAGGCAGCCTTCGATCTCGGCCACGGCGCCAAGGTCCAGGTGGAATTTGCCAGCGTCAATCCGACCGGCCCGCTCCACGTTGGCCACGGTCGCGTGGCGGTGATCGGCGATGTCCTGGCGCGGCTGCATGAAGCGACCGGCTTCAAGGTCGAACGGGAGTACTACGTCAATGACGCCGGCAAGCAGATGGAAAACCTGGGACTCTCGCTCTACGCGCGCTACCGGGAATTATTCGGCGAAAAAATCGATTTCCCCGAGGGAGGCTACCCAGGCGACTACGTCAGGGAACTCGCGGCCGAGGTTAAACAAAGAGACGGCGACAAATTCTTGAATGAATCGAAAGAGGCGGCCGTCGATTTCTTTCGCCAGTTCGGCGGCGAGTCGCTGCTCGGCACGATTCGCGGCCAGCTCGGCGAGTTCGGCATTCAATTCGATTTCTATTTTAGCGAGAGAGCGCTGCGCGAGCGCAGTGAAGTGGCCCGCTCGATGGATCTACTGCGCGAGCGTGGGCTGCTCTACAGCGAGGACGGCGCGCAGTGGTTCAAGTCGACCGAGTTCGGCGACGACAAGGACCGCACGGTGATCAAGAGCGACGGCGAACTGACTTATTTCGCCAGCGACATCGCCTACCACCGCAATAAGTTCGAGCGCGGCTTTGCCAAGCTCATCAACGTTTGGGGCGCCGATCATCATGGTTACGTGCCGCGTTTGAAAGCGGCGCTGCGGGGACTCGGCTACGCCCCGGACGTGTTGCAAGTAGTTTTGGTCCAGATGGTCCAACTCACCCGCGGCGGCGAACCGGTGCGCATGGGCAAGCGCACGGGGGAATTTGTTTCCCTGGAGGAGGTATTGGAAGAGGTGGGGCGGGACGCGGCGCGGTTTTTCTTTCTGATGCGCAAGTCGGATAGCCACCTCGACTTCGACCTGGATCTTGCCAAGCGGCAGTCGAGCGAGAATCCGGTTTTCTACGTGCAGTACGCCCATGCCCGGGTGGCGAGTATCTTCGAGCAGGCGCGGCGCAACGGCATGTTTGACGGGGCCCCTGGCGGTGACCAGTCGGTTCAACTGGAGCGGTTGAAACTGAGCGAGGAATTGGAACTAATCCGTCAGATGATTCAGTTTAACGATGTCCTGGAAGAAAGCGTCAGAGAGCTGGAGCCCCACCGAATCGTATTCTATTTATTGGAATTGGCGGGCGAGTTTCACCGCTACTACAATCGGTGCCGGGTCATTTCAGAAGACGAAGGCTTGAGCCGCGCGCGGCTGTTGTTGGTTGAGAATGTGCAGAAAATTATTCGGCGAGGGCTGGAAATTTTGGGTGTTGGGGCGCCGCTAAAAATGGCCGCGCGTTCGGACCCCTGACTGGAAAGCCATAGAGGAAAAATCAATGGCGGAGAATCGCAGAGAAAAGGACAAACGATTCTACTTCAGCCGCGGCCAGATGGTGCTGCTCGGTGGTGCTTTTGCACTGGCTTCGGTTGTCATATTTTTTCTGGGAGTTTTTACCGGCAAAGGAATCGAGGAACGAAGGATTGTAAAGATGGAAGAACCGCCGGTGAAGATTCCCATCAAGCCCGCTGCTCCGGGGGGGCCAGCCGGCCAGGGGGGAACGACCAAAGAGGAGATGACCTTTTATAATACTTTGGCCAAGCCCACGGGAGCCGAGCCGCCGGGGGAACAAAAGCCGAAAGATACGAAGCCGGTGGGAAAGACCGCCAAGGTGAATTCCAAGGAAAACAAGCCGCAGGCAAAGGAGAGCAAGCCGCAAACCAAAGAAGCACCGCCCGCGCCTAAACCGGTCGAAAAAAAGGCGGAAGAAACGCCGTCTCTGGAGGCGGCGCCGAAGCCGGCTCCGGCCGTCGAGACGGCTGAAAGCAAGGAAAGCGGTAAGGGATGGACGGTTCAGGTCAACGCTTTTCCAGACGAGAGATCGGCAAAAATTTGGGTTGATCGACTCAAAAATAAAGGTTACAACGCCTATGTGACCGAGGTGAACGTTAAAGGAAAATCCTGGTATCGCGTGCGGGTGGGCCAGTACGGTACCCGGGAGGAAGCGAAGAAAGTGGAGGAAGCGTTGAAGACCAAAGAGAACTACACCAAGGCCTTCATCGCGAACCGCTAAGCCGAAGAAACGGGCGATCATGAACATCCGCGAAGCGATCGAGAAACTCGTCAATCGCGTCAGCTTATCCGAAGCCGAGACAAGCGACGTCATGAATCAAATCATGACCGGGGAGGCGACCCCCTTGCAGGTGGCGTCCTTTCTCACGGCGCTGCGCATGAAGGGTGAAACTGTCGAAGAGATCACCGGCGCGGCGCGTGTAATGCGCGAGAAGGCCCATCGCGTCAATGTCGGAGAGAAAACCGTCCTGGATACCTGCGGCACCGGCGGTGACCAGAAGGGCACTTTCAACATTTCCACCACTGCTGCGTTCGTTGTGGCGGGGGGTGGCGTCGCCGTCGCCAAGCATGGCAACCGCTCGGTGTCGAGCCAGTCGGGCAGCGCCGATGTGCTGGCGGCGTTGGGGGTGAAGGTGGACGCGCCCAGGGAGCGGGTCGAAGAGTGCATCGCCAAGATCGGCATCGGTTTTTTGTTCGCGCCACTGCTCCACGAGGCGATGAAATACGCCGTGCAGCCGCGCCGCGACATCGGCATCCGCACGGTGTTCAATCTCCTGGGGCCGCTCACTAATCCGGCGCTGGCCACCCATCAATTGATCGGACTTTACAGCGGCGAGCTGGTCGCGGTCATCGCTCATGTGCTTAAGAACCTCGGCAGCGTGCGTGCCATGGTGGTTCACGGCATGGAGGGTTTGGATGAAATCTCCCTCTGCGGCCCCACCAAGGTCGCGGAGCTGCGCGAGGGGCAGATTAAAGAGTACACCATCGCGCCCGAAGAGGTGGGGCTCGAGCGCTGCCGGCTGGAGGATTTGCACGGCGGCAACGCGGAACAGAGCGCGGCGATCGTGCGTGGTGTGTTGCAAGGGGACAAGGGGCCGGCGCGCGACGTGGTATTGCTCAACAGCGGCGCCGCGCTCTACGTCAGCGGCAGCGCCGCCTCGATGAGGGACGGCATGGCGCTCGCGGCCTCCGCCATCGATTCCGGCAAAGCCCGTCAGAAGCTCGAGCAGTTGGTTCAGTTGACCAACGCCGCATAGCCAGGAATTTTACGCAATCCAATATGGTCCTCCGAGTGAGCCTATCCGAGCAGAGGCAAAATACAGTTTCGAGTTCCGGGTTTAAGGTTTCGTGTTCCAACTCGAAACGCGAGACTCGAAACCCGAAACCTGCGCGATCAAGAATCGCCCCACGATCGCGTGTTGATGGTTTCTCAGCAGAGATCCATGGCTGAAATCCTCGCCACCATCGCCGGGCATGTGCGTGAGCAAGTGGCGCGGCAGCGACGTGACATGCCGCCGCAGGCGCTGCGCGACCGGCCGCTGTTTCATACGCCCGTGCGCGGCTTCGCTATGAATCTCTCGGGAACCCCGCGCCGCATCATCGCAGAAGTGAAGCGCGCTTCGCCGTCCAAGGGGCTGATTCGGCAGGACTTCGATGCGGTCGCGCTGGCGAAGGATTTTGCCGAGCATGGCGCGAACGCCGTTTCGGTGCTGACCGAAGAGCGCTTTTTTCAAGGGAGCCTGCGTTATTTGGAAGAGATTCACGGTGCGGTAAGCCTGCCGCTTCTGCGCAAAGACTTCATGCTCGACCCCTATCAGTTGGTCGAGGCGAAGAGCTACGGTGCGGACGCCGTGTTGTTTATCGCCGCGCTGCTCGATCCCGCGCTCATGGGCGAGCTGCGCGCAGAGGCCGCGGCGCTTGGCATGGATTCCCTGATCGAGGTGCATAGTGAAGTGGAGCTGGACGCCGCGCTCAAAGCGGGCGCCGAGTTGGTGGGGATCAATAACCGCGATCTCAGGACCTTTAAAGTCAGTCTGGCCACCACCGAGCGATTAGCGCCGCTCATTCCAACCGGCGTGACCGCGGTTTGCGAGAGCGGCATCGACGGCGTGGAGCAGATTCGCCGGGTCGAGAAGTTGGGCGTTCATGTATTCCTGATTGGCGAGTCTCTGATGCGCGCGCCGCGGCCGGGGGAAAAATTGAGGGAACTACTGAGTGCTGAGTAACGAGTCCTGAGTGCTGAGTGGGGGAGGGGACTCAGGACTGTATTGCGTTATGGTGAAAGTCAAAGTCTGTGGCATTACCAATTTAGCCGATGCGGAGAAGGCGCTCGAGTTCGGCGCCGATGCTTTGGGGTTCAATTTCTATACGCCGAGTCCGCGCTGCATTGCGCCTGCAAAGGCCCGTGCCATTATCGAGGCGCTGCCCCAGCCATCTTGCAATGTCGCGCTCTTTGTCAACGACTCCAAAGAGAGGGTTCGCGTGATTCTCGCCGACGCCGTTCTCGCGGACGGACGCCAGGCCTACGGCGGGCTGCAATTCCACGGCGAAGAGGGTGAAGATTATTGCCGCGGCTGGGCGCTCAAGGTGATCAAAGCGTTTCGTGTGAAGGAAAAGAAATCGCTGCAGGGGATGGAAAAATTTCCCGCAGACTTCTTCCTGCTGGATTCCTGGTCGGCGGGATACGGTGGATCGGGGGCGGCATTTCCCTGGGATTGGTTGGAGGAATTGCCGACGGGAAAGTTGATTTTGTCCGGCGGTCTCACCCTGGAGAATGTCGCCGAGGCCGTGCGCAGGATTCGTCCTTACGGAGTCGACGTTTGTAGCGGCGTGGAGTCGCGCCCCGGTATTAAAGATCATGGCAAGCTCAAAGAATTCATCAACTCGGCCCAGGCTGCCTGACCGGCGCGGCCATTTCGGCCCCTACGGCGGGCGCTACGTCGCCGAGACGCTCATGCCCGCCCTCGCGGAATTGGAGCGGGCCTACGCCGCGGCGCGGCGTGACGCCGCCTTTCGCCAGGAGTTTCAAAAGTATCTGCGCGAGTACGCCGGACGGGAAACGCCGCTCTACTTCGCCGAGCGGCTCACGCAAAAACTCGGCGGCGCGAAGATCTATCTCAAGCGCGAGGATCTCTGCCATACCGGTGCGCACAAGATCAACAACACCATCGGCCAGATCCTGCTAGCGCTGCGCATGGGCAAAAAACGCATCATCGCCGAGACCGGCGCGGGACAGCATGGGGTGGCCACCGCGACGGTGGCGGCGCGTTTCGGTCTGCCATGCGAAATCTTCATGGGCACGGAAGACGTGGCGCGCCAGTCGCTCAACGTCTTTCGCATGAACCTGCTTGGCGCCAAGATGCGGGCGGTGGACTCGGGCAGCCGGACTTTAAAAGATGCCATGAATGAAGCGCTGCGCGATTGGGTGACCAACGTGCGCACGACCTATTACCTGATCGGCTCGGTGGCGGGGCCCCATCCTTACCCGATGATGGTGCGTGACTTTCAATCGGTAATCGGCCGGGAAGCGCGCCGGCAAATTCTCAAAGCCGAAGGGCGGCTGCCGGATTACTTGGTCGCCTGCGTCGGCGGCGGCAGCAACTCCATGGGCCTTTTTTACCCCTTCGTCAAGGATGCCCGAGTCAAGATGCTCGGTGTCGAAGCGGCGGGACACGGCCTCCGCACCGGCAAGCACGCGGCGTCGGTACTGGGCGGCGAGGTCGGCGTGCTGCACGGCAGCAAGAGCTACGTGCTCCAGGACGATCAAGGGCAGATTCTTGAGACCCATTCCGTGGCGGCGGGGTTGGACTATCCCGGCGTAGGTCCCGAGCTCAGCTATCTGCGCGACCGTGGCAGAATTGAGTTTGTTTCGGCGACCGACGTCGAGGCCATCAACGCGCTTAAGTTCCTGGCAGAAGTGGAGGGCGTTATCCCTGCTTTAGAAAGCGCCCATGCCATCGCCGCGGTGATGCGGCTGGCGCCACGGTTGACGAAACGGCGCACGATCATCGTCAATCTTTCCGGCCGGGGAGACAAAGATATGATGACCGTGGGAGATTATTTGGGAGTAAGGCTCTAGAAGCCAGTTCAATGTTCAAGGTTCAATGTAAGGGAGAGACCTTGAACTTTGAACTCGGAACCTTAAACTAGAATGCAAGCATGAGCCGCATTGAAAAAAAATTCGCCGAGTTAAAGAAGCGCGGCGAAACCGCCCTGATCCCCTTCGTCATTGCGGGAGACCCCGATCTCGAAACGACGCTTTCGATCATGCGCGCCCTTGAGAAGGGCGGAGCGGACTTAATCGAGCTCGGCGTTCCCTTTTCCGATCCGACCGCGGATGGGCCGACGATCCAGCGCTCGTCCCAGCGCGCTTTGCGCAACACGATTTCCTTGCCGCGGATTTTTCACCTGGTGCGCGAGTTTCGGCGCCAATCCGAGCTGCCGGTGATTCTCTTCGGTTATTTCAATCCGTTTTTTCACTATGGGCTGAAAACGTTTTGTCGCCAGGCCGCGCGTGCCGGCGCCGACGGCATTCTCTGTGTCGATTTGCCGCCGGAGGAGAGCGGAGAGTTGAAACGGTGGGCCGACCAGGAAGGCATGGACGTTATCTTTCTCTTGTCGCCGACCAGCGGCGCTGATCGCGTCCGGCTCGTCGCGGAAAAGGGACGCGGGTTTATCTATTATGTTTCAGTGACCGGGGTGACCGGCGCGCGCCGCTCATTCGATGCCAACCTGCGCACGCAAGTGATCCATGTGCGCGAGTCCACGTCCCTGCCGGTGGGCGTCGGCTTCGGCATCTCGACTCCGGCGCAGGCGGCCTGGATCGCGCGATTCGCCGATGCGGCGGTGGTGGGCAGCGCGCTGGTGGCGACCATCGAGAAAGCCAAAACAAATAGCGAAAAGGCGCGCCGCGCGGGTTTATTTGTCGCCCGGCTTAAACGGGGGATGAAGCGGATCAAGAAAGCGTAGGCCCAATCGGTCGCCGCACGACGGGTCCATTCGGGGCAATGCGTAAACAGTGAATCGATCTCTTGTGGATTCCTATTCGGAAACGCTGAACCGCATCTATAACCTGCGCGGCGGCGTCATCGATCTTCGTTTAGACCGCATGGAACGAGCGCTCGCGCTCTTCAACCATCCTGAAAAAACCTTTCCTTCGTTTCACATCGCTGGGACCAACGGCAAGGGCTCTACCGCGGCGATGCTCCACCGCATACTTTGCCTGGGAGGTTATCGAACGGCGCTTTACACTTCGCCCCATTTAGTATCGTTTGCCGAGCGCATCCGTATCGGCGACCGGGAGATCTCTCCGGACGAAGTTGTAGCGCTGGCGGCGGAAGTTTGGCAACGCACCCTTGCGGCCGACATTTCGTTGACGTTTTTTGAGTTCGTCACCGTCATGGCCTTTGTCCATTTCGCGCGCCAAGAAGTCGATGTCGCCGTGGTGGAGGTTGGTTTGGGCGGGCGGCTCGACGCGACCAATCTGGTGCGCCCCGTGGTGTCGGTGATCACCACGATCTCCAAAGACCACGAAGCTTACCTTGGCTCGGATCTCCGATCCATCGCGCGCGAAAAGGCGGGAATCATCAAGCCGAAAGTTCCGGTAGTGCTCGGCGCCCTGCCCGCCGAGGTGGTCGAGCTTTTTGAGGAGATTGCCTTAGGGCGGGAAGCTCAAACCTATTTTTTTGAACGAGAATTCAGAATTTTCTTGAAAAATCAGGGCGTTTTCGATTATATTGGCATCCATCAGAATATTCCTGAACTCTCGTTGGCTCTGCGCGGCCGCCATCAACGGAACAACGCGGCGGTGGCGCTCGGTGCGCTCGAGGTTGCAGGTGAGGCCTTTCCGGTGAGCGGCTCACTCATAAGGGAGGGATTAGCGACCGTTTCATGGCCGGGCCGCTTCGAAATTATGCTTGAGCGGCCTACCGTCGTTTTGGACGGTGCGCATAACGGGGAAGGGGTCAAGGCGCTCGTAGAAACGATTGAGGATTTTCGGCAGGGGAGGAGAATCAAGCTGCTGTTCGCGTCAATGGAAGATAAGGAGTGGCGGCTGATGCTGAACATGCTGGTGGACGTGGTGGACGAAGTGGTCTTGACGCGCGTTTCAATGGAACGAAGCGCGGATCCAACACAATTGGCTAGTCACATTGCCGGCCGGGTTTCCCATCTGGTGATGAACGACGCGCGCCAAGGCCTTAGTTATTTGCTCACTAGCGCGCGGCCCAACGATATCGTATTGGTCGCCGGCTCTCTCTACCTGCTCAGTGAGATTCGGCCCCAAGTGCAGGAAATGGTGAGCGCGAGGCTGGCCGGCGCTATCGCACCCAATTCAACGGTCTAAACAAGGAAGATGAGAACAAAATCCGATTTCGCCATCCTGGTTTTCCTGGCGGTCTTGTTTTTGTGTGGGGATGCGCCGTCGTGGGCGCAGCTCGCGCAGCGTGGGACCGCGAAAGTGGGCCAGGAGCCGTCCCAGGAAATCAACCTGAGCGCCGATAAATTAGGTTTCGGCGACGGCGGGAGTCAAATCGAAGCCAGCGGCAATGTCGAGATCAAACGGCAACAATCCACGTTCAAGGCCGACGAGGTCCGGATGAATCGCGAGACCCAGGACGTGGACGCCAAAGGGCGGGTTTCAGTAGCGGATCCCAACTGGACGGTGAAATCGGCCGACGCGATACAAATGAACCTGGAAAAAGAGACTGGCGAGATCCAAAACGGCGACATTTTCATCGAACAAGGCCATGTCAGCATCAGCGGACGTAGGATCCAGAAGTTTTCCGGCCAGAGCTATCACGTCGACGAAGCTTTCTTCACCACCTGCTTGTGCGAATCGGGCGCGCCTTCGTGGCGAATTTCCGCCGACAGCCTGGATCTCAATTTGGAGGGCAACGGAACTTTTCGCAATGGTTATTTCTACGTTTTGGATGTCCCGGTACTTTATCTGCCCCTGGGTTCTTTGCCTTTGAAAACCGAACGACAGACCGGCTTTCTTTTCCCCAAGTTTGGCCAATCGACTAAGGACGGTTTTCGCTTCCAGTTGCCATTCTTCTGGGCGATTTCCAAGAGTACCGATGCCACGGTGACCGTCGATTACGAGAGCCGGTCGCGAGTCGGTTTTTGGGGCGAAGCGCGCACGAAGTTCGACCGGGACTCGGATTTCGAATTGCAAGGGGCTTACTTCAATGAAAATCTGCGCAACATTAGAAGTGTCGTCGATCATACGATCGCCGATCAACAGATCCCGGTGAACCGTTGGAGCGTCAACGGGACGCACCGCTACCTGATGGGCGCCGGCTGGTTGACCTATAGCGACGTGGCGGCTTATGGCGACGACTTATTCACCCGCGAACTGATCGAGCGCTACGACCTGCCTGGAAACAGAGAATCGGACATCCGCAGGAGCCGTTATGGCGAGTCGCGCTTCGGCGTATTCAAGGGCTGGAGCGATACCTTCTTCAAGGGAGAATGGAATTTCTACCAGGATTTTATCCAGTCCGACAAGACCACACTGCAACGGACGCCGCAGCTTGCTTTTTGGGGCCGGCGGTTTTTTTCGGATTTCCCCTTGGAGTTTCGTTGGCAAGCAGGGGGTGTTAACTACATGCGCAGAGCCGGCGGCGACGGGCTGCGTTTTGATCTGCGGCCGGAAGTGGTGCTGCCCTTCCGGGCGGCCCCGTACCTCTTCGGATCGTTAAGCGTCGCGCCGCGGACAACATTCTATCACTTGTACTCGCCATTCTCTTATCTCCGCGAACCCAGCGATTCAATCTTGGTGAAGTCTTCGGATCGCAACATCGGGCGGCAGACCGTCGAAATTCGCGGCAGCCTTGGCACCTCGCTCAGCCGGATATTTGCCGTCGATGGATTGGGTTTCAAGGGCATTAAACATGTGATCGAACCCGAGGTCAGCTATTTATTTGCGCCGGCTAACAATCAAAACGGGATTCCGGTTATGGATAACGTCGATCGTATAAACCGAAGAAACGTCATAACCCTGGCGGTGACCAACCGGCTATGGGGCAAATATGTGAACCCAATGGCGGACCTCTCAAAGGACAAAGATGTCGAACTGGTGAACGCGGCCATCGCCGATGTCCGCAGTGTGACTTCACTGCGCCTGGCATTAAGCTATGATATCGACAAGGAGCGAAAGGGCGGGGACAGTCTATCGGACCTCGATATCAATTGGCAGCTAACCCCGACGAACTATCTCGCCCTCGGTTTCATCGGCGGTCTTAATCCGGGAGCGTGGCAAGTGACGCAGGCGCGCACCACATTGTCGATTTCCGATCCACGTCCGATTACGCGTACCGTGGCGGACCCGGATTTTAGACGTCCTAATTCGTTGACCTTCAGCTACCATTTCTTGCGGAGAACTCCCAATTCGTTTCTGGCCGATGACGCGAACATCAATCTTGACATACCATCGACGCCGGCGTACTGCGGGATCCATCCCCTCGATCCGCGTTGCCCGGTAACCGGTTTTGACAAGAACACTGTGGGAAGTGTCGGAGGGAGCCTGTTCTATCACGCCACTGACAATCTTCTTCTGTTTCTAAATTCGACCTATAACGTCCGCGACGGTCGGTTCGGCGGAATTCGCGCCACGACTAAATTTCTTTCCTTTTGCGGGTGCTGGTCGGCTACTTTGGGGGTGAGGCGAAATATCAATCCGGACAAAACGAGCTTCACTTTCGATTTCAACCTGCTTGGGGTGGGCACACAAAAATCGAGTGTGAATTAGCCGGCGAGATGTTCTGGGTAGAAGGAGAGCGGTTTCGCCAAGCTGATTCGAGCCCCGGCCAAAACCGAGGCTCGAGCCGAAGGGTCGGGAGCCACCGCTCGCGGCTGCGCCGCCGGCACATCCAGCGCCGAGGCTACGGCAGGCGGTGAAACCTTCGGCGGGTCCGGCAGATCCCACGGCCCGTCGTTCCACAAGAGATAGGTCTTCACCGCCATGAACACCACGGTGGCGGCAAGAAAAATCGACAACTACGCGGAGCGTGTAGGACTCACGAGATCGCTCTACCTCGTTGATTGAAATCAGTCCGAGCAAGTTGGGGACTGGCTACTTTTTCGTCTTCTAAAAAGATTCCGCTGAAAAACTCCTTGGAATGCTTCGACAAGCTCAGCATGAACGGAAAATTCCTAACGTTATCAATCAATCCCCGTTCGCCCTCAGCCGTGTCGAAGGGTGAACGAGAGTTTTTCAGCAGAATCTAAAAACCAGCCTGTCCCTTTTTCCTTTCCTAACCGCGGCGAACGATTGTTGAGATGTAGAGATCAGACCCGGTCCCCCATAAATAAATAATTAAATGTCTGACACCTTCTATGACACCCCACATCCCGCTGCGATGCTGTCCGGGATCTGCGCAGTTGATCAAGCATTGTGACTTCCTCTGGCGTCAGCACCAATTTGGAACGGGTCGATTTTCTAGCCATGCCGGCAGCATAACACACGGCATAGCTATAGATATGGTTCAATGAAACGACATACTAGACCTGACCCCTATGCCCTATGCCGCTCTGCTATGCCGCTCTATGCCGGCTTT
>ORMF011795565.1_pt1 | contig 12204 bp, 8 predicted proteins | sample 1779871 | NCBI WGS metagenome assembly ORMF01 (sample SAMEA104232316, study PRJEB22302) | groundwater metagenome | biome: forest; feature: aquifer; material: groundwater | place: USA | collected 2011-08-07 | depth 5.4 m | reverse complement strand
GTAGCCGATCCAAGCCATTCTTGACGGCCGTAACTGGCGCGGCGCTCGCGGCGCTGCTCTTCGCTCCTGCCGCCGCCCAGCGCGGCGGACGAGGTGGAGATTCCGGTTCCGGTTCGCGGGGTGACTCAACTCCTCGCCGGGACGATTCCGGAAGTCGACGGGACGACTCAAGTTCCCGACGTGAATACACTCCGCCGACTCGCCGCGATGATTCTGGATCATCGAGACGTGAGTATTCACCGCCGAGTCGTCGGGACGACACTTCGTCTTCACGCCGAGAATATACTCCGCCCGCCCGACGGGATGATTCGAGCTCATCCAGACGCGAATACTCTCCGCCGCCGCGTCGGGACGATTCCGCGCCCACACGACGAGACGATTCCTCGTCTCGCCGCGACTATACGCCACCAATTCGCAGGGATGATTCAGTGACGCGGCGCGAAGACACGACGCCATCACGAAGGGACGATTCCACTTCGAGACGCGATTACAATCCCCCGGCCAGGCGTGATGACACGCCCGCACGGAGGGATGATGCCGCGCCGCGCCGGGATGGTACCGAGAGTCACGGTTCAACCGACCGAACATCACCGTCGGACCGAGCAACGGATCGCGCGCCCCGGATTCAGGACCGAAACGGGACTTCGGACCGAAACAGTTCGGGAGCAAGAGGGGAGTTTCCTGGCCATGAGTTAGGTCGGGACAGTATATTCAATCGCAGCAAGCCGGCCAGGATCGAAGACCGTACCCACACCGAAGCCGGCCGTGGCGGTACGCAGAGCTCGGATACGCGACGCCATCCGGATATCGAGCGAGGCACGGTAAGCAATCGGACACGCGTGGAAAACCCGGCGCCGTTCCGCAATCGAGCTCTGGATATCTTTACACGCTCCACCGAGGGACGGCGTTACAATAACGGGATCGTGCTGCGGGGTGGAAGCTACTATTCAAACAATTACCCCCGGCCGTACTTCTCGAGCGGGTACTGCTACTATCCGCATTACGCTTCCACCTTCGACGTGAGCATATCGTTCTTCTCGCCCTACTACTATTACGATCCATGTCCGCGATATATCTATCGGCGGCAGTGCTTCTATACTCCACCGTCGCTCATCTATATCGAGGTTCCGATTTACGTAGGAGACGAGGCCCGTGGATATGACAGCGACCGCGATGACTACTATCTGAGCCGGAACTATCGGTATGAAGACCGAGAGCCGGGGCTGGACCGGGCGATCGACGACATCCGAGAATCGTTCCGGTCCGGGAATATCGAGCCGCTAGTACAGCTTACAGATCCACAGGTCAGGATCGCGATATTCCATAAGGGCAAGTACGAATATTCACTGGCGCCCAGCGATTACTTGGATATGACCCGCGACGCGCTGCACACGACCGACACGATCGCACTCGATCTCTATCGCGTACGGAAGCGGGCCGCGGGCGTGTTCGTGGTCTCCGGGCGGCATGAGTATCGCGACCGCGAAGGCCGCCATCGAGTCGTGTTCGTGAGCTTCGTGCTCGAGCGGCTGTACAACCGATGGACTCTGACTCAGGTTGGTACGTCGCCGGATAGGATCCGGGAGTTCTGAAATATAAAGGTCGTTGGGTCGTTGGGTAATCGGGTCGACGAAGAAGTCGTGTGGTATCCTCTTCTCAACGACCTAATCACCTAACGACCTAACGACCTGCTTATGTCCCGTCCCCTCGTCGTCGGCAATGGCCGGCTCCTCGTAACCCTGGATCGCGATCTTTCCATCCGCGATCTTCATTGGCCCTATATAGGTCTCTACAACCACCTCTCGGGTAACCGCGGACGAATCGGCATCTGGGTGGACGGTGCGTTCTCCTGGCTGGGGAATGGTGATTGGGATCGGAAGCTCGTTTACGAGCCAAATACCCTCGTTACCGATGCCACCGCCAAGAACGACTCCATGGGCATCGGCATGCGCCTGAAGGATTGTGTGCTCCACAGTGACGACATCCTCATACGTCGCTTCACGTTTGACAACCTTTGGACCCGGGAACGGGAGCTGCGTCTCTTCCTCGCACACGACTTTCATATTTCCGAGACCGATATTGCCGATACGGCGTTCTACAACCCCTATCTTGAGGCCGTCATTCATTACAAGCGGGACGTATACATGCTTCTTTCCGCACGCCGGGGGGAAGAAGGGATCTACCAGTATGCAACCGGTATCAAGGGGTTTGGCGGGGCTCAGGGGACGTGGGTCGATGCCGAGGACGGCGAACTCTCCATGAGCCCGATTTCTCAGGGATCAGTCGATTCGGTTTTCAGCGTTCGCGTTCCTCTCGCGGCCTGCGGAAGCGAGGAAGTGACCTCATGGATCTGCCTCGGACGCAACCTTGACGACGTGGCGAATCTTAACTGGAAAGTCGGCAATCGCGCGGAGAATCTCGCCAAATCGACTGCAAGTTACTGGACCGGCTGGTCCGACACGCTCCCAGCCGGAGTAACGGAATTGCCGGAACCGATCCCTGATATATTCCGACGCAGCCTGCTCACAATCCGCACGAATGTCGACGAGCGAGGGGCGATTATCGCCGCCAACGACTCCGACATTATGGAGACGGCCCGCGCCCACTATTCCTACATGTGGCCGCGCGACGGAGCGCTGATCGCGGCGGCGCTGGACCGATGCGGCTATCATGAGCTGACTCGGCGGTTTATTATGTTTTGCTGTAATGCACTGCCTAAAGACCGGGCCGCGTTGATGCACAAGTACAGCTCCGACGGATCGTGGGGATCTACGTGGCACCCCTGGATCGTCGATGGTGAACCCGAGATTCCGTTCCAGGAGGACAGCACCGCGCTCGTGCTGTGGGCACTGAAACGCCACTACGAGCGCGAGCACGATTATGAATTCATCGGCAGCATGTACCGTCAGCTCGTCGCCCCATGTGCCGATTTCATTGTCAGCTACCGCGATCCGGCCACCGGCCTGCCCCTGCCATCTTACGATCTCTGGGAGGAGCGGCGAGGAGTACACGCATATACCTGCGGCACGGTCTATGGCGCGCTCGAGGCCTCGGCCGCGATATCCGACCTGTTTCAAGATGGACGCGCGGAACAGTATCGAGCAGCGGCGGCGGAAGTGCGGCGAGGCATCGAGGAACACCTCTGGGATGATCAAGCCGGCCGATTCGCCCGACGATTGATTCCCAAAGAGGGTGGATACGAGCGCGATCTTATCGTCGACAGCTCATTATATGCGCTATTTGCGTTTGGAGCGCTGCCCGCCGATGATCCTCGAATCGAGGTGACCATGCGGAAAGTGATTTCTCGCCTCTGGGTACAAACGGACGTGGGCGGCATAGCCAGGTATGAGGACGATCACTATTTTCGCCGTTCGGAGGACGTAGAGCGCATCCCCGGCAACCCGTGGTTCATCTGCACCCTCTGGGCGGCACAATGGTACATTGCGCATGCAAGAACGCGCGGAGACTTGACAACTGCGATGGAGCTCCTTCAATGGGTCGCTCGCCGGGCACTTCCAAGCGGTATCATGCCTGAGCAGCTACATCCTGAGACCGGTGAACCTCTCTCCGTCGCACCGCTGACATGGAGCCACGGTGAGTTCGTCAGTACGACACTCGATTACGTCGAGCGATTTACGGCGCTGCCGGAGGAATGAGATTGCGGGGACTTACAGGGTTATTCGCATTTGCGGCGGCCGTGAGCCTCTGGCCGAAACCCGGAATCGGCTCATCCACCAATCACCATTTCTCATCCACGACACCGCCAAGCTTTTTCGGATCGAAGGTGACGATCAATGCCGACATGGTGATGGTCATCGATGGGAATAAGGTCTTTCCGATTGCATTCACTATGCCTCCTCCGCCGGATGGGAAAACGCCGACCGGCAAAAGCGGAATTCAGGAGCTTCACGATGCGGGCGCGACTTTTCTGCGGACTGGACCAATGGCCGTGCCATGGACGGAAGTCGCGATTGCGCGAGAGTTACAGTACGTGGACGCGGCCGCGCGATACGGCATGCACTGTCTGACCAATTTGCGTGAGGCGAGTGCGATCGCAACGGGCGATATCGCGAGAGAGACACTCCTGCGGAAGCTGGTAACACGGTTCAAGGACCATCCCGGTCTTGGCGCGTGGAAGGGCGTCGACGAGCCAGAATGGGGAAAACAGCCGATCCAGCCCATGCTTCGAGCGCGCGACATCATTCGTGAGCTCGATCCAGACCACCCCATCGAGATTACGCAGGCTCCGCGCGGCACTGTTCAAAGCCTCAAACCATATAACGCCGCGGCGGACATTCTCGGTCTCGATGTATATCCAATAAGCTATCCGCCAGGCGTCCATTCACTTGGCGCCAACAAAAAGATCAGCATGGTGGGCGATTTCACTAGGCAGATGATGGAGGTCGCCGGAGGGAAAATGCCGGTATGGATGACCCTTCAGATCTCGTTCAGCGGCGTGATCAAGCCTGGGAAAACACTGAGATTTCCAACGTTTCCCGAAGAGCGGTTCATGGCGTACCAGGCGATCATTAACGGCGCTCGAGGGTTGATATTCTTCGGAGGTCATATTCCCAAAGCCATGAGCGCAGAAGACGCCGCACTCGGCTGGAACTGGCGGTTTTGGAATCGTGTCCTCAAACCCGTGATCGAGGAGATTGGGGAGAAGAGTCCGCTGTATCCGGCGCTTATCGCCCCGGACTCGAAATTGCCGATCACGGTGAGCGTGAACGACGGAGTCGAGTATTGCGTGCGTGAAGCCGGCGAATATATATATCTCATGGCCGGCATGAGGAAAGGCACTACCAAGAACGTAGAATTCAGCGGACTGCCGAGCTCGACAGCGGGAGGCGAAGTCCTATTCGAGCCGCCACGGACCGTCACCCCGAAAGAGGGCAAGTTTACCGACTGGTTTGGTCCGTTCGAGGTACATGTCTATCGGTTTCGGCGGTAAGTGACATCGTCCGATGTTCAATCCCGGCATCCAAAAATACCTCCCCTTCAGCCTGGAACCCAAACCGCTCGTAAAACGGAATTACGGACAACTGGGCATCGAGAACTAATGTCCGGAATTGTTTGAAGCCAGCCGACATTACGTGCTGCACAAGGTCTCGACCGATACCCTGCCCTCGATACTTTTTCATGATCGCGACTCGCCCGATCTTCCCCACCCCGCGGCCCAAATCGACAAGTCTTGCAGTCCCGACGATCGCGCCATCAAGATCCACCACGAAGTGTTCTGCGGTCTCGTCATAGTGGTCCATTTCCTCCCAAGGTGGGACTGACTGTTCCGTGACGAAGACCTCCATGCGCAACAGGTAGCAGGAGTCGCGCTCGAAGTCTGATTGGATTCGGCGGATGGTGACCGGCATGGTTCGTAGTGTCAATTACTCGGCTTGCCGCGGACGATGCCTAGCCAGAATCGGTCAGGAGTCAGGTAACGCCGTGCAGCCTCGAGCAGGTCAGCGGCATTTAGCCGGTCGATCTGTGTCAGATATCGGTCCGATTCGTCGAGTGGCAGTCCGTACAAGCGATTGACAGCCAATTCGCTCGCCTGCGCGCTAAACGTCTGAGTGCTGATGGCGTACTCGCCTCGTATCGCCGTCTTCGCATTTTTCAGCTCCGCTGATTTGACCGGCTCGCGGGCCAGGCGGCGGCACTCCTCAAGGATGATCTCGCGGGCTCTCTCTTCATTGTCCGGCGACGTCGAAGTATAGATCCCGAACATGCCCGCGTCCTTTCGGCTGCGGTGGAAGCTCGTGACTGAGTATGCCAGCGCGTTATCTCCTCGCACCGCTTTGAACAGTCGCCCGGCCATTCCGGACGTGATCTCGGACAACAGGTCCAGGGCGTACCGATCGTCATTCCCCATCGCGGCCCCCGCAAAGCCCAACATGCATGCGGTCTGCTGCCGATCGCCCGAGTCCACCTCTTCTCCAGGGGAAATGAAGGCTGAAGCGCGCGAAGGAAGTTGTTGTGGTGTGGTGTCCAAAAGCGTCGAAAGTTGATCCTTAATTTCGGTTCGGCCGATGCTGCCGACGACACCTATCACAGCACCTGATCTGTGAACCGTACGCTCGTTCCAGTCCTGGAGGTCCGACGAACTCATCGGTGCGAGCGCTTCGGCAATTCCGCTCCCTGGGAGACCGTACGGCGTATCCCCGAAACAGGCCTGGTAGACCAGCTCCGTCGCACGGGCGGACATGTTGTCACGCATCCGTCGGATCTCCGCCAGAACAGACGACTTTTCTTTCGATATCTCACTTTCCTCGAAGGCGGGCTTGGCGATCACGTCTTTGAGTACTTCCAGTCCCTCTGAGAACCGATCGGCAAGGACTTTCATGGAAAATCCGAAATAGTCCGGCGAGAGTGCCAGTCCGATCCCAGAGCCCAAGCCTTCGATGCGCTCGGCTATCTCTTCGGCGGTTCGAGTATGGGTCCCTTTCAGAGAGCTCCGGAGCATCAGATTCGTCAGGCCGGAATTCTCGGCTGTTTCATTGCTTCGCCCGCCGGGGAAGAGTACGTGGAGCGCGACAATCGGCAGATCGCTGCGATGTTTGTAGACGAGATTTGCGCCGTTCGGAAGCGCTATTAGCTCAGGGAGCGACGTAACCGTCGATCGACGAACACCTCGAGCATGGACCGAAGGGGTCGTGGCATTCAACTGAGCACCGATGGCTGCCACGGTTCGCTCGGGCGCATCCGTAGACGCCGGTAAGTATTCGACGAGCGTGGCATCGCCGGGCGACAGATATTCTCTCGCCAAGCGCGCAACATCCTTTGAGTCAACCTCCCGGATGTGATCCAGGAATTCGTCAAATCGCCTATAGTCACCAAGCGCCTCATACCAGGCGAGCGCCCGCGCGACTCCCAGGACTTCCTCCTGCGCGAACTGCTGCCGGCTTTCAAATCGGGTCTTGACGCGGTCCAGCTCATCCGCGGAAATCGGACCTTCAATGATCTTGCCGACCTCTTCGAGCAGCGCGGACTCCGCGGGCAAAGGATCGCTATCGGGCACTTCCGCACCAATCGTAAAGACGCCCAAATGGCGAAAACCCTCATAGTTGGCCCAGACGGAAGTGGCGAGACGGCGGTCTTCTTTAACCGAGCGATAGAGGCGTGAGCTGCGCCCGTCACTCAAGAGCGCGTCCAGTACGACGAGAGCCGGGGCATCGGCGGAAAGAATATCAGGCACGCGAAAGCCGAATACGAGCAGCTTCTGGTGAATATCACCGGTCATTCGATGGTATCGGAATCCCGGATAGGATTCTTCTGACGGGGAATCCTCTGAATCAATTTCGCTCTTCTGGATTGCGTTCCAATTACGGCCGATCTGTTCGAGGATTCTCTCGGGTTCTACATCGCCGGCAACACAGATAACGATGTTACTGGGGCAATATGAACGACGCATGAACTCGGCAAGATCGTCGCGCCGCAAGCCGCGCAACACAACATCGTCGCCGATTCGCCAGCGTCGGATGCGATGCCGGTCGAATGCCTTCGCGTACATCGTCTCCAAGAGCATTGCCGACGGATTATCCCGCTTCTGCTTGCTCTCCTGGATAATGACTTCCAACTCTTTGGCGAGCTCATCCGGATCGATCCGCGGATTCTGAAGCATGTCCGCTTGGACCGCAATCGCTTCTCCAATACGACCAGCCGGTACGGTGATGTAGTAATTTGTGTCCTCGTAATATGTACCGGCATTGAGTGTGCCGCCAATGGCGCGAACCTCCTCCGCGATACGCTCCTTACCTGGCCGTCGCTCCGTTCCCTTGAACACCATGTGCTCGATCACGTGAGAAATGCCGCCCCACCTATCGGGCTCATGAAAATAGCCAACGCCGACGTTGGCTACGACAGTGGCTACGGGAGAAGCGTGCGTCTCTTTAACGAGAACCGTAAGTCCATTGTCGAGAACGGTTCGACGGACGTTTGTAATCGCAGAATGAGGCAATTATTCGTCCTTTCGGTGATTCGACACGGGGTGCGGTACACTTTAGCGAGTCCGAGGTCGATTCCCTGCGACTTGCGTACCCATTCCCGCATCTCCAATTCCAGAGGTCTATACGTGCGACTGCTGTTCATAATTTGCGAGTCCGGCGTCGAAGCGCGTGTCACGGATATGCTTACGCGGGTCGGCGCACCCGGATATACCCGATTCACCGGCGCATCCGGGACCGGGGCCGGCGGAATCCGTGACGGGACTCCCGTATGGCCGGGCCTGAACTCCATCATTATGGCCGGAGTGCCTGATGCGATTGTCCCCGCAATTATGGAAGGAATCGAAGAGCTTGAGATTCATCGCAGCGGCAGACTTGCAGTCAAAGTGTTTTCCGTTGCGGCAGAGGAGTATTGCTAATCGGTTGCAACCTGCGGCATGATCCTGGTAGAATAGTCCACCAAGCTTCCTATGGGAGCCTGGCAAGCAAACGGCAAAGGAGATCCGGACATTATCGCCCGACCTCACCGCCTGAGCGCAGTCTTGTTTTTCTTGTTCTGCAGCCTGGCCTTCGTTATACTGAGCCCCGGTTACGCATCGGCCCAGGATAGTTCCCGCTCCAAGGGTTCCGACGCCAAATATGGAGCCACTTCCGATCATTCGTCCACAAATCCACTCAAGCCTTCGAGTGTGAAGGCGCTCGCGGCAATCCTGGTCGATGCCAGCAGTGGCCAGGTCCTCTTCAGCAAGAACGCCGACCTCCCTCGCCCCCCGGCCAGCACCACCAAGATCATGACGGCAATCCTCCTGCTGGAGCACACGAAGCCGGATGATCTCATCGTGGCCAGCCAAAAAGCATTCGACACGGAAGGAAGCTCCCTCCATCTGGCGGCCGGCGAGAGAGTAACGGCGCACGATCTCCTCTTTGCGATGATGCTTCGCTCCGCAAATGACGGATGCGTAGCCGCGGCAGAACATATTGCCGGTTCGGAGGCGAAGTTCGCCGCCATGATGACGGCCAAGGCCAGGGAGATCGGCGCGACGCACACGACATTTCGCAACTGCAACGGCCTCAACGAAAACCCGAACTTGACGACGGCGCGCGATCTCGCGACCATGGCGCGATACGCGGCCCGCTTTCCGGAATTCAATGAGGCGACCCAGACGAAACTATACAACATCCGACGGTCGGCGGCTTCCAAGGACACGCTGCTCAAGAACCATGCCAAGTTCCTCTGGAAGTTCCCCGGCGCGGATGGAATTAAGACCGGGTACACAGTGCCTGCCGGTCATTGCTTCGTGGGCGGAGCGACTTGGGGAGACTGGCGACTCATTACGGTAGTCCTGAAGAGTCCGGACGTCATCGCCGACACGGCTGTTCTGATGAAGTATGGATTTCAGAACTTTGCGCCGCATATGGCCGCGGAAGCCGGTCAAATTTACGCCAGCGTTCCGGTGCGCGATGGCGTTCGCGGACAGGTGGACGCCAAGGCGAGAGTGCCCATTCGATTTGTAACAAAAAAGAATGAAGCTCCGGAGATATCGCTCCACGCGGTATTTGCTCCGGTGGAGGCGCCGGTTGCCAGCGGCGCTGAGGTCGGCACTCTGGAGGCGGTCTCGAATGGACAGGTTGTCGGCGAAGCGCCTCTCATCGCGGCGGACGCAGTCGACAGGGCCGCCCTCGCAGGGCCCGTCGGGTCGGGCTCAACCGGGTATCTGCTGCTGGGCCTCGTGGGGAGTACCTTCGTGGTAAGATGGAGGTATGGTCCAGCGATTGCAGAAACTGCTCGCCGCTGCGGGGATCGGGTCGCGTCGATCGTGCGAAACCTTGGTCGCCGCCGGAAGGGTTTCGGTCAACGGTAAGCGGATTACCGAGATCGGGACATCCGCGGATCCAGACGTCGACGACATTCGGCTCGACGGAGCCCCCATTCCAACCACACCCGAACAGATCTACGTCGTTCTTAATAAGCCCATAGGATACGTAGCGACGGTCAAAGACCGGCACGCGGCGCATACCGTCATGGAGCTGGTCAAGGGGGTTTCCGGGCGCATCTATCCCGTCGGCCGCCTGGATGTCGATACTGCCGGGCTCCTTATTCTTACGAACGACGGAGCGTTCACGGAGCGTCTCACCCACCCCAGCCACCAGGTGCCCAAAACCTATCGCGCCGTCGTGCGTGGCGAAGTCGCCGAATGGGCCGCGATCGACCTGAGGAAGGGCATCATGCTGGACGACGGGATGACTGCCCCTGCCCAGGTGGAATGGGTGGACTTCGATAAGAAGAACAATGCCACCATTCTCGATATTACAATCCATGAGGGCCGGAATCGTCAGGTGCGACGCATGTTCGACGCGGTGGGTTATCCCGTACTGGCCCTCACAAGGATGCGAATCGGCCCGATCACGCTCAAGGGTCTAGTACCTGGTGGGTGGCGAAAGCTTCATTCCTCGGAGGTGAAGTTGCTACTGGCGGAAGCCGATTCGCGGCCCGATGCGCGGCCCCAGCGTCCTCCGGAGGACGTGGAGGAGATTGACAACACATCGCTGCGGCCCAAAAGCTCAAAGGCGCCCACGGAGATCCGCGCCGCCGCCGAAGCCCTAACGCGAAGCCTGAGGGAAGGCTCCACCCTACATCGAAGCGGAGCGACGATGTCACATGTAATGGGCCGCAAGTCCGCCGGCCGTAAGCAGCTGAAGGCTTCCAGTCAACGCGCGAAGTAGCGTTTGGCGGCTCGATTGCGACCGATTTTGCCGAATATATTGCGATACTTTATAACCCTGATTGCTTCGATCGCGATCTGTCCGTGTTCCGCATGGGCTTCGATCTCAGCCGTCGATGGGCGCGGTAAACGGGTCGAGCTGCCTGCTCCGCCGGTCCGCATCGTCTCGCTCACTCCCAGCAACACGGAGATACTGTTTGCCCTCGGCTTGAAGGGCCGCATCATCGCAGACACGAGCCAGTGCGACTATCCGCCGGAGGCCCGCAACCTGCCGCATATCGGGGATTATCGCATCTCGGTGGAGCAGGGCGTCGCGCAGAAGCCGGATCTGGTGGTCGCAGTGACCTCCGCCAACCACACGGCTATCGACAAGCTCGAACAATTGCGGGTCAAGGTATTTGCCGTCGATCCGAGAAACATTGCCGAGCTGTATGGTTCCATAATCTCGATCGGAGAGATCACGGGGACGCGGCCGTGCGCCGAAATGATTGTGAATGGAATGCGGGCGCGGATTAATGATCTGCTCAGGCGGGTGGCAAAGACGCAGAAGCGGCCGGGGGTCCTGGTCGTCGTCCAGTCCCAGCCGCTTATGGTGGCCGGATCGGAGAACTTTCTGGACGAGGCCGTAACGTTGGCAGGCGGAATCAACCTTGGGAGGGAAGCCGGCAAGGGGTTCCCTCTCTTCTCCCCGGAGATCGTAATCGCGCGGAAACCGGATGTCATCCTGGGCCGGCCGGAGCTGCGCGACAAGCCTGGATGGTCGCGACTGCCGGCGGTCCGGAACAACGCTGTCTACCAGCCTCCGAAGGACACGCTGTCTCGGCCAACGCCCAGGCTGGTCCAGGCTGTCGAATATATAGCGCGGAAACTCCATCCCGAGGTCTTTCCCGCTAATTCCGCGCAGAATCCCCATCGATGAGCGCGAACGCTACGGTCGCTTCGGACTGGAATCCATACGCGACGTCGCGACGGAGATCGACAGGAACATGCGGCCTGGCGTTCGTGCTGCTGGCTTCGCTCACCGCGCTGAGCGTGCAGACCGGCCCGAAGGGCGCCGGCGTCTCTCTCAAAGAAACGGCCGCGGTCATCATGGACCACACGCCGATCCTCCGTGCAGTCCCGCACGCCTCTCCATCATCCACGGCCGACAGCCTGGTATGGGAACTACGTATCCCACGAGCGCTCGTTGCCATATTCATCGGGGCGCTGCTGGGTCTCGCCGGAGTGGCGCTGCAGGGACTGCTGATGAACCCTCTGGCCGATCCGTACACGGTGGGCGCTTCGGCGGGAGCAGCCGTCGGCGCGGCAGTCGCGGAGGTCCTCGGTATCGCCGCACTTTGGGCCGGCTTCGCGGGCGCGGGACTGGCATTCGTGACCGCGATCGGCGCCGTTTTGCTGGTCTACACCCTCGCACGGGTCAGTGGGCGGGTATCGGCGGAGACGTTCTTGCTGGCCGGCGTGGTGGTGGGGTCGTGCCTGTTTTCTCTCATACCGCTTCTCCTGGTGCTCGCGGGGCGTGGGAACGAAGTCTCGCGCATACT
>ORMF010594867.1_pt1 | contig 12205 bp, 8 predicted proteins | sample 1779871 | NCBI WGS metagenome assembly ORMF01 (sample SAMEA104232316, study PRJEB22302) | groundwater metagenome | biome: forest; feature: aquifer; material: groundwater | place: USA | collected 2011-08-07 | depth 5.4 m | reverse complement strand
GACGACCGTGCCGCTCGCGCTGCCGCCGCTATCGACCAGCTGCATGCCGCTGCTGACCGGGGTGGCGTTCGCGGTGGCGCCGGACAGCAGGCGCAGGATGATGCCGCCGGTGACCGTGAAGCCGGTCGAGACGACTTTGGCGCCGAGCGCCATGATGCCGCCGGAACTGATGGTCAGGCCGGTGCCGCCGCCGCCCGACTCGAAGCGGATCGTGCCGCCGCTCTGGACGGTCGTGCCGCTCTGCACGCCGCCGCTGGAGACGATCTGCACGCCGCCGTTGCTGACGGTCGCGGCGCTGGCGACGCCGCCGCCGGAGATGAACTCGAAACCGCCGCTGCTGATCGCGGTGCCGCTCGCCGAGCCGCCCGACAGGATCACCTCGGCGCCGCTGGCGCGGATCACCGTGGCGACCGTCGCGCCGCCGTTGGAGACGGTCGCGGTGCCGCCGCTGCTGAGCACCGTGCCGCTCGCGGCGCCGCCGCTCAAAATGAACTGGAAGCCGCTGCTGCTGACGGTCGTAGCGCTCGCCGTGCCGCCACTGGTAACGTTCTGCGTGCCGCCGCTGCTGACGATCGTGCCACTCGCCGTGCCCTCGACATCTTGGTCACCGCCGTTGCTGACGATCGTCGCGGTCGCCGTGCCGCCAATAAAGATCTGCTCGGTACCGCCGCTGCTGATGATCGCACCGACTGCGGCACCGCCCGACAGTACAGCCTCGAACCCGCCGTTGCTGACGATCGTGCTGCTCGCGACGCCGCTGGAAAAGACTTGCTCGATGCCAAGGCTGTTGACGATTGTGCCGCTCGCCGTACCACCGCTGGAGATATTCTGGTAGCCGCCGCTGTTGACGATTGTGCCGCTCGCCGTACCCTGCGAGAGCAGCTGGATACCGCCGGTGCTGACCACCGTATTGCTGGCGAAACCGCCGCTGCGGACCTCCTCGGCGCCGTTGCGGACGATTGTATCGACCGCGGAACCGCCGTTGCTGATGACGTGGAGACCGTTGCTGTTGACGACGGTGCCACTGGCAATGCCGGCGGACAACACGATCTGCATGCCGCCGCCGCTGACGACCGTCGCGCTCGCGGTGCCGCCCGACGACACGGTCTGCGCGCCGAGGCTGAGGACCGTTGCCGCCAGTGCAGTCGTGCCGACGCCCTCGACCGTCGCGCTGCCGCCGGCCGATATCGTGGCGCCGCTCGCCGTGCCGCTCGACATGACCTGCAACAGGCCGCCGCTGCTGACGACCGCGGCAGACCCGGTGCCGCCGTTCAGGATCTCGACGCCGCTGGACAGGATGACGGCACCGGTCGTCACGCCGCTGGGCGTCACGTTCTCGGTACCGCCTGCGCTGATCGTCGTTCCGCTGGCGGTAGCGCCGGAGGTGACGGCCTGGGTGGCAGCGCTGAGGATCGTCGTCGAGACCGCCGCGGCGCCCCCGGAGAGGGTTATCGAGCCGCCGCTGCTGATCAGTGTCCCGTTGATGACCCCGCCGCTCTGGATATTGAGCGTGCCGCCGGAATTGACCGTCGTCGTGCTGGCGCTGCCGCCGGAGGAGACGGTCGCGCTGCCGCCGCTGCTGATAACCGTACCGATCGCCGTGCCGGCAGGGGAGATGGTCGCGGTCGCACTGTTGTTGATAACGGTAGCGCTCGCCGTACCGCCGCTGCTGATCGTCTGGCTGCCGCCGCTGAGGACCGCGGCGCTTGCCGTGCCGCCGCTGGAGATGATCTGGCTGCCGCCGCTGCTGACGACCGTGGTGCTCGCCGTGCCGCCGCTGGAGATGATCTGGCTGCCGCCGCTGCTGACGACCGTGCTGCTCGCCGCGCCGCCATTGAGGATGGTTTCCAGGCCACCGCTGCGGAGGTTGGTGGTCACCGCCACGCCGGCGCTGGAGATGGTCAGGACGCCGCCCGAACTGACCGCCGTGCTGATCGCCGTGCCGCCGGAAGAGACCATGCCGGTCTCGCCGCCGCTCAGCGTATTGCCGGTGCTGGTCTGGCCGCCGCTGACGACGAAGGACGTCATGGCACGGTCCCCACGCTAGCGGCGGCCGGCCGGTCGGCGCGCGGCGGGGGCGGGGGGGGGCCGGGGGCCGCCCCGCGCCGGGCGCGCCCCGGCCGATCGGTCGGCGGCGGGACGAGCGGGAAGCCGGGGATGCGGGCGATGACCTGCCTGACCTGCTCGGCGGTGATCAGGCGGGTGCATTCGAACTGGCGCGGCGTGCCCGCGTGGCGCGGGCACCACAGAAAATCGTGGTGGTCGAAGCGGTGGCGCGGGTCGTTCCAGCAGCTGTTGCAGGCGTGGTAGTTGATGACCCGGTAGGGCGTGTCGAACTCGTTGGTCGGGTGGGTAAAGCCGCTGATCATCACGACCGGCGTGCCGACCGCCCAGGCCAGCCAGGCGAGGCCGCTCGACAGCCCGACAAAGAATTCCGCGTGGCGCAGCCAGTCGGCCCGCTCGGCCAACGGCCGGTCGCCGGTTTCGTCCTCGGCGCCGTAGGGGATGTGGTTCCACACGATGCCGGTGCCGTGCACCGGCTTCTGGTCGATGCACACGACGCGGTAGCCCGACGCCTTGAGAAACTCGACGATCTCGCGCCAGCCATTCGGGTTGTTCCAGTATTTGCACTGCGTCGAGGATTGCGCCGCGATGCACACGTAAGGTTCGGCCAGCGGCCGGCCGGCATCGGACGCGGCAAGGCGCGGCGGTTCCTCCTCCGGATCGACGCCGAGGATATAGCCGGCGGTGCGGTGCAACCCGACATGACGGAAGTCGCAGGGCTGGTGCACCAATGCCGCATCGTCGAAGAACAGGCCGATGCTGTACGTCGCGTAATAGCGATCCGCTTCGACCGCCTGATGCGTGACAAAACGAATATCGGGATAGGCGTCGGCAAACAGCGGGATCAGCAATTCGCCGATCGCACAGGTCAGGCGGCAGCCGTGCTGTCGCTGAAACTTGACCGCGTAGGGCAGCCAGCCGACCGTATCGCCGATCGTGCCGACTGGGAACTGCACCAGAATCTCACGGTCGCGCGCCGCATAATCGTGCACGAACACGGCCTCGCCGTTGCGCCACGCCTCGATGCGAAAGCGCACGAAATAGCGCTTGGCGCTGTTGACGGCACCGGCCATGAACTCGCCGCTGGTCTCGAACAGCGTGTTGCCGGTATCGAGGTCGCTGAGCCGCACCCGCCACGGCCCGTCCTCCGGTAGATATACCCGGCAGCCGTCGTTGAAATCGAAGCGCAAGCCGTGCGCCCCGCTCTGCGTCGGCCGTTCCGCCGGCGGCGGGTAGGCTCGCGCGACCTCAGGCCCACCGGACGCCGGTGCGGTACTCGACGGCGCCGCCGCGGCCGGGTCCGTCATAGCATCGGCCGGCCCGGGAGGCGCTCCGTCAGGTGCGGACAAACCGTGCGCCTCCCTTCGCGTCTGAGGTTGCCGCGTGGCCATCCTCTGTACCGGAGGGTTGAGCAGGCACGGCCCCAAAATTTCGCCAGTTGGACAACCGTCTGCCGCGGCGCAATATTGTCAGAGGCTATCGTCGGTTGCGTCGGAGGGTCAACCGGTTCTTTAGAATGCGCGGGATCGATACAACTCCCTATCGCTACTCGTCGCGTTCGGCGCTCTCACAGCCCAGCGCGGTCGAACGCGGCAGCCGCGTGCGACGCGCGCAAAGGTGCGGGCGCAATTCCAGCCGAAACGAGAGGGTTGCCGACGATGGAACACTATTCGCTCGCGCCCCAGCGTTCGATGACGATGCGCGAGGATCCCGTCCTCAGCGACCGGCTTGCTCGACTGATCGCGCTCGCAAAGATCGACGTTGCGCTCGAAACCGGGACGTTTCTCGGGACCGGCTCGACCGCGATCGTCAGCGAGGCGTTCCAGCGGGTTGCCGCCCCGAAGCGGTTTGTCACGCTCGAAGTCAATTTCGCGAACTGGTGCCGTGCGACGGCCAACCTCCGCCGCTACCCGTTCGTCGAGTGCCGCTGGGGCGCCACCGTCGCGATCGAGGCGGCCCTCGAATTCCTGCGGACCGACGAGATGCTGGTCAACCATACCCGCTACAGCGGTATCTACATCGACGATACGGACGACCCGATCGGCTGGTATAGCCGCGAGATTTGCGGCCAATTGCCGTTTTCCCAAGCGGTCGAGATACCCGCCGCGACGAAGGAGCTGTTGTGGGGCGGGGAAAACCTGCTCGCCGACTTGCTGCGCCTCCACGCCGACCATCGGCCGCTGATCGTTCTCGATTCTGCCGGCGGGATCGGCCTCCTCGAATTCCGGATCGTTCTCGAACACATGAAGGGCCGGCAATTCTTCCTGCTGCTCGACGATACGCATCATCTCAAGCACTACCGCAGCCTGGAACACATCCGCGGCTCGGCGGATTTCGACATCGTCGCGCAAGGCACGAGCTGGGTCCTGGCAGCTCATTGCCCCGCTTGACCCGACGCGTTTCCCGGCGGTCGAGCGCTTCGGTCGCAACTGCCAGCCGCATTGATACTCTATGGCGAGTCATACCCCGGCGCGTGAATGCAGGCCGCCCAATGGCCGGCTTCTATTTCGCGCAGCGCGGGCATCGCTTCCTGACACTCTGCGGTTGCCATCCAGCAGCGGGGATGGAACACGCATCCTCTTGGCGGATTGAGCGGGCTGGGCACCTCTCCGGTAAGCGGTATGCGCTCTCTCTGAGTGTCGATCACCGGGTCGGGGATGGGTACGGCGGAAAGCAGCGCCTTGGTATAGGGGTGAAGCGGGGTCGCGTAGATCGCGTTCCGCTCGGCGATCTCCACGATGTGGCCCAGGTACATCACCGCCACCCGGTCGCTGATGTGCCTCACCACCGACAGATCGTGGGCTATGAACAGGTACGTCAGATCGAATTTTTCCTGCAATTCCTCCAGCAGGTTGACGATCTGGGCCTGGATCGACACGTCCAGCGCCGACACCGGTTCGTCGCACACGATAAACTGGGGGTTGACGGCCAAGGCGCGGGCCACCCCGATGCGCTGCCGCTGCCCGCCGCTGAATTCATGGGGAAACCGGTCGGCCATCGAACCGCGCAACCCCACGAGCGACAGCAGTTCGGCGACCCTCTCCCGGTACGCTTTCCGATTGGCGGCGAGACCCTGCACAATCAGCGGCTCCCCGATGATGTCGCCCGCCGTCATGCGCGGGTTCAGGGAGCTGTAGGGGTCTTGAAATATCACCTGCATCTGGCGGCGCATGCCTCTCAGCTCACGCTCATCCATGCCGCACAGGTCGGTACCGTCGAACAGCACGCTGCCGGCGGTCGGCCGGTACAGCTGCAGCACGCACCGCCCCGTTGTGGTCTTGCCGCAGCCGCTTTCCCCGACCAGCCCCAGCGTCTCGCCGCGCCGCACGACAAAGCTGACGTCATCGACCGCCTTGACGTACCCGACGGTGCGCTGGACGAGGACGCCGGAGGTCACCGGAAAGTACATCTTCAGATGCTTGACCTCGATGAGCACGTCGTCTGCGGGTGCGTGCTCGATCCGCTCCACCGCTGTCATGCTGCGTGCTCCCTTGCCCGCGACAGCAGGGTCTCTGCCGCAAAACAGGCGGACAAATGACCCGTACCTACCGGCCGCAACGCCGGTATCTCTTCGGCGCATCTGCCAGTGGCGAACCGGCATCGCTCCCTGAAGGCACACCCGGCCGGCAGGTTCATCAAGTCCGGCGGCTGCCCCTCTACCGGGTCGAGCTTTTCGGTCCTGGGCAGGTCGAGCCTGGGGACGGAGTTGAGCAGCCCGAGGGTATAGGGGTGGCTGGGGTTGCGATAGATGTCCCTGGCGGTCCCCCGCTCGATGATCTTGCCGGCATACATGATGTTGACCCGATCGGCGTAGCGGGCCACGACACCGAGGTTGTGCGTAATAATCAGCAGCGAGACCCCGTACTCCCTGCTGAGATCCTTCATCAGATCCAGGATCTGGGCCTGAATGGTCACATCGAGCGCGGTGGTCGGCTCGTCGGCGATGATCAGCTTGGGGTTGCAGCTCAGCGCCATGGCGATCATCACCCGCTGCAGCATGCCGCCGCTGAACTGATGCGGATACTGCTTCAGCCGGCGCTCCGGGTCCGGAATTCCCACCTGCTGCAGACGACGCACGGCCTCCCTGCGCGCCTCCGTTTTGCTCATGGAGAGGTGGAGTTCCAGGGATTCTGTAAGCTGGCGCTCGATCGAGAGAACCGGGTTGAGCGAGGTCATCGGCTCCTGATAGATCATGGCAATCTGCTTGCCGCGGATGTGCCTGATCTCCGTATCGGACAGTTTGAGCAGATCCTCGCCATCGAAGATGACTTCGCCGCCCACCGTTTTGCCCGGCGGGTCTGGAACAAGGCGCATGATGGACAGAGCGCTCATGCTTTTACCGCAGCCGCTCTCTCCGACGAGGCCCAGGGTTTCCCCCTCCTCGATCGCATAGGAGATGCCATCCACGGCCTTCACCACGCCTTCCGGGGTGAAGAAATGGGTCCGCAAATCCCTGACCTCTAGCAGTGTAGCCATGCAGGCGCCTTTAACGGTGAAACAGTGAGATCATGACGTAATCGCCGCTCTCGCGAGCGCCTGGTTCGGCGCTCTTCTTATGGCAGCGCGGGTGCCGGGTTGCGGAGCGTAGCCTCGGTCAAGGCATCGGCTTTACCAGGTTCCCCGGAGCCGCGGGTCCAGCACGTCCCGCAGGGCATCGCCCAGGAGGTTCCAGGCAAACACGACGATGGCTATGGCCAGGCCGGGGAATACGCCCAGCCAGGGGGCCAGGTGCACATACGTCTGGGCCGCGCCGTTCAGCATGCCGCCCCAGGACGGGACGTCGGGCGGGACGCCGATCCCGAGGAAGCTGAGCGTGGCCTCGGCAACGATCGCCGTCCCTAGAAAGACCGAGACGAGCACGATGTAGAGGGCCAGGCAATTGGGGATCATGCAGCGGAAAATGATGCGTGCGTGGCCGGCCCCGATCGCCCTGGCGGCCAATATGTAGTCCATCTCCTTGACGACCAGGGCCTGGGAGCGGAGGACCCGGGCGGCATTGGGGATGTAGGCGATGCTGAGCGCGATGACGACGTTATTCAGCGACGCTCCCAGGGCCGCCATGATGGCAATCGCCAGGATCAGCGGCGGGAAGGCCATCATGGTATCGATCAGGCGCTGCACGATAAGGTCGGTCTTGCCGCCGAAATGGACGCTCGCGACGCCCACCACCATGCCGATGGTGGCTCCGATGAACGCGCTGAGCAGTCCGGCGTAGAGGGAAATCCTTGCGCCGTACACGAGCCGGCTGAACACGTCGCGGCCCAGTTGGTCGCCGCCGAGCAGCAACTGCGAGCCAGGCGGCGCATAGACAAGCGCCCCGTTCGTCTCGGCAGGGTCGTGCGTGGCGATAAACGGGGCAAAGACAGCGACGACGACGAGGATCAGAGCGATGGCGGCGCCAAAAGCCCCCAGAGGCTTTCTCCGGACAAAGCGGACGACAAACTGCCAAAGGGCGCTCTTTGGCACCGAGCCCCGGATCGGCACGCCTGACGCCACCGCTATGCCACTGCTCTCCTGCGCCATTCGCTGTCCTCTGTGCTGCGGGCCGACCGGTCAGCTGTAACGAATTCTGGGGTTCAACCAGCCATAAACCACATCCAGAACCAGGTTTAGAATCAGGACCGAGACGGTTATCACCACGACGATGGCCTGAACTTCCGTATAGTCCCGGTGGAACACGCTATCGACGAGGAGCTTGCCCATCCCCGGGATCATGAAGATGTTCTCGATCACCACGGTGCCGGCGAGGAGCCGGCCGAACTGGAAGCCGGAGATCGTGACAACCGGCAGCAGGGCATTCTTGAGGGCGTGTCTGAGTATCACGACCCGCTCGGCGAGACCCTTGCCTCGTGCCGTTCTCGTGTAGTCTTCCCGGTACACCTCCAGCATGGAGGAGCGGGTCACCCGCGCCGTAAAGGCCATCTCGAAGAAACCGAGGGCGAGCGCGGGAAAGACAAACTGTTGCAGGTTGGTCGCCGGGTCGTCCCACAAATTGGCGTAGCCAAGGGGCGGCATCCACGCGAAAAGCAGGACCAGGAAATAGACGATCAGGATGCCGACCCAGAAGTTCGGCAGCGCCACCCCGGCGATCGAAATGAACCTGGAGGCATAGTCGGCAGGCGTGTCCTGCTTTAAGGCGGAGATCAGGCCCAGAGGCACGGCGACGATGGTCGCTAACAGCATCGCCAGCAACGCCAGCTCCAGCGTGATCGGAAACTTTTCGATCAGGTCCTTGGCAACGGGCTCCTCAAAGAACATGGACTGGCCGAAATCCAGCCTGAGCATGCCCCATACCCACTGGCCGTACTGGGCGTACAGGGGCTGGTCCGTTCCCAGCTTGACCTGCAGATCGTGAAGCTCCGCCTGCGAGAAGTTGGCGTCTCCCGTCTCTCCCATCAGCTTCACCAGCGCCGGGTCGCCGGGAATGACGCGCAACAGGAGAAACGCGATCAGGGTGGCCAACAGCAAGGTCGGGATGAACAGCAAGCATCGCTTCGCTATGTATGCTTGCATTGATACCCTCCCGCCACCCGTTCAGGCAGAGTTGGCTTCACGGAACGGTCCTAACCTTCGGCGTCATACCAGGTGGTCTCGTGCTTGAACCCGCCCCACAGCGAACCCGAGGCATGGAGACCCTTGATCTTCTTGTTCATGACCCAGCTTCTGGCCGACCAGTACATCACCGCCGAGCCGCCGGGGTCCTCCAGGATCAGGTGGTCCTCCATCTTGCGGAGGATGGCCTTGCGCTTATCCCGGTTGGACTCGCCCGCCTGCTGGGCATAGGCCTCCTGCCACCATTTGGGCGGGACGTTCCGGGAGTACTTTGCCCATGTCCCCGCCGGCATCCAGTTCCGGCCGAGGATGGCGTCGGGCTCGATGACGAAATGAGCGCCCCCCTGGGCCCCGCACACCCAGTCACCCTTCAGGTAGCGCGCGAACCCGGTGGCGCTCTCTTCGAGCTTGATGGTGAGGTCTATGCCGAGCTTCTTCAACTGCTCCTTATAGACGACGGCCTGGTCGGGAAACTCCACCACTTGCCTGACCAACATCTCGGCCTTGAAGCCGTCGGGGTGCCCCGCCTCGGCCATGAGGGCTTTGGCTTTGGCGATGTCGTCGGGGTGCTTCGCGCCGTTGAGCTGTCTCCAACCGGGCAACTGGGCGATCTCGTCCGCCGTCCTGCCAAACCAGCCCCCCGAGCCCAACGGTGGGGCGAGGGTGTCGTACCCTGGCACCCCGAAGATGCTGAACATGGCGTGGCGGTCGAGCGCCAGGTTGACGGCCTGCCTCACCTTCGGGTTATCGAACGGCGCGGCGCTGGTATTCATGAAGAAGAAAAAGAACGCGGCATTTTTGATATACTCTACCCGGAGCTTGTCCTTCGCTTCCGTTTCGAGCTGGACCGCTTCCTTGTTGCTCAAATTGGTGACGGGAAAGTTGGTCGCCATCACCCGCCCGGTCTTGTACGCGGCGATGGCGGTTCCTTTATCCTTGATCGTGTAATGCACCATGCTGTCGATGCGCGGCAGCTCCGGCTTCCAGTAGTCCTTGTTTTTCACCAGTTCGATCGAGACGTCCTTGACAAACTTGCCGGGCTTGAAGGGCCCGGACCCCATGGCGTTCTCCCATTTCTGGACATCGATCCCCGATTCGCCCCAGTGCTTGGCGATGATCTTGCAGAAGTCCGAGGCGAGGGTCGGCAGGAAGTCAGCCGCAAAGGCGATTTTAAGGGGTATTTCGACGGTGTGGGCATCGACCGCCCGCGCGGTGCCCTTTTCGTAATAGGGGCTCAGCGCCGGCAGCGGCACCACCCGAGGCGGCTTGGCGTCCCCGTCCACCATGCTGTCCAGGGAATAGACGACATCCTCGGCGGTGACCGGCTTGCCGTCGTGCCACTTGGCCTTTGGGTTGAGGTGGAAGGTATAGACCTTCCCGTCCTTGCTGAGTTCCCACTTCGTCGCCAGATCGCCCCGCAAATCGTAAGGATCCTCGGTTTCCGGGTTGTACTCGATCAGCTGGCTGTAGATCCCCGAGTAGCTCATCACCTGCACGGTGTTGGTGACGTGCGGGTGCCAGTTGGGCGGCGGGAACGAGTAGGCGTGCATGTTGATCGTGCCGCCGTATTTGGGCGCGGCACCGGCGAGACGCGGCGCACCGGCCGCAAGCATGCCAGCCGCGGTGCCGGCGAGTACATCACGACGCGTCAGCGGCAGGGCTGAGGCGGGGACAGCGGTCCCCGCCTTCGAGACGGACGAAGCCATGCTCCTGCTCCTCGCGGCCCCTTTAGCGGAGCCTTGCAACGAGCGTACCTCAGCTATGCGCGCCTGTCAGCATCATCTTTCGGAGCGAACCAGCCGCCCGTGGGGGGTGCAGCGCCGCGATATGCGCCAGCCTGCCGACGCAGCGTTACGCATCTTGCCGGCCAGACGAGCGGGACGCAGGCGGGGTGGCCGCGTTGGAGCATCTCGAGCCGAAGACCCGGGCCGGCGCGGCGAGCAGGTCCCAGGGGCGATCGATTGCGCGTCCGGCGCGCAACCGAACGGCTGGTCTTGTGCCGACCCGACCTTCGGTCCGCTTTCTCTGCTCAGTAATAGACCGACCGCCCGGCCCCGCCGCCTGCCGCGACCAGCTCGCCGGAGACCGCCCAGGCCTTTTCCGAGGCCAGGAAGATCGCGACGAACGCGACCTCCGAAGCGTCCACCATGCGGCAGATGGCATTGCCCCGCGGCGAGTCCGGAGCGAAGTCCTGCCGCTCCGCATCTTCCGGCGATACGCCCAACTGGGCGGCGCGGGCGGCGAGCAGGCTCGGTGTGCGCTCGGTGCGGGTCGTGCCCGGATGGATGCAATTGACCGTGATCCCATGACGACCCAACTGGACCGCCAATGTCTTCGTCATATGCACCAGGCCGGCATTGCGGGCGCCGCCGCTGAGATTGCCGGCGTTGCGGGCATTGCCGCCGCTGATGTTGATGATGCGGCCCCAGCCCGCATTCTTCATGAACGGGATGACAGCGCGGGAACAGCGCAGCGCTCCGACATACTTGACGTTGAAATCCTGCAGCAAATCCTCGTCGATGACGGTTTCGATCGGGCCGGTCGCGGTGACCGAGCCCCCCGGTGACGACCCGCTGTTAACCAGGATGTGCAGGCCGCCCAGTTGCTGTGCCGCCTCGGCGACCATGCGGTCCACCTGATCCTTGCTGGTGACATCGGCTGCGAGCGGAACGATGCGCCGGTTGGTCTCGGCCGCCAGCTCCCGCGCCGTCGCCTCCAGGTCCACCTTGTTCCGCGCCACGATCGCCACATCGGCCCCTTCGCGCGCCAATTCCCGCGCGATGGCTTTGCCAATGCCTCGACTACCGCCCGTCACGATCGCGTGCTTGTCCTGCAATCCGAGGTCCATTTCATTCTCTCCCTTGTCGGAGTGACGGCGATTTTGTGGCTCCCGTGCACATTGTTCTCTCTGGGGGAACCTGGCGCAAGGGTGGCAGACCCGGGCCGATACAGCGAACGTGACGACAATCCTCCGGCAGATCCGCGGCCCGTACGTGCCTCCGCGCCCGGCCTCCTGCAGCCTTGCCAGCCCCCAAGACGCTTCTGGAGCGGCCGCTCTCCTCGCTCACCGATAAGCGCCGCACCCGCGTCACCGCAATCCAGCAACCTCCGCGTAGGCCCTCAGTTCCCGCTCCACATCGTAGCCGCTCGTGCCGAAAATGATGCCGGTAGCGCCCCCGGCCTCGAGCCGGGTGAGACGTTCGCGCAGCTCCTCGCGAGTGCCCGTGAAGGTCATCCGTTTGGCGGCGGACACGTCGACCAGTGCGTCATGGCCGTTCGAAATGTCGAGGTTGTGGCCGCGGTGAACGGAGAGGTGGCGCACATTCTCGTCGGCACGTTCGACGCTGGCCAGCCACGCTTCGCCGTTCGGCAGCGCTTTCACGCTTTCCGGATCTGTCGTGTAGCGGTGGTGATAGGCCAGCGCGACGAGCGGTTTGAGGGCGGCCGCGGCGCGCGGCGAGGTGACGTCCTCGCCGTCGTCGAGGACCGAGCCGCTGACCGATACGAGGCAGGTGTCGAACCCTTCGGCCGGCCCGCCGAGCGAAATCAGGCCGTCGGCAATCTCTCTGGCGAGCGCGCGGGCCGTGGG
>ORMF012022413.1_pt1 | contig 12206 bp, 8 predicted proteins | sample 1779871 | NCBI WGS metagenome assembly ORMF01 (sample SAMEA104232316, study PRJEB22302) | groundwater metagenome | biome: forest; feature: aquifer; material: groundwater | place: USA | collected 2011-08-07 | depth 5.4 m | reverse complement strand
GTTTATCGCGGGCTGGAAGGCGCACAGTTTTTGCCCGGACCTCGTCCTGCTGGATCTCATGCTTCCGGGCATGAACGGATTTCAAATCTGCCAGTTTATCCGCAGTTTTCCTGAGCTTAAACACACAAAAATTATCGCCATCAGCGGCTTGCGCGGCGCGGACCGTGAAGAACAGATTTTAAAACTCGGCGCCGACCGGTTTCTTGCCAAGCCCTTTGATATGGATCGTCTGCGCAAAATGATCTTCGAATTCCTGCCCGGCGCCTTTCGCGGCGGCGATCACGGAGCCGTGGCGTGAAGCCTGCCGTTGCCGACCCGCGCACTTCCAAGACAGCCATCCGTATTCTGGTCATTGATGACGAGCCCGGATTGCGCGAACTCTTGTCTTATGAGCTGAAGGCCAAGGGCTTCGAGGTGCGCGCCGTTTCGAACGGCCCGGCCGGCATCGAACTGATTAAAAAGGAAAAATTCCAGCTGGCCATCTGCGACTTGCTGATGCCGGGCATGGACGGCATTACGGCCCTCATAAAAAAAATTGATGCGAGCCTTGAAGTGATTGTGGCCACGGGCTACGGCACCGTGGAGACCGCAATGATTGCGATTAAAGAAGGCGCTTTTGATTTTGTGCTCAAGCCTTTTAATATGGATGAAATGCTCGTACTGGTTGAGCGCGCGCTTGAAAAGAGCGAACTCAAGGCGCTTGTCGCGCTCTACGAAACCAGCCAAGTCTTTTTTTCGAAGCGCAAGCTTTCCGACCTCCTGGATGTCGTCCTCAAGCTGGTCCAGAAAGTGATTCCTTCCGATGAAAGTTCGATTATGCTGATGACATCCCAAGGCACCCTGAAAGTGGCGGCCAGCCGCGGCCATCAGCAAGACTTGGACGCCGAAATCCGCGTGGGCGAGCGTATCGCCGGCCGCGCGGCCGAACTTAAAAAAGAATTTTTGCTGATTAACGGGCTGAAAAGCCATCCCGAATTTGCGCACATGCAGGCCAATTCCAAAATCCAGTCTGCCATCGTGTGCCCGCTTTTATCGCAGGACGAAGTGGTCGGCGTGCTTAATTTGAGCCGCACGCAGGACAACAATAATTTCCTGCCGGCGGACCTGCGCAATGCCTCGATTTTCGCGGCGCAAATCGCGCTCGCGGTGCAAAACGCGATGCTGCACGACCAGCTTCACACGCGTCTCGGGGAATTAAAAACGGCGTACCAAAGCCTGGAGTCCGCGCAGGTTCAGCTGGTTCAGTCCGAAAAAATGGCCTCGGTGGGGCGCCTGGTTTCAGGTGTGGCCCATGAAATCAATAATCCTTTGACCGCAGTGCTGGGGTACAGCCAGCTCATCTTGAGCGGTACCGTGGATGGCGAAATTAAAGAACAGGTTGGCATCATTTATAAAGAAGCCGAGCGCTGCCGCAGGATTGTCCAGGACCTGCTGGTATTTGCCGGCCGGCGTAAACCCCAATTTCACGAACTCGACCCGGCCGTCATTCTCAAAGAATGTATCGCGGCCCTGATGCCCGAATTTGAACAGAAGAAAATTACCGTCGCTTTTAAAAATTCTACTCATAACACGATTATGGCCGACCGGCAGCAAATCGATCAGGTCTTCCATAACATTTTGAAAAATGCCGTCAAAGCGCTGGAGCAAGTCGAGGAGCGCAAAATCGAAGTATCGGTTGAATCTAAAAATGGACAGGTGGAAATTTCCATCGGCGATAACGGCGTCGGCATTCCCGTCGCGGAGCGCACGCGCGTGTTTGATCCGTTTTATACGACCCGGGAAGTCGGCCAGGGCACCGGCCTCGGGCTGAGCATTGCCTACGGAATTATCCACGAGCATGGCGGCACGGTTGCGGTTGAGGACAAAAACGGACCCGGCGCCCTGTTTGTCATCCGCTTGCCTGTGAGCAGCGGCACCGTGAATGACCCTGCGCTGCTGCCCGCGTCGGCACCGCAGACCGTGAAGAAAGCAGCGGCAAAAATTTTACTCGTGGAAGATGAAGAAATGATCCGCTCTTTCGTCAAAACAGTGTTGGAAGGGAAAGGCCACGCCGTCGAGGCGGTCGGGGACGGGAAAAGCGCGCTAGACCAGATCCTGACCGGCGCTTACGATATTATTATCAGCGATTACAATCTGCCGAAAATGGACGGAAAGGCTATTTTCTCAAAGGCCGTCGAACGCTATAGTGATATAGCCAAACGCTTTATTTTTATCAGCGGCGCGATTCCCTCAGGCGGCGATTCGGGGGACGATTTTATCCGCAAAAACAGCATCCAGACCCTTGCCAAGCCGTTTACCGGGCAGGATTTGCTGAATGCGGTTGAACAGAAGCTTGTCAAAACGGCCTAAGCAGAGTAAAACTATTGAAACTAAACCAAGTACGGAGGTGTCTATGAAGGGCTTTTGGACCGCAGTTTTTTTTATCGCAGTACTTTCGAACTATATTTCTCCCGTTAGGGCCGAGGATCCAGCCGCGCCCGTCCCTGACGCGGCCGCTGCCGGCGCCGATGCGGACGCCGACCAGCCCGCGCTGGAAGACGATGCCGACCTGCTTTTGGACGACGCTGAATATTCGTACGGCACCGTCAACAGCATCAGCGACACTGAATTGGCCATGGTGGAATACGATTACGATACGGGCGAAGACGTGACCGTCAGCTACACTTTAGATCCGAAAGTCGAGCTCGACGGCGTGGCCTCCGTTAAAGACATTGCAGCGAAAGATAATATTGAAGTGGATTATCTCGTGAAGGACGGCAAGAAAGTCGCGATTGCGCTTTACGTAGAGAAGCCGCTGGCGGAAGCGCCTCAGACCTGAACGGTTTCCGCGGAGCCCGGGTGAGGCTCCAGCGTCTGGAGCAGATTTTTTTTGCGCTGAAGGCGAAAGCGCATCGCCCGTTCGAGCAGGGCGGGCAGTTTTTCGAAGGAAATGTCGTAATACAAAGAACCGCGGTCCGCCACCGAAATTGCCCCGCTTTCTTCTGAAACCACCAGACACAATCCGTCCGTCGCTTCGCTGAATCCCAGCGCGGCCCTGTGCCGCGTGCCGAGCTCCTTCGGAATTTCCGGGTTGTGCGAAAGCGGGACAATAATGCCGCAGGCCGCAATGCGGTCGCCTTTAATAATGACCGCGCCGTCGTGCAGCGCGCCCGGCGGCGTAAAGATTGAAAAGATAAGTTCTTTGGATAGCAGCGCGTCGATCATGGTCCCCGTAACGCACCACGTGTCGAGTTTTTGACGGCGTTCAATCACCATCAGCGCGCCCTGCTTGGCTTGCGCCATTAGACGCGCGGCAACGGCAAGCTCGTAATACGGCCCGGTGCGGCGCTTAAGGCCCTTAATAATTTCGCGTCCGGGCCCCTTTTTTTTGGCGTTGGAACGGAACAGGCCCAGCAGGTAATAAGCGAGCAAAGCCGCTTCGAGTACGCAGGCCGCGGTCATAAACCATTGGGGCCGGTCGGTCCAAAGGAATTGGAAAGTCATCACCGAACCGAAGAGCGCAAAAATAATAATGCCCGAAAGACTTTCCCAGGCGGATTTAGCCGCATAAAGATAGAACAGAAAAGCGGTCAGCAGCAGCGCCGATAAAATGATTTGGATCATAGTTTTTTAAAAGGGTCATTTCGAGGCCGTAGGCCGAGAAATCTCCGGTTTTCAAAAAAGCGGGGATTTCTCAGTCGCTTCGCTCCTTCGAAATGACGCATCTCCAATACGCATATATCGGCTCAAATGCGGTTGAAATAAAGCAGGGCTATTTATGGATAAAGACACGACGGTAAAGGTCAAAAACAGCCTCAAGACTTCCTGGAAAGAAGGGATTGCGGCGCAAGTCATGCTCACCGTCATGGACTATTATTTGATTCCCTTCGGCCTCTTCCTCGGGGCGACCGCGCCGCAAATCGGCTTGCTGATCGCCTTCCAAAATCTATTAGGCGCGGCCAGCCAGATTTTTGCCGTGCACATGGTATGGATTGCCGGCAGCCGGCTGCGCTTTCTGGTCAAAGCCTCTCTCGTTCAAGGCGCGCTCCTCCTGCCGATCGCGCTGCTGGCCTTAATCACCGGCGACTGGCGTATTCCCGCATTAATTGCGCTGATGGTGGTCTTCAGGATTATCGGCAACTGGATCGGCTCGGCCTGGGGGAGTTTGGTCAGCGATTATTTGCCGCCCGAGCGCCGCGGCCATTATTTCGGCTTTCGCTCGCAAGTGACCGGCGTTGCCGGGGTGCTTACGATTATTTGCGCGGGCCTGCTGCTGCATTTCATGAAAAAAATTTCATTGGGCACGGGATTTTTCATTCTCTTCATTTTTGCCGCCGTTTGCCGGTTCATTTCAAGCGCGCTGATGGCCCGGATGTACGACCTTCCGCATCCGCACGTCCCGGACAGTGATTTTACGTTCGTGATGTTCCTGCGCCGTTTCCGTGAAAGCAATTTTGTGCGGTTTGTTCTTTACGTGGCCGCGATTACTTTCGCCGCCAACCTTTCCGGACCCTATATGAGCGTCTATATGCTTCGCGACCGACATTTGGATTATCTCAGTTACATGACCGTGCACCTCGCCACCGTGACGGCTTCGCTGGTCGCATTTCCGATTTGGGGCCGCCACGCGGACCTTGTCGGCAATGCGCGCATTTTGAAAATGACGAGTTTCTTAATCCCGATTATTCCTTTTTTGTGGGTCGCCGCGCCGAACGTTTATTGCATGGCCGCCGCGGAGCTGGTCGCGGGTTTTGTTTGGGGCGGCTTCAACCTTTGCGCGATTAATTTCATTTTTGACGCCGTGAGTCCCCAAAAACGGGTGCGATGCCTGGCTTATTTCAATATGATCAACGGCAGCGCGCTTTTTGCCGGCGCCGCCCTGGGCGGATTTTTGTCCGAGCACCTGCCGCCTTTCCGCGGCTCCGCCATCCTGACCCTTGCGATTATCTCCGGAGTGCTGCGTTTTATGGTGCACGGCCTGCTCTCGGAAGGCTTTAAAGAGGTCCGGGAATCCACCCGGAAAGTGGCTCATTCCCGGTTATTTTTCAGTGTGCTGGGATTGAGACCCCTTGTCGGAAGCGGCCAAGATATGTATGATTTCCCGCTTATTCAGGAAAGGAAGAAGGTTTCATGAATCGTAAGGTTTATTCGATTGCCCTGGGTTTGGTCCTCACGGCCGCGGTCATTATGACGGTCAAGGTCATTTACGGCGGCCAGTCCATTGCCAGCCAGGCCGGCCGCTCGCTTTGGCATGCCGACATCGTTATGAATATCCGCGGGCAAGGCACGCGCGCAAAAGTGCGCATGACCCTCCCGCGCGACAGCGACCGCCAGACCATTTATAACGAAAATTTTGAAAGCGACGAATTAGTGTTTTATGCCCGTGAACGAGTGCTCACGGGCAACCGCATCGGATTTTGGCGCTCCGAGCTTCTAGACGGCGGCCGCGGGCTGCGCTATTCGTTCTCCGCGCAGTTGATGCCGAAAATCTATAAAATTCCGCCTGACGTCGAAATGCCGCGCGACAAAGCCGCCGCTTACCCGCCCGAATTCAGCGTGTGGCTGGACCCTTCCTTATTGATCCAGTCCAACGACCGCGCCCTGCGAAGTCAAACGAAGAAACTTGTCGGGCGCGAAAAGAAAACCGCGGTGGTGCTGAGCCGGCTTTATCAATTTGTGCGCGGCGAAGTGAAATACAGATCCGAGCGGGGGAGCAAGACGGCCACGCAGACGCTCAAAAACCTTGTCGCTGACTGCGGCGGACAGGCGCGGCTTTTCGTGGCGCTGGCGCGCGCCGCCGGACTGCCGGCCCGCACGGTCGGCGGAATTATTATGAAGGAAGGCATCAAAAATATTACCCACGTTTGGGCCGAAGTTTATGTCTCCGGCGAGTGGATCCCGTTCGACGTGGCCAACGGCCATTACGCGGCAATCCCTGCCGATTATCTCGTGCTCTACCGCGGCGACTATGCGCTGATCAAGCACACAGGCTTGTCCAAGTTCGAATATTTTTTCGCGATCACGCCTGAACGCATGCCGCCCGTCGATAATCCGTGGTCGCTCTATGTCCTGCCCATGCATTTTCAGAGTTTTATCAAAATTCTTCTGCTGATCCCGATCGGGGCCATGGTCGTGGCCTTCTTGCGCACGGTCATCGGCGTGCCGACCTTTGGGACGTTCGGGCCGGTGCTGCTGGCGCTGGCCTTCAGCGAGACATCGCTGGGCATCGGCCTTCTATGTATTTCGATCGTCGTTTCCATCGGCTGGTTTGTGCGCCGCGCACTGGACAATTTAAAAATCCTGGTGATTCCGCGCTTGTCGATTATCGTTACCACCGTCGTGATCCTGGTGCTGATCATGCTCGTGGTCTCTTATCATTTAGGCCAGCAGAAGGTGCTTTATTTTTCCTTCTTCCCGATGATTATCATGACCTGGATCGTCGAGCGCTTTTCCGTGCTGCAGATTGAAGACGGCACGCGCTCCGCGTTTATTTCGGCCGGCGGGACGGTGGTAGTTTCGTTGGTGGCGTATTCGCTGATGGAACTCGATGCCCTGCGCATTTATTTATTCGCCTTTCCCGAATTGCTGCTGGTCGTGATGGCCATCCTGCTTCTGCTCGGCCGCTACACCGGCCTGCGCCTCACGGAATTGTGGCGCTTCAAAGAATATTGGCGCGCGCGTAAGGAAAGGACCCTGCTATGAGCGCCGCGCTGAAATTTCCGCATCCTTTTGAGTCGGCCGGGCTGCTGGGCATGAATAACCGCAATGCCACGTACATGCTCAAACACAATCAGCGCAAATTCTACCCGACCGTCGACGACAAGCTCAAAACGAAGGTCCTGCTCGACGCGCACCAGCTGCCGACTCCCGAGATTTATTTTTCGATCACGCACAATTACGAGCTCAAGCTTTTGCGCGAAATAAAATTCCTGAAAGAATTTGTCGTGAAGCCCGCGCGCGGCGCTGAGGGCCGCGGCATTTTAGTGATCGTGGACCGCGTCGGCAACGATTGGATCCGCTCGAACGGCGACCGCATTACGCGTGAAGATTTGGAATATCACGTCGCCAATATCCTCGCCGGCCTGTATTCGCTGGGCGGGGTGGATGACAATGCCTTCATTGAGTATTTTATCCGCAGCCACGCGTGTTTTAAAAATGTGGCCTTTCAAGGCGCGCCGGACATTCGCGTTGTGATTTACCGCGGCGTGCCGGTCATGTGCATGCTGCGGCTGCCGACGCGCGAGTCGGGCGGCCGCGCCAATCTGCACCAAGGCGCGGTGGGCGCCGGCGTGCGCATTGAGAGCGGAATCACAACAGGGGGCGTGCATCACAACCGCCTGATCGAAAAACATCCCGACACTCAGACCGTGATCGGCGGCCTGCAAATTCCTTTTTGGAGCGATATCCTTGAAATCGCCACGCGCGTTTACGATGTGTTTAAGCTCGGCTATATCGGCGTTGATTTTGTCGTCGATCATATTTTGGGCCCGCTCATTCTTGAGTTGAATGCCCGCCCGGGCCTCAACATCCAGCTCGCCAACCGGCGCGGCCTCCTGCCTGTCTTAAAGGCCGTGGATGCGCACGGTCCTGTAGTGGAAAGTCTGCCTTGGGAGCGCCGCCTTGAGCTTTCGCGCGCAATTGCCGTCCTGCCCGCCACACAGTAACTATGTCATCTCGAGGCGCAGCCGAGAGATTTCTGCATGACCTATCTATAGATTTTCGAATGGCTTCAAGGCCTTAGGTTTGGTAACATAGTAAGCCTTTCCAAACTTATGAATAACTCACATGAGTCGCAATTGAGAGTCAACGGGTCAACTTTCAGGGCGATGGTTGACGCGGTCAAGGATTACGCGATCTTCTTGCTCGACCCTAAAGGCATTGTCGCGACCTGGAATCCCGGCGCCGAGCGCATCACAGGTTACAAAGCCGAAGAAATCATCGGCCAGCATTTCTCCAAATTTTATTCCCCCGAAGACGTCCACGATGACAAGCCCTCCCGCGAACTCATGCTCGCTGCCAAAACCGGCAAATACGAAGAAGAAGGCTGGCGTCTGCGCAAAGACGGCACGCCCTTTCTTGCCAGCGTCCTGATCACGCCGCTGCGCGATGCGCAAGGCAGCCTCGAAGGTTTCGTCAAGATCACGCGCGATATTACGATGCGCAAAAGGGCTGAAGAGGAATTGCGGCAGAGCGAAGAAAAATTCAGGCTGATGACCGAAGCGGTCAAAGATTACGGGATTTTCATGCTCGACCCGCAGGGTTTTGTGGCGACCTGGAATTCCGGCGCCGAGCGCATCAAAGGCTACCGCGCCGAGGAAATCATAGGCAAACATTTTTTCGCGTTTTATCCCGAAGAAGATATTAAAGCGGGGAAGCCTGCGTGGGAACTGCGTGAAGCCGCGGCCAAAGGCCGGATTGAAGATGAGGGCTGGCGCAAACGCAAAGACGGTTCTTTATTTTGGGCCAATGTCGTGATCACGGCCCTGCGCGACTCCAAAGGCGCGCTGCGCGGCTTTTCAAAAGTGACGCGCGACGTGCGCAGCCGGACCGAAGAAATTTGGCGGCGAGTGATTATCTCCGCGCCAAACGCGATTCTGATGATTAGCAACGAAAACAAGGTGACGCTGGCCAACCCGCAGGCCGAGAGATTATTCCAAACCGCCCAGGCTGAAATGATCGGTAAAAAAATTGATGCCTTGATCCCTGGCTGGAATGCCAAGGAACCGAGGGGCGGCTTGTTCGGTCATGCCGGCGCGCCGGGCCTGGACATCAACATTCACCGCGCCGATGGTTCGACGGTGCCGGTTGAAATCAATACCAGCCCCGTCAACATGCCGGACGGCCTTTACACGCTGGCTGCGATTATGGACATTACGGAACGGAAGCACTTGGAAAAGAGAATGGGCTCGCTGAATGAGGAGCTCGAACGCCAGGTGCGCGACAGGACAGCGCTTGCGGAACAGCGCCTTGCCAAGCTGAGAGAAATGGCGTCCATGCTGACTTTGACGGAACAAAAGGAAAGGCGCCAGCTCGCGCAAATCCTGCACGATCATTTGCAGCAAATGCTTGTCGCCTGCAAAATCGGCGTGGGACAGTTGAGCGGCGAGGTTAAAAGTCCCGAGGGACGGACGAAGTTCCAGCAAGTTGAAAATCTGATTGAAGAGTCAATTGAAGAATCGCGCAAGCTCACCGTTGAACTTAGTCCGCCCGTGCTGCGCGACGCCGGACTGGTCAAGGCCTTGGACTGGCTTGCGCGTTGGATGCAGGAAAAGCACGGTCTCGAGGTCGCGATTCACGCCGATAAAAATGTGCGTGATCCTTCGGAAGACCGTAGAATTTATTTATTCCAGGCCGTGCGCGAACTTCTGTTCAATGTCGTCAAGCATGCGGAAATAAAAGAAGCGGCGGTCACGCTGACGATGAGAGAGCAGACCCTGCGGATCATGGTTGAAGACCAGGGTAAAGGTTTTGACCCGGAATTTATGTTTAACGGTGTTTCGGACCAGACTCGCTTCGGCCTGCTGAATGTCCGTGAACGTTTAGAGCTCCTCGGCTGCCATTTGATTGTCGAGACCGCTCCGGGCGAAGGCGCAAGGTTTACGATTTACACGCCGGTTGAATCGGAGTGGGCCGCGGCTGCGGATGACTTAACGCCTGTCTGCGCCCAGAAAATCCGGGTCGCGCAGAAGGCTATCCGCGTGCTGGTCGCCGATGATCACAAAATCCTGCGTGAAGGGCTTGTGCATGTGCTGAAATCTTGCGAGGACATTGAAATTGTCGGCGAGGCTTCGGACGGGCAGGAAGCCGTTGAAATGGCCGAAGACCTGCAGCCCGACGTGATTATCATGGACGTCACAATGCCCCGGCTAAACGGCATTGAAGCGACCCGCAAAATCATGAGCAGGCATCCCCGCATTAAAATCGTGGGTCTTTCTTTGCACGAGGCTGAAGATATCGAAGCGACCCTGCTGGCCGCGGGCGCAAAAGCGTATTTGAACAAAAGCGGTCCGCTCGACGACCTCATCCGCTCCATTCGCGACGTTGCCAGTTCCGAAGCCGCTTAATTTTTTCGCGGTCGTTTCCGCTTTGACCGCAATCCTTTTCTGCATTCCCGCCTTTCATTCTTCCGCCCAGGTTCTCAGCGCTGACCGCCAGCAAATCCTCGACGCAGTCCGTGAAAACTTGGACAAAAACCAGCCCGTTCCGAATGCCCTTCTAGCCTCGGAAGTTGAAGGCCCCTGGACCGCCGTAATCCAAGCTTACCGTCGCGGCGAGGTCTTATTCAGCGCGGAAGCCGCAGCGGACACGATTGCCGCGGCCCTTGGCCAATCCGCGGCCGAAGCCGCCCTGAAGAAAGAGGTCCTGCCCGCCGCGGACAATTACCGCTTATTTATTTCCCTCAAAAAGGGTGACGGCAGCAAAACAGCGCTGGTCGAATATCAAGGCCGCGCGCTTGAAGTGGCGGGGGAGGATCTCGTTGCGCTGCGGCGGCTGGACAAAGATTTGATCCGGACCAAGATCCAGGCCGCAAAAAATTATTTAATGAAGGCCATGGACCCGCAGTACCACGGCTTCTATAAAAAGTACGACGCACTGCGCGACAAATCGGAAAAGCAGCTGCGCACGATTTATACGGCCTCCAGCCTGTGGACGCTGTTAAAACTTTCGGACATGGCCGCGGACCCTGTGATTACGGAACGCATTCCGCAGATTGCCGGCTTTCTGCTTTCCATGCAGGTGCCTGAAGGCCCGATGAAAGGCGCCTTTTACTATTCGCTTTCACTGAAAGACGGCGGTAAAAAATCATTCGTGGTCGTGGGCACGGCCTCAAAAACAATTTTTACGCTCCTGGAACTTTACCGCCGTTACAAAGACCCCAAATATCTCGAGGCCGCGCAAAACGCGGGCGACTGGCTCTTGACCACGCAGAAGCCGGACGGGACGCTGACCACATCCTTTCGTTTTGTCGAAAACGAATGGCAGGGAAGCAAGGGGTTCTCAACGCTCTATCACGGCCAGGTGCTCTCGGCGCTTTCGCGCTTGTATGGTGTCACGAATGATGAAAAATATTTGAGCGCGGCCGCGCGGCTCGCGGAGATTATGATGACCCGGGCCGAGGAGCAGAATTATTTTCTGCGCGACGATTACCGGCTTTCCGAAGATCCCGTTCCGACCAGCTGGGGGATTATGTCCCTGCTCGATTATTACAAAGTCACGGCCAAGCCCGAGGCCAAAGAGGCGATGATCAGCCTGACCCGCGAGCTGATTAAACATCAGCACGCGGAGCCGGGCGGCATCTTGAATTACGGGCGCTTTGAGGGCTCGACGGCGTCGAGCGGCAACGGCTGGATTAACGAAGTATTTTCCGAACTCTATCTTTACGGCGAAACGGCGGGTCTTGACGAACCGGAAATGGAACGGATCAAACTTTCGATCCTGCGGGTTACGCGCTGGCTGGTGCAGAACACCTACTCGGCGGAAAACAGTTTCCGCCTGAAGAACCCGGAGAGGGCCATCGGCGGCTTAATCCGCAATTCGATTGAAGAATCCGTGCGCACCGACGCCGTGTGCCACGGGGTAAACGGATACATCAATATGCTGCCCGAGTGGGCCGCCGGGACCCTCCTCGAAATCCCGGAGTAGGCTGAGGCCTTGCCTGTCATTTTAATGGGCCTAAACAGTACAGCGAATTTTGCGTCTGGGCGTAAACTATTGGCGCACTGAAAGCTCGCTGCCGCAGTGGTCTTTCCTCGATCAATGTCCTCATACTTAAATTCATTCCAATCGACACAGTAACTTCTCCCCTGACAAGAGGCGGCGGGGTTGGTTCCCTGCCAACTTTGTATTCGAAGTTTCGAAACTTTGTTTGAGACATGACCCTGATGAGAAAATTAGCCCAAAAAAAGATACTCGTGATCGATGACGATGACGCGGTGCGCAAATGGATTGCGCTGGTTCTGACGAAGGAAGGTTACGATTGTCATGAAGCAGGGGATGGCAATATCGGTGCTTCAATTGCTGAGATTTTCAATCCTGACGTTATTCTCTGTGATATCGAAATGCCCGGAATCGACGGTTACGCCGTTTTTAAACGTCTCTCTGAAAATCCCAAAACGGCGCTGATCCCTTTTATTTTTGTGACCGGCCGTAATCTTCGCGAAGATATCCGAAAAGGTATGAGTCTTGGGGCCGATGATTACCTGATTAAACCCATGGCCGAGGCTGAG
>ORMF011175188.1_pt1 | contig 12206 bp, 12 predicted proteins | sample 1779871 | NCBI WGS metagenome assembly ORMF01 (sample SAMEA104232316, study PRJEB22302) | groundwater metagenome | biome: forest; feature: aquifer; material: groundwater | place: USA | collected 2011-08-07 | depth 5.4 m | reverse complement strand
CCGGTGGCCGTCCCGCGACCGCGCAGCCGCTGCTGCTCGGGATCACGAAGGCGTCACTCTCGACCGACTCGTTCATCTCGGCGGCCTCGTTCCAGGAGACGACGCGCGTGCTGACCGAGGCGTCGATCTCCGGGAAGATCGATCACCTGCGAGGCCTGAAGGAGAACGTGACGATGGGAAGACTGATTCCCGCGGGCACGGGCTTCGAGTGGTATCGGCACGTGCGGATCCCGGCGGACGAGCCGCCGCCGCCGCCGGCGCTGCCGCAGCCGACGGAGGAGGAGCTCGATCTGGATCGGGAGATCGAGTACGCGTTCGACACCGAGGAGCCGATGAGCGCGCGGCCACCTGCGGGCGACGTCGACTAACTCGGGACCCCTTTCACCTTCGTTTGGCACGGAGATTCATTTCTCCGTGCCTTTTTTCTTGTTTGGAACTGCCTCAACCGATCATGGCCACAGAGACTCAGAGACACGGAGCCTTGAAGGCCGAGGAGTGATGTCGTAGAGGAGGACTCTCCCCGCCTTCGTCAAAGAGTTCGGCGAGGCAGGGCGGTGTGCCGACAGGAAATGTGATTCGGCGACGGCCGGACATGCGTTCGCACTCGACGAGCTCGTCGCCAAGTCGTGGACCTTTGACAGACCGACAATTCACCGAGGTAGACTTGCGGCGAATGCTTGAACATGCCAAGGGCCATCGCGCCGACATCGAGGAAGGCCGCTGGGTCATTGATGCTCGACACAAACGTGCGGCGTGGGAAATCATCGTCGAGCCAGATACGAAAACTCAATTGTTGGTCGTGGTCACCGCGTATCCCGTCGAGGAGCCAAAGGCATGAAACAGCCTTATCTGGAAGTCACATTTCGTCATGGTCGACCACTCGCGGCGTACTACTACTTGCCGCGCAAGCCCGGGGATAAGAGTGTCAGTACTCGTCGTGTCGAGCCTGGGCTCGTCGTCGACTTTGCCAAAGGCGGTCGGCCGATTGGAATCGAAATCACGACGCCAGCCAAGTTTTCATTGGTGGCTTTGAATCGGGTGCTTCGAGAACTGGGCTTCACGGCAGCCACACGCGGTGAATTGGCGCCGGTGATAGCGGCGTAGACACGCAAAAGGTCCATCGGCGACCTGGCTAACATGCCGCTGCGCCTGACGGCACCGGCGCCCGCTCACGCGTGCGCCTCGCGCTCGGTGATATCGTGACTCGCGCGTGCCGCAGGTGAGCGGCAGACGTTGACGGCTTTCAACTAAGGTCTGTCGATTTACCCGATTGACTTGAAATCACCGGACTTCGAATGATGCCGCGGATCAGCTTATCGTGTGTTGCCGTCGCTGTGCTGGTCGGACCTGCGGCTGCGATGATGGCTGCGATGATGGACCAGGATTCTCCGCAGGACTATCCGCAATGGCGCGGCCACAATCGGGACGGTGCAGCCAGTGCGTTCGCGACACCGGATTCCTGGCCCGACACTCTGATGCTCAGGTGGAGAGTCGAAGTCGGAGAGGGGTACGCCACGCCTATTGTGGTTGGCAATACCGTCTACGCCTTCACCCGCCGCAACGGTAGAGAGGGGATGACCGCACTCGACGCGGAAACCGGCGAAACCGCCTGGCGCGCAGATTATCCGGTTGCCTACGAGATGTATGAGGGAGGTGTTGACCACGGCGAAGGTCCCAAGGCGACACCGCTCTTTCATGACCGTAAGCTGTACACGCTGGGGATCAGCGGGACCATTTCGGCCTTCGATGCATTCAGCGGAACACTCGTGTGGCAGAAGCCGGCACCACCGACGCAACCGGTTGTTGGCGAGGCGTCATCACCGATTGGGGATCGCGACCTCGTTATTGTCCAAACCGAAGGCGATAGCGCACTAACCGCCTTTGAGGCGAATACCGGCAGTGTCAAGTGGACCGTGAAGAGCAAGTTCACGTACGCGTCGCCGATCATCGTTGACCTGCACGGGACCCGCCAAGTCGTAGCGCTCGCTCAACACTCGATCCTCGGCATCTCAGTCGCCGATGGTGCAGTCCTATGGGAGCATCCGTGGAAGTCACCGTATGTTCAAGCCATCACGCCAGTCCTCTATCGGGGGACGATCATCGTAAGCGGTCATCATAGGGGCGTCATGGCGCTCAAGCCAATCAGACGCGACAACAAGTGGGTTGTGGAGGCTGTCTGGGAAGCCAAGGAAGCCTCCATGTTCTTGAGCAACCCGGTGGTCATCGGCGACACGCTGTTCGGTTTGTCCCATCTGAACAGCGGCCAGTTCTTTGCCATCGACGCGTCGACTGGCCACGTGCTGTGGCTCGACCGGCCGCGGCGAGCAACGAACAGTGCTCTTGTGAAGGCGGCTGATCTGCTTTTCTTTTTGAACGACGACGCCGAGTTGATCGTCGCCGGGAGCAGCCGGACTGGTTTCGAGCCCTTGAAGTCTTACCGTGTCGCCGACAGCGCTACGTGGGCCCAGCCGGCAATATCGGGAAATCGGATCTTCATCAAAGATGTGTCATCTCTTGCATTGTGGAGCCTGCACTGAGCTGGTTCATGCCGGGCGCCCACATGTGACGCGGTCCAACATCGGCATGCAGCCGCCGGCGCTCAAGAGGCCTTCATTTCTCCGTGCGTTTTCATTCTTGCCGCATGAGACAGCGGATTGCTGAGGGCGTGTATGGGGACAGACACACGCGTTGATCGTAGAATGCCGCCGGAGGAACGATGACCTTCGCGCGCCCGATTGCTTTATTGACGATGACCGCTGCGTTGGTGGCGATGGCGTCGGCTGGATTATCGCCGCGAGTGAAAGCCCAGCGGCCGGCGGCCGTCACAACCGCGAACTGGGCGCTTCATAACCTCGACCTGGCCGGAAGCCGCTATTCAACGTTGGACCAGATCAACACGTCCAATGTGAAAATGCTCACGCCTCGGTGGTTGTTTCAGTACGGCATTATCGACGGCGTCAGCAACCAGACGACGCCGATCATCGTGGACGGCGTGATGTACGTGACCGATCCTCGCGGGGGCGTGTACGCCGTCAACGCCGCCGACGGACATCTCGTGTGGTCGTTCGACGTCACCAACCTCATCGGCGGCGGCAGAGACGCAGGCTACATATTCCGCAACCGGGGCGTTTCCTATGCGGACGGCGTCGTCTACACCGCCGCGGGGTCGTTTCTCTTCGCGCTCGATGCCAAGACCGGGAAACCGATTCCCACGTTCGGGAGGAACGGCCAGGCCAGCGTGATTCTGGACGTGATCCAACAGCGATACCCGGACGTGAAGACGGCGATCAGCCTCGGATACTGGTTCACGACGGCGCCGCAAGTCTATAACGGGGTGCTCTACATCGGCAGCACACGCAGCGAGAGCCACATCCCAGGCGGCCACGTGCTGGCAGTGGACGCAAAAACGGGCAAGGTCCTGTGGCACTTCAACACGATTCCGCAGGACGACAAGGATCAGGGTTGGGACATTGCTGGTCCCACCTGGGTCGGCGGCGAACGCAACGGTGGCGGCATATGGGAGACACCGTCAATCGATCCCGAGCTGGGCCTGCTGTACGCCGCCGTGGCGAATCCATTCGGCGACAGCTCGAAGCGGGCCGGCATCAACCTGTTTACCGATTCGATCATTGCGCTGACGCTGAACACCGGCACGTTGAAGTGGTACTACCAGCAGACGCACCACGACGTGTGGGACTACGACTCCGGTAATCAGCCGATTCTGTTCGAGATGCAGGTGCGGGGTCAGCGCGTCAAGGCGCTGGCAGAAGCCAGCAAGAACGGTTTCCTCTACATCCTGAACCGCGAGACCGGGCAGCCTGTGCATCCTGTCATAGAGACGCCGGTACCCACGACATCCTACCGGCCGGGCGAACAGCCCTGGCCAACGCAGCCAATTCCGCACACGGCCGCAGGAAAACTGATGGTGCCGGTCAGCCCGGTGACCCCCGTGGACATTCCGCCCGAGCGCATGGCGACACGAACACTCACGCCGATGTTCACGCCGCCGGGGCCGAACCAGATCAGGGCGCCCGGAATGGGCGGCGGCGCGAACTATGGTCCGATCTCCTACAGCCCTCGCACGGGTTATCTCTACGTCAACGCGATCGACGACCCCACCGATTCGGGGCGTGCGCCGAAGGGGTATTTCTCGGCGTACGATCCAACGACCGGAGAACTCGTGTGGCAGAAAGTGTTCGACGGTTTCGGACAGGCCGGTTCTGTCGTCACAGCGAGCGGTCTGGTGTTCGTGGGCAGCGGCAGCAACACCGCCGGCTACTTCATGGCGTTCGACGCGAAGACGGGCGAGCTGCTGTGGAGGTTCAACACCGGCTCCGGCGTGTTCTCTTCACCCTCTGTGTACATGGTGAACGGCGAGCAGTTCATCACAGTCGGCTCGGGCGGCGGCGAGCGCGGCCGCAGAGGCGGGGACCTGATCCTCAGCTTCGCCCTGCCGAAACGGTGAAGCGCCCATGCCGATCCAACTTCTGTCGCCTCATGATTCCCGATCAGTCTGGTTGCTTCTTCTCCCGTGCGTTGCCGTCTTGTGGATGGTCGGCTGCAGCCCGTCGACAGGCAATCCGAAGGTGCCCGCCGACGCCACGAGCTCCGGCGGCATGCACGGGGTCATCGAGACCGACAAGGGCGCGATCGAGATCGAGTTCTTTGCGGTCGATTCCCCGAAAGCCGTCGAGAATTTCCGGTTGCTCGCCGAACACGGCTACTACGACGGCTTGACGTTCCACCGCGTTGTGAAGGCGTTCATGATCCAGGGCGGCGACCCTGCGGGCGACGGCACTGGCGGTCAGAGTGCGTGGGGCCCTCCCTTCGCCGACGAGATCAAGGAGGAGTCGGCCCTCTACCGCGGCGGCTACCGGCGCGGCTTCGTCGCGATGGCCAACGCGGGGCCAAATACCAACGGCAGCCAGTTCTTCATCCTTCATCAGGACTATCCGCTGCCGCCGAGCTACGTGATCTTCGCGCGGGTCACGGCAGGCATGGACGCGGTCGACGCCCTCGCCAGCACGCCGACAACTCTTGGAGCCGATGGTGGCATGAGCCAGCCCGTCACGCCGCCGATTATCAAGAAGGTCACGATTCGTCCGTAGCGAGGGTGGGGCTGCGAGCGCAGCCTCACCCTCGGCTTGCGGCCGTCGGCGGCTGGTAGAATCATGAGCCGCCGCGGCTGAAACGCGGCGTCAGCCGACATGAACAACACGTACCGCCCATGACGTCGCCGTGAGGAAATTGGCCATTCAACACCTGCCTGCCGTAGCGATCGAAGGTCATCAGTCCTCCGGTGCCGGCGGTCCCGACCACCCGATGCGCATGGCCACGCGGCGAGCGGCCGGACTCCGTGCCGATGGGTGGACCAGCGAACTGCGCAAGCACGTCGAGGGCTACTTCGATGGCCTCGCGGGTGAGTGGCACACGCGAACCTCTCCGCAGCGGACAGCCGTCGTGATGGATGCACTCGTGCGCGGGCTGGGCCCAATTGACTCGCCCGCCGGTCTTGCGGTGGAGGTTGGCAGCGGCATCGGCACCTATTCGAATCTGCTCGCAGAACGCTTTGCGACGGTTCTGGCGGTCGACCTCTCGCTGGCAATGTTGCAACTCGCGCCGATCGGGCCCGCCCATCGGGCACAGGCCGACGGGTCCACGTTACCGGTAGGCGATTCATCGGCCGCGGCAATCGTGCTGATCAACGCCTTCTTGTTTCCCGCTGAAGTCGAACGCGTTCTGTCACGATATGGCGCCTTGGTCTGGGTCAACAGCAGCGGCGAGCACACGCCTATCTATCTCCCGGTGGATGATCTTGTGGCGGCGCGGCCGGGCGAGGGGACGGGCACTTCGAGCCGGGCAGGTGAGGGTCACTGGTGCGTGCTTCGGCGAGCGTGAGCCTCGTCCGCCCAGTATCGCCTCAACAGGTTTTGCAGCCGTCGCGGGGGGAGATTGCGCGAAGGGGACGCACGGGCATCCCGGCGGGCCCCATGTTGCCGTCGGAATTACGAGCGCCCCATCGCAAAAGAAGGAGATGTCGATGAAGCTACTGGCGTCGAGTTCGATACCTCTCGCTGTCGCGATTGGAGCCTCAATCACGATCGCAACCCAGCCTCTGCATGCCGAATTGATCGAGCTCACGAAGAAAGTGGCGGGCGCGACCGTTCACTATAAGGTCGTGTTGCCGAATGGGTACGATCCGGGGAGGGCGTATCCCGGAATCATCGCGCTTGGCGGTGGCCCTCAAACAATGAACACTGTCGACGGTATCCTGATGCGCAACTTTCGCTCAGAAGCGGAGAGACGCGGGTATATCGTCGTTGCGCCAGCGGCTCCGGACGGTCAGCTGTTCTTCGAGGGGGGTGCGCGCATTTTTCCTGAATTCTTGAAAACGGTTCTTGCGGACTACAAGATTCAGGACGGAAAGTTTCATCTCGCCGGACCATCCAACGGTGGGATTGCGGCATTCCACGTGGCCGCGGCAAATCCCCAGTACTTCCTCTCCGTGACCGCCTTCCCTGGATACATGTGGGAGCCCAATGCAGCCAAGCTTCAGGCGATTGCGAAGATGTGCGTGTTCATGTACGTAGGCGAATTGGACGAGTACATGTGGCATGGTGAAATGAAGCGGGAAGCCGAATTTCTTCGTTCCAAGGGCACCCTCGCACGCTACACCGTCGAGAAAGGTCAGCCCCATCGATTGGAGACACTCGCGGGAGCCAGCGCCGGACGCCTGTTTGATGGATTTGAAGAAACCAATAAGGGATGTAGCCAATAGGCTTTCTGGGCTCTGCGTTCATCGCCCGCGTTTTCAGAGCTTGCCCTATGAAGTTGACCAACAGAGCGGCGACCGGTCTTGGACTGCTGTTCCTGATGGCTCCGGGAACTCCCGCCATGCCCCAAGGGGACCGTGGGGAACGGATTGCCGACGCCAAGCCCGGTGACGTGCGCATCCTGGCGACCGCAGCGATCAGGATTCCGCTCGATGCAGTCCGTGCGGAGGCGTCGAACGCGATCGGTCATCCGCTGGTGATCGAGTACGGGTCAGCCCGCGGGAACCTGAAGGACGCGATCATGGCTGGCACCCAGTTCGAGGTCGCCATGCTCCTTCCGGACGCGGACGAGCAATTGTTGAAAGCAGGAAAGATCACATCTCAGGGCATTGTCATCGGCAAGACGGACGTGGCCATTGGCCTGCGTGGTGACGGGACGCCGGACCTGAGCTCGCCGGACAAGCTCAAGACCGCAATGTTGAACGCCAAGTCCCTGCGGTGGTCGGATACCGGCGCCGCGCTACTTACCGTCAACAAAATCCTCGACACGCTGAAGATCCGCGACGCGGTGAAAGCCAAGCACAACATGGTGCCGGCGCCAGTCCCGCTCGGGCGGGGCGAATACGAGATCAACATCTACCCGCTCAGTGAGATTCTCCCGAACAAGAATCTGCGCAACACCGGTCCGGTCATTCCCGAGTTGCAAGTACCTGCAGTCGTCACTGCCACCGTCTCGGCAAACACGCCGAACGCGGCATCCGCCAAGGCGTTGGTCAAGTTCCTTCAGGGGCCGGCGATTGAGCCGGCGCTGAAGGGAAATAGCTTCAGCCGCTGAGCAGAGGAGACTACAGAGCAACTCGGCTTGCGGCCGACGGCAGCTGGTGAAATCATGAGCCGCCGCGGCTGAAGTCCCACGTTGGGCCGACGCGGATCTGTTCGGCGAGTAATGATCACAACGGCTGGAGACTCGGGTGGAGAACACGTCGCTATGATTGGCGCTTTCAATCAGCGCTTTCAATACAGGAGGGCCCCGTGCGTATCGCAACCGCGTTACTGGTCGGCCTCGGACTGACCGCGTCCGCTCCGTTCGCTCTCGCTCAGACTTCCACCGGGGCGGTGACGGCTGCCTCGCGCGCCCAGAATGCCACCGAGCAGCCACGCTCTCCCGCGTTCGAATACCTCGGCACGCTGCGCGCCGAAACCGGGACCCGCACCCTCGTCGAAAACGGCCCTCAGGGGACACGCACGATCGTGCAGGTCGTCGGCGGCCGTTTCGAAGGCCCGCGTCTCAAGGCGTCGGTACAGACGCCGGCCGGAGACTGGATCACCAACCGCGCCGACGGCAGCTATCGGCTGGACGTGCGCCTCACGCTGAAAACCGACGATGGGGCACTGATTCTGGTGACCTACAACGGCATCGGCCAAACGACGAACGCCGGCGCGTCGCTGAGGACAGCGCCGCTCTTCGAGACCGGCGATTCGCGGTATGTCTGGCTCACACGACTGCAGGCGATCGGCGTCGGCGAGCGCGTCGGCACAGCGGTGAAGTACGACATCTACGCGCTGAAGTAGAGGGCCTGACGCGTTCGGCGTCAACGAAAAGCACCGTTGCATGAAGCTCAGAGGATCCTTCATCTCCGTTGTCGTTGCGTACCTTGCGGTCTTCGCGTCGTCGGCGTGGGCGCAGGACCTTGGGCCCCATTTTCGCAAGATCAAAGAGGGGATCTACGTCCAGTCAGCGCGGGAGGTGAACTCAACGTCCAGCATCATTCTCACCGAAGAGGGAGTGGTTGTCGTCGACACCGGTCAGACCCCGATCGATTCCCGAGAGGTGATGGAGGCCGTCAAGAAGCTGACGCGGCTGCCGGTTCGTGTGGTCATCAATACCGAAGTCCATCCCGATCACACCACGGGCAACTTCGTCTTTTCTCCTCCGGCTCTCGTCATCAATCACGCGGATGCATCCGCGGCCATGCGAAAGGCCTACGATCCGGAGCGGGCCAGCGCGCTGGCCAAGCAGTCTGCCGAGATGCGCGACGCCGCGCAGGGTTACCGCCTGGTCACGCCGCACATCGAATATCACGACAAGACGACCTTGCGTGTCGGAGAAAGGACCTTCGAACTGCTGCATTTGAGAAATGTCCACAGCGAGGCCGACACCGCGGTCTGGCTTCCGACGGAGCGGGTTCTTTTTGCGTCCTCGGTCGCGATTCCGAATTCGATTAACAACATCCGGCCATTCGTCGCCATTCCCGATATGCTCGCCGCGATCAAGATGATGAAGTCTCTGAATCCCGAGATCGTCGTCCCCGGACACGGCTCGTTCGGCACGTCGAAAATCTTCGACGACAGCCAGCGCTACTACGAGTTGCTTCTCGAGCGCGTCGGCATCATGGTGCGCGAAGGCAAGTCCCTCGACCAGATCAAGCGGGAGCTGCGCATGCCAGAGTACGGAGACTGGTCATACCAGGAGCGGATGCCCACGAATATCGAGGCGGCGTACCGCGCGGTGAACGGAAAGTAGGTTCGTCGAGGAAGCCTTGCGACAAGGCATAACAAGGCGCTGCAGCCGACGAGCGGCGCGCACGGAAGGCCAAATCGCGGAAGTCGTCCCGCGCGGCTCGCGGATGAGCGCGTGGCGTTGATATGGCAGAGGAGGGGATCCCGCGCGTCTTGACCTCGAGGTCATCCATGGATTTCTGCGTAACTCGTACTGGGCGGAGGGGCGGAAGCGTAGTGTCGTTGAGCGATCGATCAAGAATTCTCTGTGCTTCGGTGTTCCCGAGTTCCAGGGTCGCGGGATATCGAAGGCGCTCATGCGAGCCGTTCTCGAGCACCCTGAGCTCCAGGCGCTTCGAGTGTTTCTCCTCGGTACACGTGACGCTCACGGACTCTACACGCAGTTCGGATTCCGGCCGCTAACTGAGCCGGACCGCTGGATGGCGATCCAGGATCCGAACAGTGACAAGCATGCCACCTGACACCGAATGCGGCCGACGCACCGCCTCACGAAGCTCTACACGCCGCGTCCCTGAACGGGCGTAGTCAGCGTCGACCCTTTCTTCGCGAAGATCATCGCCAGCAGCCGCGCGGGCTGCGTCTGACTCGCGTTTTTCGAGACCTCGTGCGTCGCGCCGGGCTGTTCGTAAAACATCTGTCCGGCGGAATACGTTTTTTCCTCGCCCTGTCCCGAGATTTTGGCGACGACGGCGCCCTCCAGAACATAGGCCAGCACGAAGCCGGGGTGGCGATGCGCCGCGCCAACGCGTCCAGGCGCGTAGTCGACGTAGCTGACCGTCACTTCCCAGTCATCCAGCGTCAGATTCGGCAGGTCGTGCTTGAACACCGGCGGGAGAGAGGGCCCTGATGGTGTGGCGGGCCCGGCCTGCGTCTGCGCGTCGGCGTGACGGCCGGACGCGAGCAGTTCGGCGAACAGCGCGAACGAGGCAACGGCATCTCGACGAGTCATCATCATGGCCAGGGATTATATTGCTCGCGTGTCAATCAGGAGGGAACGTGTGCGATGAGCGGTCCCGATACCGACGAAATCTTCAGTAGCCGGCGCGAATCGCAAGCGATGGGTTGACTGTGGCGTCGAATCTCAAATGGCGGACAGGGTTCGGCCGGGGTCCTGTCCTCGCCATCGTTTCCGCCGCCGCTGCCGCATCGCTGTCTGCCGGGGTCACTCAATGGCTCGGAATCGCGATCGCGACACTCGCTGCTGCGTACATGATCTATCGGTACCGTAAGTGGAACGGCCGCGGGTGGCGCCGGGTACATTTTCGCGCGATGCTGGCGTATTCGGGCATTGCAGGGCGCGAGCAGGCCAAGGCTCGAGATTCGGGCAGCCCGTTTGATTTCGGTGACGCGTGTACCCAGCTTGGACTGTTGTTGTGCGGAGAGGACAAGAAGAGTGCCGTCGACGCGATGCTGATGGATCTCACGCGCGCGCAGGGCGCGTTCCTCGCTGGTTTGGTCGAGCGGCACGCGGCGGAGGTGCTTCCAGGCGCTCCATTCGAGTTTCGTCGCGACGTGATCGCAAGACTTCGAGGCGTTCGGTTTGGTCCACAGCTTGTGATCGCCTCCGTGATCGAGAACACGCACGGCGGCGCTGAGGCGGCCCGTTATGCGGTGGCTTTGATGACCGGCGATGCGGAGTGACTTGGATTGGTTCAGTGATGGGTGCAGAACCGGAACGTAATCGGATCGTCCAGTCCGTAGAACAGGCGATGAGTTCATTCGAGGCCGCTGAGTGCGCGCTCGACGCCGACGGTCTCATTGCGCCGGTTGTGAAAGGAGTTGTCCCGTGAAGATCTTCGTGAGCTACAGGCGGGAAGATACCCAAGACGTGGTGTCCAGACTCTGCAGTCGCCTTGACGATGCCTTCGGACCGCGGAATGTGTTTCACGACGAACGCTCCGTGGGGACGGGTACGGACTTCCTCGGCACCGTCGGGGGTGCGATCTACACCAGCGACGCGATTCTTGTGGTGATCGGTCGGACCTGGGCCAGCTGTCGCGACGCGCGCGGCCGGCTCCGGTTGGACGATTCCGACGATCCGGTCGGATGGGAAGTGGGACTTGCGCTGGCGTCTGGACGAGTCCTGATTCCGCTGCTGGTCGACGGAGCCAGCATGCCGACCAAAGGTGATCTTCCACGTAAGTTGCGCGACCTCACCACGCGAAGCGGATTGCGGCTGGCCACTGGGTCAGCCTTCGAGGGTTCCGTAGATGACCTCATTCAGCGGCTCGGAGGGCCGTCGCCTCAGCGCGCGGCTCAGACGCTTGGCAGCCGTTCACCACGTGGCACTGCCGCCTGGACGACGTTCGAAGGATATTGGCAGACTCGGGACGGGGGGATGACGGAGATCACGCAGGATGGCGATTCAGTGGAGTTCAATGGCAAGGATGGGAGCGGCCAGGTCGCCTATCAGGGTCGCGGGCGCGTTCAAGGTGGCCAGGCGATCCTGGATTTCACGAACTCGCTTGGTATGAGGGGCCGGGTTGTATTGCAGCTTGTCCAGAACGGCGGGTACATCAATGGCCAGCTGCAGACAGCCATGGGAGTCGTGGCGTTCGACATGATGCGTCGAACCTGACCGCGTCGTGCCTTTTGTCGTTCTCTCTCTTCGGCTGACGTGAATCGCCTATTTCACCCGCAGGAGCGCCTAGGTCGTCATGCTTACGAAGGCGGGATCCACAGAACTACTCCGTGGTCTGGGCCGGACCGACATTGTCGCGCTGACACTCAACAACATGATCGGGGCAGGCATCTTCACGCTGCCAGCGGCGCTGGTCGCTGGCGCGGGCCGTTGGAGTCTTGCCATCCTTCTCATGACGATCGTTCTCGTCTCCCTGATGGCGCTGTGCACGGTCGAAGTGGCAAGCCGCTACGACGTAACTGGCGGGCCGATGATTTACGCGGGCAGCGCGT
>ORMF010070635.1_pt1 | contig 12207 bp, 17 predicted proteins | sample 1779871 | NCBI WGS metagenome assembly ORMF01 (sample SAMEA104232316, study PRJEB22302) | groundwater metagenome | biome: forest; feature: aquifer; material: groundwater | place: USA | collected 2011-08-07 | depth 5.4 m | reverse complement strand
CCTGAGGACGCTGTCCTTTTTTGCCTTCATTGTTGGTTGTTGGGGGTGGTAAATGAAGGCAAAGAAAGCTCACCTAACGGTGAATGTGACTTCTTTGCAGCCCTCGTTTTTGGATTGAACCTTTTTCGCAAAAGGGTCAGTCTTAGCTAGATAATTTCTATGCCAAGCTCCTCGTCAACCTGCCTTGCAATGCCAACCGACCTTGCAGATGCGCGTTGCTTGTCGACCTTCCCGAGTATCCAGGGGCTCTTGACGCCTGTGATTATGGTCATCACTGTTATCTTGCCCTTCATTGCTTCGGATACTCTGGCGCCCCAGATGACGTTCGCGTCTTCGTCCAGGCTTTCTGTTACCAGCTCGCCTATCCTGTTGATTTCATCGAGTGTCATGTCAGGCCCGCCTGAGACGTGGATGAGCGCTCCTGTTGCTCCCTTGTAGCTTATGTCAAGCAGCGGGTTGCTCAAGGCGCCCTGGACTGCCTCCTCTACCCTGTTGTTGGTGTCAGAGCTTCCCACGCCTATGGCAGCTACGCCGCCGTTGGTCATTATTGCCTTTACGTCTGCAAAGTCAAGGTTAACCAATGATGGCACGGCAATTGTTTCGACAATCCCCTTGATCATGGTTGCAATGAGCTCGTTGGCTACTGCGAAAGCCTGCTCAATCGGTAGGTTGCCAGCTATCTGCACCAGGCGGTTGTTGTCGATTACTATTACTGTGTCAGAAACCTGCCTTAGCTGCTGGAGGCCGAACTCTGCCTTGTCAATCCTTGCTCTTTCTATCTTGAAAGGCATAGTAACAGTGCCTATTACGATTGCATCGTTTTCCTTGGCTACCTTGGCAACGACCGGGGCCGAGCCGGTTCCTGTTCCGCCGCCCATGCCTGCGCAGACAAATACCATGTCCGCTCCTTTCATTGCTTCCTTGATTTCCTGGATTGTCTCTTTTGCTGCTTCTGCTCCCTTTTCGGGATAGCCGCCGCAGCCGAGTCCTCTTGTGAGGTCCCTTCCTATGAGGAATTTTTTGTCAGCAGTAGTAAAGTCAAGGTGTTGCTTGTCAGTGTTGCATGCTATTATCTCCGCTCCCTTGATGCCTTTTTTGTATAGCCATGACACCATATTGTTGCCGGCGCCGCCTGCTCCAATTACTTTTATGTTTGCCTGGCCTATCATTGCCTGGCCAATGTCTAAATCCTGGGCACTCTTCAATGCGTCCTGTACGATATAGTCCATCTCCGTCCACCCCGCTTTCGCAGTTTTGTTTTCTAATTTTTGATTGGTCTTTTTACGAAAAAGGCCACACATACACAACTGTATGCTCACCGAGCGATAATGTTTACTGTAGTATATGTTTCGTTTTACGTAGTTTCTGTAACAGTAATGTTTAAATACTACAGCTGTGTATATCTCCAATTAGAACAAGCGGTTTCGATGTCCAGTCGAACTGCGTGTGATGTATCCAAACAAATTGTCCGATAAAACCCGATTAAACCCGGTCGTTGTCCAAACGAGCGGATTTGATCCCTAATTTCTCGTTTTTGTCCAAAAAAACGAAATTAAAACACTTTTCCTGCTATATAAAGTATTTAAGCATTTCGCAAGTTAAATATATATGCTGCATCGTAATGCTACCATACTAGTGTGGGAAAGTTGGAAATCCGGCTTTTAGTTGAATTATAAAGAAAAAAGTTTAAATTAAAGGAGTATTTCCTTGTCATGATGGCAATCGACTATTTGGTCAATCAACTACTGCCTGGAAAATTGAAGCCCAGTGATGTACATAAGATATCCCAGCAACCAGCATACACCACTAGCCAATACGCAGCAACCAACAAGGGTGTTATTCCTCTAGATCCTGCATTGTATGGTGCTGTTAAAGCGCCCCCTCCTCCCTACAGGTCTAATGAACTTCAAAGGCCAGCAGCAGATAGTATGACTGCGAAAGAAGTAATTTATAGACTTATGTACCTGTAACGTCAATTCTGACTTTTGCAGATAGAAAAATCAAGCTTACAACCGACCAATGCGGCTTTTAGCGGCGCTTTTCTGATGGCTGTTGGCAACTTTAACGCGGCTGTTTTGCTTTAGTTGCAAACCACAGTTGCCTCTTTGCGCCACCGCATCGTTAATCAGCAATTGCCGATTGTCATTTTCACGGTTGTTCACTTGTGTCCTGAATTAACTCACTCGTGTGCACTTTTTGCATCACCTCGCTAATTATCCTTCTTCAGGACAATAGCCACAGCAGTCAAACAGCTATATATACGTTGGGTATATATTATGCGTGACCAGCTCACTCAAGCCTTTGCCTGCTTCCACAGAAGTTCAAAATAAGCCTTGAAGCTGTCGGCAGTCTCCTTGCTTTTAATTACAAAGAAAATTGGCTCTGCGCTGAAAACTGATATGAATGACGTTTCACCGTAGACGTTAATAGAAACAATTGAAGAAAACGGCAAGTATTTTACCGTAGCATATTTTGACTTTTCTACAAACGACATTGTGCCTCTGGCATCTTCTCCAGCAAGAAATTTTTCTTTGATTTTAAGTACGGTTCTTTTTTGTTCCAGTCTCTTAAAAAAGCTTAAAGTTTGCTCTGAATAGCCAGTCGTGACACCCAGAATGTAGTTTACCTCAGCAGGATGCTCCTTCAGGTACTCTGTTTCATCGTTGAAAACAGAAATCATGCCTTTTATACCCATGTAGACTTCAGCTTGTTGTGTTTCCTGTTTTTCCTGTATTGTCTTCATCAATTCAGGCATCAGTTTTTCTATCTCTTTTTTCTTTTGCAAAAGCTCGTTTTCCTGTTGTTCCAGCAACTCTACAATCCTGTGAGGATTGGCAGGCGCCCAGTGCATTACGCTTTTCTTAATCACATGGCTTACCATGCCCTTCCTTTCTAGTCTCTTGAGGATTTTGTATGTCTTGGAAGTGGAAACTCCAGACTTGTCAACGATTGGGCCGGTAGTTGACTGCCCCAGCTCAAGCAAGGCGACGTATATCCTGGCCTCTCCTTTTGTCAAGCCTACCTGTTCCAGAACTTTTGCATCCATGTTCTCTCAGCCAAGTCAGCCTTGCTTATTAATTTTTTGTTTTTGTTCACCTAGGGGGAACATAAAATATTTATAAAAATGGTTGTTACTGGTTGTTACTAGTTAATGATAACTATTGGAGGCTGAGCGGGATGAGAATGTTGCACAAAATTTTTTGGGGAGTTGCCTATATCGCAGTTGGAGCAGGAGGCGGTTTCGCCATAGGTGCGGTAACTATGGAAAGAACAGAAACCCACAACAGGGTAATCAACGAAAGAAAAATGCTTGAGCAATTAGCAAGTGTTCAGGCTTACAACAGCTTTGTTGACGGACAGTATGATAAACTAAAGCTACCGTCAAGCTCGTTACTCAACAATCCTGAACGCTTAGACCAGCTTGAAAAAGTTATGCTAGACCCAACGGTAGTGAGGTATGCACAACTGGAACAAGAGCCAACAAGCCAGTTTTCCATAAGAAAAGGCTTTTACGTGGCACCAATCGGAGCTGCATTAGCGAGTCTCTTCCTTGCGTGGATTTTGAGTTACACTAGGTCTAGCCAAACTTCCAGCTCAATACCGGGGAAGCGACTCTGATGAACCAAGGGCTGGGAGTAGTTGATAATTTACTGAGGTGATATTTATGCCAAAAACTTTGCAAGAAATTGTGATGAAAGTTGAAACAGACCCTGATTGGGTTGGCGAAGGCAACGTTGACCAAGCTATTAAAAGACTGCAAACAAAAGGGTCGGGATTGGGCATTGATCTGAGGGTTATGGATGGCGAGCAGCTTGCTTTATCTAGAATGAGTTATGGCAAGGACAGCGACTTCAGCACTACTTCTTTGTGGGTTCCGAACGACCATTTGTATGGTAACACTAAGGAAGCTGATATTCTTGTAGTTGATAAGAAGCACAGCCTAATTTTTAGAAGTCCTGAAAAAGCTACCTCGGCACACGCACGTGCTTTTTGGAGCATGAAAGGCCGCGAGTTTGGAGTTAAAGGAGATTATGATAGGCTTAGGCAGCTGGCCTCCCCTGACGCTTCAGAAGCCCTTAAAACAGGTGTGCTTTCGTTAAGTAGAGCTTCTTATCGAAGGGACACGACTGCGTTTAAGCATGAATTTGGTGTGCAACATATTGATACAGACTCGTTTGGGGATAATAACTTGACTGTTTTTATTTTCGGAGAAGAAACAGCAGCAAATTATGGTAGGTGGCTCAAGGAAGAAGAGAAGGCGAGGGACATAGTTCACTTTGTTGTAGGTGGGGCTGAGGCTGCCAAGCAAAGAGAACCTTTTGCTCGTGCCCTGTGGGTTCACAAACTCGCAGTCGGTCAAATGTACCTCGACGGAGTCTACCCCAACTTGGCTAATCATTATGGTCTAGTGCGTGGGGTAAAACATGTGCCAGCTGAGAGGGCCGCGCCGCAAGCTCCACAGTAAGCAAAATCAGGGTGATATTGTATGAATCAAAATAATGCTAGAGTTTATGACGTGTTTGATACTTTGCTCACGACAAACGTTTATGAGTTGTTAGAGCGCGACTGCCCGGAGTTGGCTATTGTAGCAAGGGTCAACTACCCTTCTGTTAGGGAAGCTGTTGATGAGCGTGATAAGTGGTACCGAAGCCACGGCCAGTTAAGGACACTGCTGATGCCATTCGCTGCTGAAGGATTGGAGCGAACGCTCAAAGCAGGTTACAAGATAGGAGTGTATTCAAATGGAACGAAACAGAATATTCGCACCTTGCTTAGTGAAGGAGGGATTGATAACCTTTTCCCAGACGACCTGATTGTATCTGTTGACGATATTGGGACTAAGAGTCAGCCAGAGAGTTTTACAAATCTAAAAGTTTGCTTTGAAAAGAGTGGTTTGGCGGTTGTAAGTTTTGCTGACGATGGCGAAGCGTATTGTAAAGCAGCAGCTGCATCCGGAGCTATTCCTGAGGTTTATTTGGTCAGTCAGGGCAGAAAAGATGGCATAGCTGTGCAGGGTTACAAGCTTATCCCGAGTGTGGCAGAAATAGACAAATGACTAAAATGGGGAACGTTAAAGAACAGAGTTCTATTCCTGTTGCTGCTAAAAATGAATCGGCTTCTGAAAGTTTAAGGCGCATTTGGCACGGTGCAGTGTTCAAAGAACAAACAATTGAGCTTTTCAAAAATCTCAGGCGTGCTTTGAAGCCAAAAACTATTTTTCTTATAGCTGTGGCAATTCTGGTTATTGCCTTTCTGGGTAAAAACGTTAAGGATATCGTGCTGGTTGCTATTTTGGCGGTTATCGCCTCTTATTCCACAATTTATAAAAGAACAATTCGGGTGCCTGGGGCTATTGAGCTAGTTACCTTAGGTACCGTCATTTCAGGAATTGCTTACGGCCCTGTGGTTGGCGCTCTTTTTGGAGTAATCACCACCTTAGCCGCTGGGGTAATAAGCACAGGGTTTAACGCGTTCACTGCACTGAGTGCTTTTTGCAGAGGTATATCTGGCGCGGTTTCATTTTATCTTGGCAGCACAGTAAGCGTGACAACACTCGGCATGATTTCAGTTTTAATAGAAACTGTGATTTATCAGCCAGTTTACCTTCTTTCTGGTGATGTTGAGGCATGGATTGGCGTTATTTATTACACCACAGTCAACACGTTATTCAACCTGCTGGTTTTCACCTTGTTTGGGGGCATATTGCTGAATGTTGCCAGGTTTTGAGTATGGTTCAAAAAAAATGCCAAACATAAAATGGATGAAATACGGAAAATGGACTACCCCGCTTCTTATGGATTCAGTAATTAGCGAAGCGTTAAGCAAGCCTCACTTTGCTGACTTTGGTTATGATCATAAGTTCAGCAGCTTTCTTGCCATAGACGGGGAATATTACGTGGATGAAAAAGAGCATAAAAAGGCATGCGAATTTTTTGAATTGATGTGGGGCACAGAAGGAAGCAGATTTTTAAGCCAGTTTTACGCACTCTGTAATCCTGAAACTGAAAAAGCATTCGCATATATAAATACGTTGCAAAAAATAGCAGTTAAGAACTTGAATAACAAGCGGATTATCCTTGAATTCAGGAATTGGATTGCCTCAATGCAGCCCGTAATTTACCTGAACGCGATTCTTATCCCATTTCAGGAGGTGTTCGAGCGCATAACCAAAGGCATGTTGGAGCAATTTCCCAAAAACAATTCTGCATTGTTTTTAACAAAGGTTGTGCAGCCAAAAACATTGTCACACGCCATTAAAGAGGAATATGAACTGCTGAAAATCAGCAACGCCATACGCCAAAACAAGGCGCTGACAAAAAAGCTTTTATCAATTGCAAACAAACATTTTGACTTACTTGAGCAGAAGGAGCCCAGGATAGCCAGGGCGATTCTTGAGCATACGGACAAATATGCGTGGCTTGCAGCAATAAACTGGGTAGGCCATGTATTTGAAGTAGACTACTTTCTAAGTCGGATAATAAGCATTCTAAATCAGAACCCGCAAAAAGTATTGAAGAATCGTGCGAAAGACTGGAAAGCAAAAGAGCTATTGATCAAAAAAAGGCTAAAAGAAGCAAAAACGCCTTACTCTGCAATTTTTATTATTGACATGATGAGAAGCTTTCTTGATTTAAAGCAGGAGCTTTGGGATACAGTTTCCATATCAGGTTATAGAGCCCGTGAAATGTTAACCGATATTGGAAAGCGATTGGGGCTCACGTATAATGAACTGCTTCAATTAAGACCCACTGAAATTGAAAGCTCTCTTATCGATAATCAGCTTATTTCAAAAAATTACTGTTTAAGCGAACGCATGCGTCATCGGGCTACCATCAGAGTTGGAAGGGGTGTTCAGATTTTCCATGGCAACAAAGCGGAGAGCCTAAGATCTTCATTGCTAAAAGAAGAGACTGACAGGAGTTACATGCTAAGAGGCAGCCCTTGCTTTGGAGGGTTTGCAACAGGAAATGTGCGAGTTATTACAACAGTTGAAGAGCTGTCAAAAATGGAGCAAGGTAAAATTCTTGTATGCCCAATGACTGATCCGGACTACATGCCTGCTATTCGCAAAGCTAAGGCTATTGTAACTGATGAGGGTGGGATTCTTTGTCACGCGGCTATTATTTCCAGGGAATTGAAAATTCCATGCATTGTCGGTACAAAGATTGCTACAAAAGTGTTGAAGGACGATGACTTTGTGGAAGTTCATGCTGATAAAGGTATCGTGAATATCATTAAAGAGGCAGGGAATGTTCACTAAAAGGTTTGACGAATTGACAGCAAAGGACGTTAACATAGCTGGAGGCAAAGGCGCTTCATTAGGCGAGATGACTCAGACTGGCATTCCAGTTCCTCCTGGCTTTGTTATTCTTTGTCGGGCTTTCAGGCAGTTCATTGAGGAAGCAGACATTAAGGCCGCCATTATTGAGACATTGAAAACAGCAGAAGAAGACACGCTTACATTAGAGCGAGCATCAGAGAAGATTAAGAGATTGATTCTTACCGCTAAAATGCCGCGGGGCATTGCATTGGATATATTGGCAGGATTCAGTAAGCTCAATGCAAAACTTGTTGCTGTTAGGTCCAGCGCAGCTGCCGAGGATAGCTCAACTGCTTCATGGGCTGGGCAGTTGGAGAGCTACTTGAATGTAACGGAAAATAAACTGCTGGAAAAAGTGCAGCGATGCTGGGCTTCTTTATTCAGCCCGCGAGCCATTCTATACAGGTTTGAAAAAAATCTTGGCTGCAAGGAGATTTCTGTTGCAGTTGTAGTGCAGGAGATGGTGGATAGTGAGGTCTCTGGCATAGCTTTCTCTGTTAATCCTGTTACGGTTGACAGGAACCATATCGTAATTGAAGCCTGCTTTGGTTTTGGGGAGGCAATTGTGCAAGGAAAGTTGACTCCTGATAACTATGTCATTGAGAAGAAAGGCTTGCACATTGTTAGTAAGCAAGTAAATGTCCAGAAGAGTGCCCGTGTAAAAACAAGCAGTGGTAATGGCTGGATTAATCTGCCAGAGGCAAAAGGACGCTTGCAGAAGCTGTCAGATAGGGAAATACTTGAGCTTGCAAGATTAGTAGTGAAAGTTGAGCGACACTACGGCTTCCCAGTAGACATTGAGTTTGCTATAGCAAATGGCGAGATTTCCATTCTTCAAAGCAGGCCAGTAACCACGTTGGTTAATAACATATAATACCTTGGCCGCTTATATCCCTTTTCCTAACAGCTCTGCATCCTCCTTGCCCAGCTTCCACCCCACAGCCCCTGCATTTTCCCGCACGTGCTCCACCGTTGCTGCTTTTGGTATTGTTATCACGTTTTCGTGCGAGACAAGCCAGTTCAGCGCTACCTGCGCGACAGTTTTGTTGTGCTTTGCAGCAATAGTTGCGAGTGTTTTGTTTTTCAGCAGCTTTCCCTGTGCAAACGGGCTGTAAGCTGTCAGGATGATATCGTTTTCCTGGCAGTAGGGCAGCATCTCCTTTTCGCAGCTTCTGTCAAGCAGGCTGTATTCGACCTGGTTCGTGACTATCTTGTTGTCAGTATATGACTGGGCAAGCTTTAGTTGCGTTGTTGAGAAGTTGCTGACTCCAATGTGTTTTATCTTGCCTGATTCAACCAGTTCATCCATTGCCTCTATGGCTTCCTGTATTTGTCCGGTTGATTTGACCCAGTGTATGAGGTATAGGTCGGCGTAATCTGTCTGGAGCCTTTGCAGGCTTGACCTTGCTGCAGCCAGCAGGTATTCCCTTGTCAGGTTTGAAGGCATGACCTTTGTTGTGATGAAAACTTGTTCGCGTGGAATTCCTTTAATGGCTTTGGCCACGATTTGCTCAGCATGCCCTGAGCTGTACATTTCGGCTGTGTCTATGTGCCACATTCCCAGCTTTATGGCTTCGCGTATTGCCGCGATGCAGTTTTCGTCATTAGAAGTATCTGGCCTCTCCCCGGCCTTGGCCTTTCCCATCCCCCAGGTTCCTATTCCAATTGCAGGCAGCTTTATTCCTGCTATAGTTTTGTATTCCATTCTAACAGCCAACACTATGGCTTTGCTGCCGTATCCCTCATGAACTTCTCAATAAGCACATTTGCCGAGTAGCCGTGCTTTGAGCACCATCTTATGTAGTCGTCGTAGACCGACCGCTCAACTACCATGTCGAGCTTTATCTTGGATATCCCTTTTGGGGTTGCTGCCATAATCAATCACCTCGCTGTTTATGATAAGGCTGCAATGTGAGCGCGTTTATAATTATATCGTAATCCGATGCATATATACGGCAACTATAAATATTTGAAAGGCAAAAAAAAAGCAATAAGCAAAAGGGTGTTACCTTGCAAGTTAACAGCACTAGGCTTTCAAAGCATGACAGGTATGTCGAAGAGCTGTGCGAGAAGATTAAGGGCAGTTATGATTCTGTTTACAAGCATGTCACGATAAGGGCAAGGAAGCGCATGCTTGCTGAGGCTGATGTCCTTGCCAGGAAGGGCGATGCAGTTGACATTTACGAGGTGAAGTGCTCTCCGAGGATTGCCAAGGCCAAAAGGCAGCTTAGGAAGCTTGCTAAATGCCTGGGCGGAGGCATGACCATCTCCAACTGCTATTTCTATTGCGGCAGCTCGCACAGCATCATGACTGTTTTGCTTAAGTGAGCCAAAACGAAGCTGTCAAGCAACTGCAGCTGTGCCTGTCATTATTGCGACTATTATCCCTATTAGAATTCCGAGTATCAGGCCAAGCAGGAAGTCAATGAAGCCTTTTGAGAAGAACAGGTGGCTGGTGTTTGGCCTGTCAAGCGCAAAGTAGCTCGCCAGGAACTGTTTTGCTTTGGGCATTCTGGCCCTGCTTGAGAGCGTGATTATTGTACGGGCACTATGCGTAGCCAGTTTAGCCATCGGTTCACCTGCTTTTTAGTACTTTTATGTTTTTGGGAGTTTCGGCTTTTTTTAGCCGAGCCTTTGAATCCTCTTGCGAAAAAACTTATCCCTCTTTTTCCTCTTTTGTTGCTGCGAGCAGGAACACGCTTCTTGATTTGTTTCTTGATTGAACTTCTTCTTACGAGGGTCATCTTATTAATCTTTCTCTTTTTCTTTGCCACAGGCACTGAATGCGATTTCAGGGCCTTTTTCACTTTTGGCTTTTTTATTTTAGCAATGTTTTTTGCAGCACGGCTTTTTGCCTTTGTTTTGGCTTTGCGCGCAGCTTTTGCTTTCCTCTTCGGATGCCTTTTTCTCTGGATGATGGCTTTGGCTGCTGTTTTGGTTGCAGTTCCCGCTGCTTTTACCCTCATGCGCGCATGGAGCACGCTGTTTATGGCATTCTCGATTTCTGTGGGGGCCTGGACAGCCTTGCTAAGGTGCTTTCGCACTATTGCAGCCGCTTCTGCTTGTGTTTTTGCCGTCAAAATATCATTCGCCAGCTCCTGCTCCTGAAAAACATCCCTTATCCAGTTGTGGAAATCATTTTTTGACTCGTTGGCGTGGTGGCTGTACGCTTCATTGCTTATTGTCCTGAGCTTTTTCTCAAGCTCGTTGATGCCGCGAATCACTGAGCCGTCTACACAGTAGAAAAAGTGCTCTGGCTTTGCTGTAGCGAGTATTTTCATGTTATGCTGGTGCAATCTTCCCCAAAAAGATGCAATCAATGAATTGAATTATGGCAAATTGCAAAAAAATTCTATCTTTCTTATTGCAATTTGCTATTTGGCAAATATCGCAAAAGTTTGATAATTAACGAGATTTGCCATTACTTGAGCATTGCTTTAAGCTGCTTAAGCCTGTTCGTGACTGCGCCGGCTATGTCTTTTTTTGTTTTCACGTGCTTGAGCTGCTGCGCCAGTTCAGTGTCCCGTATTACCTCACCGACCCACTTGGCAAAGTCGTTTTTTGCGCTGTTTACATGGTGCACGAACTGCGCTGTTGTCATGTTGTTGGCTGCCGTAGCGAGCTCCATTATATTTTTAAGAACAGGGCCGTTGTTTACCCAGAACGCCTTGTCAGGTGCGGTATTTGACAGTATCCGCTTTGCCTCGTCTTTTGTTAAGTTTGCCATTATCCTCCACCTCCCTTAAAACATTGTTTTCACTATGTGCTTCAGTATTGCGAGCTGCATGTCCGCCCTTGTTTTTGCTTTCTCAATTTGGCTGGCAAGCTCTTTTTCGCCGAAAACGTCTGCAACCCAGTTTTTGAAGTCATTCCTGTAAGAGTTCACGTGGTGGTTGAAGACATCGTCGCTCATGTGCTCGAGTGCATGCGACAGCTCCACCATGTCCTTAAGCAGCCTGCCGTCCTTCAGGATGAATCTCTTGTCAGCAGGCACCTCGCCGATTTTCTTGACAAGTATCTCAAGCCGGGTTGTGTTTGGGGTTTTGTATACCCTTTTTTGCACAATGCTAACGCCAGAAGGATTGCGCGGTGTATGCTCCTGAGAGTGCGATCTTGAACCTGTTTTTTTGCTCACTTTGCTCACCTCTTTTTGCAGGTGCCGCTGCCAATTCAGCAATCTGCACTTATGCCCTGAAAATATCCTGGAATTGCCTGTCTTTTAACGTTATTTAGGCTCTTTATCAGCCTTTGTGTCTTTTTAAAATTTTTGCTTTTTATAGGCACAGACATTAATTTTCGTAAGGTTGAACTGTGCCTATATTCGGCGGACTTTACAATTATTATCATATTATTAAAGTCCGCCGTTATAGTTATTGAACTCCAATGGCGGCGTTGAGGGCTGTTTTCATTTCCCTTTCCTCGTTTGCCCTCTTGAGCCTTTCCCTGATGTCGTTGAGGCTGTTCATGAATGCTATGAAGCCGTCATATGGGCTGTCGTATGGGTTGAAATACTTGTGGACGTCCCCGTCTGCAAACCATTTGGTGCACATGTAGTAATAGTGGTCGCTCACTTGCATCCTTCGCCAGTCCTGCAGGAGCTGCTCATCGCCGCTGTCCTTGACAGCATTTTCCATTGAATAAACCTGCTGCAGCGCTGACTGCTGCATGCTGTTGCCTGTCCAGGCGCTCAGGTCTCTTTCCACGTCAGCCCAGGAGACCAGCGAGGGAATGTCTATGTCGGCAACTGGCTTGTGCTTCTTTATCAGCTCGCTTGGGGTGGCAAAGTCGTTATCAGGGTGCTTCAGTATTTCTTCCGGAAGCTTCCTTAAGAAGTGGAATATGCCTGTTTCCGGCCACTGGTGCTCCCCGAATGTTTCGTAGTCCAT
>ORMF012244139.1_pt1 | contig 12208 bp, 6 predicted proteins | sample 1779871 | NCBI WGS metagenome assembly ORMF01 (sample SAMEA104232316, study PRJEB22302) | groundwater metagenome | biome: forest; feature: aquifer; material: groundwater | place: USA | collected 2011-08-07 | depth 5.4 m | reverse complement strand
AGCGCGGTCGCATCTCGTTGAGATATTCTTTTTTTGACTGTTTCGTCACCGGTAACCTCACATTATTTGGGTTACCTATATTATGAGGCAACGAATCAGTTTTCAAAGCCCTTCGGTTACCTTTTTTATAGGGCAATTCGGCCCCGTCTCTCGTTCTTGACTTCTTTATTTGAATTCATTATACTTTTCAGGTTCAACCTTCGGGGGCTACGATCGTTGAACGGCCGTTCGCAGACTGTTCTCCAGATTTCTCTTTGAATACGTCCTGGCGACAGCAGTCATGTCCACTCTCCGCGCCAGCGCGTCGTTGCAGATCCTTCTTAATTTTTCGGTGCGATCGGATCACGGAGATCTGGCATCAATGTACTGGCTGGACGAAAAGAATCATCGCTTCACACACGCAACTCTCGGAGTTTGGCACGACATCGTTGCTGGGCTGGAAGGCAGTGGGTGGCCAGAACATCTAAGAAGTCAACTTAACTAACCATTTCACCAACATTTTTGGTAGGAGGATGTATGAAGACAGCATTCAATCGTTTTCTGCTCCTGTGTGTAACCATTGCCCTGGCAATATTTGGCGAGGCATATGCCCAGGACACCAGCCAGGTTCCTCCATTCCCCAGCGATCTTTCTGTCGCAGGGATGGAGGCGATGACGTCTGGCTCGGGCGACAGCTCGATCATCAACGGTCTCATGGCGCCGGAGGTGCTCCAGGCCGTACGCGAGTATATCCAAGAGACTCAAAAGCAGGGGCTGGATTCGCGAGCCGGTACATTGTCGATCAGCGCCGTCCCGACGAACGTTCGAGCGAACAATCCCGCCGGCGATGCCGTCGGAGAGACACAGTCGGAAGTTGCAGTTGCGGTCTTCGGCGACACGGTCGTCATCGGTTGGAACGACTCGAAGGGCTTCACCGCCGGCAACACAATTTCGAGTTACGCATACTCCCTCGACGGTGGCGCGACGTTCACGGACGGCGGTAATGTGCCGCTCCAGGTCGCCGGAGATCAGGCCTTTGGCGATCCCGGTGTCGACACCGACGAGAAAGGCAATTGGTATTACAATCAGATCTACACGAAAACCGGACAGCAGAACATCGGCGTCCACCACGGCAAATTTGTCGCAGGTGTTTTGGTATGGGACACGCCGGTGATGGCGTCGATCGGAACGTCGGCCGCTGGTCTCCTCGACAAGTGCCTGCTCGCATGCGACCGGGTGACAGGCAATGTGTACGTAGCGTACACACGATTCACCTCTATCCCGCAGATCGAGGTGGTGCGCTCGACGACGAATGGAGCGACATGGAATCCACCGATCGTGCTCGACAACACAACAACCCCGACATCCTCGAAGCAAGCCGCTCGTCCATTTTGCGGACCAAATGGCGAGGTGTACGTTGTTTGGGAAAAAGGTGCGAACACAATCAATTGCCCGGACGTATCGGGCAACGTTGTGAACAGTACCGGCGTTATAGCTTTTACGAGATCGCTGAATAATGGCGTCTCCTATGATCCCTTTACCTCCATCGGCACCGTCAACCATTCCTGGACATGGTCTGGTCCCGGAGACCTGCGCGAACGTGCCAATGATTTTCCCGATATCGCCGTCGACCGATCAGGCGGCTCGTTCAACGCGAACATTTACGTGACCTGGCATGAATCGGCGCCCTGGACTGCAAATCTTTCAGCCGGCCCGCTGCGAGCTGAAGCAACCGACGTTGCGAATAATAATCCTGGCGGCGCCGAGCCATTCCTAATCGGTGAAAACGTCACCGGATCCAGTTCCTCGACTGCTGACCTCGATTATTGGCAGTTCAGTGCTACTCAGGGTCAGAGCTTGCTCTTCAACCTCGACCCGCTGGGTTTCAACTGCGGTGTATCGGGAACGAGCAGGGGGCTGCGTATGCGCCTTTTCGCAACGCAAACGCCGTATCCTAATCCCGCAGGATTCCCGGACACCCTTCTGGCCGCCTCGGCGCTCGGCGCCTTCGCGCAGCGCATCGTGTGGACCGCACCGAAAACGGGAACCTATCTGGTTCGTCTGCAGCCAAGCACCACAGCGATAGGCACTTACACGCTCCGCGTACGCAACCTTACGTTTGGTGCACCCAGTCCTGCGCGTGATGCGCGCGATGTCGTTGTCGTGCGGTCAACAAACCAGGGTGCGAACTGGTCGTCGGAGCAGCTGGTGAACGACGACCCGCCGGGGCTCGAGAACCGCCGGCCGTTCATAACAGCCGACGGTCTCGGTCGCGTACATATCTTCTGGCACGACTCACGGTTGCCGGGGCTTGGCAGTAACGCCGCACTGACCAATATTTTCGGCACAACGTCGACCGACGCCGGCAGCACCTGGTCGGCAAACTATCTCGTCACCGACGAGCCGTCGTTCTTCTCATTCAATACACGTGCTGTGCCGAACCTCGGAGACTACAACCAGGCCGCTGCGACTGCGACGGGCGTTGTGCATCCCGCGTGGTCTGACCAGCGGATTTCCACCGGCGACGTTCGCGTTCCGAACGCGAATACCTTCAGCGCCGGCCGTGGTCCCGATGCTTACACGACCGCTGTCTCGCCCCCCGTCACCACATGCCCGGCGAACATAAGCGTCGGAACCGCAAGCGGTCAATGTACTCAATCGGTTTCGTTTACCGTCACTGCGACCGGTGTACCCGCGCCGGTTGTAGAATGCAAAATCGGCTCTACGGTGATCACCTCGCCGCATGCATTCCCGATCGGAACGACAACGGTCACATGCACTGCGACGAATGGAATCGGCAGCCCGGCAACATGCTCTTTCACTGTGACGGTGGTTGACAACGAACCGCCAACGATAACATGTCCTGGCGACATCATCGTGGAAGGAAACATTTTTGGACAGTGCGGTGCGACGGTGAATCCCGGCACCCCGTCTGCTTCAGACAACTGCTCATTCAGTGTGGCCGGAGTGCGAAGCGACGCGAAGCCGTTGAGCGATCCTTACCCGCTGGGGATTACGACGATTACATGGACTGCCATAGATGCTTCAACGAACCTGGCTTCATGTACGCAAAAAATCACCGTCACCAATCCCGCACCTGTGGTGAGCATGACGAGTCCTCCGAGCGGTGCTCTGTACGCGATCGGATCGACAGTCAACTTCACCGGAAGCTATACCGATAACGCCGGAGGTACGCACACAGCAACATGGATGGCCGATGCCAACAGCTTTTCGGGTACGGTCAATGAAGGAACCCAAACGGTGAGCGCCTCCTACACATTCACGGCTGCAGGCGTTTATCTGATGCAGCTTACTGTCGACGACGGGTGTGGCGGCTCGGGAACGACGACGACCGTTGGCGGCCTTGATGCCATCGTCGTCATCTATGATCCAAACGCCGGATTCGTGACCGGCGGCGGGTGGATCGAATCGCCGGCAGGCGCCTATCGTGTCGATTTGTCGTTAACGGGCAAGGCAAATTTCGGCTTCGTGTCGAAGTACCAGAAAGGCAAATCCATTCCGACCGGTGAAACGGAATTCCAATTCAAGGTCGGCAATCTTAATTTCCACAGTTCACTCTACGAATGGCTTGTCATTTCCGGTTCGAAAGCCCAGTACAAAGGGAGCGGCACAATCAATAACGGTGGAAATTACGGGTTCATGCTCACTGCCACCGATGGACAGTTAAGCGGCGGTGGCGGCGTTGACAAGTTTCGGATGAAGATTTGGGACAAGGGCAATGGCGATGCGATCGTCTATGATAATCAGTACGGTGGCTCGGATAATTCCGACCCAACGACGGCAATTGCTGGCGGCTCCATCGTCGTCCACAAGAACCCGGCGAAGGAAGGGATTGATCCCACGGCGCAAATCATTCCGACAACATTCGCGCTGAACCAGAGCTATCCCAATCCATTCAATCCGACAACGACGATCGGGTTTGATCTGCCAAAAGACTCGAAGGTCAGCCTGGTGATCTACAACTCACTCGGCGAGGAGATTCGCCGCCTCGTCGATACCGACCGATCGGCGGGCCGCTACAGTGTCGTGTGGGACGGACTGAACGGCAACGGGAACCAAATCGTGAGCGGTATATATATTTATCGATTGACCGCCATCCCGGCCACCGGAGGAGAGCCGTTTGTCAGGGTCATGAAGACCGTGATGATGAAGTAATTCAGGTTCGTCTTTCATGGTGTAAGGCCGCGTTCCGGCTCCCGGGATGCGGCCTTGCTTTTAGCGATCTAAGACATTCTTCGAGATCTTGAGAATTTCAGATCGCAGACATCGAAACGAAGATCAAAAGCCTCCTCGCACTTGCGGAGAAAGGAGCCAATCTTGCCGGCATGGCCCCGAGATAGAATGAGCTTCAAGAACAACTGAAGCTGAGAGTTTCGTCGTCCCACTAAGTCGAAATTGTAGAATTTGATTTACAATATCACTTTTATATATTATGGTTGCAATGAAGAAAGAACATCCATAAAACATAAATGTAAAATTCGTTTTCTTGTTCTTGCTTTGGATTACTGCTTCGGGGTGTTGGTGTGGCGATGCTGGCTTGTTGTGTAATTGCGGTGATTCTTCAGGATACTTATAGAGATTTCGCCGGCCTGGCGATGCGTACGTTGACAAATCCCGGGAATTCCCTTAGCCCGGCATATCGTGATACGACAAACAACTCACGGAGCGGTTGCATGAAGTATTTCATTCCAAGTCTTCTCGGTCTATTCCTTCTTGTGACGCCGAGGCTGTTGTCTCAAGCGATCCAGCTCGAAACACGCGCACCGATGGCTTCACGCGTTCATGCTGCCGAGACTAAGCAGCGGCCACTCCTTTTCGAACAGGCGATATCCTTCGAAGAAACTCCCACTCACGTATTTCACGCACCGGAAGCACCGGCTGGACTGGCTTTCGCACAGATGCAAAACTCACAACATGACGAACACGATCGTGGGATCGCATCAGAGTACCCGTCGTTCCACATGGTTGGGTTCGGTGACTTCACTTTTTCTGCCACGAATGACTCCGGCTCCAAGAGTGGCTTCAATGAAGGGCAGTTCGTCTTGCATTTTGCGAGTGCCTTGTCCCAGAAGGTGAGTTTTGTCGGCGAACTTAGTTTCACAGCAAGAGCTGACGCGGGAACCGGCAGCCCCCCCGCTCCGGGATTTAATCCGGAGGTGGAGCGCGCTATCGTCCGCTTTGACCAGAGTGATTATTTTAAAGTTTCTCTCGGTCGATATCACACACCTGTCAATTGGTGGAATACGGCGTTTCACCATGGTCTTTGGCTTCAAACAACGATTGGCCGTCCAGAAATGACCAAGTTCGGCGGTCAGTTCATACCCGTGCATTTTGTTGGGGGGCTGATTGAGGGGGCGCTGCCTGTCTCCGGATTGAATATCAACTACAATCTGGGATTGGGAAACGGACGCGGTTCAGTCATCAGCAGGGCGGGAGACGCCGGGGATAATAACAACAATCGCGCGTGGCTGGTCAATCTCTTCATCAGACCCGATGCGCTCTTCGGATTGCAGGCAGGCGGATCAGTGTACCGAGATAAGATCACGCTCTTGAGCGGCCGCGAGTTTGGCGAATGGATTGTGGCGGGACATCTTGTCTGGCAAAAAGAGGACCCTGAAGTCATTGCCGAAGTCGCGAACATTCAGCACGTCGGCGTTATTACGGACACATCCTACAATGACCTTGCGTATTACGTACAGATTGCCTACCGTCTTCCATGGTTTGAGAATGTTTTGAAGCCGTACATTCGGTACGAATTCATGAAGATTGATGAGACCGATGAGGTTTTCAAGACAGTACCGGGCCTGAAGGAAATCACGGCAGGAGTGCGTTATGACATTTCAGACTTCGCTGCGCTGAAAGGCGAATATCGGAACATTCGACGTCCCGGCAAGAAGGATGTCGATGCTCTATTCTTACAAGCTTGTTTTACATTCTAAGGAACGTATAAACATGATGATTCTCCTGACGCTTCGTAGAAGATTGAACACTCTTCTCTTTGCTATTTTGCTATTTGGTGCTCTTTCCGGTATGGCGTTCGCCGGTGATATTGCAATTGTCGTTCATCCCGATGTACCGGTTGAGAATCTCACCTTCGCCGAAGTTCGAAAACTTCTTATGGGAGATCGGCAATTCTGGAATTCTGACCTCCGTGTTACTCTCCTCATTCGTGCTCCTGTCGCGCGGGAACGTGATGTTGTTCTGAAGACCATCTATCAGATGACGGAGGCCCAATTCCGTCAATACTGGATCGGCAAGGTCTTTCGCGCGGAGACGCCTGTGGGGCCGAAGATCGTCTACTCAAGCGATATGGCAACTGATCTTGTGGCGCAGATCCCGGGTTCAATAGCATTTGTCGATGCATCGCAGATTCCCAAGGGGCTCAAGGTGCTGAGGATCGATGGTCATTTCCCGGGTGAAAAAGCGTATTCACTCCATTAATCAGACCTGATGACCCTTCGGCGGCGATTGGCAGTTTCCTTTCTGGCCATACTCATACTATTTGGCCTGAACCTGATCATCTATTTTTGGAGCAATCAAAAACGCAGTACCTCAGTCGACGATCTTCGCCTCGCCATTTCGCGTCAAATCCTTGTTGCCTCAATCAAACAGCAACTGAATGATATTCAGAAGCAAATTGCCTTGCTCAGTCAGATAACGGCTGAGGGAGCGACCGGTGGTGGAGATCTTCAACAAGTCGCTCAATTCAATTCTCAGATTGATTCCATCGCTGTAGAGATAAAGGAGCTCCGGGATATTTCTACCTCGGACGAAAAGCCCAAGATTGAGGCATTTGAAAAAGATTTCAAAGCCCTTGGTAATTCGTGGAGAATTTTCTATGAGAATTTTGGATCCAATACTGTCAAAGCTATCACAGAGCTTGCGCTACGCGGGGATCCACTTGGACAACGTGTGATCCAACGGCTCGTGCCGCAATTGCAGGAAGACGAAAAAGCAAGAGTCGAACGGTCGAGTGCCAGTTTCTACGAGGTTGCGCTCATGACAAATCAGATGACGATCCTGATTTTTGCTATTTCAACGCTCGTTGCGGCCTTCGTAGCGTACAGAGTCTCGAGCTATCTCAGTAAAAGTTTGAATGAATTAAAGCGCGGCACGGCGCGTCTGGGGGAGGGAAATCTTGACTATCGCATCATCTTGAATGCCAGAGACGAACTCGGTGATCTGGCACAAGCGTTCAATGAGATGAGCGCGAAGTTACAATCGGTGCGCACAGGACTCGAGGGAGCCAATCGCGAACTCGAGCTGAGCAATAAGGAAATCGAAAAGCAAAGGCAGGTCTCGGAATCCCTCCTCCTTAATATTCTCCCTTCACAAGTTGCGGAGGAGCTGCAAAGAAAAGGAGAAGTCGCACCGAAGTATTTCGAGGACGTGACGATTCTGTTTGCAGACTTTGCGAATTTTACCATGTCCACGGAACAGTTGGCCGCTGAGGAGCTTGTTCACATGTTAAATTATTACTTCACGGCGTTTGATCACATTATGAAGCGGTTCGAATTAGAGAAGCTCAAAACGATAGGGGACAGTTATATGTGCGTTGGTGGGCTGCCAGTCCGCTATCCCTCGCATCCTGTTGATATGGTCATGGCAGCGTTCGAAATGATAGCGGCAGTGGCCGGGCGCAATCGGCCGGACGAACCCACTCGTTGGTCAATCAGAGTTGGTATTCACACGGGACCTGTTATTGCGGGCGTCGTGGGGATCAACAAGTTTGCGTTTGATATCTGGAGTGAAGCGGTCAATCACGCATCGCGCCTCGAATCGGGGGGTGTTCCGAATCGTATTAACATCTCGGAGCGGACGTATTCACGAGTGAAGGACTTTTTTGATTGTGAGCATAGGGGAAAGGTACTCACGAAAGATAAGAAAGAAGTCGATATGTACTTTGTGAATGGAATCTTGCCTGCGCTTCAAGATGACAGTGATGAATTCGCACCTCCGGCCTTTTTGCGCCGATATCAATTATACTTCCAGAAAGACCCCCCGGATTTTCCATCGTCGTTGCTCCGGCGTACTTCTCCGATCGCAGGAGAGAAATTGAGCACCCGAAGCAGGAGTTCCCTGACGAGCAGCTAGACGGGCAAGGAATCCTCCAAGTATATGACCCGAGGGGCGGGTTTCCCTCGGCAATTCACTCCGGAGCTCATCGATGCTGACCTGTCCCTGAGAAACCAGCCCAATTTGTAAATTGTATCATCCTGAAGTGGGAGTATACCTCATCCTCATTGGATGAGCCTTCGGCTCAGAACGCGCAACCCTCAGCTTAGAAGGCCGCAGACCCTCTAAAATTGCAGCCAGGATTGTGAATAAGCAGGAATGAGCTTTGTTTGATTTCCAGCATATGGCGATCGCTCTGTGGCCCTTGACACTCTTCCCGAAAATACATATTTTCAGACAGAATACATCATAGCATTCAGAAAGGAAATCTTGTGAAAATCTTCGTACTACTTTTGGTTTTTCTTGCCGTATTCATGCTTTTCTCAGGTACGGTGCTCGCACAATACACCGTGCAGGGAACGGTCTCGGATGAATCGGGGAATCCGTTGGTCGGTGTGAATATTGTTGAGAAAGGAACGAAACACGGAACGACAACCGATGCCGTCGGGAAGTACTCATTCACCTACAGCTCGCCCAATGCAGTTATTGTCTTCAGTTCCGTCGGGTTCAGGAAACAAGAAATCAAGCCGGAGGGGAAAACTGAGCTGAACGTGGTAATGCAGGAGGGATTAGAACTCAGCGAAGTCTTTGTCGTGGGTACACGCAACGCAAACAGGTCGGTGACGGAAACGCCGGCCGCTGTCGATGTTCTCAATGTCGGCGAACTTCAAACACAAAGTGGGTATCTTGACGTTCATCAGATTCTTCAATATGTCGCTCCTTCTTTCAACGCGAATCGCCAGTCGGGTGCAGACGGAGCCGATCATATTGATCCTGCATCCATTCGCGGACTCGGACCCGATCAAACGCTTGTTCTCATCAACGGAAAGAGAAGACACCAATCTTCCCTTATCAATCTCTTCGGATCGCGGGGTCGCGGAAATACCGGTACAGACCTGGACGCCATTCCCGTCTCGGCAATCGATCGTATCGAAATTCTTCGAGACGGCGCAAGCGCGCAGTACGGATCGGATGCCATCGCAGGAGTCATCAACATCATTTTGAAATCCGACGTCGATGAATCTTCATGGAGCGTCACATCCGGAGCACACGAAACAAAGTACCGGCCGGATCGAAAGTTCGATGGGGAGGAATTCCAGATTAATGGAAACTATGGAATCCCCATTGGGAAAGGGGGCTTTGCCAACATGACCGTTGATTATCTTGGGAAGGGAAAAACGAACCGCCCCGCCGACCCCACGCAATTTGATATCTACCGCAGGCAATTTGGCGATGCCGAGTTGAAAAACCTTGGAACGTTCTTCAACGCGGCGCTGCCCGTCGGCGAGGGGGGAAGCTTCTATGCCTTTGGCGGTCTCAACTACCGGCACACCGATGCGTACGCGTGGACACGTGACCCCGGAAGCGAACGAAACGTTCTCAGCATTTATCCGCAGGGGTTCGATCCCCGTATCCAGTCGGTCATCACCGATCCATCGCTTTCACTCGGTATCCGGAGCAACATTGGAAAATGGAATGTAGACTTCAACAACACGTTTGGTTCCAATCGATTCCACTACTTTGTTGACGGCACGCTCAATCCATCGCTGGTTGACAACTCTCCGACACGATTCGATGCGGGTGGATTTCAACTGACGCAGAATACCACCGGAATCGACTTCACCCGGTTCTTCGGCAACGAGGTGAACGGCGTGAACGTCGCGTTTGGTGCAGAGTACCGCATCGAGAATTACGAAATTTTTCCGGGGGAGGAAGGTTCGTGGAAGAATTACGGACGGGTGATCTTCAGCATCGATAGCTCGTTCGACAGCAATGGAGGATTTACCGGCATGGATACAACATACCGTCCGGGTGGATCCCAGGGCTTTCCCGGCTTCCGCCCTGAGAACGTTGTCGACGAATCTCGAACAAACCTCGGCGCCTATGGCGACGTGGAATGTAATATCACAAAAGAATTTATGGTCGAGGCGGCAGCGCGCTACGAAAATTATAGCGATTTTGGTTCGACACTCAATGTAAAATTTGCTACGAGATATCAACTGAGTGATCAATTTGCTCTTCGCGCATCCGCCAGCACCGGATTCCGTGCCCCGTCGCTCGCACAGATCTACTTCAACTCAACGTTCACGGATTTTGTAGCGGGCGTTCCAATCGATAAGTTCATCGCTAAGAACAACAGCCCCATCAGCCGGGCGCTTGGCATTCCTCCACTGAAGGAAGAGACGGCGAAGAACGCAAGTCTCGGCTTCACCGCCACGCCCTTTGAGGGGTTCACTGCCACGCTGGATGGATATTATGTTGAGATCAAGGACCGCATTGTGCTGACGGGTGCTTTCGATCAATCCGATCCGGACATCGGTGCTTCTCTCATAGCATTGAATGTCGGAGCGGCGCAATTTTTCACCAACGCTCTCGATACGCGCACGCGCGGCATCGATCTCATTCTCACGTACGGAACCAATCTTGACGGCAACCCACTGCGATTATCGTATGCCGGAAACTTTAACGAGATGTCGTTGGGTGAGATCAAAACAAGTTCGAAACTTGCAGGCAAGGAAGACATTTACTTCGGAAGGCGCGAACAATACTTCCTGCTTGCGTCCGCTCCTCCAAGCAAAATGACGCTCTCGGTCGATTATGCCTGGGATCGTCTCCATACCAATTTCCGGCTCACTCGATTTGGAGCGGTTAAGCTCATTGACTGGCTGGATGAGGAAGATATTTATGAAGCCAAGATGACGACTGACCTGAGCGTTGGGTACGAACTGAGCAGCAACGTGATGTTGATTCTCGGCGGCGCGAATATTTTTAACGTCTACCCGACAGTGCAGGATACGCAGACGGAGACTGGTGGACTCTGGGATGCGGTTCAGATGGGTTTCAGCGGAAGGTTCTACTTCGCAAAACTGAACTTCAAGCTGAACTGAATGAACATCGGGAAGTATGCAATGCGTGCGGTCGAATCGTTCACAAGATAAGCTCCGGATCGCGCGCACTGCAAACCCGCTATTTAGAGACGCGTAGCGGTCTGGACTCTGAAATCGCAAACCGCCTCCACTCAGGTTGACGTTTCTTGTAAAACGCCTAACGGAATTTCATCAGATCACGTTAGGCATTTTCTTACCATTGGAGCGCTTGTAGAGTTTCAGGTGAGAGGTGAACATTGTCAGACCGCTTTTGGGTTGACAATCCATCGACAGCAGGAATAAATTTGTGACCCCGCCCAGAATCTGCGCCAAAGGCGCATCCGCCATCTTTTTGGCGGAGAACTGGAAGCAAATGTGACCCCGGCGCGAATCGAACGCGCAACCCTCAGCTTAGAAGGCTGATGCTCTATCCATTTGAGCTACGGGGCCAAGGTCTCGTCGACTACTTCCAACAATAAAGTTAGAAAAAATAGGATGGAAATGCAAAACTCTATGGGAAGGCGTAGAGCAGAGAATAGAGAGCATCGAGTAGCCGGAAGTAACCACGGAGGTTCGTGCAAAAATCTTCTTGGCCTCACACCTCTCCTGCCATCTCCCATCTACTATCTATCACCTACCACCTGAACCCTCGAACCTCCAACCTGAAACCTCCAGCCCCGCTGGCGGCATGTCCGATTCTTGCGAGCCAGGGCACGACTCAGCGTTCCAAAATCCTCAACCAACCCTCATTATCCAGAGCGGATTCTGATTCACCGGAAGGGATCCATCGTATAAGGTTATCACTCCCTGGATAGTCCAGTTCGGCAGGACCTGGCCTTGAATCTGCACCTGGAGACCTGGATCGTTCAAACCGACGCAGACGATTGCACCGGTGGCCGGGTTGAAAAGCCCCTCCGCGTATTGGGCGGCAAGGCCGTCGATGCCTGCGGTGATATTGAGATACGGACCGAATTGCCTGTCTGTTCGTGGTTTCGGTGACACAGTCGATGATCGCGCCTGGGCATTAGCAGGCTGTTGAAAAAGTCATAAAAAATAGTTTTTCACACGCGTCGAATCCTTGAATTGATGTATTATATTTGTACGAGTTCATCACACACGAAGGAGAAAACAGACGATGCGCGGTATTCAAGAGACGCAAGACAAGT
>ORMF010840403.1_pt1 | contig 12209 bp, 9 predicted proteins | sample 1779871 | NCBI WGS metagenome assembly ORMF01 (sample SAMEA104232316, study PRJEB22302) | groundwater metagenome | biome: forest; feature: aquifer; material: groundwater | place: USA | collected 2011-08-07 | depth 5.4 m | reverse complement strand
GTCGCGCAGGGGGATGTGATCAAGGTGGGCGGCCTGCATTGTATCGGCACCGAGCGCCACGAGTCGCGACGCATCGACAACCAGCTGCGCGGCCGTGCCGGTCGACAGGGCGATCCCGGATCATCGCGCTTCTATCTGTCGCTCCAGGACGACCTGATGCGCATCTTCGGGTCCGCTCGGATCTCTGGCCTGATGCAGAAGCTGGGCATGGAAGAGGGCGTGCCAATCGAACACGGCATGGTGTCGCGCGCCATCGAGCGCGCTCAGAAGCAGGTCGAAGCGCAGAACTTCTCGGTCCGCAAGCACCTCCTCGAGTACGACGATGTGATGAACAAGCAGCGCGAGAGCATTTACGCGCTGCGCCGCGAGATCCTCGACGGCAAAATTCGTATCACCGAAGAGGAAGTGGTCGACACTCGCGAGTACCTGATGACGCTCGCCGAAGACCTTCTCGACTCGACCGTCGAGACGTACGCGGCTCGAACGGCGAACTTCGACGAGTGGGACCTCGACGCGCTTAGAGTGGAGATTACGCGTCTCTTCGCGCTCGACGTTGCCGGCATCGAGTTCGATGATTTGACATCTGACGAGATCCGCGAGGCGCTGTGGGACACCATCCTGGCGTCCTACAGCGAAAAGGAAAAGCTCGTCGGCCGCGAGATCCTGCAGCGCGTCGAACGCGACATGATGCTGCAAATTGTCGACGCGCAGTGGAAGGACCACCTGTACAGCCTCGATCATCTCAAGGAGGGCATCGGCCTTCGGGGCTACGGTCAGCGCGATCCACTGATCGAGTACAAGAAAGAGAGCTTTGCCCTCTTCCAGGCGATGAAGCTGCGCATCGACGAGGAAGTCGTCCGGGTGCTGTGGAGCCTGCGTCCGATCAGAAACGAAGTCGGGGAGGCCTCCCCGATGGCCCAACCCGTGCGGCGGGCCCCCAGAATGCCGCTGATCCTCGGCCGAGGCGCCGCCGAGACGCTTCCTCCCTTCGCCGCCCCTCGGCGTGACGGTGTCGAGTCAGGCGTGCCGGAAGGCGTGCCGCGCGGCCAGCGGCCGCCCCGCGTCGGCGGAGACGATGCGCCGGTGAAGACCATCCGGCGCGAAGAACCAAAAGTCGGACGGAACGATCCCTGCCCGGCCGGAATCGGAGAGAAGTACAAGAAGTGTCACGGTGCAGCTGCCTAGGAGCACGCATGCCGTTCAAGATTGAATCACCGGTGCTTGCGTCGTCCGATACGGCGGCGGGGTTCGCCACGGCGCTGACGTTCGACGATGTGCTGCTCGTGCCGCAGCATTCGACGGTGTTGCCCTACCAAGTTGACGTCAGCACCAAGTTGACCCGCCGTATTCGTTTGAACGTGCCGCTCGTGAGCGCGGCGATGGACACCGTCACCGAATCCAGGCTCGCCATCGCCATGGCGCAGCATGGTGGGCTCGGCGTCATTCACAAGAACCTGTCCATCGAGCAGCAGGCGTCAGAGGTGGACCGCGTGAAGCGCTCCGAGAGCGGGATGATCGTCGACCCGATCACACTCTCTCCCACGCATCGGATCTACGAGGCGCTCGACCTGATGCGAAAGTACCGGATTTCAGGCGTGCCGATCACCGACGATGGCAGTAAGGAAGGGAAACTCGTCGGCATTCTGACCAACCGCGATCTTCGATTCGAAACCAACGTCAATCGCCCGATCGGCGACATCATGACGCGCGATCCGCTCTTCACGGTACCGACGGGCACAACCCTGGACGGGGCGCGCGAGAGACTTCACCAGCACAAGGTCGAGAAGCTGCTGGTCGTCGATCGCGATTTCCGCCTCAAGGGCCTCATCACGGTCAAAGACATTCAGAAAGCCGTGAAGTATCCAGGCGCGTCGAAAGACTCCCTCGGACGCCTGCGCTGCGGCGCCGCGATTGGCGTGGCAAAAGACACGATCGAACGCGCCGACGCGCTCGTGGCCGCGAACGTCGACGTATTGGTCATCGACACCGCGCACGGTCACTCCCAGGGCGTGCTCGCCGTCGTCGGTCGCGTGCGCCAGCGATTCCCAGATGTCGACCTCGTGGCGGGCAACGTCGCGACGGCCGATGGCGTCAGGGCGCTGATCGACCAGGGCGTGGACGCCATCAAAGTGGGCATCGGCGCCGGGTCCATCTGCACCACGCGTGTCGTCGCCGGCATCGGAGTGCCGATGATCACCGCGATCATCGACTGCGCCAAGGCCGCCGAGGCTCGCGATATCCCGATCATTGCGGATGGCGGCATCCGCTTCTCGGGCGACATCGTCAAGGCTCTGGCTGTCGGCGCCAGCGCGACCATGATCGGGAATCTCTTTGCGGGCACCGACGAAAGTCCGGGCGAGCTGATCCTGTATCAGGGGCGCAGCTTCAAGGAATATCGCGGCATGGGATCGATCGGCGCGATGCGGCGCGGCAGCCGCGACCGATATTTTCAGGACGAGTTCGATCTCGACGGCATGGCCTCGACCGGAGAAGGCAGCAGCGAGAAGCTGGTACCGGAGGGCATCGAAGGACGCGTGGCTCATAAGGGCAGCGTGGCCGCCATGGTTCACCAGCTCGTTGGAGGGCTGCGCGCCGGCATGGGCTATTGCGGGACAGCCACCATCGGCGACTTGCAGCGCGACGCGAAGCTCATTCGCGTCACTCCCGCCGGCTTTCGGGAAAGCCATGTGCACGACGTCGCGATCACCAAGGAAGCGCCGAATTATCGATCGGAGTAAGCGGAAACTGGCGTGCGGCATTTGGCGCCCGACCTGAAGGTCGGGCCTACGGGGGAGCCTACGAGGCTGCCTTTCTCTAGGCTTCGTGAATTATCCGGGCTAGGCATGATCGTAGGCCCGACCTTCAGGTCGGGCGTCACCCCTCGACAATCCGAATGGTCCGCATCGAGTCGTCGCCGTGGAGGATCTCGACGCTGATCGCGTCCGCGAACGGCCGCGGAAGACGATCAGGCCACTCAATGGCCGTGACCCCTCCCGCAAGCGTGATGTCATCCAGGCCGACGTCGTCGACTTCGGACGGCCGCAGGCGGTACAGATCGACGTGATAAAGCGCGAGGCGTCCGCCCCGATACTCCTGTATCACAGTGAATGTGGGACTGCTGACCTCGCCCGGATCAATTCCAAGGCCCTCGGCGAGACCTCGAACGAAAGCGGTCTTGCCGGCTCCGAGATCGCCCGAGAGCAGGACGACCGCCCCGCCCTCGAGGGGCGTCGACAGCGCTCGCCCGGCTGCCTCGGTTTCGGATTCCGAGTGGGTCGTGAGGATCCGTGCCATCTCAGGATCCCTGCTCACGACGATCACCGCAGGGGGCGCAGAGCTCACGGAGAGCGTTTTCGAAAGTGAGACTCTGCGTGATCTGCGACCTCCGCGGTGATGATCGTTCTCAGAATGATCCGCTCCGGTCGTCACTGTTCCGACGCCCCGTGAGGTCCATGATCGCGTCGCCGAGATGCGCCGCGAGATCGCCGGCTGTCATCGCCACTTCGCCCTTGTTGCCCTCAGTGAGGTCGCCAGCCAGCCCATGCAGGTACACGGCAAGCTTGCAGGCGGCCTCGGCGTCGAGCAATTGAGCGAGCCAGGCGGCGATCATCCCCGTCAGGACATCGCCGGTGCCGCCCGTCGCCATGCCGGGGTTTCCGGTGGGATTGATGAACACCCTCTCGTCGGGAGTCGCAATCAGCGTCCGATGCCCTTTCAACACGACGTAGACGTGGTGCGCCACGGCGAAATTCCTCGCGATCTCAAGGCGGCTGGACTGCACCTCGTCCGTCGACATCCCCACGAGGCGTGCCATTTCACCAGGATGCGGTGTGATGATGACGTCACGTCCCTCACGTCCAGAGAGCCGATCCGGATCGTTCGCAAAGGCGTTCAATCCATCTGCATCGATCACGACCGGCATCGTCGCGCGATCCACGAGCGCCTGGATGAATGCGCGCGTCGAGCGGCCCCGGCCGAGTCCAGGGCCAATGGCGACGACGTCGCGCGCCAGATCGATCACTCGATCGACGGACCGGGGATCGAGCCCGTCATGGCCCTCCTCAATCGCTTCCGTCATGTACTCGGCGCCCAGTGACGCCACGACGGCTTGACAGCCAGCGCCTGTCGCCACGGTCACGAGCCCGGCGCCCGAACGCAGCGCGCCGACCGCCGACAGGTGCGCCGCGCCACTCTTCCCCTTCGACCCGGCGACTATGAGCACGCGGCCGTAATCGCCCTTGTGTGTATCGGGGGCGCGCGGCGTGACGAGCTCGCGCATCGATCCCCGCGTCAGAAGGTCGACGCGCGGCTTATCGATCGCGTCGAAGATCTCTGACGGAATGCCAATATCGGCAATGACGATGTCGCCGGCGCGTGTTTCGGCGGGTGGCAGCACCAGACAAAGCTTCGGCGCCCCAAGCGTGACGGTCATGCCCGCCTCGATCGATGGACCGATCACATCGTGGGAGTCGGCCGATAAACCCGACGGCAAATCGAGAGCGACCACAGGAATGCCGGATCCGTTGACGTCCGCGACGACCGTGTCCATCAGACCGGACAACGGTGCATTCAGGCCTGTTCCGAAAATCGCGTCCACGATTAGCGTGCAGTCGCGAATTTCCGTAACGTGTAGCTCCCATGCCTGGCTATCGGCAATCTCCACGACCGCGAGGCCAAGGCGACCCAGGATCTCGAGGTTCGTTCGCGCGTCCCCGCGAATCTCGGCGACACGTCCGATAACGAACACCGAGACATCCACGCCGCGCTGCGCCAGCGTGCGAGCGACAACAAATCCATCTCCGCCGTTGTTGCCGCGGCCGCAGAGCACCGCGACCTGTCGCTCCAGGAGATCGCTGTGAACGGCCTCAATGGCCGCGACCACCTGACGGCCTGCGTTCTCCATGAGGACGACAGACGGAATGCCGATTTCTTCGATCGTCCGGCGGTCGGCTTCCCGCATCTGAGACGAGTTCAAGACGCGCATAGGGCCAATGTCAGAAACCTATCCATCACCAGGACACGAAGGATACTACGTCCTTTGTGATGGATCAGCGGCGGAGTGTGATGGTACTCTCGAAGTGATGACTGCAACCGTCAACGTGAACGGGCGCGTCTTCGACGAGACGAACGCGCGTATTTCGGTCTTCGACCACGGGTTTCTCTACGGCGAAGGCATCTATGAGACGCTTCGCACCTACTACGGGGAGCCGTTTCTCTTCGATCGGCACATGCGGCGCCTGCGCCAATCGGCCGAGATGCTGAGACTTGTCGTTCCCCTGTCAGATGCCGAGATTGCGGTGCGCTTTCGCGAGACGATGAGGGCTGCTGGACTTGGCACCGGGGACGGGTTGCACGAGGCGTACATCCGCATGCTCGTGACGCGTGGGGTGGGCGAGATCTCGTACGACCCCGCAATGTGCGGGGAGTCGTCGGTCGTCGTCATCGTGAAGCCGCAGGTGGACCCCGCTCCGGACGTGTTCGAACACGGCGTCCGGGTGGTGCTGGTACCGATTGTCAGGAATCACCCAGGCTCGGTCAATCCGCTCATCAAATCGAACAACCTGCTGAACAACGCGCTCGCGATGCAGGAGGCGTTCCGGCACGGCGCGTTCGAGGGGGTGATGCGCAACTATCGAGGCGAACTGGCGGAATGCACCACCGCCAATCTCTTCATCGTCAGGGACGGCGCGGCGCTCACGCCGCCGATCGATGCGGGCCTGCTCGCGGGCATCACACGCGAGTTTCTGTTCGACGTGGGCCCGGCGGTCGGCATTCCCGTTCGGGAGCAGGTCCTGAAGGACGATGATCTCTTCCTGGCGGACGAAGCATTTCTGACGAGCACGACTCGCGAAGTCGTGCCGATCGTGCAGGTGGACGACAGGACGATCGGGTCTGGAAAGCCCGGGCCGATGACCAAAACGATCCTGGCTGGCTACCGCCAGCGCGCGCACGCCAAGTGTGTCGTAGGCCTGTCGTAGGCCCGACCTTCAGGTCGGGCGTCGGGATTCGGCCCTATGCGCCCGACCTGAAGGTTGGGCCTACGAGTACTCTTCTATGAGTACTCTTCCATTGGTGGGCAGGCGCAGACCAGATTGCGGTCCCCGTACGGGTTGTCGATGCGGCCGACGCTCGGCCAGAACTTGCGCGCGCGGACGAACGGCAGCGGAAATGCCGCCTGTTCGCGCGAATACGGATGAGACCACGTGTCGGACGCCACCGCCGCAGCGGTGTGGGGCGCATTCGTGAGCACGTTGTCTTTCGGATCGGCCTTCCCATCGATGACGGCCTGAATCTCTCCGCGAATCGCAATCATCGCCTCGCAAAACCGATCGAGTTCCGCTTTGGGCTCGCTCTCGGTCGGTTCAATCATGAATGTCCCTGCCACCGGGAACGACACCGTCGGCGCGTGGAAGCCGTAGTCCATGAGCCGCTTCGCCACATCGGTTTCGTCGATGGTTCCTCCGCTCGCCTGCTTCAGCGGACGCAGATCGAAAATCATCTCGTGCGCGACACGGCCGTTCGGCCGGGTATAGAGCACCGAATAGTACGGCTCGAGTCTGGACTTGATGTAGTTGGCGTTGAGGATCGCGTACCGCGTGGCCTCGGTCATGCCGTTGCCACCGAGCATCTGGATATACGCATAGGAGATGAGAAGGATGCTCGCGCTGCCCCAGGGCGCGGCCGACACTGCGTGAATGGCCTTCGCCCCCCCGGTCCTGACGACCGGGTGCCCCGGCAAATACGGCGCGAGGTGGGCGGCCACGCCGATTGGCCCCATGCCTGGGCCGCCGCCGCCGTGCGGAATGCTGAACGTCTTGTGCAGATTGAGATGGCAGACATCTGCGCCGATCGCCGCCGGGTTCGTCAGCCCCACCTGGGCGTTCATGTTGGCGCCGTCCATATACACCTGTCCGCCGTGCTCGTGCACGATCGCGCAGATGTCCTGAATGCTCTCTTCGTAGACGCCGTGTGTAGAGGGGTACGTCACCATGAGTGCCGAGAGACGATCGCGGTGCTCCTCGGCTTTCGCGCGTAGGTCGCCGACATCGATGTTGCCGTCCTTCGTGCTTGCGACAACGACGACGCGCATGCCAGCCATCACGGCGCTGGCGGGATTGGTCCCATGCGCGGACGCGGGAATGAGCGCGACGTCTCGCGACGAGTCGCCCCGATCGAGATGAAACGCCCGAATCACCATCAGACCCGCAAACTCTCCCTGCGCACCTGAGTTCGGCTGCAGAGACACGGCCGCGAACCCGGTGATCTTCACAAGTGCCGCCTCGATCTCCCGGACAATGTGCTGATACCCCTCCATCTGATCGACCGGCACGAACGGGTGCGGCCGCGAGAACTCCGGCCACGTGATTGGCAGCATCTCGGAAGCAGCATTCAGCTTCATCGTGCAGGAGCCGAGCGGAATCATTGCGGTGTCCAGGCCGAGGTCCTTGCGCTCGAGGTTGCGGATGTATCGCATCATCTCGGTTTCGGAGTGATGCCGATTGAACACCGGGTGCGTCAAGAATGGTGATGTGCGGGCAAGAGCGTCGGGATACCCCGAGAACGGTGATTCAACGCGCGGCGTCATCGCCACCGGTACCTTGCGCACGGCTTTCGCAAACACGCCAACGATCGCTTCCACGTCGGCGACTGATGTCGTCTCGTCAACCGCCACGTTCACCGTTCCGTCGTCTCGATAGCGGAAGTTGAGCCGGGCCTCCAGCGCAGCCTCTCGAACGCGAGCGGCCGGCGCCCCCCCGACGCGCAGTGTGTCGAAAAACTGTTCGTTCAACTGCCGAAGACCGAGTGTTCGAAGCGCTCCCTCCAGAAGCAGGGCCCGCCCGTGCACGTCTTGGGCAATCCGGAGCAGGCCTTTCGGCCCGTGGTAGACCGCGTAGAAGCCGGCAATGTTCGCGAGCAGAGCCTGCGCCGTGCAGATGTTCGACGTGGCCTTCTCACGGCGAATATGCTGCTCGCGCGTCTGCAACGACATTCGGTACGCCCGATTGCCGTGGACGTCCACCGAGACGCCGATGACACGGCCCGGTGCCTGACGGATGTGCGATGTCTGCGTGGCAAAAAAGGCCGCGTGCGGTCCACCATATCCCATCGGGACGCCGAAGCGCTGGGAGTTCCCGAACGCGACGTCAGCGCCCATCTCACCAGGGGGTGTCAGCAGCACAAGGCTCAGGAGGTCCGTGGCGACGGCCACCAGCACACCGGCCGCTTTCGCTCGACTCACGAACGTGCGGATGTCGTGCACGGTGCCGCGCTCATCCGGCGTCTGGACCAACGCCCCGAACACACGGCCGTCCAGATCCGTCTTCTGAAAATCGCCGACGACCAGCTCGATGCCGAGGGGCTCGGCCCGTGCACGCAGCACAGCGATTGTTTGCGGGTAGCACGAGTCCGCCACGAAGAACTGAACCGGACCACGATCGTTCTCGACCCGACGGGCCTGCACCCGGTGCAGTATCGTCATGGCCTCGGCGGCGGCGGTCGCCTCGTCGAGCAGCGACGCGTTCGCAACCTCCATTCCGGTCAGGTCGGACACGGCGGTCTGAAAATTTAGGAGCGCCTCGAGTCGGCCCTGGGCGATCTCGGCCTGATACGGCGTGTACGGCGTGTACCAGCCAGGGTTCTCGAGCACATTCCGGAGAATCACGCTCGGCGTGACACAGTCGTAGTAGCCCACACCGATGTGCGACTTGAAGAGCTGATTGCGAGCGGCGATGTCCCGTAGTCCACGCAGAAAGTCGTGCTCCGGCTGTCCATCGGGCAAGTCAAGACGCTTCGAGAGACGGATGCGTGCGGGAACCGCTTCGTCGATGAGCGCGTCGAGCGATGGCGCGGCGACCACCTCGAGCATCGCGGCGGCGTCGGTCTCGTCCGGACCGATATGGCGGAAACAAAATGATTCTGAATCGAAAGTCATGTGGTGGTTCGTGACGAGACGCCCGACCTAAAGGTCGGGCCTACGCGATTAGGTCCTACGTGACTGCGGTCCTGATGAGGTCCGCGTACTGCGCTCGGTCAAGGAGTGCGGCTGTCTCGCTCGGATTCGAGAGCGCGAGCACGATCATCCAGCTGCCATGGGGGTCGGTGTTGACGACCTCGGGCTTTTCTTTGAGCGCGGTATTGACCTCAACGACTTCGCCCGACACCGGCGCGAAGAGCTCCGACACCGCCTTCACGGATTCGATGCTACCGAAGGACTGACCGGACTTCAGGGTCGCGCCCACTGCCGGCAACTCCAGATACACGACATCGCCGAGCTGCTGTTGCGCATACGCCGTGATGCCGACACGGCCGCGATCGCCGGCCAGCTCGATCCACTCGTGATCCTTCGTGTACTTGAACGCCTCTGGATAGGCCATCTGTGCTCTCTCCTGAACGCCCGAGCCAACGCGCGGGCCTACGTCGCTCTTCGCCCGACCTAAAGGTCGGGCCTACGATAAGGTCGGGCCTACGATAAGGTCGGGCCTACGATAAGGTCGGGCCTACGATAAGGTCGGACCTACGATCCGACTTCGACGTCGGACCTACGAACCGACGTCAAGGCCGGGCCGACCATCCCGGGCCGATGCTCCGCGTGGCCGTTTGTAGAACGGCAGCGGAACGACCCCCGCCCGCGCTCGCCGCCCTCGGATATCGACGGTGAACTCGGTGCCAGGCACCGTATGCGCCACGGGCAGGTACGCCATCCCGATCGCTTTCTTCAACGTCGGCGTCTGCGTGCCGCTCGTCACGTATCCGACCTTCGCATCGTTGACGTAGGCGTCGTAGCCATGGCGCGCAATCCCCCGGTCGTGCATCTCAAATCCCACGAGCTTTCGCGTCACGCCGCCCGCCTTCTGCAGGCGAAGGACATCCGATCCGATGAAGTCGCCCTTGTTCCAGCCAACGATCCAGCCGAGATCCGCTTCCAGGACCGTCGTCGTCTCGTCGATGTCGTTGCCGTGCAGGCGCATACCGGCCTCGAGGCGCAACGTGTCTCTCGCGCCGAGCCCACAGGGAATCAGGCCTGCCGGCCCGCCTGCTTCGACAATGACCTGCCATACATGGTCGGCCGACTGCGGAGGCACGAAGATTTCGAAGCCATCCTCGCCGGTGTAACCCGTCCGAGACATGGTGGCCCGCACGCTCGCGACCTCGCCGTGCGCGAACCAGTAGTACTTCATCGACGACAGATCCACGCCCGTGAGCGGCTGCAGCACCTCCAGCGCGCGCGGCCCCTGCACGGCAAGCAGTGCGTAGCGCGAGCTGGCGTTGACCACCGCGGCATTGAGAGATCCCACGTGCGCCACGATATGCGCGTAGTCCGTTTCGATGTGCGAGGCGTTGACGACGAGCAGGAAGTGCCGTGTGGCGAGGCGGTAGACGAGCACATCGTCCACGAAGGTTCCCCTGGGCGACAGCAGCCCCGAGTAGTGCGCCTGGCCGACATTGAGCTTCGAGGCGTCGTTGCACGAGATGAGCTGCACCAGCGCCAGGGCATCGCCCCCGGCGATCTCGATCTGGCCCATGTGGCTGACATCGAAGAGGCCCGCTCTCTCGCGGACCGCCGTGTGCTCCGCCGCAATGCCGGAGTACTCGACCGGCATGTCCCAGCCACCGAACGGAACCATCTTTCCACCCGACGCGCGATGACGAGCGTTGAGCGGCGTCTTCTTGAGAGGCGCCTCGGTGGTGTGGGCCTGATCCATGGGTGTGCGGGACTGATCGCGTGACCGGAACGCGTTACGGTACTATGCGCCTTCGAGGGCGGTCAAGGAATCAGGCGTCACGTGACGAGCGCGCGTCGGCGCGTCTTGGCGACGAGGTCAAGGCCAGCAGTCCGGCGGGCAGGGCGCTCGGCTCCATTCGGACTCTTCGGGTGCCTCACGGGCGTCTCGTGGTCGCCGACCGAAGAGTCGCCGGCAAATGATGCGAACCGGGTGGCGCTCATGGTATCGTGCGGGCTTCCATGGCAATCTTCATTTGGTCTTCAGGAGGATGTATGCGAATAGCGCTGGGACTGGCGATCGTGACGGTATTCGGCCTTGCGGCCATGGCAAACGAAAAACCGCCCGCAGACTTCCAGCAGGCGATGAGAGAGAACGGCGCGACCCTGCAAAAACTGGCCAAGGACGTTGAGGCGAAAGACTACGACGCCATAGCGGCTGGTGCCGCGACCTTGAAGAAGAATTTCATGGGTCCAGTCGGCAAGTACTTCACCGACCACAAGAGCGAGGCCGCGCTGAAGAAATGCACCGAGGCCTTCGCTGCAGCTGACAATTTGGAGAAGGCCGGGAAGGCGAAGAACGACACGTCAATAGCTGAATCGCGCAAGGCCATGCAAAGTGCCTGTGGCAGCTGTCACATGGCTCATCGCGAGCAACTCCCTGACAAGACGTTTGAGATCAAATAGCCCTGGGTTATCAGCCATTACGCACCGAAGGATCGTGCACAGATTACCTCCTAGAAGGCGGATGGCAAGCTCGCTCATGGCTGGCTCGAAGGCCGTGAGCGAGCAAAACACGTCGCTTGAAAATTTGTCACAATAGGGGCATGCCGCTCTTCGAATACGCGTGCCGTGACTGCGGCCACCAGTTCGAATATCTGACCCGCGCCGGCCAGACCCCCTCGTGCCCGTCCTGCTTTAGTGAAGCGCTCGAGAAACAGCTCTCGGTGTTTGCGGTGGGCGCCGGCACCCGGTCGACGACGTCCAAGCCGGCAGGCCCGTGCGGTGCCTGCGGCGACCCACGCGGTCCGGGCTCCTGCTCGCTGAACTGACTCCTCGCCCGCTCTTGTGGAGCGAGCCTCGCATTCGCAGCTCGAGCTCCTTAGAGTCAACCGCCCGGCAGCGCGACACACCGCCGCATTCGATCTATGCGCTTTCGAGGGCGGTCAAGGAATCCGGCGGCTCCCTATCGCGAGCGACCGGCCGCTGCGTCCACGGCGTCTGGCTCGAATCGTCGCGTTCCGAGCCCGTACACTTCAGATACGAGACCAGCGTGTGATAGCTGATGTCGAGCACGCGGCAGGTTTCGCGCTTGTTCCCCTGGCAGCGCTCGAGGACGGCACGCGCGTAGCGACTGCCCCATGCCCGCATGGTCTCGGCTCGCTGGCGCGTCGGCTCCAGAGCGGCGGCGAAATCGCCGCGAAGGACTGGCGGAAGATCCTCCAGCTCGATCACGTCAGACTCGGTAAGGGCGACGGCACGCTCGATC
>ORMF010284120.1_pt1 | contig 12209 bp, 6 predicted proteins | sample 1779871 | NCBI WGS metagenome assembly ORMF01 (sample SAMEA104232316, study PRJEB22302) | groundwater metagenome | biome: forest; feature: aquifer; material: groundwater | place: USA | collected 2011-08-07 | depth 5.4 m | reverse complement strand
ACCTTCACCTTCCGCCGTTCAGCATTTACACAGACAAGGCGATTGTGCCGTTCCCGAAGGGCAAATCAACCGACAACTATCTGTTTACGGTCGTTTATCAGAACTCTAAGGGGCTCGCCCCACAGTTCCCGATCGAGCTGCGGATCAAGGACAATGCCACCGGCATTACGACGTCCTTGGTTATGAACCCTATCGACCCGGTTGGGCCGAATGAGTACATTCAGGGCGTGCGGTATCAAATGCAGATCACTGCGCCCAATCCGCCGCTGAATATCGGCCAGCACGACGTGACGTTCGGTTTCCAGACCTTTGGGGCTGCCACTCCGACGCTTACATTGACGGTCAACGGCCCGCCCGTCCTGAGCCTGCCGATCACTCCGGCCAACGGCAGCAGCTACAGCCAGGCCGCCGACGTCATATTCAGCGTGAAATACACCGATCCGAACGACGACCCGCCGACGATCATCAGCGTGGTCATCGATCAGGGCACGCCGAATCAGCGAACGATCACCTTAACGCCGGTGCCCGGCCAGCCGCAGCCGCTAAACTACACGACCGGCGTGACATTCCAAGCCGTCGTTCCGGGCGGGCCAAATTCCCCGCCCAGCCTTGCGGTGGGTGCGCACTCGTTCCACTTCATTTCTAATGATGGAACGGAAGACTCCAACATAATTCCGGCGCCGGACTGGACCGTCACGATCGTTCCTGCCCAGCCGCCGGTCTTGAGCGAGCCTTCTCCAGGCACTCCTGCCACGAATAACGGCACGCTCACTCCGACCAGCGGCGCGCGGTCGGCGCAATATACCTACGCGGTTAAATACACCCATCCGCAGGGGGTTGCGCCGGTCAACGACGCGGTGCAGCTCTTCATCGACAACCAGGCGCCGATCAATATGACACGGCCGCCGGGACCGGTCGACTACGCCGCCGGAGTTATTTACTCGTTTACGACCGCGCCGAACTTCTTAGCGGCCGGGGCGCACACCTACTTCTTCCAGGCCGCCGATCGGATATCGACCGCAAGGCTGCCGGTTGGAACCGGGACGTACGCCGGTCCGACCCTCAACTTCCCGCCGACGCTGACGAACGGTACGGTCCAGGTGGTTGGTGGGGCGACCTCGACTATCAATGCACAGAACGTTCTCACGCCCGCCATAAAGGGCAACGTTCTGACGAACATGGTCTTCCAGGTCGTCTACACCGACGCCGACAACGTGGCGCCGGGACCGGGCGGGTACGTTCGTCTCGTAATCGATGGCGGCTCACCCGTGACACTGACTGCCACCGGTACGCTGAACTATGGCGCCGGCGTCAGCTACGTTAGTTCGTCGATGGGTCTGTCGCCCGGACAGCATACGTTCCACTTCGAAGCGTCCGACGGCCTGGACCCGGCCCGGCTTCCTGCCACCGGTGAGGTCTCCGGCATATCGATCGCGAACCTGCCCATCCTGGAAGCGATCAATCCTTCCGGTGATGACGGCACGCTCACGCCGAGATTGGGACCGCTTTCGACCACCTTCACATATAAGATCAAATATCGGCATCCGGACAATACGGGGCCGGCATCGGTGAAGGTGTTTATCGATGGGCAAGCGTTCAATATGACCAAGCTCAACGCCACGACGAATTATGCCGCGGGCGAAGTCTATGTGTTCACTTACCGGTTCCCGAGCGGTACCAACCATAACTATCGGTTCGAGGCAGTCGACACAGTGAGCCCGAGCTATACCGCCTACTATCCGGGTCCGGGCGCGGGCAACACCATAGCCGGTCCGACTATCAACCTGCCGGTGTTTAATCAACCCTCGTTCAACCCGAACCCGGGAATCGCGGGCCAGCCGATGACTATCGGTGGGCAATTGGTGACCAACACGCAGTTCTCGACGGTGGTCAGCGTTAAGCTGATCCGGCCGGACGGCACGGGCTTCAACCAGTCGGTTAATACCAACATCGACGGCACTTTCCAGGTTACGTTCACGCCGGATCAGACCGGTGACTGGAAGGTGGAATTCAGTTGGGCCGGCCAGACGGGCGTCTACGATCCGATCACGACACAGTTCCCATTCCGAGTGACCGGGTTCAGTTTGGCGCTCAACTCGGGCGAGCTCGACATGATCTCGCCGACGATAGTGCCCGTTACGCCGGATCCGTCAATCACACTTGGCGTTCAGGATACAGGCGGTAATCCGCTTTCGGTCACCGAGCTTAACCTGATCAAATGGGTTCCAAGCGCGGGGACCGGACGCTACTTTATCCTCAACCTCGACGCAACGTTCCCCGGAATGACCGGAGGACAGAGCTACTGGGTTAGGCCGAATCAATCGCTCAGCATCAATCCGCGGGGCAAGCTGTGGGATCAGACCCAATCGTATGAGATCCCGCTGACCAATGGCTGGAATATGATCGGCACCGTCTATCTCCAGGATACGAGCTGGGGCGCTACGAAGGTCCGGTTCCAGGGTCAGCTTATCCCGCTGAGCCAGGCCGGAAACATCGTTCGACCGATCGCGTGGACTTACGATAAGGGCACCGGTGGATATGCGCTGGTCGATAGTGTTAGCGGAATGCTCCGGACCGGGAGAGGCTACTGGGTGCGTGCGCTCCAGGACTGCTCGATCGTAATTGCAGCGCCTGGCCAGGCGCGCTCGGTGGAGGTCACCCGTGACGCTGTCGATCGGTCTGCCAGCATCCAGATCATGGCGCGGTCCGGAAATCGGTCTGATCAGGACAACTTCGTTGAGATGAGCGGAACGACCGCGTCCCGCCTGGCACTAATGGAGAAGCCGCCATACATTGGCGACTATGTCTCTGTTCGGCTGCTCGATCCCGCCAAGGTCGATCTGCCTGCCGATACCCGCGCGGCCACGACCGGCCAGACCATTATTCCGTTCCAGGTCGAAACGGATCGGAAGAACGCGGACGTAACGGTGCAGTTCCCGAACTTCAGCACGATAGGCCGGAAGTACGAAGTATCGCTGCTGGACCTGGCGTCGAAGTCGACCCGGGCGATCGGGACTTCCGGTGCGTACTCGTTCAATAGCGGCGATGCGACGAATCCGCGCCGGTTTGCCCTGCTCGTGAGCCCGCGAAGTCTCAATACTGGGATACGGATCACCGATCTGCGGGCCTCAAACCCGTTGGGCCGGGCCGGAGGTACGACCTTTACCTTCGCACTATCCAGCAGCGGGAACATCCGGGCTCAGATCATTGGAGGAACCGGTACTGTCATCCGCGACCTGGCTCAGGGACGCGCTGCAACCCGCGGCGCCAACACCCTGATCTGGGATGGCAAGAACAGTCAGGGCATCGCCGTGCCCTCTGGCACCTACACAATGAAGCTAACTGCTTCAGACGATAGCGCGCATCAGGTGACGGCATTCGTGCCGATCACTCTGGTCCGCTAGCGATTGGAATACCGGCCGAGCCACGCCGGAAGGCGTGGCTCGGTCAATTCAGGAGGGTCTCGATATCATGAGAAAGCTCCGCACACGGTGCGCGGCCCGAGTCTTAGCGGCAATATGGGCCGTAACACTGCTCCCCAGTGCGGCTCTGGCTCGACCGGACAGTACGGTTAATCTTGGGCAGCTTGGCAAGCGCACGATGCTTGTCTTCCCAATCGACACGCCGGACTCCGTTCCTGGGGCGTCGGATGTCTCCGGTTTGGTAACGGACGTAGTGCGTTCTCGCCTGATTGCGGCGGATACCTATGTGGTCGTTCAATATCACAAGTCTCTGCCGCCGGTAGCGCGGGCGCATAACGACCAGCAGCTCTCCGATACCGATCTGGGAAAGCCATTTGCCGAGGACAATGCCAAGGCGACCAAAGTCACCAAGCTGATCGGCTACGAGCTTGCTTTTGTGGGCTCGGTCGACAACTACGAGTACAACTCCGCGGATAAGCAGGCGACAGTTACTATGAGCGGACGAATACTCGATACTACAAACGGCAAGATCGTCAAAAGCGCAACCCTCTCTGCCATGAGCGACAAGGGAGGAAATGCCAAGGAGCCCGAACGAGCCCAACAGGCCGCGCGCAATGCCGCCGAGAAGCTTATGACCCAGCTCGGCGTCATGCCTGCTACCACAACCATGACGGCGCCGGTGAGGACAAAACCTGTTGACCAGGGAAACCATCGGCGCAAGAACAGCAACTGGCTGTGGGGTGTCCTGGCAGTGGCGGTAGGGTTGGGAATCGGACTCGCTGCCGGCAACGGCGGCGGGGGCGCATCTCAGGGTCTCCCGCCTCCACCACCTCGGTAGGATAGGCGGCGCTTTTCAAGCTGCCTGCGCTCGACACGTGAGCCGGAATCTCCATTGGTCACTTTTTGGCGATTCCGGCACTCGTGTTCAATGGCACGGCGAAGCGCCCCTCCTTAGACTATACGATGCGTCCCTCCCGTCTTCTTTCAGCCATCGCAATAGGTTTCCTGTACGTAACGTCGGCATCCGCGCCGGCAGGCGCGCAGGCGACCATTAGCCTCACTGTGTCTCGCCCATCCGTTCTCAGCGACGGAAAGGACAGCACGGAGATCATCGCGGAAGTCCGCGATTCTTCCGGCCGGCTGGCGCCCGATGGCACGCAGGTCAACTTCGTAACTAGTTTAGGGCAGTTCGACTCTTCAGCGACACAGCCTACGCGAGCCGGTTCCGCGCGGATTCATCTGAGGAGCCCGCAAAAAGGCGCCGCGACGGTTATGGCGACGAGCGGAATAGGCGGAGCCCAGAAGCTTGAGATCACGTTTACGGACGATCGCTCGGAAACGTTTCCGGGCAATTCCTATGTCACACTCCTGTCCAACGGCGCTCTTATCTACAACGCCGTCGAGAAAATAGTCGAAGCCGCGGGCAAACCCCGGCCCGATCCATCTATCGGATTCGCCGGCGCTCATCTCACTTACAAGAACGTAGAGATTTTCGCCGAGCAGCTCCAGCTCGACTGCACCACCAGCTCCGTGAAGGCGATCGGCAATATCTCACTTCGGCGTGGAAATAAGCGGTTGAACTGCGGCCGACTTTCCTATCAGTTGGTCACCGGCAGCGGCGTGGCCATCGCGGAAGTTGACAGTCGGCTGCGGCCCGTTCGGCTGAAAGGGCGGGATTTGAAAGTCGAGCCCATAATCTTGACAAACCCTGACGCGGTCGCGATCTCGCCGGGTGAATTCGAACTTAAGGATATCTCCAAATCAAGTCTCGTCATCTCGGCACGAGAGATATTGGTCTTCCCGGGCGAGAAGCTCCAGTTCAAGCGGCCGCGATTTTATCAGGACGGCGCGTTCCTCGTTTCCATGCCGTTCTACTCCGTCGGTCTTTACTCTACCCAGCTCTTCTCGGATCAATTCGTCAGCGTCGGGACCCAGGGTCTAGGTCTTGACCTTCCTGTTTACTACGATCTGACGCCGGGTTCCACTGGATTTGTCTCGCTAAGGCATGGGGAGCAATCGGGGCGGAGCGTTCTGTCACAGAGGACGGGATGGTCTTTAGATCTCAACCAGGGCTATAACTCATTGGGAGGCGCCGGACGCTATACGGGACAGCTCGGACTCACGGGGATGAACCGATCGGATTGGGGGGTGCGATGGAACCACAGCCAGGAGTTCACGTCCGATACACGGGGAACCTTCTTCATCGACTTCCCGCAGCACCGCAGCATGTTTCTCTCGACGAATCTTAGCCGGCAAATGGGGCCATATTACGTGGGTCTCAACCTATCCGGCAACCGAAATCTAACCGGTTTCTCTACAAGCGCGATGAACAGCGATCTATATTTAGAAATGGTACCCAAGGCGCTGGGTAAGACTGGATATACCTACGCCGTCGGCGGAACCGCGGGATACTTCGCCACGCAGACCGGGGATGTCAAGAACCGCGCAATCACCCAAGGAGTACAAACGCGCTTATACAGCAAACCCTTTTCACTCGATAAGTCCACAACCATAACGAACTACATCACATTGGGACATCTGTGGTCTAATCAGAGCAACAGCGGAAATACAATGCTGGCTTCGCTGGCCGCCAACAAGACTTTCAAGGGCGCTAACGTGCAGTTGACTTACGACTTCACGAAGCAGCCTCTATTCATTACGGACGGCGGCAACCACCGCCTCACTGCAAATCTTCTGGCAAGTGCGGGAACCAAGTGGAACATCTATCTCTTTGGCAGCACCATGCTTGACGCGCCCAACTCGAGCATTCTGGGAGAGCTCAACTACTCCATAGCCCCCCGCTGGCGCTTCCTCTTTTCCGCGGCCATGCAGCAGTTCTCAACCAGCAGCTACAAAGATTTCCAAGTCGGTGTCGGCCGCAACGTCGGCGGGCGCGAGGTGGTCCTCTCCTACGGCACCTTCAGCCACCGCTGGTTCTTCGATCTCCAGGCCAGCCGTTTCTAGCTGCGGGCGTCCATAACGGATTGCGGCCTGGATCAGACTGCTGCGAGCGTCAGATTAGTCCAAGCGATACCCCGTCTCGGCGCCCATACGATAAAGTGGATGAAGCGTCCGAACGGAGTCCAGCACGGATGCGACGAGTCCTGTCCCAGAAGCGCTTTTCGCGGGATCAATGGGAATTCCGAAGCTTGCGTGCTGTCCCTTCACTTGGCGCAAACGTCCTCCGAATGCGGTGATCTCTTTCTTGGTCAGTTTGTTGGCTAACCTCGGCTCCCCATTCGCGTCCAGGAGCTCGTAGAATCTGATCTCGGGATTTGCCGCAAAGTAGTGCGCCAGGCTGGCCGAATTCCGCACCATGCCGTTCGCAAAAGTCGGTTTGTCGTCGGCATCGTCCTCCACGAAGCAGGTCACTTTAAGCCCGTCGCGACTCGCCACCACCCGATAGTGTACGAACGGCTTGTATGACCGCGCGTTCCGTCCGAATGCCACCCAGGTTGCTTCCGGTGGATTCACCGTCCGCCGCATATGGAGCGCTACGTGGGCAAACATCGGATGGCCGGTTAGGATCGAGATCTCAGGGACCAGGATCGGGCCAAGTTCCTTCAGCTTGGGCGTAACGCGTCTTCTTAGGACCGGCATGCGCGACTCGAAGCCATCAATTTCGAAAACCGCAAAATCTTCCGATGTGAATCCGGAAAAGTTCATCCATTCTCTCCCCATCGTCGAAGTGCGGATTCACATTCGCCGCAAGTCTTGCGTATCCTTCCGTCTGCCTTCGTAGGTGAAGGAAACGGCGAACACATGCGAGTATATAGCGTGGGGGCCCGCTTTGGGCCGAGACCAGGTTTCCGGGAGAATTACGATGATTCAGGGGGTGGAGAGACTCGTATCGTTGGGACAATCGAGAGCGGCCGGCTTGAAGGGACTGGCGCCAGACGAAGTGGACTCCGCCGTTTTTCGCGGTGATGTCGCCGCATTGTCGGCGACGGACGGGCACTTTGCCTCTTTCGTCCGCGACGGCCAAAGAGTGAGGCTCGCCCGGACGATCGGCTTTCCCCTTCGCTACTTTGTTGCAAAGATGTTCCACGGGCCGCTGCTCGTTGTGGGGGAGCGAATCGACTCTATCTATGAATGGTGCCGCGATCGCAAGATCGCCTGGCAGTTCGATCCCTCGTACACCCGCATGGTTCCGGCACACTATCTCACGGAGATCGAGCAGATCGGCTGCCCGGATCCGGCACCGAGATACTCCCGGTTCTTCGTGCCGCCGATCGGCTGCGGCACTTCGGATATCGAACAGACCGGCGCTCAATATGTGGCCGCTGCATACAAGGCGCTAAAGCGCTGGATCTGCGCAATACCAAAGGGAGAGCCGATTGCGGTCGCCTTTTCGGGAGGGATCGACAGCGCGTCCGTGTTGTTGCTCGCGCGCCGCGCCCTCGACGAAATAGGTGACGACCCTGCACGCATTCGCGCCTTCACGCTCGACCTCGGCCAGGGAAAGGACGCAATTCAGGCGGAGTCCGTCGTGCGCGCTCTCGGGCTCGAGGGCTCATGGGAGGTTGTGAGTATGCACTCCACAGACCTCGACCTCGAAGAGGCTATCGGGGTAATCGAGGATTACCATCCGCTGGACGTGGAGTGCGCCGCGGCTGGGTTGTGTCTGCTTCGCGGGATACGCGAGCGATATCCAAGCCTGAAATATCTGCTTGATGGAGATGGCGGCGACGAAAACCTCAAATCGTATCCGCTCGAGGATTCCGACTTAACGTTGTCGAGCGTCCTTCGCAATCCGATGCTGTATCAAGAAGGGTGGGGCGTCGAGGCAATCAAGCACAGTCTGACCTATTCCGGAGGACTTTCGCGGTCGTATGTCCGAACTTACGCGCCAGGTCAAAAGTACGGATTCGAGTCCTTCTCTCCGTATACGGTCCGGTCCGTCATCGCGGCGGCGCTTGCCATCCCGTTCGAGGGTGTTCTGGAGGGAAGCGTCGAGCGGTTGTACGGCTTGAAGGCTCAAGTGGTTCGTGCGGGCATGAATGCGGTTGTCGGCGTAGAAATGCCCGCATATCCGAAGCGCCGGTTCCAGGATGGCGCCGGCGGCGATTCCTTTCGGCAATGGCGGGTAGGCAAAGCCTGGTGTCGCCAGATTTTTCTGCGCCAGTGGGAAGAACGCCTTAAAGACTCCTGGGGCCCGGACGCCGACAGGATTTCTGGAAACGATATTTCAGCGGCCGTTGGAATGCCGGTTTGAGCGTTGCCGAGGTAACAAGCGCTTATCCAGTCCGATCGGCCGAGCGCGTCAAGTGGATCTCAGCGCGACGCGGTCCCAAAAACACAGTCCATCCGTGGCGCCCGTACGCTATGATTCACGAGACCGAGCCCGATGGCGTCGGTGGATTGGCCTCCATCGCCACTTTGTTCCTCGCGAACCGCGAATGTCCGTGGCGGTGCCTCATGTGCGACCTCTGGCGAAACACTTTGGATGAAACCGTGCCGCCAGGCGCGATCGCCGCTCAGATCCGAAGTGGTCTGGACAAGCTGCCGCCCGCCCGCTGGATCAAGCTTTACAATGCCGGAAGCTTCTTCGATCCACGGGCAATCCCACCGGACGAATATGAGGAGATCGCCCGGCTGCTCGATCCATTCGATCGCGTGATCGTGGAATGTCATCCGGCCCTCGTCGGCAGCCGTGTGGACCGATTTCAGGAGTTGCTGAACGGACGTCTCGAAATCGCCGTAGGCCTGGAAACCGCCAACCCCCGCGTACTGGCGATCCTGAACAAAGGGATGACCACCGACGATTTTGCTCGCGCCGCGGACTATCTTCACGCCAGGGAGATCGATCTGCGAACGTTCATACTCTTACGACCGCCGTTTATGACGGAAGAGGCAGGGGTCGAATGGGCCCATCGATCCCTCGATTTCGCCTGGAATTGCGGCGCACGCGTCTGCGCGCTCATCCCGACACGGGGCGGGAATGGTGCGCTCGAGAAGCTGGCTGCAGAAGGCTTTTTCCATCCTCCCAAGTTGACCTCGATCGAATCAACCGTGGAATATGGTCTGAATCTGCGCCGCTCTCTTGTATTCGCCGACCTCTGGGACCTCGAACAATTTGCTGATTGCAATGACTGTTTTCCGCGCCGTCGCGACCGCCTCGCTGAGATGAATCTCTCTCAAACAGTGTTGCCGCCGATAGATTGTCAGCGCTGCGGCCACAGTGCGGCCTGATCTGATGTACGACCTTGCAATCGTCGGCTCCGGGTTTGGAGGTGCGCTGACGGGCCTCATTGCGCGGCGCTTTGGTCTGAATGTCATCTTGCTTGAAAGGGGGACTCATCCCCGGTTCGCAATCGGCGAATCCTCTACGCCCCTTACGAACATTCTGATCGAGACTCTCGCCGACGAATATGACCTCCCGCGATTAAAGCCGCTTTCGAAATACGGCGCCTGGAAGCGGACATACCCGGAAGTCGGGGTGGGACTGAAGAGGGGCTTCAGTTTCTATCATCATCCGTTGGGCAGACCGTTCGCTGACTCGGACGACCGTTCCGACCAGCTCTTAGCCGCCGCAAGTCCCCACGAAGAGATCGCCGATACCCATTGGTACCGTCCGGATTTCGATTGGTTCCTCGTGCGCGAAGCCCAGTTGGCGGGAGTCGACTATGTGGATCGTGTCGCCCTATCGAACTTCGAGCGCAAGGGTGGCCGGTGCCAGTTGTCCGGGGAACGCGGAGGGGTGCCGTACTCAATTAACTGCCGGTTCACGATCGATGCATCCGGACCAAACGGATTCCTTAGCCGCGTACTGTCCCTCCCGCAGCGCACATTCAAAGACTTTCCGGCCACGCAGGGACTGTTCACCCATTTCCGCGATGTGCGCCTGTTCGCCGACGTGCATCCGCCTCGATGTCCCGATGGTCTCCCTTACCCTATCGATGCCTCCGCCCTCCATCATGTCTTCGATGGCGGCTGGATCTGGGTACTCCGTTTCGACAATGGGATCACCAGCGCGGGCGTTGCCGCGACCGATGAGACGGCCGCAAGGTTTGGGTTTTCTGAGGGCGAGCCGGCCTGGCGCAGACTCCTCGACGATCTGCCTTCCGTGCGAGACCAGTTCGATGGCGCAAAGGTCGTCGAGGAATGGCGGTATTCTCCGCAATTGCCGTTCCGCAGCAATGTCGTGCACGGTCCCGGTTTCGCGCTGCTCCCGTCCGCGGCGGCGTTCATCGATCCCATTTTTTCAACTGGTTTCGCACTGACTTTGTTGGGAATCCAGAGGATTGCCTCTGCCATCCGTGATACGTGGGGTACGCCGGAATTCGAATCGCGAATGACAACCCATGCCTCCGCAACCCTGGCCGAAGCCGACATGGCTGCGGAGCTCGTCGGAACATGTTATGGACTCTTCGATACCTTTCCGCTCTTCACGGGACTCGCGACTTTCTATCTGGCGGCCGTGAGTTATGCGGAAACGTGCTCTCGAATGGGAGACCCCGAGCGGGCATCCGGATTTCTCGCGTACAAGGATCCAACGTTTGTCTCAGGGCTTCGGAAATGCAATTCGGAAGCGAAAAGGCTCAAGTCGCTTGGCGAACAGGCAGATACTTGTGCGTTCTTTGAAATGGTTGCCCGCTACATAGAGCCCCGCAATATAGCCGGACTGGCCGACGCATCGCGGCGCAACTGGTATCCGGTCGAGATCGATGCCCTCGTGCAAAACGCTCACAAGTTGGGACGATCCCGCGAAGAGATGGAGGAGTACATCCATGCAAAGGGGTTGGCCAAATACCGTTAGCGTTATCCGGCCGGAACCATCCGGGTGAACGGAAAGACGTATGCCTGCAGCATCACGATCAGACCGATGATAGATGCCAGAACGATGCTGTGCCAGATCACGAACTTGAAAATGTCCGCCTCGGTGCCGATCTTCTCGGTGGCCGCGGTCGCGACGCAGATGGACTGCGCATCGATCATCTTGCCCATCACCCCGCCCGAGGAATTGGCAACGCAAATGAGGATCGGACTCAGGCCGAGCTGGACCGCCGTGATCTTTTGGAGGCTCCCGAAGAGCGCATTGCTCGCCGCGTCCGTACCGGTGAGGAACACCCCCAGCCAGCCCAGTATCGCCGCGAAGAACGGATAGAGCACGCCCGTATTCTTGAACGCCATCCCCATGGTGGCGTCGAGTCCTCCGTAACGCGTGACATAACCGAGTCCCAGCATGCAGACGATCGTGGGCACGGGTATTGCCATCTGTCGGACCGTTCGCTTCAGAATCCGGCCCAACTGTTCGCGGTTCACCTTCAGCAGCGCCAGGACAACCATGGCTGTGATAAACACAGACGTACCGGGGCTCGTGACCCAATTGAACTTGAATATGGCGTCTTCGAGGACAGGCTTTTCTACCACCGGCGGTGTTCGCTGCACTTGTTTGTGCAGATTGGGGATTTGTATCTCGTAGTAGGTCTTCACGGGACCGATCGACCAACTGTCGATCTTCTTTTTGTTGGTCCCCACCGCTACCATGAGCGCACAAAGGAGTATGAACGGCATCCACGCCTTGAGTACCTGCGACGCGCCCATCCGTTCGATTGTTTCTGTTGTGCCGCCTCCCATCGAAGTCGCAAAGACATATTCCTCTTCTGCCTCGTTTGTGGTGAACCGCCAAATCCGCTTCGGTTTCCAGAAATGGAGGAACACTCCGGTGACGACCAACGATACGAGTCCACCCGCGATGTCGGTCAGCTGATACGCGGATGAGTGCGCGAAAATGAACTGGCAGATCGCGAATGAGCCGCCAGCAACCGCGATCGCCGGCCATTT
>ORMF011149020.1_pt1 | contig 12210 bp, 10 predicted proteins | sample 1779871 | NCBI WGS metagenome assembly ORMF01 (sample SAMEA104232316, study PRJEB22302) | groundwater metagenome | biome: forest; feature: aquifer; material: groundwater | place: USA | collected 2011-08-07 | depth 5.4 m | reverse complement strand
CTAAAGCTTCATATATAAAAGGGGAAAGTTTTCTATCCCTTTTTTCCTCACTATAATAGTTTGCTGCAGAAAAAAATAACATATCTCTTGCCCTGGTCATTCCTACATAAAAAAGTCTTCTCTCTTCTTGTAAATGATAATCTCCAGTTGGCAGTATTTCTTTAATAAGTTTTTCTGGAATTGGTATTTTTTCTCTTCTTTCTCTGGTAGGAAATCTTTGAGAAACAAGGTTAACCAAAAATACAACAGGAAACTCAAGTCCTTTGCTTGAATGAACTGTTAAAATGTTTACTGCGTTATTTTCTGACCAGTCAGTGTCAGAAGCCAAAGGACTTTCTCCCATTTGCATTGATAAATCTATCCAGTCAACTACTTCATAAACACTTGCAGTTTTATGCTGCGTCTCATAGGTTTTTAGTTTATCAAAGAGCTTTGCAATATTTTTTGCTATTAATTCTTCTTTTAAAGTTTTATATTCCAAAATGCTTTTAATTAAGCCTGAGTCTTCCAGAAAATAATATAAAATTTGTCCTGCTGTTTGTTTTGGTATAAGTTTTAGGTGCTTTTTTATCATTTTAGTCAGTGTTTTAAATTTTTCTTTTGATTTTTCCTTAACAACTAATTCATCTATGTGTTCTAGGGTTTGAAAAAGAGAATAATTTTTTCTTTTCATAAAATTTAAAAGCACTGCTAAATCCACGGCATCAAAATCAAAAACTGACATATTTAAAACCCTGTATAAAGAACTTGTATCTTCAAAGCTATACAACACTTTAAGATAGGAGATTAAATCTTTTATTTCTTCCTGATGAAAAAGTCTTCCGGGACCTAAGAATTGATAAGGAATCTTTGCTCGTTGTAAACTTCTGGTAAAACTATCTGCATGACCATTTGCTCTTACCAGGATTGCAAAATCTTTGTAATCATATTTTTTACCATCGTCATAAATTTGTTTAATTTTACTTACAACAGTTTCTGCTTCATCTTCAACTCTTTGTTTATAAATCAATTCTATTTCTGCTCCTTCAATATTTCTTACAGAAATTAGCCTTTTATTTATTTTTTGTTTTATCTCGAGTCGGTCTGGATTATTGTTTTGAATAAGATTATATGATTTATCCAATATTTCCTTTGTAGATCTATAGTTGTTAACAAGAGAAATTATTTTTGCTTTGGGAAATCTTTTTTTGAATTGGAGTATGTTAGAAATTGAACTTCCTCTAAATCTATAAATTGATTGGTCATCATCTCCAACAACATTAATATTTTGTCTTTTACCAGCTAACAATATTACAAGTTGGTTTTGAGCAAAATTGGTATCTTGGAATTCATCTACTAAAATATATTTAAACATTTCCTGATATTGTTTTAGAATATTTTTTCTAGTTCTAAAAAGTTTTAGAGTGTTAGAAATTAAATCTGAAAAATCCATTACACTTTCTTTTGCTTTTAGATCTTCGTAGGTTTTAAAGGCATGGGAGAGCTCAATATATTTTTTATATTCATCCTTGTCTTTTTTAATTTCTTTATTTGTTTTTACAAATTCAATATAATCATCTGGCAAAATATCTTCATCTTTTAGTCTTGAGAAGTGTTGCAATATTGCCTCTAAAAATTTATTTGGATTACCAAGGGGACGGAAATAATTAAGTTTCAGTTTGAAAAGGTTTTCTTTTAAAAACAGAACACTTTCTGCTTCTGTCATTAATTTATACGATGGGTTAAGTCCGATGTGAATACTTTCAGATCTTAAAACTCGATCGCAAAAAGAATGAAAGGTTGATATCCACATTTGAGTATATCCATATGGCATTGCCTGATCAACTCGCTCTTCCATTTCAAATGCGGCTTTTTCCGTAAAGGTTAATGCAAGAATTTGGGAAGGGTTAATATTTTTTTTAAATACAAGGTGTTTTATTCTTTCAGTTATTACAGTAGTTTTGCCGGTACCTGCTCCTGCAACTATTAATAGGGGACCATCACCAAACAAAACAGCACTTAGCTGATTTTTATCCAAATTAATACCAGCCTTCATTGAGGTATTGTATCACAAGAAAAATATTAGACTATTCTACAGTAACTGATCCAACCTGGCTTGCGTTGAAATGGTTATGATATTTATATGTTCCTGCTTTTTCAAATACAACAGATACAACTTGTCCGTTTTCAAAAGACCCAAGATTTAAAAATGGCCAGAGCAAATGAGTTGGGTGTACAGCTGAGTTTACTGTTACTTTTGTACCGCTTTCATTTGTCCAGGTAACTTTATCTCCTGCTTTTATGGTAATTTCTTTTGGCTCAAAACCATTAGCTGTAACTGTAACATCTGTCGAGTTTGATTGTTCTTCCACAGCTTGTGCAGCGGTTGGATTTGGGTTGGTAACAGCAGACGTATTATTTTGAGTTGTATTTTTTGTGCTTAAGACAACTATTGCAGCAACAACTAGTACTACAACTACTCCAACAATTCCAATTAATTTAGTATTCATAAATTTTCACCTCCTTGTCTTTTAATTATTTTCTGTAATTTCCTTTTTATTATATTCTAACTTTCTTGTCAATCTCATTTTATTTCCCATACTGGTAAAACCGCTTGATACATTAGAAAATTGTGCATAAGAATTATTGATGTGTTTTCCTAAAGTTGATAAATTTTCTTCTACTTTTTCGTAATCATTTAAAACATTTCTTAAAAGAGCAAAAAGCTCTTTAGACTTGCTTTCAATTCTTTTACCCTCAAAAGACAATAGTATTGTTTGCAAATGTGCATAAAGAGTAGATGGAGAAACCATATAAACTCTTTGTTTTCTTGCATAGTCTAAAACTTGAGGTAAATTAACAACCTCGTAATATACCGATTCGCTTGGAATATACATTAAAGCAAAATCCATTGTTCCCTCAGCGGGAGCGATATATTTTTGAGAAATTGCGTCAATATGCCTTTTTAAATCTTTTATAAATTCCTTTTGAAATATTTCTTTTTCAAGAGCGTCTTTTGCTTTAGACATTTTTTGAAAATTCTCCATTGGAAACTTTGAATCAATGGATAAAATACCTGCATCAGTTTTTATGGCAGCGTCAACTTTTTCTCCAGATTTAAACGTGTATTGCAAAAAAAAGCTTTCCTTAGGAAACATCTGAGAAATAAGATCTTTTAATACTTGCTCTCCAATATTTCCACGTAGTTTTGGACTTTTTAAGAAATCTTGAAGTTCTCTCATGTTTCTTCCTATTTCACTCATTTCCCCAACCTCTCTTTCTACATCTTTTATTACCATTGCAGTTTTTTCTAATCTATCGTTTAGCTGCTTGGAATTTTCTTGTAAGGTTTTTACCATATTATTTGAAGAGGAGTTGATTGATAGTTGCATTGTTCTAAGCCACTCTAGTAAAGCTTCATCCGTTTTATTTTTTCCTGCACTTTCAAGCTTTTTATTTATAAAGAATATGAGGACACCAAAACCGATGGTAATAAAAAGAAGAATTATGAGCAGGTCTTGTTGCATATTATATATTTTACCATTTGTGAGCAAGCTTTAGTTAAAGTAAAGTTCTGGATTTGCTTCTACTTTTTCCCAAGGGAGTTTTTGATAATTAAAAAACGCGCTTGATGCAATCATTGCTGCGTTGTCTGTACAAAGAGATTTTTGTGGAACAAAAACTCTAACGTCTGGTATCTGAAATTTTGTAGCCGACGTAATGCTGTCTTTAAGCGTTTGGTTTGCAGCAACTCCACCTCCGAGTAAAATAGATTTAACTTCGTATTCTTTTGCTGCATTTATTGTTTTTGCAAGTAAAGTGTCAATTATTGCTTTTTGAGTAGAGGCGCAAATATTTGCGATATCCTGATCGTTTAATTTTGACATACTGCTTACTTGTCTTAAAACTGCTGTTTTTAAACCGCTAAAGCTAAAATCAAGATCATTAGAAGTAATTAAAGGACGAGGAAAATTATATTTTTTACTATCCCCTTTTGTTGCAAGATTTTCAATAATTGGTCCTGCAGGATAAGGAAGATCTAAAAGTCTTCCGATTTTGTCCAGTGCCTCTCCAGCTGCGTCGTCTCTTGTTCCACCCAGCCATTCAATTTTGCCATGTTGTTTTATTAAGACTAAATCAGTGTGTCCGCCAGAAACAACAAGAGCAATAGCGGGAAATTCTATTTCCTTTTCTTTAATCTGACTTTCATTAATAAAATTTGCATATATATGTCCGAATAAATGATTAACAGCAATTATGGGTTTATTTAGTATAAATGCAAATACTTTTGCCGTTTCAACACCGACAAGAAGGGATCCAATAAGACCAGGACCAACTGTTACTGCAATTGAATCTATCTCTGAGAGTTTAACATTGGCTTTACTTAGCGACTCTTCAATTACTGGGATAATATATTTAATTTGTTCTCTGGCGGCAATTTCCGGAATTATCCCACCGGTTTTAGTATGTAAAGATAGAGAAGTCGCAACAATATTAGAAAGTATTGTTACATTTGTATCATTTTTATTTGCTTTAATAACTGCAGCAGAGGTTTCATCGCAACTTGTTTCAATTCCTAAAATAGTCATTTTAATAATTTATTTTAACACTATCTCCTTTTTTAAAGTTATATTTATCGCTTAACCCAGCGTTGATTTCAAAAACCATATCAGAGGGGACATTTGGTTTATATGTTTTTAGATTTTCATTTTCATTTTTGGGATAATTAACGTTTTTAAAAATTGTTGTAATTTTATTATCTCTAATAAAAATAATGTCTATAGGAAATTTCATACTTTTCATCCAAAAAGTATGGTAATCTTTATTTTCAAAAATAAATAACATTCCAAAATCCTTTGCAAGCGATTTATATCTTGCAAGACCTAATTCTTTTTGCTTGTTAGATCTAGCAACTTCTACATTGAAAGATTTTCCTTTGATAGAAACATAAGGTTTTTTAGTGTCAAAAAAAACTGTAAAAATTACTGAAGACAAAAATATGGCAATAAATAGAATGAAGGTTAAGCGTAAAATTCTCATATTAAAAATCTAGAGAAATTAGTTTTGCAAGTCTTGTAGTTGATTTATCCTCAAGTCTTTCCATAACACTTATTACCTTTGCATTTATATTTTTTGCTTGTCTTTTTTTATGAAATATTGCATTATCATTTTTAGTAACAGCAATAATATCTGGATGTATTTCTTCTACTAGATCATCATATTCTTTACTTATTTTTATTCCATTAAGAAGCACTATAAAGTCCACAAATTTTAGCGCTGATAGTATTTGAGCTCTATCATCTTGTGAGTTGATAGGTTTTTTATCTCCTTTTAATTTTTTAACTGATTCATCGCTTTCTAAAAGTATGAAGAGATAATCTCCTTTTTGTCTGGCCTTTTCTAAAAACTTTATGTGACCAATATGTAAAACATCAAAACAGCCTCCAGCTAAAACTATAACTTTTTTTTCTGAGTTTATCTTTTGCGCTGCATCTATTGCTTGTTGAATATCTAAAACCTTACCCATTTTATTTTTATTGTTTAGTGCCTTTTAAAAATACTGCCTGCCAGGATCTGTAATTAGAAGTAAATTTATCTGAAATTATTGTTTTTCCATTTTTTGTAACAGTTCTTGTAAAATATACATTTGCTCCCCATGCCTCAAAATCAGTTTGTTTAACTTGACCAACAGGTAAGCTTGGATCGTCTTGATAAAGAGGTGCTGGCGGGGCAGACTGATTTAATATTACCGGTTTAGATATATTAGTCACTCTTCCATCATTGGTGCCGTAGAAATAAAATTTCAAGGAGTAATTATTAAGATCAATTTCTCTTTGTACTAATATATAGTTTCCCGTATCGTTTTTAAACTTTAAATCAACACTTGGAACAAATATGGTTGCGTCAAGGCCAGGCGGAGAATCTTGTTCATAATACCCTACTCTGTATGCATGGGCGTTTCTTTCTACAACGGGAAGTCCTGCGTCTAAGATGGCTCTGAAAAAAGTCGTGGATACTTGACATACTCCTCCTCCATCACCAAGTACTGTTCGCCCATTTTGAATGATATATGCCTGCTTATATCCTGTAAAAGCCGATATGTCGCCTAGTGCTTTATTAAAAGAAAATACTTCACCTGGAGCGATTAAAATTCCATTAATTCTTGAAGCTGCAAGGTTTATATTAAAAACTCTCCCTGGTATTGAGTTATAAAAAGTAGATTCTCCTTTTCCTATTAACTCTTTAATTCCAAGATTATTTGCTTTTTCAGTTGTAATATCAGGCTCAATGATAATTATGGGAATTGGGATAATTATTTCCTGAGCTTTATTAGATGTTATTATGGTTAAGGTTTTCGCTTCTAATATCTGATTTATTTTGTCCATGCCTACTGTTTGTCCGTTTTCTGAGGGCCTGAAGGTTGTTACTCTTCCATTTTCAAATTTAAACTGCGCATCAACAGGATCCTTATCTATTTTTTTCTTTATTGGTTCTAGATTTTGGCTTAAAATATTTCTTGAAAAAGTATAGGCTGGAGAAAGACGTATTCCCCCAAAATACGCCTGTATAATAAGGCTAACATTAGAAAAAAGATTGGTGGATTTTCCTAAAGAGAATACTTGAGTTGCCAAAAGTTCTGATTCATATCCAAAATTAATCTGTTTTGCAGAAACCGTTGCTACACCATATTCGCTGACAAATACGAATGAAGTTGTACCTATATTATTATTTTTAGCATCAAAATATGCCTTGACATAATCTTTGGTTTTTCCTCCAAAGTCTTTATTTCCTATATAAATACCTGGGTAAACTTTATTGTCATATATTTTTTGATATGCAAATAAAAGAACGCTTGTTAAAAAAAACAAAGAAAGAAACGCTCCCGTAGAAAACCAAAATAAATTTGTGGCTATTTTGCTTAGGCGCTTTAAGTATTTGAAACGAAACTTAGTTTTAATCTTTGGATAGGATATGTTCATTGAGTAGCTTTATATATTGTATTATACTATAAAAAGCGTATGGAAAACGATCAAACGGTATTTCAAAACCCTCAAACACAAAGCTCGCCAACGCCCAATCCTTTTGCTGGGCAAACTGTTAATCAACAGCCACAATCTTCTCCGTCGCCTCTTATTGTGCCGCCTCCTCAGCCACAGCCTCCTCTTGTCCCAAAAGAGGTATTAGGGGGTGGTAATGGGAAAAAAAGTTTCCCAATTAAAAATATCCTAAGAATTCTGATAGGCTTGGCTGTTATAGTTTTGGTAGGAGCATTTATTTTCTTTGTAGCCACAACTCTATTTGGCAACAAAAAATCAGACAGTGGTAATGCACAGCTTACATTCTGGGGTCTTTGGGAAGATAGCAAAACAATGCAGGTTATCATTGATGATTTTCAAAGACAAAATCCCAATATTAAAGTCAATTACACAAAACAGGATATAAAACAGTATAGGGAAACTTTAACTACTAGAATTGAGAATGGAAAAGGACCAGATATTTTTCTGTTTCATAATAGCTGGTATCCTATGTTTTCCAAAGTTTTACTTCCTTTCCCAAGCGACACCATTTCTACCGATGAGTTTTTGAAGTCTTTTTATCCAGTTACGCAAAAAGATTTAGTAAAAAATGGAGCTATATACGGCATACCCATGAATATAGACACACTGGCTATGTATGTAAACAAAGATATTTTTAGCTCAGCTGGTCTTTCCTATCCAAAAACTTGGAATGATTTTATAGATAGTTCAAGAACACTAACTGTAAAAGATGAAGAGGGTAAGATAAAAACGGCAGGAGCAGCAATGGGAACATATGACAATGTTAATCATGCTCCTGATATTTTATCTTTGCTTTTTTTGCAAAATGGCGTTAACTTTGAAGACACTGAGGGCTCCAAAGATAGGTTTTTAGGTGCTTTTAACTTTTATACCTCATTTGCAACCGATGCAAATAATGTTTGGGATAATACATTAGACCCTTCGCTTCTTGCATTCTCAAAGGGAAATCTGGCGATGTATTTTGGATATTCCTGGGACTTTTTTACAATTAAAGCATTTAACCCAAGCCTTAATTTTGAAATAACTACGGTTCCACAACTCCCAAACCAATCTGTTAATATGGCAAGTTATTGGGCAGCTGGAGTTTCGGCAAAAAGCACACATCAAAAAGAGGCGTTGAAATTCGTAAGTTTTCTGGCGAAAAAAGAAGTGGAAGAAAAAATGTATACTGAGCAATCTAAGCAAAGAGTATTCGGAGAGCCATATGCAAGAGTTGATCTTGCCGATAGCCTAAAAGATAATCCCTTAGTTTATCCAATTTTGCTTCAAGCAAAAACTGCAGAGTCTAGTGCTTTCGTTGACTCTACAAATGACAATGGATTAAATCAGGAGTTAAACACATATCTTGGAAACGCTGTAAATTCAATATATAACGGTGGCTCAGTAGACAGTGCATTTGATACTTTAAGTCAAGGAGTGTCACAGGTTTTAGGAAAATATGGACAGCAAAAGTAAAAAGTTAATCTTAAATACGCTGTCTTACTTTGATTTATTCAATTACCCCCTAACCAGGGATGAAGCTTGGCAGTTTTCCGAAATAAAACAAAGCAAAGAAAGTTTTTATAAAGATTTACAAAAGCTAAATATTTCTTCTTATAAATCTTTTTATTTTCTTGAAAAAAGAAAATCTATAGTTAAAAAAAGACTAGAAAAAGAAAAAATAAGCAGTCAAAAATTAAAAAAAGCTATAAAAATTATTAATAAATTAAGCCTTATTCCAACAGTTAATTTTATTGGTATTAGCGGAAGTTTAGCAATGAAAAACAGCAACTTGGAAGATGATATTGATATTTTTGTCATTTGCCAAAGCAATCTCGTTTGGTTTACAAGACTTATTTTGGCAGTTTATCTAAGTTTTTTAGGGGTATATAGGAAAAAACATGAAAAAAATCCAAAAGACAAGATTTGCTTAAACTTAATTATTGGAAATAAAAATACAGCGTTTTTTAAAAATAGACAAAACTTATACATTGCCCACGAAATAGTTCAACTTATACCAATTTTTCAACAAGAAAATTCTTACTTTGATTTTATTAACAAAAACAACTGGATATTAAGTTTTTTACCTAACTACGATGCTCGTATTCAAAGCTATAAAATACCTTTTTATAAAAGTAAAAAATTAACAGATAGTATTTTAATAAATATTTTGTATATCTTAAGAGTTGAAAAAATTGCAAAATTTATTCAATGGAATTACATGAAAAAAGACGTAACACTTGAAACAATTGAAGATAATTTTTTAGCATTTCATCCTGTAAATTTTGAAAAGAAGGTGAGTGAGTTTTTAAACCAAAAATAATAGAACGTCCTCTAATTATATACTAGAGGGCATTGACAAAATTTTTCATATTGGTTAATATGCATTGTACAAATAACTGAATTTATTTATTCCCTCGAAGTATTTTTGAGGGATTTTATTTTAAGAAAATATGGATAGTAAAACAATATACTTAACAAAAGAAGGATTAGAGCAGCTCAGGAAAGAGCATGATGAGTTAAATACTTCTAAAAGACCGCTCGTTTTAGAAAGAGTATCTCAGGCAAGAAGCATGGGTGATCTTTCAGAAAATGCAGAATATGTCGCTGCAAGAGAAGAACTTTCCTTTATTGACGGAAGATTAGGTGAGCTTGAAGAACTTATTAATCAAGCTGTATTAATTGAAGAAAACCATCACAAGGGCGGAAATAACGTCGTGAAGCTTGGGTCTAAGGTTTTTGTAAATATAAAAGGAAAAAAAGAAGAGTTTACTGTTGTTGGGGAGTGGGAAGCAGATCCTAAAGAGAAAAAAATTTCGCATGAGTCCCCTCTTGGAAAAGCACTTTTAGGTAAAAAGGTAGGAGAAAAAGTAGAAGTTGAAGCTCCAGCAGGAACTGTTAGCTATACAATAGTTTCTGTTAATTAACTCTCTATTAATAAAACTTCAAAAACTGGTACAATTTGTAAGCTATGGCAAGAGTAAAAATAAGTGAATACAAAGCTAAACAACTTGTCTATAAACATTTAGGCTTTTCCTCTAATCTTATTTCTTTAAATCTAGATAATCCTTCTGCATTAGATAATCTAGATCCTAAAAAAAGCTATGCTATTAAGGTTGATCAGGGAGTTAAAGGAAGACTTAAAAAAGGATTAGTTGCTTTGGATAAATCATCTCAAGAGGTAAAAACTATAATTGATTCTTATAAAAAACTTGGGTTTAATTCTTTTTTAATTGAAGAGTTTGTTCCTCATGCAGGCTCTCAGGAAAAATACATATCAATAGAGAGAGTTAAAGATGGAAAATTGATTTTATATTCCAATAAGGGTGGAATTGATATTGAAAAAAATATTGAAAACGTAAGGAAATTGATAATTAAAGATGATAAAAACCTTAAAGAGATTGCAAATTATTTAGAATTAAGTATAGAATTTTTGGAAAAAATAATTAATCTTTATGACGAGCTTTATTTCTCCTTTTTAGAAATTAATCCATTGGTAATTAAAGATAAAAACATATACCTTCTTGATCTTGCAGTAGAAGTTGATAGCACAGCAGAGTTTTTTGTAAATGGGCTTTGGGAAGCTGGGGATTTTGTTTCAGATGGAAATTTAAAAACAAAAGAAGAACAAGAAGTAATAAATCTATCAGCCAAAAGCCAAGCTGCATTTAAGCTTGATGTTCTAAATCCAAATGGGAGTATCTTCATGCTTTTATCTGGTGGAGGAGCAAGTATTGTTTTAGCAGATGAAGTCCAAACACAGGGATTTAGTAAAGATCTTGCAAACTATGGTGAATATAGCGGAAATCCCAGCCAAGAGGAAACATATCTTTATACCAAAAATTTATTGAGCCTACTTTTAAAATCTAAAGCAAATAAAAAAGTTTTAATAATAGGCGGAGGCGTTGCTAACTTTACAGATATAAGAATTACTTTTAAAGGAATTGTAAAAGCTCTTGAGGAAGTTAAAGATGATCTTAAAAAACAAGAAATTAAAGTTTTCGTACGAAGAGGAGGTCCTCATCAAAAGGCAGGATTAAAAGATATGGAAATCTTTTTAGAAAAAGAAAAATTACTTGGAAAAGTATCCGGACCAGAGATGGTTTTAACTGACATTGTTTTATATGCATTAAATTATTTAAAAAAATGATAGACATAGAGAAAATAAGAAAAAATGAGGGCAAAATAATTACGGTAGGAAGTTATCCTGCAATAATTCAATCTATTTTAGATTTTGACTATCTAGGCGGTAAAAAAACATCAACAGTTTCTGCAATTGTTGCAACTGGAAGAAAATTTGAAAGATATTTTTGGGGCAAAAAGGAAATCCTTATCCCAGTATATTCTTCTGTTGACGTTATTCCAGATTCCAAAAAGAAAAATTTAACATTTTTTCTTAATTTAACCTCAGCAAGAAGAACTTTATCTTCTACAAAAAACTTACTCGAAAGCATACCTTCACTTTTAGGAGGCGTAATTTTTGCAGAAAATGTGCCGGAAAAACACGCAATAGAGTTATATAACCTTTCTCAAAAAACAAATAAGTTCATAATCGGTCCCGCAAGTGTAGGCATGGTTATTCCAAATGTTTTAAAACTGGGTGCAATAGGTGGAATAGATACAAATCAATTAGTAGATTCATCACTTTTTACCCCTGGAAACATTGCTGTATTTTCTGCATCAGGCGGTATGACAGGAGAGCTAATTAGAATAGTTGCTCAAAATAATAAACATATTTCATTCTCTTTGTCTTTTGGCGGAGATAGATTTCCCATTACCTCACCAAAAGATGCCTTTATTGCTGCTCAAAATGATCCAGAGACAAAAGTGATTTGTTACTTTGGAGAACTTGGTGGAATTGATGAATATGAGTTAGCAGATCTTCTTAAAACAAAAAAAGTAACTAAACCTGTCTTTTGTTTTATAGCAGGAAGTATTTCTGAAATTTTTGAAACTCCTCCACAATTTGGCCATGCAAAGGCAATGGCAAAAAACAAAAATGAAAGCGCTAAAGAAAAAAAAGAAGCACTTAAAGATGCGGGAGCAATTGTTACTGATACTTTTTCGCAGTTTGTAGAGCTTATAAGAGATCTTGACTATGAAGATGTGAAAAGTAAACAAAATTATAGTAAAATACAAGTAGATATGGAAAATAGAAAACAAGCACTGATTGCAACAACTATATCAAGCGATG
>ORMF012696769.1_pt1 | contig 12214 bp, 9 predicted proteins | sample 1779871 | NCBI WGS metagenome assembly ORMF01 (sample SAMEA104232316, study PRJEB22302) | groundwater metagenome | biome: forest; feature: aquifer; material: groundwater | place: USA | collected 2011-08-07 | depth 5.4 m | reverse complement strand
GATCGAGCCTTCGACTATCCGACCCGGAGGGCTGACGAGGCGAAGGATGGAAAGCGCGGTGACCGACTTGCCACTCCCGGACTCGCCGACTATTCCGAGTGTCTGAGATGGCGCGAGCTCGAACGATATCCCGTCGACGGCCTTGATGACGCCGTCATCTGTGAAGAAGTGGGTCTTCAAGTTTTCTACGCGCAGTATCGGTTCAGACATATGAATGGTCGATGATGCGCGATGCGTGATCTTGTTTGGAGCGGTTACTTGTGCATCACGAATTACGCATCACGCGTGATTTCCTCATTTCGACTTCGGGTCGAATGCATCGCGCAGGCCGTCGCCGAGGAAGTTGAAGGCCAGGGTTGTCAGAAAGATCATCACTCCAGGTGTTAAAATCCAGAGGCGATGCTCCAACGTTGACAGATTTTGCGCCGCTGAAAGCATATTTCCCCACGACGGCATCGGATCGCGGATTCCCAGGCCCAGAAACGAGAGACTTGCTTCACCAAGGATATATCCGGGAATCGACAGCGTGGAAGCTACGATTGCGAAAGTAAAGGTCGAAGGCAGGATATGGCGACGTATGATCTTCGCGTCCGACGCTCCGAGCGCGCGGGCCGCCTCAACGTACTCGCGCTCGCGCACGGAGAGCACCATACCACGGATGATCCGGGCCATACTCGCCCATCCGACAAAAGATAGTATCGCAATGATCATAATGTAAACGAGCGCGGGAGGCAATGTCGGCGGCAGCGTGGCAGCTAGGGCCAGAAGCAGGTAGAAGTCAGGCACGCTCATGATGATCTCGCAGACCCTCATAATGACGTTGTCGATCCGTCCGCCATAGAATCCGCTGATGCCGCCAACGATCAATCCCAAACTGAACGTGATTGCGATGCCGATCAGTCCCACGGACAACGAAATCTGCGCGGCATACAGGAGCCGGCTGAAGTAATCCCGGCCGAATTGATCCGTGCCGAGTATATTAATCCGCTCGGACCCAGTGACTCCGAATAGGTGGATGGTGGTAGGGATCAGCCAGAAGAGCTTGTATGGCTCGCCGCGCGCGAAGAAGCGGACCGACATCGGCTGCGTATGGTCTTCCGCATAGATCTTTTCGCGAAACTCGGTATACGTAAATGTCATGCGGTATACGGTCGGCCACGGTTTGAAATGGACGAGCATAGGCGGCCGAAACGATGCCGCCGTATCCTGTGTGGTAAAGCTGTAGGGCGCGATAAACGGGGCGAACACTGCCACCAAGTAAAGGACAATGAGGACCCAACCGCCTACCACCGCGAGCCGATTTTTCTTGAGTCGGCGCCAGGCCAGCTTCGTAGGGCTTAGTGAAGCGGCCGTCAGTCTGGATGGCGCCGCTCGTCCGGTAAGCAGCTGCCCTTCTCCAAGGCGATCCTTCGCCGGCTCCTGGATTGCTTCCTTGACAGTTTCGTCGGACGGAATATACTGTGTTTCGCCTGCCATTATGAGAACTTGATCCTCGGGTCGGTAACAGCCAGCAGGATATCGGCCACGAGATTTCCAAGGATCAGCATGATACCGCCCATCACGAAAGAACCCATCGCCACATAGAGGTCCTGCGAGATTACGGCGTCCAGCAGGAGCTTTCCCAATCCGGGCCAGTTCATGACCGCTTCCACGAGCGCGGCGCCGGCGAGCAGACCGGAGATCTGGTAGCCGAAAATCGTGATCAACGGATTGATCGCGTTCCGCACCGCGTGCTTCAGGATCACCTTACGCTCGGCAAGACCTCGCGCGCGGGCCGCGAGTACATAGTTCTCACCCAGCACGTCGAGCAGGTTTCCGCGCATCTGCCGAACGATAGTGGCAACATTCCGCGTGCCGAGCACCAGGGCAGGGAGCACGAGATGCCGTGCAATGTCGGTGAATTTTCCCCAGTTGGAAAGCGATGAGTGGTTGGACGTGGTCATATCACCTACGGGGAACCAACCGGTCTTTTGGGCCAGGAGCAGCGCAAGGAGGGCCATAAAGAACCCCGGCGTCGACACAAATGTAAACGCCAAGAGGGAAGCAAACTTATCGATCAAACCGTTCTTGTGGGTTGCCGCCAAAATTCCAAGAGGTAGTCCGATGATCCACGATATGATCAACGATGTAACAGCGAGAATTAGGGTCGCAAATACATATTGACCGATAAGGGAAAAGACGGGGAGTTTATAACTGAAGGAATACCCGAAATCTCGGTTTACGGCGTTCCATAACCATAGGCCATATTGAACGTACCATGGCTTATCCAGACCAAATGTTTTTGACAGATGCTCGACCGTTTCCGAGCTGATCTGCGGATTCTGGCGCATTATGTCCAGATAATCCCCTGGAGCCATTTTCATAACCGCGAACGAGATGAACGTGATTCCCAGAATTAGCGGAATCATTTGCAGCAATCGTCGCAGAATGAATCTTGCCATGGTCTGGAGGACTACGGAGTGGCGCGGGATGCGCTGCGGTCGAATATCTCATCCGCGTTCCACTTAAATGGGTAGTAGAGAGAAGTCGGCTTTATGTTTCCGAACTTGTTGCGCAAGGCGGAGACGGCTTCCACGACGACCGTGGCAACCATGGGCTGCTGTTCACCGCAGATCGCTTGCCACCTGCCATATATCTCTTTGCGCTTTGCCGGATCCATCTCGTGGGCGCCCTGGGTATAGAGCTTGTCGATTTCCGCCTCCCACTCCGTTGCGGGTTTTCTTTGTCGCGGATACCATTGATGCAGCCTGCCGGTGCTTTTCCATATGTTTGACCCCGAGTGAACCTCCGGACTGCCCGTAAACCCGAGCACGCACGCTTCCCATTTATATGGCTTCGTATCCAGCCGCCTTACCAGGTCATTGAATGCGACCGGAGTGAACTGAGCGCTAAGTCCAATTTTGCGCAGATCTTCCGAGATGATTGTCGCCATCGCTTTTCGCTGCTCGTTCTCGGCATTCGTTAGAATGTTGAACTTGACCGGCTGACCGTTGTACTTAAGTATATTGTCGCCGTTCGTATCTTTCAGACCAATCTCCATAAGCAGCGATTTCGCCTTGCTTAAGTCGTATTCGAATTTTGGAACATCCGGGTTGTAGAAGAGCTTATTGGCCGGCGAGACCGGTCCATACCCCGGCTTCGCCATCCCCAGGAAGATATCGTCCGCCATTCTCTGGCGGTTGATGGCGTGGGATATGGCGCGGCGGAATCGAACGTCTTGAAAGAGCTTGAGCAAGTTCTTGTCGAGATCAGCGGTCGGATTCATGTTAAAGCTGATGTAATTGAACCCCCAGCCCGGCCCTCGGTTGATGACTGTGTAATTCCCCTTGGCTTCCTCCTTCTTCAGTGAAGGGAAGTCCTCATGCTTCATCGAAATGAGCGCATCCGTGTCTCCATTCCGGAACTTCAATGTGGTGGTATTCAAGTCCGGCACGCTCAGCGTTACAAATTCATCCAGGTATGGCAGCTGCTGTTTGCCGTCCTTGCTCTTCCGATAGTAGTACGGGTTTCGCTTAAAGACCATGCGCTGTCGCGGAACGTACTCTTGAAGGATGAACGCTCCGTTGCAGACGATCTCCTCCGGCTTCACATTTACGCCCCACGTGGAGTTGAACTGCCCAGCCTTGTAAGGCTCTTCGAGTTTGTGCTTCGGAATAATTGGAAAGCTGAACGTGCTCTCCCATGGCGCCCACTTCGTCGGCAGTACGAACTCCACTGTGCGGGCGTCGATCTTGCGATATTTGAATGGTTCTCGCTTAACGCTACCGTCCGGCTGGTCGACGTCTATCAACATAACGTCGCGATTCGAGCCCTCCGTCTTTGGATCGAAAATAACATCCAATGTGAATATCACATCGTCGGCCGTCAGCGGCCGGCCGTCGCTCCATTTTAGGCCTTCGAGCAGCGTATAAGTGTGGGTCAATCCGTCGGAACTCATCTTATGATCGCCGGCGAGCACTGGCTCGAACTTGAGCGTATATTCATTGCGGTTTATCAATCCAGCAAACATCAGGGCACCAAGAGGCTCCGTTGAGGAGGTCTCGTTTGCCGTTATGATATTGAATGTCTTGGGATCGGAGATCGAAGAATCTATCTCTTTGCCACCATATTTTCCGGGCACTGAAGGCGGCTCAGCTTCACCCGATCCGAATTTCAATCCGTCATTCGACTTGCCGACATCCCCACCATTCGAATTGCATCCATTGAATCCCAGCAGGATGGCAATGGTTCCGATCAATGCGGCCAGTAGTAAACGGAATTTCATGGCAGTTGTCCTCACTAATAGGAATGATGGAGTTGAGCAGCTGAACGAGCTGAATGTTTCATTATTGCACACGCTCGGGTGCGGGCCGAACCGTTTGCTCCGCCCAGTGGCACGCGGCCAGGTGCGGCTCATCCTCACCCAGCCGCGGGCCGTAGTCCACGAGCGGAGGCATAATGTCCCGGCAAACGTCCATTACGTACGGGCAGCGGGTGGCGAAGGGACATCCCTGCTCAGAGGCCTTTGTGGCCTCCGCCTTTGTATCGCGCGGCGCCGCAGCGTCCCGACGCGCCTTCGAGGGGTCTGGCAGCGGGACCGCTGCCAGCAGCTCTTGCGTGTAAGGATGAAGGGGATTGGCAAAGAGCGATCGGTTTTCCCCAAGCTCCATAATTAGTCCGGCAAACATCACCGCGACCCGGTCGGACATCACGCGGACCACACTCAGATCGTGGGAAATGAACAACATCGTCAGGCTGAGACGGTTCTGTAGCTCGAGCAGCAGATTTACGACTTCGGCCTGGGTTGAAACGTCCAACGCCGAAACGGGCTCGTCGGCGACCAGAAACCTCGGCTCTACGGCCAGCGCACGCGCAATGCCGATGCGCTGCCGCTGTCCGCCGGAGAACTCATGGGGATAACGTTTGTGAACGTTGCTGGGAAGAGCGACAAGCTCGAGCAGCCGGGCGACCTCTTGGTCACGTTCTCGCGGACTGTTGACGCCGCGGAGCTCGAGACCCTCTCCGATGATCCTGCCAACCGTCATCCGGGGATTAAATGCGCCATATGGGTCCTGAAATACGATCTGCATCTCCTTCCGGAGACTCCTCAGCGATGATTTGTCCAGCGAGAAGACATCTTTTCCATCGAACAGGCACTGCCCATCAGTGGGTTCAATGAGCCGCAGCATAAGCCGGCCCGTAGTGCTCTTTCCGCTCCCCGACTCTCCAACGAGACCGAGCGTCTCGCCCCGGCGCAAGTTGAACGAAATACCGTTGACAGCCCGCGTCACTCTCTTTCCACCGGCGAGGAACCCTCCGCGAGCGGGAAACTCCTTGCGCAGGTCGGTTACTTCGATGAGATTGTCCAATTCAGTCAACTTCTCTCTCGCCTCACGCCTCACGCCTCTCGCCTCACGCCTCTCGCCTCACGCCTCTCGCCTCACGCCTCTCGCCTCACGCCTCTCGCCTCACGCCTATCAGTATGGCATCTTACACGCCGGCCAACAAACTAACCGAACGGTGAATTCGGTCGGATGTGACCATAGCCAAGTAAGATCACCGTCACGCGCCGGCTAAATCAGTCCTCGATTGATCAACGGGCTCGCCTTCCCTTCGGTCCATGAGGGCGGCCGGCAAGAACGGAACGGCGAAGAGTACGAGCGCCGTCGTTCCCGAGTTCAGCCAAATGAGCTGTCTAAAAGTGATGCCATATTTGCTGAAAAGCCATGAGCCGAGGTAGTCCGCGGCAGCATTCGTCAGGTTCCATACGCTCATCATCACCGAGTAACCCATCGCTTCGCTCCCACGAGGAGTGGCGCGGATCGCGAGATCGTAGAGTGGCATGAGCGCGAGCGTCTGGCACAGTCCTTCCAGTGCTGTGATGGACAGCGCCGTGGCCGGCGTGCGGTAGGCCAAGTATACAAGCGTACCGGTAGCATGTACTACGATGCTCCAGGCAAGCAGTTTGCGCAGATTGACGCGCCGGCAGACGAGACCATATAGTCCGGCAGCGATGAACCCAAATAGAGCGCCTATCGACTTAAGCAGCCCGATGAAGTCCTTGTCGAAGCCCAGGGTGTCGCGCTGGTAATAGAGCAGCGGCGTGTTAAATCCCGGCGCCGCTACGACTAGGCATACCAGCCCTGCGGCGACCCAAAGCGTGCGAGCCTTCAATATGCGGGCAAACTGATCGCGAACGGCCTCAGCCGCCGAATGCTCGCGCGGAGGAGCGGGTTTCTCGCGCAGCCGAAAGTAGAAGAGTGGAACGAGCAGAAGGTGCAGGCCGGCGACGATCGAAGTTGTCACCAGAAACTGCATTTTGGCGAGGATGCCGCCGAGCACACCTCCCGCAACCATCGCAATGCGGAAGATCGATATCCGCTGGGCGCTCAGCCGTCCGGTTGCGTTGAACCTAGCGCCGCCCTCCGCCATGACGCCGCCCAACACCGTACTGATGAGGACGACGAATATGTACATGAACGCATAGGTGAAAAGGAATGTCCGGTATGTCCGCGGCACGAACCCCAGCGCGAACCAGAGAATGCCGCAGACCGTCAGCCCAAGAAGCAGATAGTGCCGCCGTCTCGTGCCGAAGAATGGAATTCCGTCCGTGAGCACACCAGCGAGCGGCTTGATGTAGTTTGTGAAGTGTGCCATCGCCATCGAGCCGGCGAGGACATCGGCGGAAAGATGGAGCTCCTCTTTCAGGACGAACTGAATGGGAAGCTCCGCGAGATAGTATCCTAGGTTTGTGCCGAGCCAGCCGGCGCCCAGGAGCAGCCAGAAGGCGCGGTATTCCCGTCGCTGGTCGGGTAGAGGCTCGGTCGCCGCCGGTTGATCCGCCTGAATGAGGGCGCGAGCGGTGTCAAGCTCCGCATCGAGGGCCGGGGAGGCTTCCGTCAGTCCGCTCGGTTCTTCGGATTCACCCTCTTTGGGCCGGGTCGGTTCCGTACTCAAATCTCTCGACCCAGTTTAGCCCCCTCAAGCGTGGCATATTCGACCGTGCGGGGCGCGAGGGCATCTCCGATGACATGAAGGACGTCGATCCTGGTCCTGAGGGCGTCGGCGAGCGAGGATACAGCAGTCGATCCGACCGCGGCAACAACCGCATCGATGCGACTCTCGACTCGCTCGGCGCCCGATCGTAGATCTTTGAGCACGATAGTACGATCAGACTCCCACCGGACGATGTCGGTTCCCGGCAGGAACCGGACATTGCGATCCGTCAGTCGATGGACCATCTCGTCGAGCATCATGCTCTCGACGTCTGGACCGATACGGGGGAACGGTGATGCAAAGAGGACTTCGACTGATCGCGACGAGAGGTAGTCCGCCGCGACTAACGGTCTATTGAACCCTTCGCGGTCGAGGATCAGCACGCGCTTGACGGGACCGGCCTTGCCCGCGATAACGTCGTGGACAGTCAGCGCCGGCTTGCCGCCCGGAATCTCGAGGCGATTGGGGGTCGAGCCGGTGGCGATGACGACCGCGTCAGGTTTAAGCGCAAGCACCCGTTCCGGGGTGGCATCGGTCCGCAGGTGGACCTTGAAATTGCCCTTTTTCGACTGTCGCTCATAGAATTCGGCGATCCGGGCCCAGCTTTTGCGGAGTGGTGATCCCGCCCCGACCCAGACCTGACCTCCGACGCGGCCGGACTTCTCCAGCACGATCACGTGGTGCCCGCGTCCGGCCGCGTTCACGGCGAATTCCATCCCCGCCGGCCCAGCGCCCACTACGACGATCCGCTTCTTCGCGGCCGCCAGTTTCAAATCGCCCCACTCCAGCTCACGTTTGGTGAACGGGTTGTAGACGCAGCTCATCTCACGCATCTTGCCGTGGCACACCTGCAGGCAGCGTGTGCAGTAGCGGATGTCCTCAAGCCGGTTTTCGAAGACCTTGCGGGTGAAGTGGGGGTCGCAGATGTGTGTCTTCGTCATGATGACGATGTCGAGCCAGCCATCCGCCAGGGCCTGCTCGGCCATTTCCGGCGTCGTGATACGGCCTGCGTGCATGATCGGCAGCTTCGTAGCGGCCCGCATCTCCTTGACCAGCGGAAGCCACTCGCCCTCCGGCCTGGGCATCGGTCCGTGGTGGAACCGGCCGTCGCCGCCCGTGAAGAGTACGTAATCGACGACGTTCAAGGCTTCCAGCCGTTTGACACACTCGCGGTACTCCTCGGGGCCCATGCCGCGCTGGATCACGTCGTCGATCTTGAGGCGTACGCCCAGGGGAAGGTTCGGTCCGATCTCGCGCCGCATTGCCTTGAGGGTCTCCACGAGGAATCGCATCCGGTTTTCCAGGGAGCCGCCATATTCGTCCGTCCGCTTGTTCCAGTAGGGATTGAGCATCTCCGCGTGTAGGAAGCTCTCGTGAGAATGTACTTCCACACCGTCCACCCCACCCTTCGCCGCCCGCCCGGCGGCCTTTCCAAATGCGGTGACCAGACTGTGTAGTCGCTCGACCGGCACCGGCGCGTGCGGCGTCGGGGGTCTCGGAGTATCTACGGAAGGCGCCGGTTCGATGATGGGTATTCCCGGCAGCGGTTTGAATCCGGGATGGCAGAGCTGGGCGAAGACCTTCGCGCCGTGCCTGTGACCGGCCTCGGCCAGCAACCGGTATCGCGGAATGATGGAGTCGTCCAGGTTCTGCATCCAGCCTGAGCCTGGCTCGGGAGAGGTGGCGCCGATCGTGAAGAGTCCCACCCCACCCTTCGCGCGCTCTTCGACGTAGGCGACAAAGGCATCGCTGGGCAGTCCGCCCGGGCCGACCCACCAGCCGGCAAAATGCCCGCTGATCGCGATCCGGTTCCGGAACTCGCATCCGCGGATGGTGAAGGGTTGGAAGATGTGGGGGAAACGGGGATGAGCGTCAGGCTTCATTTAGTGTCCTTTGCTCTTGGCGAGTGGGATTGGCAAAACTTCAGGGAAGACTGCCCGATGGCTTTAGGTCGCCGAAGTTCGGCTTTCGGCAGTTGTTACGGCTCGACCTCCCACGGCTTTTCCCACCATTCCAGCTTTCGCCGTTTCGAAAGTATCGGATAAGCAGCCATTTGCATGGCTAACAGTATCCGCACTTTCTCCTTAATGGGAAGTTTCGCCTGCCGTAAATGGTAAGCGCGCTTGGATTCGAAAACTCGCTCTGCTTCTGCCTGTTTGCTGCGGTGAATATCAACTTCCATCGATCGACTCCGTGTTCCAGTTCGGCATCGCCAATCCGTGTCTTCGACAAATGTCCGTCAATTTACTTCGATTTATTGCCTCGGATTCGATGAGCATCGCCACACGCTCTCGTCTCTTCGCTCCGCCTGTCTGAGTATTGATTGCGGCAAGATGTTCCGGCCCTAGGACTTTCACGCGGACTCCCTCATAGTCGTGTTCAATCGCCGCCAACATAGCCTCTTCTACAAGTGGATTATACGCGACTAGAAACTGAACGGGGGTCCCATGAATTCTTACGTGTTCGGCATCCGGAGTGAAACCGCGCTCCGTGAGCTCACGATAGAGCGGAGCCATGGAAATGATTAGACCGCTCGCTGCAGGCAGGGGAATGAACACATCGACATCGTACGTGAAAACCGGCTCCGTATAGAAGAGAAGCGCCATTCCGCCGCCGACCGCGTAATCCTCGAATATGCCGTCGACTTTCAGCTTATTCAATTCTTCAAACACATCGCGCAGTGTAGCCACGATACTCCTAAACTACCAAAAGAATCTGCAGGGCTCAGAATCCAGCCATACGCTCTCGACGCCGCTTCTGCTCCTTGTAAAGATCTTGAAAGACTTCGTATTTTGCTTTGTGATACGCGGCTGTCTCGGGTCGAGGCTGAATGGTTTCGCCGGAACCGCTCATGGCGCGCATGGCGTGATAGATGTCCGGGTACAGGCCGGCCGCCGTGGCTGCTAGGATTGCTGACCCTAAAAGCACCGCTTCCGGCTCCCGCGGCAGCCGGATCGTACAGCCGGTTGCGTCTGCGTGCTCCTGAAGCCAGAGCCGGTTCTTTGAGCCGCCTCCGGTCACGTGCATCGTGTCGATCCGATATCCGGCCCTGTTCATTGCATCGATGTTGTCTCGGATCCCGTAGGCCACGGCCTGGAGTACGGCGTAGTAGCGCAGGGCATGGGATGTGATCGACTCGTCGAGGTTAAGCCCGTCGAGCAGTCCGCGATAGTGGGGATCCGCTTTCGGAGACCGGTTGCCCAGGAAATCAGGCAAGACGTGGATGTCTTTCGCAATCTCCGGCCCCGCCCCCCGGCCCCCAACTTTGGGGGAGTGTTCGCTTTGTAAGCGCTCGACCTCACGGTTCAAAATCTGAAAAACGGTGACGTTATGTGCGAGGGCGTCGCTCTGCAGGGCGGCCGCGTTGGCGTGGTCCGCAATGACGTGGTCGATTGCGCTGCCCGCCGTCGTCTGGCCGCCCTCGTTCAACCACATGCCGGGCACCATCGCGCTGTAGTAGGGTCCCCAGACTCCGTCGATAAACCGCGCGTTCGGACATACGGCCATCAGACAGTTCGATGTCCCTCCAATGAACGCGAGCGCAGTCTCCAGCCGTGCGAGATCGATCGCGTCCTGAGCTTCCCACACGGCGCCGAGAACGCCTAGTCCTCCGGCGTGGGCGTCGATAATGCCGACCCCGACCGCGCACTCCGTCGTCAGCCCCAGGTCGTGCGCGGCTGTCGATGTAAGTCCGCCGAGCAGGGAGCCCATCGGTCGGACGTCATCCGCGACCTTATTGCCATCGAAAAGATCTGAGAGCCCTACTTTATCGAAGAATGCGCGGTCCCATTTTTCGGCCGGTCCTTCATGTCCCAGGTATGTCCATTTGCAGACCACCGTACAGAGGCTGCGGGCGTCGATGCCGGTGGAGCGATAAGTGAGGAAGTCCGCGAGATCGAGGAACTTGCCGGCGGAGCTCCAAGTGGAAGGCAGGTGCCGCTTGAGCCAAAGCAGCTTGGGCGTCTCCATCTCCGGGGAGAGACCGCCTCCGACATACTTGAGGACATCGTATCCGCCCGCGTTGATCTCTTCCGTCTCGGCGAGGGACCGGTGATCCATCCAGACGATGACATTTCGCTCGGCGGCGCCTTCATCGTTCCCGGGGAGTGGCCGGTTCTCGCGATCGAGCACGACCAGCGAGCAGGTGGCGTCGTAACTGACCCCGGCAACGGATTCAGGAGGAATCTGGGCCTTCTCACGGCATTCGCGCGTGACCTTGCAGACGGCGCGCCAGATGTCCTCCGAAGACTGCTCGGCGAAATCCGGCTTGGGCCGCCATAGCTCGATGGGTTCGACGGCCGAGGCGAGCATTTTACCGCCTGCATCAAAGATGCCCGCTCGGGCGCTGCCCGTTCCGATGTCTATACCGATCACAAACCGATCCGCGCTCATAACAATCCGCCGCCTGCGTTCATATCGCGCAGATTCGCCGGCCGGCGTTTACTTCCTTCAAATCGTCTGCACTGTCGGGTCGACACGTTCTTGGAATGCGTTAAGAACGGATAGGTCCATCGGACGGGCGAACAATCCCGTCGAGATGCCGGCCATACTCTGCGCCATACGGCGGCGGACCCACGGCACTCGGCCCATGATCGGCAGTCCGATGTCCCGCGCCAGTCCGAGGACGGCGCTGTTGGACTGGAAGAAAGGAGTGAGAAAGAAAGTCAGCCAGGCATAGTGCCGGACGTGACGGCGTCGGGACACTGCGTATTGACGGAATGCATCGCCGAACGTCGGGGCGGTAGCGATCGCGTCGGCAAGAGCTTCGGCGTCCAGAAGGGCGAGATTGACCCCCTGCCCAAGATGCGGACTCATCGCGTGGGCGGCATCGCCAAGAAAGACAACACGGTCATCGAACCACTGCCGCAGCCATGCATGGCGGTAGTCGGTAAACCGAAGGTTTTCGGGTCCTGCTGCATCATTCAGCACGTCCGACGCGAGCGGACACAGCCGCAAAACGCTCTCGCGCCACCGATCGAAACCGCCGGACCGGACGTCCTTCCATTCGGCAGGAGATGCGCTGCAGAAGAGCGTACATTCCCCATCCCCCATTGGAAGCAGGCCGATCAGGGTTTGTGCGCCGCGCACCACCTGGAACAGTTTTGCGCGGACGGCTTGTGACTGGCCGACAGCCCAAATGACTCCGAATCGGTAGTCGCACACCCATCTCGCTAAGCCGCTTGCATCTCGAAGCGCGGAGCGTGAGCCGTCCGCGGCGATCAGGAAATCGAAGGGACCT
>ORMF011081376.1_pt1 | contig 12215 bp, 8 predicted proteins | sample 1779871 | NCBI WGS metagenome assembly ORMF01 (sample SAMEA104232316, study PRJEB22302) | groundwater metagenome | biome: forest; feature: aquifer; material: groundwater | place: USA | collected 2011-08-07 | depth 5.4 m | reverse complement strand
TCCGTCGAGGCGCTCTCGAAGCCGAACTTGGATTGGACATGGCGCGCGCTCAGACCGGTCTGATTCACCACGGTGCGAAGACGAATTCGATCCTTGAGGTGCGGGAGGAGCATTGTTTTGGTGAAATTTCCGGCGCCGATAACATCGAGATGCTCAATGGCTCGAAGCAACTGGCCGTCCGCTCCAGGAGCAAACTCTGCCGTGATCCGAGTGGGAAGGGCAGGGGAGGGCCCCGCTGGGGAGGATTCATACTCCAGGACGACTCCGATGTCGGAAGAGGCGCTGGCCGCGAGTTCGTTGTAAACTTGGAGGGCGTTGGCGAAGGGAACGCGGCGAGTGGTGAGAGCTTCCAGTTTCAGCGCTCCCGTGGCCATGAGGTGGAGGCAGGCTTGGAAATTCCGCTGCTCCGTCCATCGCACATATCCCACCGGATAATCATTTCCGGCCCATTCGTAATTGGGGTCGTAACGGCCCGGACCGTAGGAGCGGGAGAATCGGACGTCGAGTTCCTTTTCGTAGAAGATCTTCCATGGGAGCTCGATTTTCGTAATGCCAACGTCAATCAGGCGGCCGCGGTCGCGCAGGGCGTCGGCAGCTTGCTCGATCGGTGTGTTGCTTTGGGTGGCCGTGCAAATCACAGCGGCGTCGACGCCCAGCCCGCCTGTCCAAACACGAACTTCGTCGGCGAGGTTTTGCGCTCCTCCCAGAATCACGATTTTCTCCGCGCCGGCTAATTCCGAAAAGCGGCGGCGCGAAGACTGAAGATCAACGGCCATGACCCGAACCCCGTTGGCGGCCAAAAGGTTTGTCACCAGCAATCCGACCAAACCCTGGCCCATGACCAGGATGCGATCGCCCAGAGTTGGCTCGGTCTGGCGGACCGCTTGCAACGCGATGGCGCAAAGAGTCGTGTACGCGGCCTGCCATGACGGGACTCGGTCGGGCACCGGCGCGACGAGCAGGTCGGGCAGGGCCAGGTACTCGGCATGAAAAGCACACTCTGCGCCTGCGCAAGCGACACGATCTCCCACCGCGAAACGAGTGTTGCCGGGATCCACCGCCGCGACAACGCCAGCGGCGCTATACCCGAGAGGAGCGGGACTCTCCAGCCGGTTCCGGACCTTTTCCAGGGCGGCGCGCCACCCGAGCGCGCGGGCCGTGTCGAGCACTTTTCGCACTTGGTCGGGCCGGGCGCGAGCTTTTTGGAGCAGGTTCATGCGAGCTTGCTCGACTTTCATTTTCTCTGTTCCAATGCTGATCACCGAATGGGTGGTGCGCACCAGAACGCCTCCGGGAGGAGCGGTGGGAATGGGCACTTCCTGAATTTCCAGGCGGCCATCCTGATATTGGGCGATTTGTTTCACAACGGAATTTTCTTGAATCAGCCATGCTGTCCGGGATCATGGAATCCTGCCATCCAGGCAGACCTGGCACCATAACTCGAAGTTCAGCAGGATATAGATCAGGTAGCTATAGTCATTTCGGCCCGAAGCGTTTTCCTCGATCAAGCGGCGAACATAAGCCGGATCAAAAACCCCGCGCCGCCGGAGACTGGCTTCACTCAGAAGGTCCGCCACCATTTCGCGCAGATCGGAGACGATCCAGGTGCGAATGGGAGCGCCGAAACCGGCTTTCTTGCGATGCAAAATCGCATCCGGCACAACGCCTTGCAACGCCAGCTTCATCAGGTGTTTGCGGGTCGTTCCGCGCATCTTGAGTTCGGGAGGGATTCGGGCCATAAAATCCACCACTTCGTTATCGATGTAGGGAACCCGGACCTCGACGCCAAAGGCCATGCTGGTTTTGTCGGTGTAAGCGAGATTGAGGGCAGGGAGGAAGGTTCCCATATCCAGGTGCAGCATCCGGTTGATGTAATGCCAATTCGCGGATTTTTGCAAAAACTCCCGGTGACTCCGTTCCGCCACTCCCTGGTCGATTTGCGCCCGAAAACGGTCTCCGAGAAGCCCGTGCAGGTTTCCGGCATAAGCATACGAGAGAAATCCGATCAAGCGGTCTTCGAACGGAAGCCAGGCGCTGGCATTGATTTTGCGGAGGCGCCGAAAGGTCGCACCCAGCGCTCCGCCTTTGGCGGCCGGAAGGTGGTTCAACGAACTCTCGACGAACTTGCGGGCGCCCTTCGGAAGGTGATCACACCAGCGGGAGAGTTGGGCGGCGAGGTGCCAGGGATATCCGCAGAAAACTTCGTCTCCCCCTTGCCCGCTGAGCAGGACTTTCGTGCCTCGTTCCCGGGCGGCGCGCGAGATGAGGAAACTGGTGATGGCCGCCGGGTCTGCGATGGGATCATCCAGGTGCCAGATGATTTTGGGCAGCAGGTCGACAATCTTGGGCTCGAGAATAATTTCCTGGTGATCGGTCCGGCAGGCCCTGGCTAAATCGCGCGCATACTCGATATCCCCGGGTTGGCCTTCATTGCGCTGGTCCTCCGCCCGAAACCCGATGGTATAGGTCTTCATCGGTTCCTGGGCAAAACGGCTGGCGATGCTCAGCAACCCGCTCGAATCGACCCCGCCGCTGAGGAAAACACCCACGGGAACGTCACTGATCATCTGGCGCTTAACTGTCTCGAAGAGCAGTTCCCGCAATTGGCTGGCCAGCGCTTTTTCGGATCCCTGCACCCAGTCTTGATTGTCGAAGGCCAGTTCATAGAAGCATTGGACGGAGGCGCTGGGTCCGCCAAAGGTCGCCGTGTGGCCTGGAGGCACACGGCGGACTTGCTTGAAGAGCGTCAACGGTTCCGGACAATAGCGGAATTTCAGATAGGGAAGGAGCGCGTCGAAGTCGATCTCAAGGTCGAATCGCGGATCGCAGAGGAACGATTTGATCTCGGAACCGAACAAAACCCGGCTTCCATCCATCCAGTAGTATAGTGGCTTGACTCCATAGCGATCGCGCCCCAGATGCAGCAGCCGGCGCTCTTTGTCCCAAATTGCGAAGGCAAAAATGCCGTTCAGCTTCTTGACGAAATCGAGGCCCCACTCTTCATAGCCGTGGAGCAACACTTCGGTGTCCGACTTGGACCGGAAAACGTGGCCGCTTTGCAAAAGCTGCTCGCGCAAGGTGGGAAAGTTGTAAATTTCACCGTTGAACACCACCCACAGGGTCTCATCCTCATTGGTCATCGGCTGCCGTCCGGCCGCACTCAAATCAATGATGCTCAGGCGCCGATGTCCAAGAGAAACGGCCTGGGTGGCATCGGCAAACACCTTGATGTCCCAGTCGTCCGGCCCGCGATGGGCGATTCGATCCGTCATCGCACGAATCAATGGCTCGTTCGACTCGCCCCAAATTCCGGCAATCCCGCACATAGGTTATTCAGACCACGTTCAGTTCGGCGTGTTCACGGGAAAAGAGAAGGGATCCAGGCCTGATTGGCGGGAGCCTGGATTGATTCCCGTTCATCCCCGAGTTCGCCAGGACAGCCAGGGCCATATTTGCGGCAGCATCCATTTCCCAAAGCATTCACACTCCGAATCGGTCGATGCAAGGATTTACTGAGCAAACTTGGGATGCAGTCCGTTATATGGCTTGCCCCGGCACCATACCGGCGTAGGATTGATGAAGAACCCAATTACTGTCTGGGCAGCAACCCAAACCGCCACCGCTTTATGGCCATCTACGTCAAAGTCAACGATCAGGTGCAGGGTCCACTAAGTGAACAGGAAATTCGGGAGCGGCTCGCCAAAGGCGCTCTGACCCCGCAATCGCCCGCCTGGAAAATGGGAATGCCAGAGTGGAAAACGGTCTCCGAGCTCCTCCCCAAGGCTCATTCCGCTCCAATCCATCCGGCTGAAGACACCGACTTTGACCAAGCTTTGGAGTTTCTCAATGCGGCCATTGCCTCCTCTTCCATTGAGGTCCAACCCGACGCGATGGATCGGTTGCTCGACTTGTCGAACCGATTTTTCACCCTGGTCGGCGAGCACTTCGGCCAGATCGCCCGGCCCAACCACACTTTTTATGCCTACCGCGTCGCGCTGACAGCCATACAGCGGCTTCGGCTTGATTTGCTTAAGGGCGCTTCCCTGACCCCGAAAGGCGAGGAGTTTGCCGGCTTGGTGGCCGCGTATCTGGCGATGCTGGCGGTGCTGAATTGGCGGCGGCGCGGACTGGAAGTCAGCGGGTGCGTGCGCTTCACACCGGGAGGCAAGGACAACTGCCTGTTCTTTTTCGCGGAGCGTTCCCGCGAGGGCGGTTGTGAAATGTATAGTCATGACTTCTTGGACGACATGCATCAAGTGCTCCTGAAACCGCCCCAGACCTTTCCCTCAATGCACGGGCGTTTCTTCATCATGGAATCGTTGACCCTGCCGTCGCCCGAATACATTTACCAATATGCTGCGCATCTCATGCAATCCTCGCGTTCGGGCGGGAACTGGCCTCATTCCCAGAAAGTGGGCGGCCTGGATGGGGATTTTAAAATGTCGCGCGAGCTTTTAGTCAACGATCTGCACCAGGATTGCGATTTGCCCAACGATGATCCCTCGTTGCGCAAGCTCTCTTGGTGGGTGGTTTTTCCCCCGTTTGGATGGGAAATGAACGATGGCCAGGACTACAACCTGATGACGATCTTTGATCAAATCTCGCGCCAGAAAATCGTCCCGATGGATGTGGGGATCGATTATTTGCGGGCGCTCTTGCGCTGCCAATCGCCGGATATTCGCAACCTGGCCGCGCGCGCCCTGATGGTTTACCGGGTCCCGCCGCATAACGCCCTCGAAGCCGCGCATTACAACCAGGCGATGCATTCCCGTGACTGGGAGCTGGCCCGCGGGGCGATGGCCAAGCATCAGAGCCAGCTTGAAAACAATCCCAAGGTGGGTGACCTGGCCGAGGCTTACGCAACTCAATGCCAGGAATGGTTTCGCCAGACTCCCCCGGTCCTTTCCTACGTGACCGCGGCCATCCATGATCCGGACTATGTTGCTTTGACAAAGGTGCCAGACGACCAGTTGGTGGAAGGCGTCGCCCGGCTGGCTGCGCTCCTCCGGCGTTACCCCGAGGATTGGGGGTTGAAAATGTTGCATGCCTCCCAAAGCATGGCCGGGCCCGATCCCCGCGGCGGAGAGGCGCGCTTGCGCGAATTGATCAAAAATCCGCCCGATTGCTGCGAAGGCCATTCCCGGCTCGGGACCATGCTCAAGCGGCAAGGCCGTTTCCAGGAATCGATGGAGGTCTATGAAGATGAGCTTCGACGCTGGCCCTGGAATTATCGCGCGGTCGATTCTTGCCTGTGGCTGATCACCGAAGGCATGACCCGCTTCTAAGAGACTGATACTTGTTCAGCATCACCGAGATAGCGAGCAATTATTTCCGTTCACACCAAACGGGGTCTAGTTTCACAGAATGTCTAAAGAATATGATGCAATTCTGATTGGCGGGGGCCCGGCCGGGTCGAGCGCCGGGGCCATTCTCGCGGAATATGGGCGCCGTGTGCTTATCGTGGAACGGGAGAAGTTTCCTCGCTACCATATCGGCGAATCGCTGATTCCCTTTACCTTCCACCCTCTGCAACGGCTTGGCCTCATTCCGATGATGAAAGCCTCGCACTTCGTGAAAAAATACAGCGTCACCTTCGTTCAGCCCGATGGACGCCGGTCGCAGCCGTTCTACTTCTTCAACCGCTACGACCGGGAGACCGTCGCGCAAACCTGGCAGGTCCTTCGCTCGGAATTCGACCAATTGCTTCTCGACAATGCTCGCGCGAAGGGTGCGGAAGTGCGGGAAGAGACCAGCGTGAACAAGCTGCTGACGGAGGGCGGACGGTTTGCGGGCGTTGAAGTTACGGGCAAGGATGGAGTAACATCCGAGATTCATGCCGCCATCACTCTCGATTGTTCCGGCAAGGAAGCCTTCACCCCGAATCGCCTGGGCTGGCGGATGCGGGACCCGTACCTCAACAAAATCGCGGTCTGGACTTATTACAAAGGTTCCAAGCGCGAGCCCGGCATCGACGAGGGCGCCACGACCGTGGCCTATGTTCCGGACAAAGGCTGGTTCTGGCACATCCCTCAGCATGATGACATGGTCAGCGTCGGCGTGGTTGCGGAAGGCAAGTACTTGACGCGGGACGGCGTGCGTGAGCCGAAAGCCATTTTTGATCGCGAGATCCATGAGAATGAATGGGTCCGGCAGCATCTCTCTTTGGGACAGCAAAGCGGCGATTACTACATCACCAGTGAGTATTCTCGGCATTCGCGCTACTGCGCCGCTCCCGGGCTGCTTCTGGTCGGAGACGCATTCGCCTTTCTCGATCCGGTGTTTAGCAGCGGGGTGATGCTGGCGCTCAAGAGCGGCGTGCTCGCGGGAGAAACGGTCCATGAGGGATTGACGAAGGGCGACCTATCACCCGGGCGTTTCACCGAATACGGAACCATCATGCGCCAGGGTGTGGAGAACATGCGCATGCTGGTCTACGCGTTCTATCACCCGAAATTCTCGTTTCGGGAAGTCATTCAGCGTTATCCCGAGGCCGGCGGGCTGATTACTGACTGTCTTTCTGGTGACGTTAACAAGGACTTTACCTGGCTCTGGGATCGCATCCGCGAATTCGTGCCGCTGCCCGACCCCATTGCCTGCGGCGAGCCCTTGCTTCAGCCGTCATCGAGCGGCGTGCAGATGGCCTCCATTGCCTCTTTTTCTTGAAAACCTTCAATCGTCGGCGCCGAATGTCGTGATTTGACAACTTTTTCTGGTGGGAAGCGGCGCAAATGTAGGGATAATCTTTACAATTATCAAATTGATGCGTTTGGCGCAAAGCTCGATTAATTCCTGGATGCAAGCCGGGGCGGCGCTCGCGTCAAGGGTGGCGGTTATCGTTTTGTCTGTGATGACCCTGCTGCTGCGGTGCGCGGGGCGAGAGCCTACTCCGACCAATTGATCAATTTCGTGCGCAATCGTCCCGTCATTAGGTTGGAACATCGAGGAACGAAGGATAGTATTGGGGGTTAAACGATGCACCGCATGCGCACTCAACGGCTGAAGCAGAGCGTCAAAGGATTCACGCTCGTGGAATTGCTGACTGTAATAGCCATCATTTCCATCCTGACGGCAATGCTCATTCCGGCGGTCGGGAAGGCGAAAGCCAAGGTCGTGTCCGTGCAATGCCGCAACCACCTGAAACAATTGCAGATTTGCTGGCAGTTGTATGTGACGGACCAGGACGACCGGGTGCCCCCCAATCGCTCGGAACAGGTCAACGGAATCTGGCGCAGTTCGCGTGAATCGTGGATCGGCCTGAACAGCGCTTCCTACGACAACACCTTTGCCACGATCAATAGTGGGATTCTTTTTCGCTCCGACTACAACCGGACGGTAGCGATCTATCATTGCCCGGCGGACAAGTCGAAAGTGCGGACTCAGTCCGGACGTGAATTTCCCGGTCAAAGTTCTTATCGACTATCAGTTGCTGCCGGAGAACAAAGACGCGGTGCGGCTCCTTCCGGACGTGCTGCGGGCCTTGCGGCAAAACCCGCCCAGATTCATCCTCCGGGGAGACCTGGGCCGATCCATTCCGGAAATTGACAATTACATTCAAGCGAACTGCACACCGGAAACCAATTTCGGAATAGGGCTATGCAGATCACTCTTGTAAACTAATGTTTTGCATATTCTCTTTTGCAATTTTCCTAAGGATTTGCGATGTGCAAGAGTCAACTGCATAGCCAGATTTCGGAATTCACACGATTCTTCGTGTGAACGAAAACTTGGGAGCCAAATCAAAGACTCATGGACAGTAGCATGGAAGATCCGACTTCGAAGGAAATCAAGCCGAGGTGCGGACCCCGCGGAGAAGAATGGATGAGGGCGCTCTTCGTCATCCTGGCCCTTCTGTATACGTTTGTTCATCAGGATTATTTCGGCGGGACCTCGATTTCACGGCTGGATTTGCTGCATGCCGTTTGGGACGAGGGCAGGGTTGAGATAGACACGTTTGCGCACAACGCCAGCGACAAAGCGCTCTTCAAGGGGCATTACTACAGTGACAAAGCCCCGGGGGTGGTGGCGCTGGCGCTGGCGCCTTTCGCTCTAGCCAGATTTCTCGCCCTGGAGAGCGATTCCGCGGCCGCGATGCCGGGGCAGTGGCTGGCTGGAAGCTGGCTCGCGACCGCCGCCTCGGTGGGGTTGTTGACCGCGGCCGGAGGGGTGTTTCTTTGCGCGTGGCTTCGACGGTGGGTTGGCCTTCGAACCGCCGTCTTAACCACGCTCGCGATTTTTGCGGGAAGCATGCCTTTCCCCTACGCGACCATTTTGTTCTCGCATGGCATGGTGGCTGGCTTGATCGCTGCGGCCCTCTGCCTTATTCAACGTGGGGATTAGCCGGTTTTTCTTGGCCGGACTCGAGTGAATTCCGCGGGTCTCGCGGGCTTTTGCTGCGGCCTGGCTTTGGCGAGCGAATTCACGGCCGGGTTGGTGCGTGGCGGAGTCGGAATTCTGGCGGCTGTCACACTTGGCCGCCAATTGATCTCTTTCCTGCTGGGCGCCCTTCCGCCGCTCCTGCTGATCCCCATTTACTCCTGGGCCTGTTTTGGAACCCCACTCACGCTCGGCTACAGCCATCAAGCCACGTTTCCGGAAAGGAAACAAGGGCTGTTCGGGATTCTCTGGCCGAGCCCGGAGATCGCGTTCAAACTCCTATTCTCACCTGACCGCGGTTTGTTCTTTTGGTCGCCCTTCCTCATCATAGGCTTGATCGGCTATCCCACCCTTTTCCGGCGTTCCCGTCTCCTTTTTTGGCTCTGCCTGTTGATTCCAATATTGCAGGTAGCCATCATCTCCGGAAACCGGTGGGACTGGAGGGCTGGGTGGACCTTGGGACCGAGGTATCTCGCGCCGATTCTGCCCCTCCTGGCGTTGCCCTGTGCCTTGGGAGTCAGCCGGCTGCCCCGTCTCGGTTTAGTCCTGGCGGTCGTTTCGATTCTCCTGACCGGCCTTGGGACCGTCGTGGATGCGACTCCCCGCTACGAGATTCACAACCCCCTCTTCGAGCTGCACATTCCCAAGCTGCTTTCCGGAAAACTGACCCACAACCTCGGCCAGGGCTTGGGATTGTCTGGACATCAAAGTCTCGTTTTCCTGCTTGTTCTGATCGCGTTTTATGGAACATTTCTCTGGCGAGCTTTGCGAATTGTGGAAGAGCAGGGCGAAAGAGCCGCCGTCCCAGTCAGGGATGGGGATAATAAACATGGGTGAACCGTGGGTCGTCGTGGGTTCGAGGTTCGGATGGCTTGTCTGAATTTTCAATCTTCGGCATCAAAATCATGCCTTTTCCAGTTTGGCACACCTCCGCGCAAGCCACCACGCGCCCGCAGCCAGCACTGAATAGGAAAGACATATGTATGTATAACCTACAAAACCAAGAATCAAGGCTTTCGGCACGCTTGACCGGAGGGCCGGAAATGGCAAGACTTCGAGAGAACCAAACTGATGAAAAACCATTGCTCACTGGAACTGCTCACTCTTACGTTTGTCGTTATCGCCCAGTCCGCGTTGGCGGCCGGGGCTCGTCCTAATGTTTTGCTCATTGTGGCCGACGATCTGGGTTATGGCGAGCTGGGCATCCAGGGAAATTCACAAGTTCCCACTCCGAACATTGATGCGCTCGCGAAAGGCGGAGTGCGTTTCAGGAGCGGCTATGTCTCGGGGCCTTATTGCAGCCCGACCCGCGCGGGCATGCTCACGGGCCGTTATCAGCAACGGTTTGGGCACGAATTCAATCCCGGACCGGCGCAGAGTGCTCCAGTGGTGTTTGGCTTATCGCTGCAGGAAACCACCATCGGCAACCGTCTCAAGGACGCGGGCTATGCGACCGGCTGGTTTGGCAAATCGCATCTTGGGTACCGCCCGGAATTCCATCCTCTTCGGCGCGGGTTCGATGAGTACTTTGGTTTCCTCGGAGGCGCGCACGATTATCTTGATGCGGCCAGCGACTCGAATAATCCAATCCTGCGCGGCACGAACCGAGTGAAGCAGATTGGCTACACCACCGAGGACTTTGGCCGCGAGGCCGTCAACTTTATTGAAAAGCACAAGTCCGAGCCGTGGTTTGTTTATCTCCCTTTCAACGCGGTTCACGCGCCCTTGGAAGCCACGGACAAATACCTCTCCCGCTTTGCCCAGGTGGAGGACCGGAAGCGGCGCACCTTCGCGGCGATGCTCTCCGCCATGGATGACGCGGTCGGTTCGGTGCTGTCGAAAGTCCGCGCGCTTAGCCAGGAAGAGAACACCTTAATATTCTTCATTAGCGACAATGGCGGCCCGACGGCCCAGACGACTTCCGGCAACGGCCCTTTGCGCGGCTTCAAAGCGCAGACCTGGGAGGGCGGCATCCGGGTGCCCTGGATCGTCCAATGGAAGGGGCACATCCCCGCAGGCCAGGTGGATGACCGTCCAGTGATCCAACTCGACATTCACCCCACGATCCTCGCCGCGGCCGGCGTGCCGGTAAAGGCGGACTGGAAACTCGATGGCGTGAACCTGCTCCCTTTTGTGACCGGTGGAAACAAACAACCGCCGCATGAGGCGCTCTATTGGCGGTTTGGGGGCCAGCTTGCGATCCGGAAAGGAGATTGGAAACTCGTCAAGGCCCCGGGCGGCAGTCTCACCGGAGCGTCTCTCGCCCAGAAGGCAAGCACCGAGGGTGCGGAACTCTACAATCTCACCCAGGACATTGGCGAAAAAACAAACTTGGCCTCGGCGCGGCCGGAGAAAGTGAAAGAACTCGAGGCCGACTGGAATCGATGGAACTCCGAACTGATTCCTGCGACTTGGCGTCCTGCCGCCGCCGCTACGACCTTTACGACCTCGAATACTTCCTCGAAAGGACCCTGGAAATTGGGTGATACGTTGTCCAGGGCGGACTCCCCCAAAATTGCCAGCCGGGCGCTGACCATCTCGGCGCAAATCGAGCCGTTTGGAACGGGAGGCGTGATTGTCGCCCAAGGCGCTGGCCGACAGGGCTATGCCCTCTATCTGCGCGAAGGCAAACTGGAATTCGCCGCGCGCATCGACGGCGCTTTAGCGGTAGTGACGAGCCGGGAATTGCTGCCGAAGGGGCGTTCTGACGTTGGAGCGAGAATTGCCGCGGACGGCGAGGTGAAACTCACCGTGAACGGTCAAATCACCGGCGAAGGCCGCATCCCGAAACTGATCCCGTCCCAGCCAGGGGAAGGGTTGACCGTGGGAACCGACGGCAGAGGCGCGGTTGGGGATTATGCCGCGCCAAACACGTTCGCCGGAAAAATTGAAAATGTTCAGATACAATTGTGAGAAAAACATTTCCCTTAGATCTTGACTTATGGCCACTTTCCTCAAATCGATGATTTCAGGTTTCTAGTTCATGTGGATGATTCTTTGGATCGTAACGACGTTCTGATGAACGAGCATTGATTGGAGAGAATTATGCAATGGAAGCGATGATCGACCTTTCTGCCAATTGCGCGCCTTGGCTCTTCGACTCTTCGACCGACCAGCCCTTCGACCATTGCAATTCTGCGAGAAAAGGTCTAGGTGTTGTCCGTGAGAACGCTCGGAAAGAGGGCAGACCGTGCCTGGCGGAAATCCCGCCTGGCGGCCCGGCTGCTTTACCGCACACTGGCCGGCCCCCTTGGCGCTCGCGACAGCGGGCTGGCCAGGCAACTCAGCCGGGACCCTGAAGTGACCGATCGATTGATTCAGCAAGCCCTATTTTATCTGGGCGGGAAGCGCAAATATGAACTCGACCGGCGACTGGTGGAGCGGCGAAATTGACTGGTCCACCCCTGCGGGAGAGTTGCTGCGAAGATTTGTCGACGCCCTCCCGTCCGGGCGGCATTTCGAAATTACGGTTTATGGCTCCGCTCCATTGCAACTCACTCTGGACCGGGGCCTTCTCAGTGGCGACGTGGATATCTTCTCAAAGGATGATGAAGACCTGAACCCGCTGATCGCAGCCCTTCACTTCGACAAGGAACATGGCGGACTGCATTTGGAAGCAGGTTTCGAGTTGAGCTTTCGGACGAGCCCCCGATGGCGGACGAGGGCTAAAGTGGCGGCATTGGGTAAAGCAACGCTCATCATTCCCCATCCCATTGATATTCTCATCGGCAAAATTGATCGAATGGAGCCGAAGGATTTCGCTGCGTTCGAGAGGTTCATGGCCATCACGGGCCACCCCACCTCCGGCGGACTGCAAAGCGCATTGCAAAACGCAGTGGACT
>ORMF010112260.1_pt1 | contig 12215 bp, 13 predicted proteins | sample 1779871 | NCBI WGS metagenome assembly ORMF01 (sample SAMEA104232316, study PRJEB22302) | groundwater metagenome | biome: forest; feature: aquifer; material: groundwater | place: USA | collected 2011-08-07 | depth 5.4 m | reverse complement strand
GTCGTCGCGGAGGTGCTGCGCGACGCAGTAGGGCGTTCCCGTCGCGCGATCGCCGTCGATCGTGCAGACGAAGTTTCCGACGAAGTGGAAGGTCCTCTCGTAGAGCCGTTCCATCTCCAGGGCGACGGTCTCGAGCTCGGCAGGCCCGCGATAGCTGTACGAGAGCTCGTCCGATCCCGCTTCGTACACGAGCAATGCGCCGTCCGGGACGAACAAGGCCGCCATGGCTGCCCCGTCTCCGTCGTCGACCGCGGCTGCGTAGGCATCCACGAGCTGGCGCAGTTCGAGCAGGTCGGCGGCGTACGTATCCATGCGTCTGTGCAAACGCTAGTGCGAAAGATGCGGTTCGGCAACGCCGGGCCGGAGAACCCCGAGCTCGTCGTCGCGGGGCAGGACGAGCAGGCCGAGCAGCCAGATCGCGGCGACCGCCGCGAAGCCGATGCGGCCGTTGCCTGGAAGAGAGAACGCGAGTCCGAGCAGCGGTGTGCCTGCAACAACGGCCACATTGCCCAGCGTGTTCACGAGTCCGACAGCGGCCGCCGGCGCGTCGGCGCGCACCCGCCCGGCTCCGAACATGGCCGGCGCGAATGGAACGCCGGCCGCCAAGCCGAGGAGACCGGCTCCTACGAGCGCGACCGCAGGCGAGGGAGCGAGAGCGAGCGTGAGCGTCCCCGCTGCGCCGGCGACGAGGCTCGAGACCAGCGCGAGTCGCACGAGCTCCGGCCGGTGGTGCACGAGCCAACCCGAGGCCGGGCGGGTCACGAGTCCCCCGGTCAGCGCGAGCGCGCCCATCAGCCCCGCCACTCCGACGCTGACGCCGAAGTTGCGAACGAAGAGCGTCGAGATCCAGTTGCCGACGACGAGCGCCAGCAAGGCGATGCCGTGCATGGCGGCGAGCCGATAGAGACGGGCATCGGTGAACATCGACGTCTCGAGGCGTGCTTCGTCGGGCCTTTCGCGGGTGGGCACGGCTTGCTCGCGCTCGGCCGTCACGACGAGCAGGAGCGCCGCCAGGCCGACGGCGAGCGCGAACACGTACGGCGCGCGCCAGCCCGCGAATCCGATCAGTTGGGGTACGACGATGAGCGGTAGCGCCGTCGACCCGTAGCCGACTCCGCCGAAGATCCCTTGCGCGATCGCAGTCCCCCCTGCCCTCCGGATGAAATCCGTTCCAGCGACGAACCCGACGCCCGTGGCGACGCCTGCGACTGCCCGGAGCCCGAGCGCAAGTGCCGGCGCGGCAGTGATCATCAGAATGGCGTTGCACACGATGAGCGCGAGCACCGAGGTGAGGGTAAGCGTGCGAGCGCCCATCCGGTCGACGAGGCGTCCACCGGGAATCTGAGTGATCGCATGGACGGCGGCGAGAACGGTCGTGAACAGTCCGACGGTCGCGAGCGCCACGCTGTAGCCGCTCGCCACGCGCTCGGCAACCGCGCCGATGTTCGTGAAGTTCGCGCCGAACGCGATACCCGCGACCGAGGTCGCGACGACGGCCGGTGTTCTCACGCCCGACTAGAACGACCGTGGCAGGCCGAGGTTCTCCGCGATCGCGTTTCGTGCCATCTCGTTGGTGATCGGGCCGATCCGGAAGAGGCGCGCGTCGCGCCAGTAGCGCTGCATGTCCGTCTCGGCCGAGTAGCCCATCCCGCCGAGGATCTGGATGCCGAGGTCTGCAGCCGCGACGGCGGCCTCCGATGCGGTGACCTTCGCGATCGTCGTCTCCTGGAAGCACGGGCGGCCGAGGTCCTGAAGCCATGCAGCGTGCTTGACGACGAGGTCAGCCTGATGACGCCACATCGCGATGTCCGCGATGTAGTGCTGCAGGATCTGGAACTGCCCGATCTTCTTGCCGAAGGCCTCGCGCTCGGTCACGAATGCGAGCGCGTCCTCGAGGATGCCGTCGAGGATGCCGCAGCAGAACGACGCGAGGATGATGCGCTCGTTGTTGAGCGTGGGGAGGAGCATGTACCACGCCTCGCCGGGCGTGCCGAGCACGAGCTCGTCCGGTACGAAGACGTCTTGGATGCCGACGTCGCACGAGCCGAGCGCGCGCATCCCGAGCTTCGGGATGTCCGCGATCGTGACGCCTTCGGCGTCGGTCGGCAGCAGGAACAGCGTGAGGCCCTGGTGACGCTTCGCGACGTCGTCGTCGGTGCGCGCCAGCAGCAGGATGTAGTGGGCGGTATGCGCGGCGGAGCACCACGTCTTGTTCCCGTTGAGAATCCAGCCGCCGTCTGTGCGCTTCGCGTTCGTGCGCATGCCGCCGAGGACGTCGGTGCCGCCGCCGGGCTCGGTGAAGCCGATCGCGAAGCGAAGCTCGCCGCGTGTGATCGCCGGCAGGAAACGCTGCTTCTGCTCTTCCGTGCCGTAGACGCCGATGCTCTTGCCGCCGGCGAACGACGTGATGCCCCAGAGCCATGCCAGCCCGCCGAGCGTGCGTGCCAGCTCGCGCGCGAGGATCATCTGGACGATGACGTTGCCGCCTTGCCCGCCGTACTCCTCGTCGATCCCGATGCCGTGAAAGCCCGCGTCCGTGAACTTGTCGAAGAGCGGGAAGGGCCACTCCTCCTCGTTGCGCTCGAGCTCCCGCGCCCACGCCTTCGGGCATTCGCGCTCGACCCAGTCGTGGGTCTCCTTCTGGAAGAGCTGCATCTCGTCATCGAGCTCGAAGTCCATGGTGCTCCTTGCCTACGTTCGTGCGCTCAGCGCGTGAAGGGACACGGCGCGGCCTACGTCCGTTCGATCGGTCATGTCACGAGCGTCATTCCGCCGTCGAGCACGAGGATCTGCCCGGTGATGAAGCGTGAGCTTTCTGCGGCGAGGAAGACGGTCGCGGCGCCGACCTCGGCCGGCCGCAAGAACCAGCGTCCGAGGTGCTCGCCGACGACTGTCTTGTCGCGCGTGGACAAGCCCGCTTCGGCCCACACGGCGATCCGCTTGTCGTCGAGCCCGGTAGACGCCTGCCACCGGCTGCCGTCGCTCAGCTCTTCGGACGGGTCCTCCGGCCGGGTGGCGAACGGCGCCACGGCGTTGACCGTGATTCCGTGTCGCCCGACTTCCTTCGCCAGCACCTTGGTGAACGTGTGCACGGCGCCTTTCGCGGCGGAATAGGGCGTCATGAACGGATCGCCGACGATCCCCGAGGTCGAGCCGATGTTGATCACCCGTCCGCTCCGCCGCTCGATCATGCCCGGGAGCACTGCGCGGGTGCAGTCGAGCGTCGTGCGGAGCGTCAGGTCGAGCTCGCGATCGACCTGCTCGGGTGTCGTATCCCAGAAGGGCTTCACGTCGACGTGGCCGCCGACGTTGTTCACGAGCACGTCGACACCGCCGAACTCCTCGGTCGTGCGCGCGATGAGCCGGTCGATCTGGTCGCGGTCGAGGACATCGGTCTGAACCCACAGTGCGGATTGCGCGCCTGCGGCAAGCGCCGCAGTCTCGACCGAGCGGCCTGCCTTTTCGTCGCGCGCGGCGATGACGACATTGGAGCCCTCAGCAGCGAACGCGAGCACGATTCCTCGTCCGATGTTCGCGTTGCCCCCGGTGACGATCACCGTCTTTCCTGCGAGCTGCGTCTCCATCAAGCAACGTCGAACATCGTGTCGCCTTCGGCGATCGCATCGCCCTCGGCGACATGCACCGAGCGGATCGTTCCTGTGACCTCGGATTGGACGGAGATCTCGAGCTTCATCGACTCGATGAGCGCGACGAGGTCGTCCACCGCAACCGCGTCGCCGACGGACGCGATGATCTTGAACACGCTGCCGGTTATGGGAGAACGAATCTCTGTCATCGCGCCGGCCGTCTACCGGTGGGCGAAGGCGGGCGGGCGCTTCTCGACGAACGCGTTGACGCCCTCGGTCGCATCCTGCGACGCGAAGACCTGGATGAAGAGAGCCCGCTCGGTGTCGAGCCCGTGCGCGATGTCCCCATTTGCGCTGCCGACGCTGCTCTTGATCGCGCGGACGGCGACGGAGGACAGCGCCGCGAGCTTTGCCGCCAGCTCGCCTGCGGTCGCCAGGGCAGCTCCTGGGCTCGCCACGCGATTGACGAGGCCGATCCGGCGAGCCTCTTCGGCGTCGATCGTGCCGCCGAGCAGCAGAAGCTCCTTGGCGCGCCCGACGCCGACGCGCCGCGGAAGCCGCTGCGTTCCGCCTGCGCCGGGCATGAGGCCGAGCCGAACTTCGGGGAGGCCGAAGCGTGCGGCCGCGTCGGCGACGAGCAGGTCGCAGACGAGCGCGATCTCGAGGCCTCCGCCCACCGCGCTCGCCTGCACTGCGCCGACGACGGGCTGTGGGATTCCTTCCCAGAGGTCGAGCATCCGGCGTGTGCGGCCCGTATGATCCTCGATCCAGGCGGCGCTGCCGAGGGCCTGCGAGAGCTCGGCGAGGTCGGCTCCGGCGATGAACGCCTTGTCCCCCGCTCCGGTGAGGATGACTGCACGCACCGAGTCGTCGGCGGAGAGCTGCTCAGCTGCGTGGGCGAGCGCGTCGACGACCTCGTTGCTGAGCGCGTTGACAGGCGGATTGTCGACCAGGACGACGGCCACTCCGCTGCGCACGTCGATGCGGACGAGATCGCTCATACGGCGTCGCCGTACTCGCCGAAGCCGCGCCCCGTCTTGCGGCCGTAGTGGCCGGCGTTCACGAGCGAGCGAAGGATCTGCGGAGGCAGGAACCGGTCGCCGTATTCCGCCCTGAGGGAGTCGGCGACGCGCGCCACGGTGTCGAGCCCGCTCAGGTCGGCTGTGGCAAGCGGCCCCTGTGCGTGTCCGAATCCGAGCATGCACGCCTTGTTGACGTCGTCGACGTCGGCGATCCCCTCGTCGACGATCCGGGCGGCTTCGACCATGAACAGGGCGATCAGGCGTGAGGTGATGAAGCCGGGCGTGTCCTTCTTGCAGATGACCGTCTCCTTGCCGTACCGGTGTGCGAGACCGACGGCGATCTGCAGTGTCTCGTCCGACGTCTCGAGGCCGCGGACGATCTCGATCAGCTTCATCACGGGCGGCGGGTTGAACCAGTGGCTGCCCACGACCCGGTCGGGCCGGTTGGTTGCGGCGGCGAGCTGCGAGATGGGGAACTGCGATGTGTTGGAGGCGAAGACGACGTCGTCCCGGCAGACCATGTCGAGGCGCTTCAGCACGCTGGTCTTGACGCCGATCTCCTCGATCACCGTCTCGATCACGTGGTCTGCCTCCGCGGCGGCCGCCTCCAGGTCGGTCGACGACGAGATGCGTGCCTGCGCTGCCTTCGCGTCGGCGTCCGTGATCCGCTCGCGCTCCACGGAGCGGCTGAGGTTGCGTTCGACTCGCTTCAGCCCGAGGTCGATCGACGCCTGGTCGAGCTCGACGACGGTCACCTGCAGGCCGGCCTGCGCGACGACTTGCGCGATGCCGCTCCCCATCAAGCCTCCACCGCCGACGACGACGACTCGTTCTACGGCCACTGACGTCCCTTCCTAGTAGGAGCGCGGCAGTCCGAGGCCGGCGGTGGCGATGTGGTTGAGAGCGAGCTCCCGCGCGACCGGGATCGTCTGCAGGAGCCTCATGTAGGTGAAGCGCTGCAAGATCATCGTCTCGTCGGTGAACCCACTGCCCCCGAACGTCTGCAGCGCCCTGTCGGCCGCTTTCAGGCCGGCATCGCACGCCGCGATCTTCGCCATGTTCGACTCGACGCCGGCCTGCTCGCCGCCGTCGTAGAGCCGGCAGGCCCGTTCGAGCAGGAGCCATGCTCCTTCGACCGCGATCAGCGCCTCGGCGAGTGGATGCTGGATTGCCTGGTGCGCGCCGATCGGCACGTCGAACACCACGCGGTTGGCTGCATAGTCGCGCGCTCGCTCGAGGCACCACCTTCCGATGCCGACGCCCTGCGCCGCCACGATGAGCCGCTCGGGGTTCAGTCCGTCGAAGAGTGCCTTGCCGCCCTCGCCGGCCGTTCCGAGCAACGCGTCTTCCGGAACCTCGAAGTCGAAGAAGACGCTCCACTGGAACTCGAAGGCCGGCGCTTCGACGTTCACCTGAACCCAGCTGACGCCTTCCTGCGGAAGCGGGAACGCGAACACCGACAGCCCACCGCTCGCGGCATCCTTGGCGACGAGGAGCATCGCGTCCGAGGACTCGAGCGCGGAGATGTAGGTCTTCTCCCCCCGGATGCGCCAGCCCTTTGCCGTCTTTTCGGCCGTCGTCCGGAGATTGCGCGCGTTAGACCCGGCTCCAGGCTCGGTGAAGCCGAAGCAGAACCGGGTGGTGCCCTCCGCTACGCCCGGCAACCACCGTTGCTTCTGCTCGGCCGAGCCGCTGCGCGAGAGGATGCTCCCGGCGATCGCCGTCGCGATCACGAGCTTGGCGGCCGGAAAGCCTCCCGCCGAGAGGCGCTCCGCGGCGAGGATCAGCTCGAACATCCCGGCCGCCCCGCCGTACTCCTCCGGGATCGAGAGCCCGGTGAGGCCGCTGGCGGCGAGATCGTCCCACTGGGCGAGGGAAGCCTCGTGGTCGTCGAAGCGGCGGTCGGCGTATTTCTGGCCGAGCTCGAAGGCGAGATCGGCGATCGCGCGCTGCTCCTCGGTCAGCCCAAGCTTCGGGTGTGCCAGCACCTGCGCCATGGTCGGAATCTACTCGATTTCGGCGTCTCCACCAACCGGTTGTTCGAAGTCCGGGGGAGGAGTAGGGTTTTCGACGTGTCGAAGTACGTCGTCGCCCCTGTCGACTCCTTTCCCCCCGGATCCCAGCGCCGCGTGGAGATCGGCGGGCGTGGGGTCGCCATCTTCAACGTGGACGGGGCGTTTCGCGCGCTGCGCGACGTGTGCCCGCACCAGGGCGCCGAGCTCTCCGCCGGCACCGTCGTGCGCTCGGTGACGGCCGACCTGCCCGGGGCGTACGAGCTGGACCTCGAACGGGTGCTGGTCAGGTGCCCGTGGCACGGCTGGGAGTTCGATCTGGCCACGGGGCAGTCGTGGTGCGATCCGAAGCGGCAGCGGACGAAGCCCTATCCGGTGTCCGTCGAGCCGGGAGGGGCATTGATGACGGGCGAGGGCGGCGCCGCCGTGCCCGGGCCCTACGTCGCGGAGACGATCACGATCTCCGTCGAGAACGACTACGTCGTGGTGGAGCTCGAGGACCGGAAGGACTGATGTCGAGATGACGCTTGCGCAGGAGAAGGAGGGCACCGGAAGGACCGCCGGCACGCGGGTCGGGCTCGTCGATTGCGACGTGCACAACACCGCGCCCTCGGTGCAGTACCTGACGAAGTTCCTGCCGGAGCAGTGGCATCCGTACGTGCCGCAAATCTTCGGGCGTACGTGGGGCGGCGTCACGATCGGTGCGCGCCAGTCATCGGACATCTACCGGCGCGACAGCCATCCGCCGAACGGCGGCCCGCCGGGAAGCGACTTCGAGTTTCTTCGCGAGCAGCTGCTCGATCGCTGGGGTGTCGATCGCGCGATCCTCAACCCGCTCGAGGTGCTCGCCTGGCAGGTGGCGCAATACGGCGAGTTCGCCCACGCCATGTCGGCCGCCTCCAACCAGTGGATCATCGAGGACTGGCTCGACCGCGACGAGCGCCTGTTTGCGACGATGTCGATTCCTCAGGAGGACGGCCCGCGGGCTGCGCAGGAGATCGAGCGCCTTGCGTCGCATCCGCGGTTCGTCGCGGTGCTGATGACGGTGTGGGGCCGAGAGCCCTACGGGCATCCGAAGTACATGCCGATCTTCCAGGCGGCGAGCGACCGCGACCTGCCGGTGATCATCCACGTCGGCGGCTGGAGCGGCCAGCTCGTTGCCGGCGGGACGCCGACCTACTGGTGCGAGCACCACTCGCTGAACTACGAGGCGTACCACGCCCACGTGGCCAGCCTCGTCTACAGCGGCATCTTCGACCGGCTGCCGAATCTGAAGATCGTGCTCGAGGAGGGTGGCATCGGCTGGATGCCGTCGCTGCTCTGGCGTCTCGATCGAAGCTGGAAGTCGATGCGCGAGCACGTGCCACACATGACGCGCAAGCCTTCCGAGGTCGTGAAGGAGCACTTCTGGTTCACGACGCAGCCGCTCGACGAGCCGAACGAGTCGCTCTACCTCGTCGAGATGTTCGAGCATCTCGGGATGGACGACCACATCCTCTATTCGAGCGACTATCCGCATCACGACTTCGACGCGCCCGACCGGATCCTCCCGACCGTCGGACCGGAGCTGCGCAACAAGATCTTCTCGCTGAACGCCGAGGCGCTGTTCGACTTCGGGCCGAAGTCATGAGCCGCGACGCGAGGCGGTCGATCGACAGCGCGGTGCACAGTGCGGGACCGCCGCTCGAGCAGCTCGTTCCCTATCTGTCCGACTACTGGGCCGCCTACGTGCGTGAGACGTTCCTCGGCGGTGCATCGAGCGGTACGGGCCGGCTGCACGTCACGGCCGGGGCGAGCTTCACCTACCCGGCGTGGGCGGAGAGCCTGGCGCTCAAGCCCGATGAGGTGTCGCTCGAGGCGATCCAGTCGCGCGTGCTCAGCCGGTCGGCGCTGGCGATCCTCCACTGCTACGGCGGTGCCGAGGCGTTTACGCATCCGTACTTCGCTCCCGCGCTCGCCACGGCGATCAACCGGTGGCTCGCCGACGAATGGCTGTCGCGAGACGACCGCCTCCTCGCGAGCGCCGTGATCGCGCCGCAGCACACGCAGTCGGCCGTCGAGGAGGTCGAGCGGATCGCACAGGACGGCCGCTTCGTGCAGATCGCGCTGCCCGCGCGCTCGGGTGAGCCGTATGGGAACCAGCGGTACTGGCCGATCTGGGAAGCGGCGGCGTCCCATGGTCTGGCGCTCGCGATCACCTACGGCGGAGCGTCACTGACGCCGCCGACTCCGGTGCACTGGCCGAGCAGCTTCTTCGAGCTCTACGTCGACGCGCCGTTGCAGCACGGAACGCATCTGACGAGCCTGATCTTCTCCGGCATCTTCGATCGCTTCCCCGATCTCAAGGTCGTGCTCGTCGAGAGCGGCTGGACGTGGCTGCCGCAGTTGATGTGGCGCATGGACTGGGAGTGGAAGTCGTCGCGGCGCGAGGTGCCGTGGATCCGGGATTCACCGTCCGACTACGTCCGGAGGCATATCCGCGTCACGACGCAGCCGTGTGACGCACCCGACGATCTGCACCAGCTCGGTCAGGTGATCGCGCAGCTCGAGTCGGACGAGATGCTGCTGTACGGAAGCGACCATCCGCGCAGTCACGACGTCGGTGTCGATGACTTCCTGGGCCTGCTTTCGACGGAGCAGGGCGAGCGTCTGTTGTGGCGCAACGCGGCCGAGACCTATGGCCTCGAGAACCGCATGGGCGGCGTTGCCGCCGGCGGAGAGCAGGCGACTTCCGTATGAGCCTGCGTGACGAGGTCGCGGACACGATCTACCAATACGCGTGGGGGTACGACGACGACGACATGGACATGCTCGCGGGCGCGTTCGCCGAGGGCGCGACGCTGAATCACGCGATCGACGGGTCGATAGTGACCGGTCCTGCGGACATCCGTGAATGGATGGACGAGAAGCGCGAAGTCTTCCGGTCGAACGGGGAACAGCCGCGCCACATGATCGCGAACATCGTCGTCGAGCAGGACTCAGAGACGACCGCGTCGTCGCGCTGCTACATGACGATGATGGTGACGCGCTCCGACGGCACCGTTTACGCCCACCATGCGGGGCGCTACCTCGACCGCTACGTGCGGGTCGGAGATCGCTGGTTGTTCTCGGAGCGGCTGATCAGGGTCGACCGGGACGTTGCGTTTCCGCACCGGAAGTAGCGCGCACTCAGTAGGAGCGGGGCAATCCCAGTGAGTGCTGGGCGATGTGGTTGAAGATCATCTCGCGGCTGACCGGCGCGGTTCGCTGCAGCCGCGCCGCACCCCACAGGGTGGCGAGGCCGTACTCCGTCGCGAGGCCGTTCCCGCCGTGCGTCTGGATCGCCTGGTCGAGCGCGGCAAGGCAGGCTTCGGCCGCCGCGTACTTCGCCATGTTCGACGCCTCGCCGGCCGGCAGGCCGCGGTCATGCAGCCACGCTGCCTTCTGCGTCATCAGGCGCGCGAGCTCGACCTCGATCTTCGCCTTCGCAAGCGGATGGGCGACACCCTGGTGCGCGCCGATCGGCACGTTCCAGACAACGCGCTCGCGCGCGTAGGCGCTGGCCTTCGCCAGCGCATAGAGCCCGATCCCGTTCTCGAGCGCAGCCGCCATGACACGCTCGGGGTTCAGGCCCGAGAAGAGCTGGCGCAGCCCCTCGCCCTCCGTGCCGAGGAGCTCGGTTGCCGGAACGATGACGTCGTCGAAGAACAGGGTGAACTGCTTCTCGGGCGCCGTCATCTCGACCGGGATCGGCTGCATCTCGAAGCCGCCGCTCTTCGGGTCGACGAGAAAGAGCGACAGCTCGCCGCGCCCGCTCCCGGCATCGGTGCCGGTGCGTGCGACGACGACTACCCGATCGGCCTCGTCGACCGCCGACGCATAGACCTTCTGGCCACGCAGGCGGTAGACGTCGCCGTCGCGCGTGGCCGTCGTCGCGAGCTGGTGCGTGTTCGTGCCCGCGTCGGGCTCGGTGATCGAGAACGCCAGCTTCGCTTCGCCGGCGGCCATCGCGGGCAGCCAGCGCTGCTTCTGCTCGGGCGAGCCGTGGGCGACGAGGAGCTCCCCGCAGATTGCGGTCGAGACGATCAGCAGGAACGACGGCGTGCCTGCAGCGGCAAGCTCCTCGCAGACGATCGCAAGCTCAGCGATCCCGGCGCCGGCTCCGCCGTATTCCTCGGGCACGTTGACGCCCAGATACCCGTACCGGGCGAGCTCCGCCCAGAGCGCGGTCGCCTTGCGGTCGCTCCGAGAGACCTCGAGGTAGTAGCGATGGCCGTAGCGCTGCGCCAGCTCGCGCACCGACGAACGCAGCAGCTGCTGCTCGTCCGTCTCGAGGAAGCCATCCATCACCGTATGTTAAATCAATCGGTCGCTTGGTAGGCTCGCCGGGTTGGCGGATCACATCAGTGGCGACGGCGTCCGGGTTGCGCTCGTGACCGGCGCGGCCGGCGGGCTCGGCCCGGCGTGCTGCGGCGCGCTCGCGGACCGGGGCCTGCACGTGATCGTGGCCGACCTCGATCGCGACGGCGCGATGCGGGTCGCCGACGGGCTCGGCGCGAAGGCCGGCGCGCGCGCCGCGGCGCTCGACGTGACCGACGGCGAGGCCGTCGGAGCGCTCATCGGATCGCTCGCAAGGCTCGACGTCGTCGTCAATCTCGCGGGTGTCATCCGGCGGGCGACACTTCCGCGCATCACGACGGAAGACTTTCGCCTCACAATGGCGACGCATGTCGAAGGAACGCTGCACACCATGCGCGAGGCCGCCCCGCTGATGCGCGCGAACGGGTATGGACGCATCGTCAACACGAGCTCGATCGCGTTCCGCGGCACCGTCGCGGGCGGCTCCTACGGCGCGGCGAAGGGCGCGATCGAGGGCCTCACGCACAGCGCGGCGCTCGAGCTCGCCCCGGACGGCATCACGGTGAACTGCATCGCGCCCGGGCTGATCGACGCCGGCATCTTCCTGTCGACGCCCGAGCAGTACCGCCAGGAGCTCATCGACCGCGTCCCGATGCACCGGCTCGGAGCTCCGGCCGACATCGCAGCCTGCGTGGGGTTTCTCGCCTCGGAGGAGGCCGGGTACATCACCGGCCAGACGCTGACGGTGTGCGGAGGCCTGACCCTTGGCTTTTGAGGTGCGGCTCGATCGCGATGCGCACGTCGTGACGCTGACGGTCGACAGCCCGCCCGTGAACGCGCTCCACCCGGACGTCGCGTCTGCGCTGGAGGCTCATATCGCCGAGATCGCCGTCGATGCCGGCGTGCGAGCGGTCGTCCTGACCGGCGCGGGCCGGCATTTCATGGCCGGCGGCGACATCGCCTACTTCCGCACGCTGACCGGCGCGAATGCCGAGGCATACGTCCTCGGAATCCAGCGGATGCAGGCGGCGATCGGACTGATGCCGCAGCCGGTCATCGCAGCCGTGAATGGGACGGCGTTGGGAGGCGGCTGCGAGCTCGCGATGGCGTGCGACATACGCGTCGCCGACGAGCACGCGGTCTTCGGCCAGCCGGAGGTGCAGCTCGGGATCATCCCGGGGGCCGGCGGGACGCAGAACCTGCCGCGGCTCGTCGGTCCTGGGCGCGCGAAACGCATGCTCTTCACCGGCGAGCGG
>ORMF011084552.1_pt1 | contig 12216 bp, 11 predicted proteins | sample 1779871 | NCBI WGS metagenome assembly ORMF01 (sample SAMEA104232316, study PRJEB22302) | groundwater metagenome | biome: forest; feature: aquifer; material: groundwater | place: USA | collected 2011-08-07 | depth 5.4 m | reverse complement strand
GCCGGGTTTGTCTGGTGGGCGGATCCGTTAAATTCCGACAACCCCTACAGCGTCGAGTTCAAAGGCAAGAAAGTCGTGGTGGTGCCTTACAACGTTCCCGGTTGCAACGATTATTCAACCTACGGCGCCGGCAGAACGCCGCGCGATTTACTGCAAATAATGAAAGATCAGTTCGACTATCTCTACTGGGAAGGCGAACAAGGCGCACCAAAGTTTTTTGCCTTTAACCTGCATCCGTTCATATCAGGCGTGCCGTTTCGCACCAAAATTGTCGACGAGTTTATCCACTACGCGAAGGGTTTCCCCAAAGTCTGGTTCGCCCGGCGCATCGAAATCGCCAACTGGTGCTTGGGAAAAGGATATTAGAAACCAATCGGTGGAGCGAAGAGAGCTAATTGCTTGAACCGACGGTAACCTCAATATTGTGAGAAGCCTGTTTCACGGCAATTATTTCGCTGTCTTAATGGCTTTGACCGATTCGGTCTTGCAGAGCGACGGCAGACCGGGAACCTTCCCTCTCCGCGTCAGCCTTACGGTTTGGCGCTGCCCAACTCTTTTTGCGCTTGGCGCAGCGACAAACGATCGGCAATGATCATCCATCAGTTAAAAGTTGTCGGCAGTGCGCTAAAACCCGGCTGCCTCTTCGCGCATTGCCTGGCAAGCCAAAGCCATGAACTCTCTCCCTGACATTTTCACCTTGTTGTTAACCTGACATATTGCCGTTGCCCCAACCGCCGGCGCAAAAAGTTGTTGCGAACGATGGGGTACTAAATGTAAAGATCGTTGCCGTGCCGCGAAACGATCAAATCACAAGACAGTGGCAGCTCTTGCGACAACTGGAAGGCTCGCCAGGGCGAAGCCTCCAGGAGCTTGTCGACAACGTTCCGGACGATTATCCGAAAAACATCCGCACGGTGCGGCGCGATCTCGATGCGTTGGAAGCGGTTGGCTTTCCTCTCGTTGTCGAAAAACATAACGGCGTGACGCGCTGGCGGCTGATGGAAGGGTTTCGCGATATTCCCGCGTTGGGATTTTCCGCCACCGAACTGATGGCGTTGCTCTTGAGCCGCCATCTATTGAAACCGCTCGACGGCACGGAGATCGCCGAGTCGCTCAACTCGCCGCTCAGTAAAGCGTCGGCAGCGCTGCCGCGACAGGGCCATGAGTACGTGCGTTCGATGGAGCAGATGTTCAGCGTCGGTCTCGGGCCGCACAAGAATTATCGCGCGCACAAGCAAACCATCAATCTGATTTCTCAGGCCATCGACAAACGGCGCACCGTGCAGATGCGTTACTACTCCGCCTCGCGCGACGGCACGGCCAGGCGAGAAGTCGATCCCTATCATCTGTGGTTCGCCGCCGGCGGATTGTACCTGATCGCCTACTGTCACTTGCGCAAAGACGTGCGGCTGTTCGCCGTCGAGCGCATTCGCACCATCGCGCTCACCGATCATCCCTACCAGCTGCCGCTCGGCTTCAACGTCCAAGAGTACGTCCAGGACGCGCTCAATGTCATGCGCGGACGGCGCATCGAGGTCGAGCTGCTGTTTTCCAAGAAAGCCGCGGCCTGGGCCAAAGATAAGAGCTGGCATCCGAGTCAGGAAACCAAACTCCTGAAAGACGGCAAATTGAAAATGAGTTTGAAGGTCGCCGACAACGACGAGCTGGTCGGATGGATCTTGAGCTTTGGCAGTCAGGTGCGCGTCAATGAGCCGGAGGCGCTGAGACAAAGAGTGAGGGACGAGGCTAAGAAAGTGCTTGGTTCAAACCGTTGAAGCCGGTTGGATTGGCAAATCTTGCTGCGCCGCTCTTGCCCTGCCGGCGGCAGATCGCATATGGTTCGCCACTGTTATGCCACCGCAAGGTCAAATCATTCCTCCGCAACGGATCGAGAAGTCGATCTTTCTTATCCGGGGCCAGAAAGTGATGCTGGACGCCGATCTGGCGGAACTCTACCAAGTGTCGACGAAAGTTTTAAACCAGGCTGTCAAACGAAATGACGACCGGTTCCCCGCCGATTTCATGTTTCAACTCACTCCTGAAGAGTTCACTGCTTTAAGGTCACAAATTGTGACCTTAGAAAGCGGCCGGGGACGGCATCGGAAATACCTTCCCCACGCATTTACCGAACAAGGCGTGGCCAGGTTGTCCACGGTCCGCGAACCGGCGTCCTCAGTCAAAGAGATCCATGGCAACCTGGGAAAATCGCTTAAATCCTTATGCGAAACACTCGGGCCGAGTGCCGGAAAATAATCGAAAAACCTCTGCCGAGTCGACAAACGTCTGTGGTATACATAGGCGCTTTCATTCGAACCGTTGATGCACCGAGCCACTTTGGTAACCGATAAGAATGAAGACACTTCAACAATTTGCCTCCAAGCCCGAAAGTATTCCGGCTTCGACATCATGGTCTTTGGCCGACCTTGGCGAGGCGCGCGGCAAACAAGAGCTGTTCACCAAGCAATCGCCGCAACGACTTAAGGTTTTGCGCGAGCACGCCCTGATTGAGAGCGCGGTTTCGTCCAACCGGATCGAAGGCGTCACGGTGGATCGGTCCCGCGTCGGAACCGTCATCTTCGGCAAAACGCTCCTGAAGGACCGTGACGAAGAGGAGATACGAGGCTATCGCAACGCGCTCAAGCTCATTCATGAGCAGGCTGGGAAAGTCGCTATTTCTGAGCGGACTATCAAAAAGCTGCACCGATTGACGCGCGGCGATATCTGGGATGCGGGAAAATATAAAGGCAAAGACAGCGACATCGTCGAAAAATACCCCGACGGACGCGAACGAGTGCGCTTCAAAGCGGTCGCCGCAGCACAGACGCAAGCTTTCATGCGCGAGTTGTTAGAGTTGTGGAATCGCTCCCTGCGCGAGAGATGGGTGCATCCGCTGATCGCCGTTGCGGCTTTCAATCTCGACATTCTTTGCGTTCACCCGTTTCGTGACGGCAACGGTCGGGTCTCCAGGCTGCTGCTCCTCCTCCAGTGCTATCACTTAGGTTTTGAGGTCGGTCGCTACATCAGCTTGGAGCGTCTTATCGAAGAGAACAAAGAACGCTACTACGAGACGCTGGAGCAGAGTTCCCAAGGCTGGCATGAGGGAACCCATAACCCGTGGCCTTACGTTAATTATCTCCTATTCATTCTCAAATCCGCTTACAAAGAGTTCGAAGAGCGGGTCGGACAAACTGCTTCGCCCAGGGGCGCAAAGACGGAACTGGTATTGAATGCGATTCGCCGTCAGAGCGGCGAGTTTCGGCTGGCCGATATTGAACGAGCATGCCCTGGAGTCGGCAGGGAATGGGTTCGCGTGCTGCTCGCGAACCTTCGAAAATCCGGCGACGTTTCCTGCCGCGGCAGAGGTCCGGCGGCGCGATGGCGCTTCAAGGGGAGAAAGCGTACTACCTCTAAGTGAGGGTATTAGTAAGGGTATGATCCTGCGACCTGTCCAACGGCAGCGGATCAAAGGCGGATAAGATAATCACATCACGAAAAGCCGAAGTGATAAGAACTCGTTAAGAACGTATTCAACGTTTTGAACGGAGCGCATCCTTCGACCGTTCGAGGCGCCTCACGGCAGGCTTCCTCAACGGCCTTTAGTTCCGAGCCCGTCGAGGAATCAGGACGAGCGGAAGACCGAGCCGGTCGTGGTGAGCCTGTCGAACCATTGAACGGCAACTTTCTTGGTACTCGTGACCTTGGATGTCAAAAATAATTTTCAATGCGTTGACCTCATCTGTCACGCGCTTGTTGTAAGTTCGTTCGCATGAGGAGTAGAAATCGCTATGCGGCACGCCGATCTTGATTCGCTGACGAGGCAATTCAATGGCGAAGATAGTCGAGTCGTAAAAGTCTGACCATGGTCCCTGGTCCGCTGGCCCCTCGTGATAAAGTTGCACTCGATGAAAACAAATCCGCTAACTTATCTTGCCCATCAGCGGAAAGAGGATGGTGCGGAACAGAGTCTCGAAGAACACTTATTGGGTGTTGCTGAAACAGCCAAATCATTTGCTGAAAAGATTCGTCTTGGCGAACAAGGTGAATTGATTGGACTACTCCATGATCTGGGCAAATACAGCAAAGAGTTTCAAACCTATTTCCGGTCCGCTGTTGGTCTGATTAATCCAGATGAAGATGATTTCGTCAATGCACGCGGACTAAAAGGGAAAGTGGATCATTCGACTGCGGGAGCCCAGCTTCTGTGGGAAGAACTGTCCAAGCGAGGTCAGTTAGGGCAAATCGCCGGGCAGATCCTCGCATTATGCATTGCATCGCATCACTCGGGACTGATCGACTGTTTATCCTCTGACGCCAAGAGCCTCGGTGAAGATACTTTTACAAGGCGAATGCGGAAGCTTGACGATCGGACCCATCTTAAGGAAGCGATCAGCAACATGGATGCGCTGATCACTAAGCGATTCCGTGAGTTGGCGAACAACCCGAGTTTAATAGAGGGTCTCAAAGAGTCGATTGGTCGACTCATGCGTAGCGATTTGGATTTGATTCAGACAGCGTCTGATCGAAACGCAGTTACGCAGTTCAAGATCGGATTGTTAGTTCGTTTACTGTTTAGTTGCCTTATTGACGCGGATCGCATCAACACAGCCGACTTTGAGAATCCTGAAGCGGCTGCGAAACGGCTGAAAGGAAAATACTCCGAATGGGATCGACTGATTGACCGGCTTGAAGAGCACCTTCGAGGATTCATAGACCTGTACCCGATAGATGAATTCCGTCGTCGCATCTCGCGCCAGTGCAGTGAGAGTGCCACCCGAGGCAGGGGTATATTTACGCTGACTGTACCAACTGGCGGCAGTAAGACCCTCGCCAGCCTCCGTTTTGCATTGCGACACGCAAAAAAGTGGAAGATGGACAGGGTAATCTACGTTATTCCGTTCACGTCCATCATCGATCAGAACGCCGAAGTCGTGCGGAAGATTCTTGAACCGGCAGGGGCGGGCGTGGAGCAAGGCAGTGTGGTGCTTGAGCATCACTCAAATATTACGCCGGAAGAACAAACTTGGAAAACTAAGATTCTGTCCGAAAACTGGGATGCCCCGGTTATCTACACTACAAATGTGCAGCTCCTGGAGACTCTGTTTGGCGCGGGAACACGTGGCGCCCGTCGGATGCACCAGTTAGCCAATGCCGTAATTGTTTTTGATGAAATCCAGACCCTTCCCGTCAAATGCAGTCATCTGTTCTGTAACGCAATCAATTTCCTCGTCGAGCATTGCGGAAGTAGCGTCGTGCTCTGCACGGCAACACAACCACTGTTGAACCGTGTGGAACCCTCGAAGGGCGCGCTGCGCATCGCTGTCGGTAGTGAAATCATGCCGGGCGTGGCGAAGCTTTTTGAGGATCTGAAGCGGGTTGAGGTGGTGAATAGCAGAAAACCCGGAGGCTGGGCGAACGAGGAAATTGCTTGTCTCGCGCTTGGCGAAGCGGAACAGAGCGATAGTTGTCTGGTGATTGTGAATACCAAGAAATCAGCACAGGCCCTTTTTCAACTATGTCGAAGCGCGACACAAATCCCTATATATCACCTGAGCACAAACATGTGCGCCGCGCACCGGAAGAGCAAGCTCAGTGAAATTCGCAAGCGCCTTTCTAACTCAGAGCGCGTTTTATGTATCAGCACGCAACTGATCGAAGCTGGAGTCGATATAGATTTTGGATCGGTAATTCGATTCGCCGCAGGGCTGGACTCCATCGCGCAAGCGGCTGGAAGGTGCAATCGTAACGGACGTTCGAGGTTAGGTCGAGTGCATATCGTTAACCCAAGCGACGAGAGCGTCGATATGCTCAAGGATATAAGCAGGGGAAAGGAGATCACCGGGAGACTTCTTGACGAGTTTGAGAAACAACCTGATAGGTTCGGCAATGATTTACTCGGACCGGATGCGATGGGTTGGTATTTTAATTACTACTTTTTTGAGCGGCGCGGCGACATGGATTACCCGGTTCCCGCCGGGACGCTCGGGCATAATGACACCCTGCTTAATTTGCTCTCGGTCAATCCGAACGCAACCGAGGAGTTTAGACGATCCCATGGCACATCTCCCAATATGTATCTTCGCCAATCGTTCATGGCTGCGGCCAAAGCTTTCAAGTCGATTGACGCACCGACGAGAGGTGTGATTGTGCCGTATGGAGAAGACGGCAAGGCTATCATCAACGAATTATGCGCTGCCTTTGCGATTGAAAAACAGTTCGGTCTTCTACGAAAGGCGCAGCAGTACACGGTCAACGTGTTTCCACATGAGCTACAGCGACTACGAGAAGCCTATGCCGTGCACGAAGTGCAGGACGGTACGGACATTCTGTATCTTGATGCGCGTTATTATAGCGATGAGTTTGGACTGAGCTTGACGGCCAACGGGAACGTGGAGGTGTTATATGCCTGAATTGAATCGGAACACTATTGAGTTTCGCGTATGGGGACGCTTTGCGCTTTTCACCGATCCACTAACCAAGATCGGCGGAGAAAAATGTTCGTATCACATTCCAACCTACGAGGCGATTAAAGGTGTCGCCAAGTCGATCTATTGGAAGCCCACATTTGTCTGGGTCATTGACGAAGCGCGTGTACTGAACCGCATTCGCACCCAAACGAAAGGAACGAAGCCATTGAATTATGGTGGTGTATACCCAAGTGAAAGGGATCCGTCAAAGAAAAAAGAAGAGCCGATCAATACTCTAGCCATCTACACTTTCTTGTCCGATGTCGAGTATCAGGTAAAGGCTCATTTCGAATGGAATATACATCGGCCAGAACTCGCAGATGACCGTAATGAATCGAAGCACCACATTATCGCTCAACGCATGTTGGAACGCGGCGGGCGGCAGGATATTTTTCTCGGGACTCGCGACTGCCAAGGCTATGTCGAACCGTGTGAATTTGGTTCCGGAGTCGGTCATTACGACAAGTCGGGGGAGCTTGCATACGGTGTGATGTTTCACGGATTCGATTACCCCGATGAAGCAGGTGACGGCAAGCTTCACGCGCGTTTCTGGCGACCGACCATGGTCGATGGCGGAATTCGGTTCGCGCGACCGGAGGTATGCACAATCAAAAAGTTTATCAGGGAGATGGACATGAAAACATTCGGCAAAGACCGGAACTTCCGTACTGTGGACGCGGAAGTGCGTGGACTGGAACGCTGATATGAGCTGGATTCAAAAACTGTATGATACCTACGAGCAATGTGCTGGCGCTCCCCAGTTCGCCAACAAGCCATTATTGCCAGTAAGCCATACGGTTCAGCAGGCACACATCGAGATTACGTTAGACGACAAAGGGAATTTCTTGCGCGCTAAGGTGCTTTCCAAGGAAGAAACAATCCTACCGGCCACGGAAGATTCTGCTGGCAGGACGAGTGGTGAGGCGCCGCATCCGCTATCCGACAAAATTCAATACTGTGCAGCCGATTACCCTAAGTACGGCGGGAAGAAAAAATCCTACTACGCTGGCTATGAAAAACAGCTATCCACTTGGTGCCAGTCGAAGTTTTCTCACCCTAAGGCCAAGGCTGTGCTTGAGTATGTCCGCAGGGGAACCGTTGTTGCCGATCTTGTCCATGAAAAAATCCTGCATTTAGGCAAGGATAAAAAACTGCTCAGAACTTGGGAGACCGATGCAACCCTACCCCCGATCTTCAAGAATTTGACCGCAAAAGCAGGGGAGCGTGACCAAGGCGATGCGCTTATCCGCTGGCGCGTGGAGACACCTGGTGAACCACTCACGGCAACGTGGGAAGACCAGAGTCTGGCGTATGCCTGGGCTCGTTTTGATGCCAGTCAGAACCCGACTCAGGGGCTCTGCATGGTAACGGGTAAAGAGATGTTGCTGGCGAAGAGCCACCCGAGAAGATTGAGGCGTAGCGGCGATGGCGCAAAGCTGATTTCTTCCAATGACACCGCCGGATTTACTTTCCGAGGCCGTTTCATTGACGCGGACCAAGCGTGCGGAGTCGGTTTTGATGTCACACAAAAAGCTCATAACGCTCTTCGTTGGCTGATCGATCCGCAGCGACGACAGGCATTCCGAAACGGGGATCAGGTTGTTATTGCGTGGGCGGTGTCCGGAAAAACTATTCCCGATCCGTTCGCGAACTCACATGAATTGTTTGGTATTGAGACTTATCAAGCGGAAGTGGAGCCGCCATTCCAAGGAGATGTCGGACAGGCGTTTGGAAGGAAACTTGCCAAGTTGATAGCAGGTTATCGAGTAGAGATCGGGTCAACTAATGAAATTGTCGTGTTCGGTCTGGACTCGGCCACGCCTGGGCGTATCGCGATCACATTCTACCGGGAACTTGCGGGCTCAGAATTCCTCGAGCGTATCCAATCTTGGCATGAAAAATTTGCGTGGAGTCAACTCTATTCCAGAGAGATTCGTTTCATAGGGGCACCGTCTCCAAAAGATATTGCGGAGGGCGCGTTTGGGCGTCGATTGGATGACAAGCTCCGAAAAGCAACGGTGGAGCGATTGCTTCCCTGCATTATTGATGGACAGAGCCTCCCTCGCGACCTCATGGATTCGACGGTACGTAGAACGTGTAATCGTACCGGTTTGGAAAACTGGGAGTTTGAGAAAAACCTTGGTATCGCCTGCGCCCTATTCAAAGGCTATTTCACTGAAAGGAACTATCAGATGGCATTAGAACCAAATCGCACTTCCCGCGATTACCTCTACGGCCGGCTTTTGGCGATCGCAGAACATATCGAAGACCGTGCCCTTTACCTTGCGGGCGAACGACGCGATACGAGTGCGGCCAAGCTCATGCAACGTTTTGCCGATCGACCCTATTCCACGTGGAGAACGATCGAGCTTTCGTTGGGACCTTATAAAACACGTCTGCGTGCCAAGCGCCCATCTATTCTTTACGAAATGGGAAAACATCTGGATGAGGTCATAGGGACGTTTAAGGAACAAGATTTTACGGACGACCGAAAGCTTTCCGGGGAGTTTTTGCTTGGATATCACTGTCAGCGGCAGACCTTATGGTCTAAACCAGACAACGGATCAGAAGAACCGAATAACGATAACTAGACTAACCAAGGAGGAATCATGAGCACGTTGCAAAACAAGATCGACTTTGCCGTGATCTTACGCGTCAAGAATGCCAATCCTAATGGCGACCCTCTTAACGGGAATCGGCCTCGAACTGACTATGAGGGACTCGGTGAAATCTCTGACGTATGTATCAAACGCAAAATCAGAGACCGACTCTTGGAGAAAGGTGTCGAGATTTTTGTGCAGTCTGACGACAGGAAAGTGGACGACGCGAGAAGTCTTCGTGAAAGGGCCGATGTCGCCCTAGGCAAGAAATTCGGTTCAAGTGACACTGCCAAATTGGCTTGCGAGAAGTGGTTCGATGTACGCGCCTTCGGTCAACTTTTCGCCTTTAAGGGTGACAAAAAAGGCGCGAAGAAAGACAACGGTGATAATGGAGATACAGGCGTTTCCATTGGCATACGCGGACCCGTTACTGTGCAGTCTGCTTTTAGCGTGGAGGCGGTTAGCGTTACTAGTACCCAGATCACCAAGAGTGTGAGCGGCGAGGGCGATGGTACCAAACGCGGTTCGGATACTATGGGCATGAAACATCGCGTAGATAACGGGACTTACGTTTTTTTTGGTGCCATGAACCCACAGTTAGCTGAAAAAACCGGGTTTTGCGACGAAGACGCTGAAGCAATCAAACAGCTATTACCACGACTTTTCGAGAACGACGCTTCATCCGCCAGACCCGAAGGCAGCATGGAGGTGTCCAAAGTGATCTGGTGGAAGCATAACTGCAAAGCGGGACAATACTCCTCTGCGAAGGTTCACCGCACGTTGGGTGTCAAGCCTGATGGCAGCTATGAACTCGGGAGTCTCAACGGCCTGAAGCCTGAAGAAATTGACGGCTTTTGAGAAATATCGGATTCGTCAGTGCACGAAGCGAATTGAACCATGAGTACCGACATCGACGACGACCTCGTCATGATCTCCGCGCTGGAGCATTACAGTTACTGTCCGCGGCAGTGTGCGTTGATTCACGTCGAGCAGACGTTTGACGAGAATCTTTACACGTTGCGCGGGCGGGCGGTGCATGAGCGGGTAGATGAGCCAGTGGCGGAATTTCAGGGAGGAGTGCGTGTCGAGCGGGCGTTGCCGCTTTGGTCGAAGCGGTTGGGATTGATTGGCAAGGCGGATGTCGTGGAGTTTCATGGCGCGACGCCATTTCCCGTCGAGTACAAGCATGGTTCAAAGCGTGAGCGCGAGCACGACGATCTTCAACTTTGCGCGCAGGCGATTTGCCTTGAGGAGATGACGGGAAGAATCGTTCCGCAGGGCGCGATCTTTTATCACAGTTCTCGAAGAAGGCGCGAAGTCGAGCTTAGTCAAACACTACGCACAGAAGTGGAAAGAACTGTAATCGAAATACGCAAAATGATGGCTGAGAAAACAATTCCTCCGCCGGTGAACGATAATCGTTGCCGTCACTGCTCGCTCAAAGAGTCTTGCATGCCTGCGGTCGTGGGGGAGAAGGCAAGAGCGGCTGCACTGCTTCGTGATTTATTTGTGCCGATTTAGAGCACGAGGAAATTATGCATCAATTACTCAACACGCTTTACGTCACGACGGAAAATTCTTATCTGCATCTAGATCACGAGACCTTGAAGGTAAGCGTCGAAAAAGAAAACAAGCTTCAGGTGCCGCTGCATCATCTCGGTGCTCTGGTTTGTTTCGGTGACGTGATGGTCAGTCCGGCGCTGATGCGGCGCTGCGGTGAAGATGGCCGCTCGCTGGTGCTGCTCGACCGCAACGGGCGCTTCAAGGCCCGGCTCGAAGGGCCGGTGTCGGGTAACGTTCTGCTGAGGCGGGCGCAGCATGAATTGTCGAGTAACGTCGAAAGGTCGCTCGGTATCGCGAAGAAAATCGTTGCCGGCAAGATCCAGAACTCGCGGCAAGTGCTCATGCGCGCCGCGCGCGAGGCGGGGGATGCGGGCGATGAGAAAGCTTTGAGGGAGGGCGCGGTGGCGTTGGCTGATTCGCTATCTCGGACTGCTCGTTGCGACGATATCGATCAGCTTCGCGGTCACGAAGGCGAGTCCGCCCGCGCTTACTTTAACTGCTTCGATAGCATGGTTCTCGAAGATCGAGAATCCTTTCGTCTCGACGGTCGAAACCGCCGCCCGCCGCGCGATCCGATGAATGCTCTTCTCTCGTTTCTTTATTCCATGCTGACGAACGACTGCGTTGGAGCAGCGGAAGGCGTGGGCTTGGACCCGCAAGTCGGATTTCTTCATGTGCTGCGGCCCGGACGGCCTGCGCTGGCTTTGGATTTGATGGAAGAGCTGAGGTCGGTTCTCGCCGACCGTTTGGCTTTAACTTTGGTGAATCGCCGGCAAGTGACGGCGAACCATTTTGACGATAGGCCCGGCGGCGCTGTCTATCTCGGCGAAGAGGGACGAAAGTTGGTCGTCGTCGCGTACCAGACGCGCAAGCAGGAGGAAATTCTCCATCCGTTGCTGGAGCAGAAAATCCCGATGGGTCTAGTGCCGCACGTGCAAGCGCGCTTGCTGGCGCGAGTGCTGCGCGGCGATATGGAAGATTACGTACCGTTCCTGCAACGCTAGATTGGGTTATGTTGATTCTCGTGACCTATGACGTATCGACCAAGACGCCGGCCGGCGAAAGACGCCTGCGCAGAGTCGCGCTGGCGTGCCAGGACTTCGGCCAGCGCGTGCAAAAGTCCGTCTTCGAATGCTCGGTGGATATGGCTCAGTACGAAGATTTGGTGCGCCGGCTTCGGAAGTGTATCGAAGAGGATGAAGATAGTCTGCGATTCTACAGGCTCGTCGAGCCGAGGGATCGGTATCAGAAGGTGTTCGGTGTAAATCATGCGGTGGATTTTGAAGCGCCGCTTATTTTTTAATTCAGGTGAACGCGAACCATGAGCTATGGAAAGAGACGGACTAGTTTCGCGCGGCCAATTAGTTCAGATGAATCAGAGCGTTGTGCGCGTACATCTTGTTGGTGCTCTCTCATGGCAGACCGACTCTGTGGTGGTTCGCGTTTAGCGCGCAAAAAAGTGAAAGGAGAGAAGAAGTTATCTCACGTACAGTTGCGCTCCTCCTTCGGGGGGAGCGAGGATTGAAACACCGAAGCCAACGCTCAACCCGCCAGACCCCTCTTGTTGCGCTCCTCCTTCGGGGGGAGCG
>ORMF010579191.1_pt1 | contig 12216 bp, 13 predicted proteins | sample 1779871 | NCBI WGS metagenome assembly ORMF01 (sample SAMEA104232316, study PRJEB22302) | groundwater metagenome | biome: forest; feature: aquifer; material: groundwater | place: USA | collected 2011-08-07 | depth 5.4 m | reverse complement strand
TAGCTGGTTCATCAAAAAGAAGGAACTGTTCATATTTGTGTTTACTATCACCAATCTGCCAGACACCATTGGCTAACATCTTTAGGTCGTCCTCATCAAGGTAATCTATGAATCCCTGAGAGAAAGGGCCAATAGGTTCACCTATTTCTAGTTCATTGTTAGGGAAATCAAACCCAGAACGAGATAATAAAAAGTATTCCAATAGGCTTTCACCAACTACAATACTACTGTTAGGAGAAACAACCGTAATCTGCGGCGGAGTAGGATCAACAGAGACTCCGCCCCCAGCGCCTACTGCGGAGACTAGGACTGCCAGAGATAGTACTACTAGAATGCTGATTATAGCTATAAAATAAAGTTTCTTCTGCATGCTATTCTTTTTAGACCGTGTTTTATAAACTTTCAGGTAAAATTTATAAATCAGCCCTTTCAAAACCAATCCATGGGATACTTCAAAGATGTACTGGGAATACTTTTGCTGAAAGATGAAGCATACAAAAAAGTAGGGAACGACAGATATGCTTTCAAGAAGTTCATCCTCGCTCATTTCATAAGCACATACGCTATTTCGCTCTTCTTTGGCACGCTGATCATGATAGGAATTCAGTTTCTGGGAGACATCCAAGTTGGAGTTCTGGTACCTTTACTGATATTACTGGTATTACCATTACCACTATTGCTTGCTTATTATGTTTGCACTTTTATTAGCCATATAATCGGACTTGCAGTTGGAGGCAGACCCCATAACTTTAGAGACTTTTTCAAAGTATATAATTATGTTAACCCTGTCCTTAATCCCTTATTGTTTTTAGGCGGAAACGTATTAGGGCCAATCCTCGGCATCTGGGGATTTTGTATATTATACAAAACCTATAGAAACATTCACAGGCTAAGTCCATGGAAAGCTGGCACAGCAATAGCAGCCCATATTATATTGCTTTTAGCTTTTATTCTAGTTATTTTTGCATCTTTCTTTTACCTTGTGACTAGCACTGCTTGAAAAATTTATAAAATTAAGGATAATACAATATGGTAAACAAATATTTTGATTCCGCTTTAGCAGAACTTGAAAAAGAAGGACTGTTAGAGATTTTTGAAAATAGAAAATGGAAGTTAACTGAAAAAGGTAAATTGGAACGAGAAAAAATAATGATATTGTTTTCTTCTATTAAATCTTAACCTAACGTTAAATTTTTCCTTCCTCAGAGAAGGAAAAATATTTCTTATCTCCCACAACCACATGATCTAACACCGGAATTCCGAGCAATTTCCCAGCTTTGGTCATTGTTTCGGTTATTTGATGATCTTCATCGCTGGGCTCAGGATCGCCAGAAGGATGATTGTGAACGAGAATAATGGCATGGGCATTCTTCCGTATGGCCTGCTTGAATACTTCTCTGGGATGAACTAAAGCGCTATTAAGAATTCCCATAGAGACAAGACTTTGCTCAATAAGGACATTTTTAGTGTTAAGGAGCAGAACGATGAAGCATTCCTGCTCTGTGGTGGGAAAGATGACATTCTTGTAGACATCTTGCGCACACTTTATACTTACTTTTGTTTCCGGTCTAGTTACCAGTTCTAAAGAAGCGGGGTTCATATTCTCACCCCTGGTTCCTGCCCGCAGAAGTTGCAGGCGATTAAGTTATGTTCTTCTGAGAGCACTTCGTACTCACAGTAATGTTGTTTTGCTTTCATGTTTTTCGTACCTCCGAAATTTTTTCATATTCCGGAGAAAGCGAGGTGGTTCTCTTATGGGTTTGAACGAAGTGGGTTTGCTAAAACAAAAGCCTTAAGTTGGAACCCCGATGCAAGGATAATGAAAAAAAGAGGATACGAAATATAAAGCAAATGGAAGCATTTTGAGTGCTTTCACATCCCTTAGCTTTAGATAATTATTATATATAACACTGCAAATCTCTTCTTATGATTTTTCAATGGACAAACAATGCAATAATATTTGCAGTAGAAAATGTGTATAAAGAAATACAGCCCGTAAAAAATTTTGAAAATAAGACTAATGAATTTCTAAAATACTGCGAAAATTTACCTACAAAATTTAATACTCCGGGAATGAATATTGAAGATTGGAAAAAGCTTCTTAAAGAGGATTTTGATGGAGCTTATAAACAACTAAAAATAGAAACAGATTACGAAATAAAGGCAGTTTGGGTATTAGCAAGTTTTAAGTTTCAAAAATTATTAGATTCAATTTTATACCTTCTGAACAAGGGCGATTATTATTCTTCAATTGTTTTGATTAGAACTTTAACAGAAGTTTCTTGTTTTTCTAATTATCATCTCAAAAAAATGAAACCATTAGTTGATAGAATGAACGATAATTATAATAATTATGATGAATATATTAAAACCCATATTGAATTAGAGCCGTATTTCAAGTTAGCCAACAGGGGGACAAGAATTCCGGTGCTTCTTGATCATCCCGATGCTGGTGAAGCAAAGTCCATCTTATATGCCATAGATTTTATTTCACAAAGAAAGGAGTATTCTTCAATTAGAAAGGATTATGATTTACTTTGTGATTTCGTTCATCCAAATGTGATGTCTAATAAGATTTTTTCAGTGATAACAAATATTTATTCCAAAAAAAAGGGTAAATTCTTTCCTGATTATAAAATCCAAAACATTTCCGGTGAAGCTGATGAATTTTATAAGGATATCCCTAATGAATATCAAGCAGTTATGCTCCTTACATATTTTGGTATGATAATAGGCGTTTTAATTAAAAACATGAATCTAATGAAGGAAACAATTGAAGAATTTAAAGAAGTTGAAGTTAAACAAGTAGAAAAACCTCTTTTTTATAAAATATTTGAGAGATTAGATGATAAAAGTAAATACTAAAAAATAAATTAGAATGGGGATAAAAATAAGAGTTTGAGCTCGGAATACACACTTAAAGACAATATGAACGTAATGATCATAATAATATAGTTCAGATCTAGCTCCTCTTTTTTTCTTCTAATGAAAAGTTCCCATAAAATATAGGTTGAACCTGCGGAAACATAACTAAAGAAAAGATAATCTACACTAAGAGAAGCAATAAATCTTAAATCTATCCCAAAGAAAGGAGTATAAAGAATTTTAAAAGCAGTAAACAGAAAACCTAAAAGTAGCCCTATGTTAATATACTGACTTTTCTTACTTCCATTGGTCATATTTAATCCTTAAAACATTCCAATAGGATAATTTCTTTAAATATTTTCCCCGGTTATAGTAATTAAAGAGTTAATTCTTACATAATCGGTTCTTACATCTAAAAAACCAATGTTAAATAAGCTTTATAAAGAGGGCTGAACCAAAATATAAAATGAAGCGATTTCACAATACTCAAAATATTGCCTGGTTTGTTGATCTTATTCAAAGAGGGCAAATTATACTGGATCCCCCCTATCAAAGAAAAAGTGTCTGGACCCATAAATTTCGAAGATTTTTCATAGATTCTATTATGAGAGATTACCCTGCTCCCCCCATCTTCCTCAACCAAGAAATTGGAGCAGATGGAAGTAATAAGTTTTTTGTAATAGATGGGAGGCAGAGACTTGAGTCAATCTTACAGTTCGTAGGAGACCAAATTAATCTACCAGATAATTTTGGTAGCACTGAATTGGATGGAAAATATTTTGAGGAATTAAGTGATGAATATAAAAAGAAGTTTTGGTCTTACATTCTCTCAGTAGAATTTTACACGAACGCAAATGAAGAATTGATCAAAGAGTCTTTCGATAGACTAAACCGAAATGTCCTAAGGCTATCTTCTCAAGAACTAAGAAACGCTAAATTCGATGGGCGATTCATAACTTTAATCTCAGAATTGTCTGATGATCCTTTTTGGAGTGACATAGGAATAAGTAAAGTCTCAACTTCAAGAAGAATGAAAGACATAGAGTTTATTTCTGAACTTTTTCTATTAACGATGCAGGGAGTTGCATCTACATCAAAGAATATGTTGGATAGTTATTACGCAGCTTATGATGAAGAAGTTCCAAAAGAACCGGAGAATAGGAGGAGGTTTGAAGAGGTTAAGGACATTATCTTAAAACTTAGATTAGATATAAATAAAACAAGATTTGTTTACTTCTCAGATTTTTATTCTTTATGGGGAGCTCTTGCCAACTTTATTGGTAAAAAAATAGAGATTGACGAAACAAGACAAAATTTAATACGATTTTTGAATAACTTAGAAGAGCAAAATGATCAAATCTCAACAAGATATCTGGATAATATAAAATCTCAGCCTAATAATATCTCTAAACGGACGAACAGAATTGATATTATATGTTCATTAATTGTTATAAAATGATTGCCCCTCTTGAAATAAAATCATACTTTGATCAACAACTTCCCTTAATCGAGGCACTAAAATTTGCTGTTGATCCTCTTCTAAAAGATATTAGTAAGAAATATGATGGAATTTACATTCCCGATATAAAGCAAATAGAGAGCCTTACGCAAAAAATAGAGTCTGGTGATTTTAAGAATATAAGTGTAATCATCGACCTATTTAGGGCAACAATTGTGGTTCCTACAAAAGCTGAAATAGAAGCAGTAAAGATGGACCTTTTAAAAGATTTTGTAATAACCAGAACTAATGAAAAAAAACAAAAAAGCCCTTCTGAATTTAAATACGATGATATCCATTTGCATCTAAAATATTCTCCAAAAATAAAGATACCTGGAAGAGAGCATCTCGAAAGACCATTTGAATTACAAGTTAAAACATTCTTACAACACGCATGGACAAAAGCAACGCATGATATCATTTATAAGGGCCAAGAATTTTCTTGGCCTAGTTATAGAGTAGCTCACCAAATAAAAGCTATGTTAGAGCAATCTGATGATATATTAATGAAACTCGAAGAAAAATCTTCCTTTTGTGATGACAACGAGTATAATGATTTTAGAGAAAAAAATAGAATTATTGCTTTATTGAGTAAATATTGGGAAATTATATTATTGCCATCAGACAAAATAAAACTGGCTGAAAACATATTCCAACTTTTAGGATTAGGCGATAGAAAAGTAGACTTTCTTCAAGAAGAGTTAAGCAAAAAAGAAAATGGCTTGTTTATCTCTTCGAAATCGATTACACCCTACCAAGCAATCTTGGGAATCCTCATTAAAACTTCATTAATTAGTCTAGTAGAAAATCTCTCCAAAAGTAATAAAAAAATTTTCATAACTTCTTCTTTGTCAGATCTGATTGGAGTTTTGCCAAAAGAATTAACCCCCTATAAAATCAGTCTCGAACATTAAGAAATAGGGGCAATTACTGCCCCGTACTCTCCATGACTTTTGCATAATAGCCGATAGGCTTAATGTCTGTTATCTTGGTTACGTGTAACAGATACTTCCCATCCTTGCTTTTACTAATCTGTGTCTCTACTATTGGTTTGTTGTCGTGTTCCATTTTCGTTTGCCTCCGTTTGTTTCAAAGTCTCAACTATTTCTTCGCTTATGATGGGGGAAGTTTGAACCTCGAAACTTGAAATTTTTGAGGTTTTAGAGCTTCCCCCCGAAGAATTTGAACCAGACAAAAAGTATTGTTTCTTCAGCACCGCAGGAACTTCCTTTCTGGTATAAGTAGTTCCTAACTTAGTGTATTTTTCTTTATAGCTCCAATCGGTCACCACAAAAAACCAATTCTCACCATATTTCTTAGTAAGCCATTGCACCTTCTTGGCAAGATATTTTCTGTCTTTGTCATATTTCTTTCCTGTTTCCACTTCAATAGCGATAGTTTTCCCATTATGCTGGAAAACAATATCCGCTTCTTTCATTTCAAATAATTGTACTGAAGCAGTATGCTTCTTCAGATATTCCTCAATCATTTTGATAAGGAAGAAGTGCTCAAGACTTTCGTTGCTTCGTGGCTTCAAGACATATTCTTCCTGCCTTCCGCCAAATAATCCTATCTGAGCAGAGAGGTGATACCCATGCTTCAACAAATCTTCAACTTGTTCTTTGGTTAAATCTTTCCTACGAAAGATTCCTTTGCTGTAATCAAAGGCAGGTTCAAATTCGGTTACTATTTCATTGGCTTTTTCCCGTTCTTTTGCCAATCGCTCATCTGCGTTAGTGGTGATGAATTGATGTTCTTCAGGAGAAGCAATAACTTTGATTTCTGAATGTTCATTAGAAATAATGATAATGCCTTCTCCTGTTGAAGCTGTGAGCAATCGTTCCCTCTCTTGAAGCGAAAGATGAAACGTTTTCTCCACTTGGTCGATAATGGAAGGCTTCTGCCTCAATAAGAGTGTATATTCAGAATTGTTCAACAACGCCTTCCCAGCGTCGCTTTTAATCAAATCAGCGACGTCTTGAGTAATTAATAGCAATCCTAAGTTGAATTTCCTGCAAGTCTTAACTATTTTGAAGATATACCCTTCATCTTCGGTTCTCTGTAATAATGACCATGCTTCATCTACTACAAGGATTTTTCTTTCTATATCTTTCTTCATTTTCATATAGACATAGTCTAGAATCAGAAACATCACTGTCGGCTTAACTTGATTCGGCATATCGCCCACGTTGAATACTACAAACCTGTTTTGGAAATTCAGATTGGTCTGCTTGTTCAAGAAAGAGAATACACCAGTTACATACATTTCAATTCTGTTGATGAGGCTTCTATACGTCTCCTTTTCTACAATCGTGGCATATTTGGACATCTCCTTGAGCTGTTGCAGTAAATCCACCATCAGAGGCGGTTCTTTTCGCCATGTAGTCTTATCATTAGTAATGCCTTTGGCATTGTAAATTGAGGTTAAAGCCCTATCCAATACTGCTTTCTGAATTTCCGAAGTTTGCCCTATCATTATTGGGAAAAGTTCCAGCAGGGTCAGTTTCTTTTCATCATAATCATGCCCCATCAAATCCAAAGGGTTAATGATGGTCTCAGAATCTCTGGAGATAGTTATGAGCTGTCCGCCGAAGCGTTTCACTAAATCAACATATTCTGCCTGCGGATCAATCACCATCACTTTTGTGCCGTTCAGCAGTAACCTTGAGATCATTAGCTTAGTGAAGTAGGACTTTCCACCGCCTGAAGAAGCTAAGACAACACCATTGGCATTATAGAGCTTGAAAATATCCTTGATAATGGGAATATTATTCTTGTTCAGGCCTAGAAGAATCCCAGATTCATCGAGCTGTAAGAATTGGGAAGTAAAGGGAAAGAAGGCGGAAAGCCCAATAGTAGTAATATTCCGCTTAATATTAAGTTCATTCTTTCCTAACGGAAGAACTGACTTCAGAGCGATATGCTGTTGGTATCTTGGCGTAGTGGGAATCATCAAGAGAGCGTTTAATTCTGATTCTATTTTCTTGCTCAAAAGATTTAATTCTTCGATGTTTTTACCCTTGCAGGTAATATATAAGGAAACATTAAACATTTTCTGGTTTCCTTTCTGCAACTCTTCTAAGACTTTCCGAGTGTCTTGATATTTGATTTCTAAGGAAGGATTGATGATTCCTTTATTCTCCATTGACCACAAGTCGCCTCGTTGTTTCTGAAGCTCTTTGTTGAGCATTACTATCATAGTTTCAATATCGTAAGGCTCAATATGGATAGAGATGTCAAAATTGCCGTTCAGAGTAATGATTTTGTCCAGAAATCCTTCTTCTACGGTTCGAGGATAGCCTTTGACTGCGATGGTTCGAGCAAAGGTATCGTTGAATTGCAGTTCATTTGGTTTGTTGATGAGTTGTTGTGGTGCTATGGAAGTATAGAGATATTCTTCCTGCTTGATTTCTTTACCATCCTCATACAGATCATTGAAGAATCTACTCAGGGTAAACATAAGTTCTTCATTTTTTAGCTTGGTAAATTTCAGGTTCATGTTCTTGAGCAGTTCCTCGCATACGCCTACTTCTAGGATGATGTTTTCTTTTTCTGGAATGACTAAGTAGAAGGAACGGTTGAGCAACCTCTCAGAGAGAATCATTTTTTGTAGGTGCTTCTTGAAATCTTCAAGGATTTTGGAGTAATCCTTTTGCTCTAGTTTGTCGCTTCGTTCTTCCAGCTTGGAAAGGTAGGTGTCAAGGTTAAGAGTATCTGTCGCAACAACTATCTGGATAGGGAAATCTAGACTGTTGAGGAATTTCTGAAACATTCTGATGATGATTTCTTTTTCCTGATTGTTTCTTAGGGTAAAGTTAATAGGTTCTACTTTTAGGATTGAGACTTTTTTCATTTTAGTAAGATTACCTCGTTTTCTATTTTTTCCACTTCCAGAAACTGCTTCATCTTAGGATGATTGATGTCTAGTTTCTGCCACCGCAGCCATTTAGCCCAGTTCTTGAGTTGCTTAGGAATATTAGTAAACATGAAGATTCCGGCTAAGCCTGAAGGGATAAGCGCAAGGGAGATTCTGATGTAGAGCGGGAATGGAGTTTTGAAGAGCAACGCTATCGCTAGGGGCGAGAAGATCACCGCATACAAGAGCTGTTCAAAAGTCAGCCCGAAGATAATCTTCTCTTTGTATTCCAGTTCCTGTGGGATTTCGTAAGTCATGAATATAATAAGAATATTTTAAAAAGAACATAAGCGCATATCTCTAAATGTCTGTAAAATTAGATCTAGATGAAATGGGTAAGACCGCAGAACTTACCCCTCCAGATTTTAAGACCTATTCCAACTATATTGGTTTTTTGAAAAAAAAATCAGATCGTTTACAAATAACAGAATCTTTTAATTTAAAGAAATGTGAAGCTCCACCAAAAAATCTTGAGAGAAAAGTGCGATTGATTAAGACTTTCAAGAAAACTCTTGATAGAGAATTTAATGACATCTCAAAATTTTCAGAACTTGCAGAGTTAAACAATGTTTGGATTGCTATCAAGAGTTACTATTTAATTTTTCACCTGTGGTGTATTGTTAATTACTTGGTAAGTCTTGACGAAAAATCCATCAATTCTTCTCATTCTGCTGTAAATCGTTTTATTAAAGCCAAAGTTAAAGAGGGGACAATATTATTTAGTAATCTTCAATTCAATAAAATTCAGACCTATTCTCAAATCGAGGCCTTACATTGTTCAGCAGGAGCACAATTGAAAGATAATTATGACCAGCAAGAGATGGAGTCTTTTATATTTAAAAAAATTGCGAGTGCAAAGCTGAATGATTACAAGAGAAGTGAAGAGATTAAAGATTGGAAAAAGAAAAAGGATAAAGAACTAAGAGATGAATACAAGAAAAAAGAAGAAATCATGTTAGTTGAATTTTTTTATTTACATAGAATTAAAACTAATTATAGAGAGGTTGAATTTCTGGAAAAGAAAATTGACCAAGATAATCATTTCATCTATTACCTAAATTACTATGCCCTTACTTGTAATTTTTATGAAGCCTTAAAGAAATTAATCATAAGTTTGTCTAAGAAAAGATATAATCCGCTTCCTGATTTTCTTAAAGACTTTTAGTCCCATAGCTGTCTAGAGATTGTTAGTCTCCCGTTTTTCCCTAACCCTAAGTCTTCCCTTAGGATTATTACAAGTATTTTACAGCTTTCTTGATTCCTCTACCCATATCTGAATCAAGAACACTTGTTGCTGCTTTGATAATAGCAAAAATGGTGAGTAAAATCATGAGCAGATTGACCGCAGTAAATGCAACGATGGTAAGAACAATCTTAAAATTAGTAAAGACTGGAATTTTTAGCAATGCGGAAGCACCGAAGAGCATAACTGCATCAAAGAAAGGAACAAAAATAATTACTAACAGCAGGTTAGTAATGAGCTTCCCATAACTCTGCAAGGGCGGAATGAAGTAGAAGAACATGGCAATGGGGAAAAAGACTACTCCTACAATCGCAAATAAGTATCTCAATCCGAGAAGGATAATAGTGGTAACGAGCGTGGCAATATATGGTATCAGTAACGATAACTGCAAGCCAAAGTTAAGACCGCTATCAAGTGTCATTAAGAAAAATTTTGGATCAATGATGTTAATTACCCCAGCCGTCATTAAGCTGGATAATTCTAATATCAAGGAATAGATTAGGAAACTCGCTTGCACGAAGATAATCATTAAGACTACATTCCTAAGCCAGTATTTTGCTTTCTCTCGTTTCGCTGAATCGTAACCGGAGATCATTAGGTTAAAACCTGCAAATAGAAAAAATAAGCCGTAGAACATGGAGATAATGTACACAATCACTGCCCAGAGGGGCTGAAAGGTATTGACGTTCGCTGGTTCTGTTAGTAATGTTTGAACTAATTTTAAGAGTGGCTGAATAGCTGTGTTCAGTAAACTGATAATAAACTCAAAGAATTTCTCCGGCAAACAAGTTGCCAGATTAGTTAACCCGCATTCAACCAAGCACAACACCCCAGTATTTTCGGATAAAGCCGACTAAGGTATAATTTCCCAAACCAAAGATAACGAGGGCAAAGGCAGTATTCAATGGCTTTTCATTCTTGATGTGGATGATTACGGGAATGGTTCTGTCTTTGTACTGCACTTCAATCTTGCTGTAAGGATACTGTGCTTTCAGTTGTAAAGTTTCTTGTGTGTTGTATTCCTTGCCAGCGTAAGTAACGCTGTACTCTTTTCCTACTGGTTTTATGTTGAGAGCAATAGTATCGTTTTCAGAATACACAATCTTATCCGTAGTTACGGTAAATTCTGGATTTTCATAATTTATGTTACATGGAACTATTCTCTTAGAAAAGAAATCATACACACTAATACTACAGCCATCTATCTTTGGAACAGTAATCTCACTTCCAGAATAAACTAGATTCTTCTGCTCTTTGCTTGGCTGTTTTTCTGCTTTGATGGTTAAAACATTTAATGGCTTCAAACTAACAACTTCTGAAAAGACGTAATTGTGTTCTTTGTAATAGGAATCAAAGAAGGTTAATTCAGTATTGACAGTATCTTTGGAAATAAATTCTCCTTTGATTGAATCAAGGTATTTGTCTTTTACAATAAAACTAGCGGTTGGCTGGGGATTGTGAATTTTAGCTTTGAGAATTTCTTGCGTGGTTACTGTATCGGTTTTGTATTCAGTATAATCATAGTCGCAAACCCATCTATATTTTTTAACTCCATTCTTCCAATAGTATTCTTTCTGCTTGGTGTAATGTTTAATCTTCGCTTTTACTTCTGCGGTATAGACTGCTTTGATAGTAACCTCCGCATTATGAGGTAAAGAAGTGAAATAAGTTACAGAATGTCCACTGCCAACATATTGGTTGTTGATATACAGTTTTGCTGAGCTGGTGCTTTGCGCAATATTGCGTACAGTCTTGCAATCGCCCGAATCTGTGTAGGAAGGGATGTAGACATTGTGATTATATCCTACCTGAATTTCTCCGCTATTACTTATGTACAGAGTATCATTGAAAAGAACAGAAGGCATCACTGCAAGTATCTTTACCCATGAATCTTTGACGTATTCAGAATTTTTCTTGACAATACCATTAGGAGCAATCGTAGTTGAAACTTTGCTGTTCCATTGCTTCACTAACTGGTGGTCTGGATAATTCTTGCTATCGCTGATGATGTCAGAAAGTAAGTAGTCTTTCTCTAGCTGAGAGATATTACTTTTCTGAATATCATTGCACCACTGCTTATTGGCTATGGAATTACAATCTAAAGCATAAATGCTAGGTATAAGTACTAAAAAAAGAAAAAAAATGGCTAATCTCATATTAGCAAATTCACCAACAGTGGAGCTGCCCAGATTACCACCATTCCTATTACCACATACGTTACGATGTTCTTGGCTTGATCTCTCTTCTTGGGATCATTGCCAGAAGTCATGTAGTTAATCCCAGCATACACCAAAAAGAGTGCCGCTACAACTGTAGCAACGTATTTCACAAAGTTGTATATCTTTAGCACGGGCGCCAAAATGGCGTCAAATTGGTCTTTCTCACTCTGCGTAATCTGCGTGTCTATGTTAGCTTGTTGGTCTACTGCCAGCACGTTCGGAGCGATGAACAATGCCAGCAACAGCAATACAAAGTATATTTTTTTCATTTTTTGCACCTCCTAATCTAAGCTTTCGTGAACTTGAGGAGCAGAAGCCTTTTCTTCCAAAACTTCCTCAGTTTCTTCGGAATCGGCTTCCGGCTCTGTCTCTTCATTCTCTAATTGGTCAAGGATGTCCATTTTTTCCTCGATCAACGCTTGGTATTTCTTGGCTTTGAGATGTTGTATCAACAGCCGTCCGCTTAGGAATGTTC
>ORMF011811050.1_pt1 | contig 12218 bp, 11 predicted proteins | sample 1779871 | NCBI WGS metagenome assembly ORMF01 (sample SAMEA104232316, study PRJEB22302) | groundwater metagenome | biome: forest; feature: aquifer; material: groundwater | place: USA | collected 2011-08-07 | depth 5.4 m | reverse complement strand
CCAGCTCACCTTCGCTGTTTTCTTCGCAAGAGCTCGCAGAGAGGCAGCGTATTGCAATGGTAAGTTTTATGAATGTCCCTGTTTCTGATCTGCTAAAGCGGATAGAAGATAACCCAGAGACAACCAATAAATTTAACAGGTTATTGAAAGGTAAGCAGATAGCGGAAAATACCGTGATCCCCTATTTTTCAACGCTACATATTGCAATTGCATTCGGTCATGCGGATGTTGTAAGGATTCTTGAAAGCGCGATACCAGTAACGAACTTTGATCATCCAAATGCAATAATCACAATAGCCGAATTAAAAGCGATTTTTATGCCGCCACAGCCAGAGGCAAAGGCGGGAGCAGTATCCTCGACCCCATGAGGCTAACAAAAAAAACAAGACGATGAAACGAAGCCATGAAATCAGGCGCTTGTCCTGCGTGAATCACTCATGTTACGCAGTTTAAAATCGTGCAACATGGCTTTAAAAAAACTCTGTTTTTTATTTTTTACGCAAAGATTTTTGAATATATAAATTAATAGAAAAAAATATCACGGATAATTATTTAGAATTAAGGTGTATGATGAGCGGGATAAATTACATAAAAAAATCGCTACAGAAAAAAATAAAAAAAGGTTTTAGAGGATATCCAGTTATAACCATCGCATTATATGGTCCAACAAATAAATTAGCGACTAAAATTGCTGTTGGAATAATATCACATCAATCTGCTGATCCAGTGATGATGCGTTGGCATGCAGAAACAGACATTAGAAAACATACTCAAATCCTGAAGGAAGTTTTTGATTATATATCAAAACAAAGCGACATTCTTTCTATCGCAATGACTGAAAAAATTATTGGTTGTCCGCATGAAGAAGGGATCGATTATGAGGCTGGAAAACCTTGTCCCCAATGCCCATACTGGGAAAATCAAAATCGATGGAAGAAATAGGCTAACAAATTGGTGTCTACTAAATCGCGGTCAGATTACTTTTGAATTTGTATGTGCGTGTTGATTTTCGAATATTGGTGTCTATGAAAACGCGGTAAGATTAATTTCGCTGAAATTGATTGTTCGCACGATAAACAGAGCTAACAACATTTTCGTAAAACAATCTAATTTGCACTTGTTCCAAACAAATATTTTTCCTAATAAACCCCGTAACTCGCTGGTTTTATCCATTTCAATCTCCTTTTAGACGATTGAGATTGCATATGGATTTTTAAATAAATCAGTGGGTTATCTCACCACTTTACGTGAAAAATCAATTTTTTGTCCTATGCAAATTTGTCCCGGCGCAAAGCGGATAGGCTTCATATTTTCTTAAGTTAATAATGCGAAAATAAGGAAAATGAGGCGGTTTTTTTAGCACCGCATAATTATTTAAAATACAAAAAAGAGATAATTATATGTCAGACAATATTAGCAAGCACCCAGATACAATCATTCCATTACTGGAATCTATCACCATCGGAGATTTGCATGCAAATGGAGTTTATATGCTATATTTCTTAATTAAAAATGGCGTATTGACTTTAAAAGACCCCAAAGATTATGAACTATTTGTAGCCGCACATGAAACTATATTTTTGGAGTTGCCGGTTGGATCGTACCGTGATACCGACCAGCAAGGGCATCCTGGCTCAACATCATATGCACAATTCAATATGGGACGCAGGTTGACCCACCCTGACCCTGCTGGTGCTCCTGATCTTGATCGTACAAAGCGCGTAGATGACAGGTTGGCAATAATTAAAAAAGCCCTAGAAGATATCAAAAGAATAATTAATGATGCAACGGTTACTAATAAATCATGCACAGTTAGATTTATTGGAGACATGCTTGCTGACCGCGGACCATGTGATTACTCTATTCTTTTATTGCTAAAAAAATTACAAGAAAATCAGCCAAATATTGATGTTCGCATATTGCTTTCAAATCACGACCAGTCTTTCATTAGCCATTTCCCATTTAATAGAAACTCAAAATTTAGAGAGAGTCTGCATGCTGGTCAGGAAGTGTCGTTGCAATCTTTAATTTGTCTAATTAATAAAAACTTACTAGATCACCAAGAAATTAATGACATCGTTAATCACTTTTACTTATGCAACCTAAAGCTCATTGATATTTCTAAATCTAATATCCCCCATACTGACCTCGCTGATGGAAAACAAAAACAGAAATTTTATACACATGCCCCAACAGATATGGCTCACCTCAACGCGTTAGTCGATAGCCTTCTAGGCCCCGGTAAATTTAAGCAAGTCAGCAACGCAACAGAATTTATGAATATGGTTCTAGAGTTAAACAATACATTTCAAAAAAAACTATCTAGTAATAGCCTCAGCTCTCAGGACAAACAGGCCATCTTCAAGTTCGTGTGGTCTCGAGAAGATCAGCTAAATTGCAATCGACACGCACATTTCACAGCGCTAGGAGTATTTAATTTTTCTGGCCACGACGGGCAACAAGACAATAAAAATGGTAAGTTAAATGGTTTGCTCGGTAAAGCCCAATTAGACACAGCTATTCAGTATCGTTTTAGACGCGACTGTCCGATGAAGGGATCTTGCTGGATAGACGGCAACGGGTCATATGGCTCAGGAGTTGCTGGACTTGCTGGAGGTGCATCAGGAGCAGAGGCAACTGTTGCAACATCAAGCGTAGCAACAGGGGCTGGAGATGAGGACGAGGAAAATAGAGGAATAATGTCTCCTCTTGCATCTCTAGATTCTCCAATAGTAGGGGCAGCAACAGTTAACTTAATAGGAGTAGGATCTGCGACGGACACAGATTCAGACAGCGAAGAGGCGGGAGCAGCAGCCGTCGCGGCAACAGGACAGCACAACCCAGCAGATCCAGATGATAATTTGGTGGCAGGGGCAGCTGCCGCAGCCGCAGCAATAGGACAACACAACGAAGAGTCAGGAGTAGTAGCAGGAGCAGCCGCCGCTGCGACAGGACAAAACGAACCAGACAAAGAAATAGAAAAACAATTGATAGAAAAATTTCTTGAGCTTCTTCGTAAAGACAGAAAAGAACCGATAGAGGATTGCTATAGTAGGCTTAGTCGTCCGATTCGTCTAGAAGACATTGTAGCGCACGCAAATGGCAAAGCGCACAGCGGCGAGTTTTTTGGACCCCAGTTTGGAGCCACAACACGAGCAATTTTACAACAACTGCGTGTAACTAACGTTACCCCGCTCCAAATTACCAAAGAAGCCATAATAGAGGATTTTAAAAAATCTTTAAATAACACACATCATCCAAAACCATAATTAAAGTTGGTTGTATGTATTCACACTGATGTTGACCCGCCCATTTTTGCGGCGGGTTTAATTTTACATCGCGACTAAAATTGACATCCAATCGCATCTGTCGATACTCAACGCCAAACGCCATTCCCGCTCAGTCCTTCGAAATGGTATACAACACATCAGCGCCATTTCCCAATGTGCTCGAATCCACTTGCACCGCCCACTGTTTATCAATCATGTATCGTAATTCAAATACGTTAACGGGATCTAAAATACCAATACTGTATCGCGCATAAAATTTACGCGTGAGATTTTTGCCGACAACGAAAGCGGATTGGCGATCGAGCGTATTGCCTTGTGAATCAACCGTTGTTTCTGATTCAACGCCGAGTTCACTTAATCCTAAACCAGATTGAATTTGTGTCGCGAGATTTTCTTTACCCAGTAATCCTTGGCTCGTGAGTTTAACAGCGGACAACGCGCGTAATAATAAATCATTATTGCCTGGAATGGATGAGGAGCTGCCATAACCCAATAAAATATACGACAAAATATCTGCTTGCGATAAACTGCCACGATTGGAAAAGAAAACTATTTTGGGTGAATTCACAGTGCCACGCAATTGAATGCCGACAACCAAATCATTTTGCATGTACTCTGACCCCATGTGACTGATGGATTGAATTTGCTTGGTGGCTTTTAAATTCAAATCAGGATTGACTAGTGGGCTATTGGCGTATTCCACATAAGAATCTGGCGTGATGGTAAGCGCTTGCCCGTAAATAACAAATTGACCACTGCGGCCAAAAATACGACCGGTTCCTGTTAAGTCACCATTGTTGGTTTGTAATAAACGCAAGTTTCCGCCCAATTTAGCGCTAAAGCCGGCAATATTGTCGATACTCACATCATTGCCTAGCGTGATCATGATGTCTGTGTTCACATTCCAAAATGGTTTAGGCGGTGGTGCGACATTGCCGATATAAACGATATCGCTATTTGGTAAGGTGGTGGTTGTTTGATAGTCATTGCTTTTCAGAGTTGCTTTTGGAATGGTTAGTTTTCCAGTGATGTCGATATTTTTATTTTTGATGGCGACATCTAAATTGGATGTGACAGTCGCATTGTATTCGTCTGTATTTATAATTGGTGCATTATTAGATGTGATATTAATTTTTGCGAGAAAATCAGGGCTCGTGAGATCAATGGCGCCTTTTGCAATAAGGGGTTGATGTTGTGAGCGTGCTTGTGCCGTGAAATTTAAAACGCGATTGTCTCCTGTGAGGGAGGCGCTCACATCACTCAACGTGACGTTTAAACGCGGAAAAACAATACTGCTGTTATTGAGATTCAGTGTGCCGGATAAATTGGGTTTGGTGATATCCCCATCAATTCTAATATTGGCATCAAATTTCCCTTGTGAGATGCGTATGAAACGCGTCCATGCTGAGAGCCATTTGAAATTATTGACATCGAGATTGGCGGCAATATCTATTTTCCCTTTTGTCCATTTTCCTTGGAAACAAGTTAATCCCGTGTGGGGTGATTGCAAACACAGGGGTGTGATGGAAAATACATTGTCAGTGAGGGTTAGGGTGGCGGGTTTTTGCAAGCGCCACGCCGTTGTGTTGGGTATAGAAAAATTCAGCTGATCCAGTAAGCCGACCCATTGATTATCTGCATTGAGTTGACCGTTCAAGTGTAAGTTGAATATCGATTGATTCCATTTCATTTGCGCAGTTAATGTTTGTTTTTTTGCATGACCCGTTAATGCTATTTTTATAGAACGAATTTTGTTGCTCCAGTCTGGATTGATTTGCGATAAATCAATATTGTTTGAAGCGATACTGCCATTCCATTGTATTTTGTTCTGCCATACAAAATGCAGGTGCGCATCCAATGTGCCGTTTAATAATTGCGTGTGTTGCGTGTCGAGTGACAAGGTTTGTTGATCGCCTATGCCATTGAGTGACCACAGTGTATTTTTACCGTGAATTAAAAATTGCAGCGCATAATGATTTGGATCACCGTGTAATTGCATCGTTAATGTTAAGGGTTGTGGTTTGATGATGGTCGCAACAAATGCGGTGTCCCATTTTGTTTTAGAGGGCAGCGAATGCAAATACAGTTCGTTGATATGCAGTGCAGATGGTTGATTTTGATCGCCATAATTAATGTCTTTAATGACAGCATGATTGATATGTAGATGCAAAAAAGTGGTTATGTCATCGATGATCTCAAGCTCTTCTTCTAGGTTTTTTCTCAACGTGACGAAATTCCATTGATAAGGCGTATTATTTTTATCGATAAAGTGAACATTGTTAATTTGCAATGAGCTGATGTGTAATTGTTTTTTTAAAAGCGCAGTTGGCAGCCAATTAACATGCAATTGTTGAATCGTAATGATTTCTTTGTCATTTTGATAATGTATTTGATTAACGGTGATTGGGCCAATTAATACGCCTGAAACAGATTGATAGGTTAAATCACCCGGTAATAATTTTGATGTGATGGCGAGGTCAAAACGCAAACCAGTCGGCGTCAGCATAAATGCAATCAATGCAGCGAGTGTAATAAAAAATATCAGCAATGATCGCAATAACGTTCTCATCATAAAAACGTCCCCATTGTGAATTGTATCATCCATGGCTTGTTAGATTGCGTGAAAGCGTTAGCGGCGGTTAATTCGATGGTGCCGATGGTGGTCAGCCATACGATACCGGGGCCTGTTCCCGCGTTAATATGTTGAAAAATATTTTGATTACCGACAACGCCAGCATCAATAAATCCCGCTAAATACCAGCTTCCGTAGATGCGCTGTTGTAATTCAGTGCTCGCAACCACCATGTTACGTCCCGGTCCAATTCCGTTGTAATCAAAGCCGCGTAAATTTTCTGAACCACCCGCAAATAATTGGAGTGATAGCGGCAATTCGGTGAGGTTGGGAATGCTGGTGTGTCCTAGGTTTGAGCGAAACAGCAATCGCGTGTGTGTTTCTGATAGCGTGTAGAGTGTCGCCAATCGCGTTGTTGCTTGGAAGAAATTAGTTTGCGATAACACGTTTTGATTTGCACCTGTCAATTGTGTGTCAATGCGAATGCCCTTATTTGGATTTGTCTTTCGATCCATGTTGAGATATTGAGAATCCAGGGTTGGATAAAGCAGTGTCGTTGAGGTATTCGGTAAATTCAGTATGTTATATCGCTCAGTCAAATAGGCCAGTGTGAGCGAGTGTTTCCAATGTCCTCGTGACAAGCTGTAGGTCAAACCAAATTTCGCATTATGTGCTGTACCCGTTGGTTGATCGATATTGCCGACACCAGCACTAATGGTAAATAAATCTCTCGCGGGGTCAAAGCCAGGAATTAAATATTTCGCGGTTAAGCTGCTGTTGTTTTGTGATGCGCGTAATAAGGTTTTAAAGCGATGCCCATTGTGACCAATGTTGCGTAGCGTGACGCCCACTGTGCCGCGCACACCCGTGTCAGTGCCATACCCCGCGCCGAACGTATACTCTTTTGCTTTACGTGGAATTAATGCAATGCTGATAGGCACGACATCATTTACGGCCTCTTTAACCATGGGCTTGACAGTCACTTGACTGAAGAAATTGCTCGATACTAAACCGTCTTGTGTGTTTTCCATTTTTTCCGCATTGTAATATTGCCCTTGCTGATATTTTAAAAATCGACGTAGAAATTTTTCGTGAAAAAGTGATTTAGAAAAAGTGGTCTCACCGATTCGATACCGTTTTCCGGTATTAAAAATAATGATCACGTGTGAATGATAGTGCGCCAAATTAATTTGAATTTGGCTTTTGGTGATCTGTGCATCAAAATAGCCGCGCTCTATGGCGAGATTTTTTAGCGTGGTTTTGACCGTTTCATACTCGGCTGTTTTGAGTGGTTTTCCGATTTTCAGCGGAATATGCTTTTTCCAAGTGAGAAAGGCTGGGTCGTTGCTGCCAGGGCCTTGGATGTCAATTTGTAATGAGGTGACGGGTAACTCGGGTCCTGGATTAACGTGAAAAGAAGCGATCCAGAAACGGTCAGTTTTGGTTAGGCTTCCCTGTACGGTGCTGCGAAAATAGCCATAAGGCAGCAGGGCTTTTTGAATTGCATCGGGCGCTTTTTCGTAAAAGTGTTGTATTTCACGTTGGTTAAATGGAAAAGTTAAATTATTGCGTAGATTATGGAGTGCCATCATCGCGTTTTTGTCGGCTTTTTGCTCCGAGATGCCGATAATTTCATAACGCAGCGGGAAATAACGGTTCGCTGCCATCGCGCACAAGGGGGATAGAAAAATGACGCAAAGCGCGAATTGGATGAGTTTTTTTGCCATTGAGACACTATATCAAATTGCGAATTGATTTTCTCTCGTTCTTTGCCTACAGTAGCGCATCTTTAGGTTTTCTAAAAGGATACTCCATGAGTGTCAATCAAACCGCGTATTTGACCTTTTCTCGGCAAGAATGGCTGGGCTTTCGGCATGATACACCCCTGACATTAACTGAAAGCGATTTGGATGCGCTGCATGGTCAAATGGAAACGGTATCACTCAAGGAAATTGAAGAAATTTATTTGCCGTTGTCACGCTTGTTGAGTTTTTATGTGACGGCAATGCAATCGCTGCATCAAGCCACACAACAATTTTTGGGAACACCTGAGCCGAAGGTGCCTTACATCATTGGCGTTGCCGGTAGTGTTGCGGTGGGAAAAAGTACGTCATCTCGAATTTTGCAGGCCTTGTTGTCTCGCTGGCCAAATCATCCTTGTGTCTCATTGGTGACAACGGATGGATTTTTATATCCCAGTCACCTGCTCGAAGCGCAAGGTATTGCTAATCGAAAAGGATTTCCAGAAAGTTACGATGTTAATGCGCTGATGCAATTTTTGGTGGATGTGAAATCAGGAAAAGACAATGTCAAAGCACCGGTTTATTCGCATCAATCTTACGATGTGATTCCGGGTGAATTTATCACGGTTGATAAACCCGATATCTTAATTTTAGAAGGCTTGAATATTTTGCAAAGTGGTATACAAAAACTGGGGTCGCATCCCGCTGTATTCGTATCTGATTTTTTTGATTTTTCCATTTTTGTGGATGCGGATGTGGATGTCATTAAGCAATGGTATGTCAACCGCGTGGTCAAATTTTCAGAGACTACGTTTAAAAATCCAAAAGCGCATTTTCATTATTTATCCAAAATGAATCCAGAAGAAGTCGAGAAATTTGCGCAACGCGTCTGGACTGACATTAACGAATTAAATTTATTTCAAAATATTTTGCCCTTTCGTGATCGCGCGCAATTGATTTTGAAAAAAGATGCGAAACATGCGGTGCAGCAAGTGAAATTGCGGAAGTTGTGAGTAAAAGTTTCACCAATACGCGTGTGGTGCGAACAAACCGCGTTCCACGGAAACGCGCATGGAGCGCGTACTCGCGCGTAATAAGCGTGCCTTGATGAAATAAAAAAACTCAAATGACTATGGTGGAAATAATGCTAAAAAAACCTCAGCTCTTAATATTTTTCTCAATCCTTTTCTCCACCACCACCTTCGCCTGGAACTCCGTCGGTCATCGCCTAGTCGCACAAATCGCCTACGATCAACTAACCCCAGAAGCCAAAGCAAAAGTAGATGCATTAACCGCCGTGATGTTCCATTCACCCTATCCCGATGCGCGTTTTGCACGTGCAGCCGTATGGCCCGATCAATATCGCCATAAAAACACATCAACTTTTACGTGGCATTTTATTGATATGCCCATTGTAAAAGATAATGTGAAAGCGCCAATGCTTAGTCAATACAATGTTGTGTGGGGAATTATGCAGGCAGAAAAAACACTCGAAAATAGCGTGGGTAATACGTATGAGCGCGCAAAATATTTAAGTTTTCTCGTGCATTTTATAGGGGATATTCATCAGCCATTGCATTGTGTCAGTTTGTATAACACGCATTTTCCAAGCGGTGATCGCGGCGGAAATGATTATGTTATTCATTCACCTGTTGCTAATAATTTGCATGGGTTGTGGGATGAGGGTGTGGGATTGTTTGCACCCAATCCTGTGCAATACCAATTTCACTATTATGAAATACAAAAACTTGCAACGGATTGGATGCGGCAATATCCGCGTTCGTTTTTTGGCGCGCGTATAACGGAGCAATCACCTCAAACCTGGGCGCAAGAAAATCATCAAATCGCAGCAAATTTTGTGTATTCTATACCGATGAATACAGCGCCATCAGCAGCATATACACAACAAGGACAAACGATAGTGCGTGAACAAGTAGTGTTAGCGGGGGATCGATTGGCGGATGTGTTAAATCACGTATTTTAGTACGGGTTGGTAAGATCTTACGGAAACGCGCATGGAGCGAGTACCCGAGCGCAATAAGCGTGCCAGTGCGTATAAATACGAGTTGATCATGTTGAAGGCTTTTATAATATATTGACCCCATATTAGGATATTCCTACATGCGAAGCGATAATAATGCCAAGCCCGTCGTTCTGTCTGAACATCAAGATTATTTTGTCGTAAACGACGCGCATATTCCGACGGCATCTAAAAAAAATATCATTCTAAAACCGTCTGGAATGGAAATTATCGCAAGACATTATTTTCAAAAATATGGCGTTGTTATTCGTATTTGTGGCGAATTTCTAAAAATAAATAGGCTTGCAGAAAAAATCCAGGATTATTTATCTTGCGCAAAAAAAGCATTTCCGAGTGCGACAAAAATCGGTTTTGTTTTTATCAGTAACGATGATCCCGATGACATTTTTGGTCATGCATTACCGATGGTTTGGGAAAAAAATAACGAGGAAGAGCATTTGTTTTTTCTCGATACTACGCAATATTTGGGTCAAACGGTTTCTCATAAATTGACGGTGGGTGTCCAAGCGTTTCGACAAGCATTGTCATCTTTTATGCCGAATTTAAAATTGTGGAGTATTTTTGGGCGTCGGCAAATTGATTATTCATCTTGTTACACCGATGCGTTGGTGATGTTAAGAGATGCGTTGCGAATTCCGTCATTGAAAGCCGTAGTTGAGACGAAAATAAAAGAATCACATTCAGATATTACCGTTTTTTATGCGCCTGAAATATTATTACGTACTGCGCAAGTAGGATCTTATCCAGAGACGTCGCATGCCGATCCGGCGTGTTTTATTCGTGAGTGTCGGCTCGCCGTTGCAACCAAGCCGGAAACATTGAGAGAATTTCGCGCTCGATTTGATACGCCAGTTGAATTGCATGGCGCAACCAAAAAATTTGGCGCATTCACGTTGTTTAAAGCCCGGCAATATGCGGTTGATATTGAGCGCCAGAAACTGGCTGAGTCGCTCGCTTCAAGTGTTCTGCATCGTTTTCTGGCTTAACTTTTGTGTCACCTTACTATAAACTCACGGCATTCGTAGTAATGGGACTATTTTATGACTTCTCACATCCGCACCCGTTTTGCCCCCAGTCCAACTGGCTATTTACACGTCGGCGGTGCACGTACCGCTTTATTTGCGTGGCTTTATGCGCGTCATCACAATGGCACCTTTATTTTGCGTATCGAAGATACAGATATGGAGCGTTCGACTGAAGAATCCATTCAAGCGATTTTGGATGGCATGAATTGGTTGGGGTTGAATCATGATGAAGGCCCATTTTACCAATCGAAACGCTTTGATCGTTATCGCGAAGTCGTAGCGCAATTTTTAAAAGAAGGTCACGCGTATCGTTGTTATTGCAGCAAAGAACGCTTGGAAAAATTGCGGCAAGCGCAAATGAGCTCGGGTGAAAAACCACGTTATGACGGTCATTGTCGCGAATTAAATTCACAAGATGACAAAACACCGCACGTGATTCGTTTTAAAAATCCCCAAACAGGAACCGTTGTTTTTACTGACATGATTCGCGGTCCTATTTCGGTTGAGAATGCAGAATTAGATGATTTAATTATTGCGCGCACCGATGGTGTTCCGACGTATAATTTCACCGTTGTGGTAGATGATTTTGATATGAAAATTACCGATGTGATTCGTGGTGATGATCATATCAATAACACACCGCGCCAATTAAATATGTTGGCAGCGATGGGGGCGACTCCGCCGCGTTATGCGCATGTGCCGATGATTTTAGGCAGTGATGGTAAGCGATTATCAAAACGTCATGGTGCGGTGAGTGTGATGCAATTTAGTGACGATGGTTATTTGCCGGAAAGTTTGCTCAATTATTTGGTGCGACTGGGTTGGTCGCATGGCGATCAGGAAATTTTTTCATTAGACGAGATGATTCGTTTATTTGATGTGAATCACATCAACAATTCACCCGCCGCATTTAATTTTGAAAAATTAGATTGGTTGAATCAGCATTATCTCAAAACAAAAAATCCAACTGATATTGTGCCATTATTTAAAGCGCAATTAGCTGCTTTAAATATCGATGTAAATGATGATGTGACATTATCCGCAGTCATTACACTGCAAGCAGAGCGTGTTAAAACAGTAAAAGAAATGGCAGAAAAAAGCCGTTATTTCTTCGTAGATGACATTGAATACGATGAAGCATCGGTGAAAAAACAGTTAACACCGGAAATTAAGCCGCTATTAATTGCAGCAATTAATCATTTTGAAAAAATGAGTGAATGGACAAAAGAAAGTTTACATCAAGCGATTACGCAAATCGCGACAGAGCAGGGTGTGAAGATGGGTCAGCTGGCGCAGCCATTGCGTGTGGCTGTAACCGGTTCAACGGTATCGCCATCCATCGATAGTACCTTGCAGTGGATTGGAAAGAAAAAGGCATTGGCAAGGTTGGAGCGCATAATGTCGCGTCAGTAGTTCCCGCTGAAGCTAGGTCTTTTCATCTTTGGGCGATATTGAATGATAATTTGTTTCGAAAATGCTCATTGACTATATGTCAACTCCGCTTTTCAAAACAAATTATCATTCAATCTCGCCTCAAATCTGAAAAGT